>Ga0302279_10003340_pt1 | contig 20130 bp, 8 predicted proteins | sample III_Bog_N3_3_FD_194541 | JGI IMG/M metagenome (GOLD analysis project Ga0302279, IMG submission 194541) | Peat permafrost microbial communities from Stordalen Mire near Abisko, Sweden - III_Bog_N3_3 | ecosystem: Environmental > Terrestrial > Soil > Wetlands > Peat | place: Sweden: Abisko...
CCCACCGGCAGGTTCGTCGTCGTCGTCGTCGCCAGATAGCAGCCGTTCGTGGGTGCCTGCGAGATGGTGATGGGCGATGCCGGTGTACTCACTACCGTCACTCCGCCCACCGTGAACGTCACCGTCCCCGTCGGCAATGCAGCGCCCGCTACCACCGGGATGCAGAACGTCAGGGTCGTCGGCGAACCGAACGTCGTCGGACTTGGGCTAACCGTCACCGTGTCATTGGTCCCGGGATTCTGACCGACCGTCACTACCGCCGGGCCTGAACCCACGGCCGAGAAGCTGCCAGCAGCCGGCTCTGTTGCGAAGATGTTGTTCGTCCCCACAGGGAGCGAAGTGGTTTGAATCGAAGCCACGCAGCTCGTCGGTGTGCCGGTAGCGGGAACCGGGGACACGGTAGACGGGTTGGCTCCGGTGCTGGCTGTGATAAGAGTTCCGCCGGTGTCCACGTTATTGGCCAGGGTTCCGCCGTTGTAGAAGCTCACTGGAGCCGTCGGGCAAACGCCGTTGACCGGCAGCAGCGTCTCCGTAATCGTTACAGGCGCCCCGGAGAAGGGGGTTGCGGGCGTGGCTGTCAAATTACCGCCCGCAGCCGAAGGAGTCACGATGACCGGAGCGGTGAGCGCGGGGGCGCCCCCCGCGTAGTTCGGGTCGTTGGTCGTATAGGTCGCTGTCACCGTGTCGGGATTCCCGACAGGAAGAGCGCTGGTCGCGAGCGAGCAGGAGTAGGGTGTGATCCCGTTCACCGTTGTGCCCGCTGTAAAGGTCGTGCAGGTTCCCAGGGTCGTCGTGCCGTTGGTGAACACCACGGGGCCGGTAGGCGGAGTATTCCCCATTGCGACCGGAACGGTGTAGGTCAGCGTCACGGGCTTGCCGAACGCCTGTGTCGTCGGATTGGTCGCCGGAGTCGTAGTCGCCGTAAAGCTCTGGCTCAACAACGGATCAATCGGATTCGTAATCGGAGCCTTCGCTACCGACACTGGGACTGTCGGCGCCGCGCTGGCATAGCCGGAGTTCGCCCCGGCAGTAAATGTCGCCGTCACCGTATCCGAACCCACGGGCAGAGCGCTCGTGGTCGTAGTGGCAACATAGCAGCTCACACCGTTGACCGTGGTGGGAGTTGTGCCGATCGTGACCGGCCCGTTGAGGTTCACCGCCGGCGTCCCGACGCTGAACTGTACGCTGCCAGAGGGCACATTCGCGCCCAGGTTCGTGCCCGTCCCTACGGGAATGCAGAACGTCAGCACATCCGGGTCGCCGTAAGCAGTTGGGTTCGGAGCCGCGGTCACCGTATCCCCGCTGCCCGATACTTGCCCAACGGTCACATTCACGGTCGGAGAAATCAGTCCGGTAAAGTTGGCGTTGGCCCCGTTGGTGGCCGGTGCCGCAGGCAGGGCCGGAGGCGCGACCAGGTTGTAGCTCACCTCCAGTTTGTCTGCACCGATAGGCAGCGTGGTGGTGTTGAGGAGGGTGGAGATGCAGGTGGTTGTCGTCACAGACGGCGTGCCGGCAGTGACCGTGGAGCAGCCCGGATTTGCCACTGTCCCCAACGTCGCAGTTCCCAGCGATGTGAGATTACCGTTCGCGGCAACCTGGTAGAACGTAACCGTCCCGCCGTTCGGCTGATACGACGGCCCAAGGTTGATGTAGGTAAACGTCGCCTGCAGCGCTACCTGTTGGCCGTAATCCGTGGTCACCGGTGTGGCCGTCATCGTCAGCGACTCGGACGGCGCGGTTCCAGGCAGAATGTTCGGGATCAGTGGCACCGTATTCGAGGTGCTGGTTGTGTAGATCGCGTTCGTTGGGAAGACGGCGTCGGCCAGATGTGGATTCACCGTCGCGCCATACAGCGTCACGCCGGGCAGGTTCGCTGTGGCGGTTCCTGTCGTCTGGTAGCCCGCGGTATAGATGGCCAGGTTGTTGCTGGAGAAGTTCGCCAGCGCCACATCAGCATAACCGTCGCCGTTGAAGTCGCCGACCGCCAGGGAGAGCGTATCCAGACCTTCGTCGGACTGGGTCGCCGTCGGTGCCTGGAACGTCCCGTTCCCATTGCCGAGCAGGACTGAAACATTTCCGTCTGTCCCGTTGTTGGGGTTGGTGGTAGTTATGATGTCCACATTGCCGTCGCCGTTGAAGTCGGCCACGGCCACGGAAGCGTAGGAAGCCCCAGTGGCGGGGGGATTTGCCGCCGCAGTAAAGGTACCGTCCCCATTCCCCGTCCAAACATTAATGGGAGCCGTTGTACTGCTCGTACTCACCACCAGATCTATCTTGCCATCCTTATTCACATCGGCCGGCAGAATGATGATATTTCCGGCTGTCGTGGCCAGGGTCTGCTTGAGCGTAAACGTGCCAGTCCCGCTATTCAGATAGATATTGATCGTATTGGTGTCATTGTTGGCAACAGCAATATCAGGAAAGCCGTCGCCGTTGTAATCGCCGATGGCAAAAAACTGCGGATTGATTGTCCCTCCGGGGGTGAGATTGCCTCCCAGCGTGAAGTTTCCAGTGCCATCCCCGAAGAAGATGTTGGACGTCGTGCCCGTGCTCGGATTCGTGGAGGGACTGGAGTTGTTTGCAACCACGATGTCGAGATTGCCGTCCCCATTGAAATCGCCGACGCCGATGCCGCCGGGACCGTAGATCGCGGCATTCGTGATGGTCTTCACTGCTCCGAAGGTGCCAGTGCAGACGCCATTGGTCTTCGTGTTCAGGAACAGGTAGAGCGAGTTCGCGGTGTAGGACTCCGAGATGATATCCAGGCAGCCGTCATTGTTGAAGTCTCCAAGAACGGTGAATTGTGGCCCATTACCCGTGCTGACATTCAGGATCGGACCCGCAGTAAACGTTCCGTCACCGTTTCCGAAGTAGATATCCACCGTGCTGTGATTGGTCGTGGGATTGATGCCGAAGTCCGAAACCGCGATATCGGGAATACCATCTCCATTGAGATCCCCCACAGCCAGATAACGGGGCAGATTCGAACTCGTCACCAGTGGTTGCGCCTTCAAGACAAAGGTGCTCGACCCGCTTACGATGGGCGCAGTCCCCAACGCAAGATATGTCGCCGGAACCGCCGGCGGCCCCGCGCTCGCAGGCGTAAGAACATCGGACGTGTCATAGAACGTCACCGTGCCCGTCGGGTAGGCCTGGGTCGTGGCGGTCACCGTGTCGGTCAATGTATAGATATACGGCGGAGGGTTCGTCGCCGTCTGGACCGAAGTCAGAACTGAGGTGGTGGGAAAAGTCCCGCTTACATACAGGGTCGAAACGGCAGAGGTGCTGCCGAGGTCGGCCGTCGTCGGCAGGAAGACCGCCGTGTAACTATGCGGTGTCGTCACCGGAGGAGTCGCCGTATTGGGCGGCGTGATCGGGGGCACGAACGTCAAGCTGGCCGTACCGGCGGCCGTCAGTTGCGCCGTTCCGATGAGGTTGATGTCTGAGCAGACAGGAGCTGTGCCGTTGCAGAACTTGACCGTGCCCTTGGTGACCGGCGTTGCTCCCGCTACGACCGTGGCCGTCAGCGTCACCTTCGCCGGCAATACGACCGTCCCACCCGAAGCCACCGTCGCGCCGCCGCTTGTCATCGTCAGCGTCGTTGTCGTGGCTGCCCCAGCGGCAAACGCAGGTACGCATCCCATCGCTGCCATCGCCACGCAGGTGGCAACTGCCCGCACAGACTTGCTCTTGAAAAAGGAACGAGGTGCAAGACAGTGAGAGAATCCAGCGGTTAGCTGGGCAGGGCTCTTCAAACGCATGTGTGATATCTCCAAAACCCAAAGCGGCGACCGATGCCAAATTGTTGTAATGACTCGAATTAGACCTAACTAAAGTCGAAGTTGCAAGGCATACTTTCTTGTAGTTACCAAAGTGATCGATCGTAACCAGCTTCGAGTTTGCCAGACGACAACTCTTTACGCGCCGTACGAAGAATTCATGGATGGATCACATCTTCATACTCTTCAGATCGTCGCCCAGCAGGATTGCCTCTGCTATCTCCCGCATCGACCGGCGCCGCTGCCTGCTCTCCCGCTGCATTAGCCGGTAGGCCTCGTTCTCGTTCAGACCGAGGTCGCGCTGCAACAGGCCCTTGGCGCGATCCACCGCCTTGCGTGTCTCCAGCCGTTCGGAGAGTTGCAGGTTCTCCGCCTCCAGGCGTGCCCGCTCAATCTCCGCTCCCACGAGGAACCCCAGCAGCGACATCGCGCGCACCTCATGCTCCGTGTGCTTATAACGGAGCCGGTGCTGCAGATTGATCACGCCGACGACGTTGCCGGCGCACAGAATTGGCGCGCTCAACATCGCCTCAAACTCGTCCTCGGGCAGGTTTCGGAACAGGATGAACCGTGGGTCCTGGGATGCGCGCGCGTCGATCGCCACCGGCTCGCGATGCTCCGCCACCCATCCGGTAATGCCCTGCCCCACTCCCAGGTCGAGCCGGTCCACCACGTCGGCGTGCGGATTCCGCGACGCCCGCAGCACCAGCTTCTCGCCCTCCATCACATACAAAAAGCACGAGTCGCACGGAATCACCGTCGCCACGAACTCCACCACGCGATCCAGCACTGCTCGCAGATCGTCGAAACCCGTTGGTTCCATCGCAATCGTCCCTGCCGCCACGCCGGCACCGGCATTCTCAGAGCGCTGCGGTATCTTGTGGCTGTGGCTCCCCAGTCTACCGTTACTTCTGCGGCTCGGTCTGCGCCGGAACACTGCGGAAGGTGATGCGATCCAATCCCCACGCCGTAGCCGCATCGCCGCGAGACGTGGCGCCCTTCGTTGCCAGCACCATGGGATCGGCGAGCGGCTTGGCCGTGCTCAACATCAGCAGCGTCTCCAGCCCGAACGGCGAGTTGATACTCGGATGTGGGTCCAACACAATCGTCTCCGCGCTCGATCTCTGCGCCGCGGGGTCCGGATTGTCCCCTTCGTTGGGATAGGACTGCCCCTGGATCATCGGCGACACCACCCCATGACAATCGATGTCGTACACATACACCCAACGTGGACTATCGACCGGCTGGTCGGTGTGCAGCACCAGTTGCACCCTCTCTCCCGCCGCGATCACTCCACCCGGCGCCACAACGCTGTGGTCCGACGAGCGCAGGATCTGCAGCCGGTAGAACTCCGCGACGGTGGCCTCCATATCCGGAGTCGAGGACATCTGCATCCACGCATACACCTTGGCCAGCGAGTCCGCAGCAGCATTCAAATTCCCCGCTGCCTCCATTCGGCTGGCTTCATCATGGACCGGCTGCCATGGGTCGCTGCGCACCGGATACGGCGAAGTCGTCGAGCAACCCGCAGTGTGTCCACCCACGTCATGCGCTACCGGCCCTGCGACATACTCGCTGCGGTGATACCACGCATACTGCGGCCCGCCGGCGCCCAGCGATCCGGTCAGCACATACTCCGCCGCGGTGGCCGAATTCACGGCCTGCACCGCGCCGCCCGGCGCCTGTAAATTCAGTTGCGCAGCCAGCTCCTGCGAAGGCGGCAGGTTCACCCATACCCTCATCCCCGGCTTCAGATGCTTCTTCAGCGCTGCCGCGGTCAGCGTCGCGCCCAGCTCCACCGGCTTGGACGGCTTCGATTCGATGCGGATGCCGCCGGAGCCAGCAGGCGCAGCCGCATGGTCGAGTCTCCAAGTACTTCCGTCCCAGTTCAGTTCATCGGTCCACATCTCATCCGCTGGATCGCTCACGCTCTCCACCTTGGCTGCGGTCACCTCCGCCGCGGCGGCCAGCACCTGCTTCTCCGTCAGATTGGCGGGCGGAACCCATACGCGCAGACTGGGTATCTCGGCATGAACCAGCGACTTCAGCACGAAGATGTCCCCGGCATTCACCGTCGCGTCCGTGGGGGTCACCGTCACCGTGCTGCGGTCGGCGCCGGTCAGCGCCGTCACCGTCAGCTCAATGTTCCCTCCCTGTGCCTGTGTCTCCGGTACAAACACGCTGCCCACGCCGATGCCGGAGAGCTTGCCGATATCCAGCACGATGCTCGCCGGATTTCCGACTTCATCGACACTGCCCTGGACCGCCGCCGTCCATACCTTGCCGGCCAGGTCGGTCCGCGCCCCTGCCACGCCCGGCGGCCCCAGCAGCGGATACGCCTGCCGTGCCACTGCGGCGTCCATCTCCGGGTTCTGCACGTAGCCCAGACCCTCCATCACCGCCTTCACGCGTTCAAAGATCACTGACGCGGGAACCTCAGCGGGCAGCTCCTCCAGTGCCTTGAGCAAGGCGTACGTAAGGTAGCCATGAATCACCGGAGGATTGTCCGGCGTGGCGTCTTCCTCGGACTCCTGGTCCTGTTGCGACGCCGAGAGTACCAGCGCTCCGTCGCCCTTGTGCTCTGCGGGCGCCGGCAGCACGCTGGGATCCCTCACATCGCGCGGGTCGAACAGCAGACTGCGCCCGGTGTGTTGCGCTCCGCGCGTGATCTGCCCGCTGTGGCAGCTATCGAAGATCACCGTCAGATGCACGCCCTTATCCAGCGCGGCGTTGAAGATCTTCGTCATCTCGTGGTCGCGAACGTCCATCGTCCCCGTCCACGCATCCGACGGCACGATCGTCGAGTCCACCGGAATCGACTTCGGCCCCTTGTCCGAATCCGGATCATCCACCAGCACCTTCAGCTTGTGCCCCAGGCTGTTCATCTGCAGCGAGCCGTGCCCGGCGTAGTAGAACACCACCGTGTCGCCGCTCTGCGGCTCCTCCACCAGGTATTTCTGCATCGCGGCCAGGATGCCCGCACGGGTGGTCTGCGCGGCAGGCAAGAGCACCACTCCCGGCGGCGGCGGGACTGCCGGCGGATCATCGGGGTCAGGGTTGGGATTGGGGGCCAGCAGCAGGCGCACCTGCCCCGCCGGATACCCAAACTTCTTGCTGATCAGCACCTCGGCCATGGACTCGGCATCGTTCACCGGGCCACGTAGGTTCCCGAAGGCCGGCAGCGCAAATCGTCCGGCCGTGCAGTCCACGCCCTTGGGGCACTGCGGCGTTGTCCCCTTGGGCTGATACAGGTTGATGCCGATGAGCAGAGCGCGCTTGGTCTGCGCTGCGGGCGCACCGATGAACAGCAGGCACGCCACCCATGTCAGCGTCGCGCAGCATCGTCTCATCTCTACTACCTCTATGTTGCGGCTTACGGCTGCGTGGTCGGCGGCGCCGTAGGCGTCAGCGGCACCGTCACCGTCACGGGAGTCGTCGCGGTCACTGTGATCTGCACCATGCCGGTCGCACCCTTGGTGCTTGCGGAGACGATGTAGTCGCCAGTCGACAGCTTGACGTTCGCTACACCGGTGCTGTCGCTCTTGGTCGCCTTCACCGGAACTCCATGCAGCGTGTCAATCTCCACCCGCGCGCCCGCCACCGGCTTACCCGCCAGCGTCACGTGGATCACCACCGCATATCCCTGCCCGCGGCCGATGTTTTTATTGCAGACGGGTTGATCCGCACGTGCTGCCACGGCGAAACCAAAGACGCCCATCATCAGAGCGCTCAGTATAACTGCCAGAATCGTCTTTCCACTTGCGCGAACAGTCTTCATCGTTTCAGCTCCTTGAGTGCATGCGTCGCGTGTTTCAACTCGCGCCGCATCTCCAGCAGTTCCTCTGCGATAGTATGAACCACAATAATCAGGATAGGGATAAAGAAATCCAGGAACAGCCCCAGATTCTGCAGCAGCACGTAAGTCAGCAGCAGACTTAGCAAGCAGGTCAGAAGAAATCCGGCCCACTTCCACACCACGCGAATCTCCAGCACGAACAGCACCGCCAGCCCGCACGTCATCGCCCACTCCAATATCTCCGCCGTGCGATCCGAGATCCCCGTGAACGTCCCCGTCTCGTTGCGTATCGCCTCCACATAGTTGGCCAGCACCATGGCGCCCGGCTCATCGCCGCCGGGCGTGTCGTGCATATCGCCGATTGACCCAATCCCTTTGGCCAACCAGTGCCAGTGAGTCCCTATGATCACCTCGCGCTCTGCCACCGCCTGACGCAGATCGTTCGGACTCATATTGAAGACGGCCTCGCCGTTGAAGACGAACTGCCGCCCGTTCTTGGGGCTGTAGTCCGCCGGCGTGAGGAACTGGCCAAACCGGAACCCCTTGTCCTCGCTGTTCACAATGTTCGCGTAGGCGGTCGGGTCTCCGATCTTCACCATCGCCAGCGCGAAAGAGTCAAGTCCCCTTCCGTCCTGCAACACCTTCACTCCGGCGATCTTGCGCAGGTCATCCGGGCTGTCGGTATATCCGGTGCGGACGCAGGGCAGCTCCGGGAGCCACGGCGTATAGATGGACGGCTTCTCCTCCTGCGGTCCCGTACCGGCGCCCCATCCCGCCACCGGCTCAGCATCGGTCGCCAGCACAACGTAACGCCCCGCATCGCACATCCGCTTGATGGCCGCCTTCAGCACCTGATCTTCGGCTAGGAACCCCGGATACTCGTAGTCCGGCTTGTCCGGAATCGGCGAGAAGAAATCCAGATCAAGCGCTACAGTCTCCGCTCCTGCCTGGTTCAGCTTGTCCAGCAGCGCGGCGAGTTGGTCACGCTTGAGCGGCTCGCGCGACTCGAACCTCGGCCCCCAGAAGTCCTCGTCGTTCAGCAGCACCAGAACAGTATGCTGCGGATAGGTGGGTCCGCCCCGCTGCATCCGTGTCTGGAACTGGTACATCTTAAATCGAATGTTGGTAAAGCTCGGGCTGTCGCTCAGCAGGTTTCCAACGTACGCCCCCGCGGCCAGCAGCAATCCAAAACGAATCCAGTGCCACCAGCCCTTGCGCGCCACCGGACGGCTGATCCTGCGCAACAACGCAACGGCTCGCGAAAGAAAGGGAGGAAGCTGCATAGGATTCAAGACGCCTCAACAACCTGGGCTTCCCGCGAGACTAAGCCAGACGCGTCGCGATGACAACCTTCGCCGCTCCCATGAAACTCCTTCCCCCTCAATACGCTGGCGGCTTCGCATCGCATCAACAGACGTTCGCGGGATTTTCACAGGCTCATTAATTTCGCTTGGACTCCGGCCCAAGTTGTTCTATGCTCTACGCATCGGTCAGAGAATTACCTGGTTCCCACGTCCCCTCACCCGGACCCAACCCTGGACCCCCACAAGGGTTCATCTGTAATCCGTCCGAATCGCAAAGTTTGTCGTGTATCGCTGGTACCCCAGATTCACCTTTGGAGTCGTCGCCGTGGTTCATCCCGAGTTAAGCCACCCTTACGACGGACTTCCAGCACACCTCAACCGGCTCACCCCCGCTAGCTGAGCCGAACCCCGGGCCACACGCACTCTGCCGGCGCCGGCACTCACAGCCTCTCGGCTGACAAATCAGAAGCGTCCATCAAGGCGCAGCAGTTGCAAACGATTTCCATCACTTTGGAGGCATCGCATTGGTGTATCTATCGCGCAAATTCAACGCTCTCGCCCTCGTCTTCACCGCCGCTCTCGGCCTTGCGATCTCCGCCTCTGCCCAGCAAACGCTCGGCGGCATTACCGGCACCGTCCTCGACCCCCAGGGCGCGGCCATCCCCGGCGTTGCGATTGACGCCGTCTCCGCGCAGACCAAGCTCGAGCGCCAGACCACCAGCAACGGCCAGGGCAGCTACCAGCTCAATGACCTTCCCATCGGCACCTACACACTGACCTTCACGCTCTCCGGCTTTGTGACCGAACGCATCCCCGGCATCGTCGTCCAGGCCGACCGCACCGTGACCCTTCCCGCCCAGCTCACCGTCGGCGGCGTCACCGACTCCATTACCGTCGAGGAGACCCCGCTGCTCAATGCGGTCGATACCACCAACGGCTACGTCCTCGACAAGGCGCAGATTGAGTCCATTCCCCTGCCCACCGGCAGCTTCACCGGCGTCGCCATCCTCTCGCCCGGCGTCAATGCGGAACTCCCCGGCGGCAGCGGCGCGAACTCCGGCCTCGGCAACGCGCCCATCTGGGCCAACGGCCAGCGCGACACCTCCAACAGCTTCTCTCTGAACGGCGTTGATGCCAGCAACCTCTTCAACGGCAAGTCCACCAGCCAGGTGAACTCTGCCCGCGTCATCAACAGCACCGGCTCCTCCGGCAGCAGCGGTGCCGGCGTCATCGTCTCGGCGGCCTCGGTCTACCTCTCCATCGGCAACGCCATCCCCACGCCCGCTCCCGAATTCATCCAGGAGGTCCGCGTCAACGCCTCTATGTACGACGCCGACCAGGGCTCGACCTCCGGCGCACACATCGATCTCTCCACGGCCTCCGGAACCAATGAGATCCACGGCACCGCTTACGGCCACCGCGGCACCAACTGGATCAATGCCGACCCCTTCTTCTTCAAGCAGTTCTTCGCCACCGCCGGCCCCGCCTCCGCCAGCTACGTCAATCCGCAGCTCCATCGCTACATACTCGGCGGCACCGTGGGCGGCCCCATCATCAAGGACAAGCTCTTCGGCTTCCTCGCCTACCAACACCTGCAAGTCTCCGATCAGGAGATCGGCGACGACTTCCTCAACGTCCCGGTCGGCCTGTCCGATGCCACCCGATCACCCGCAGGCATCGCTAACATCGTGAATACACAGTTTCCAGATGCCGGAGGCATCACTGCGGCCCAGGTCGATCCCACCCTGGTCAAACTCTTCAACTCACCTTCCCTCACGGGCGAACCCGGCAAGTGGCTTATCCCCAATGACATCGCCTCGGGTTCGCTCTCGCCCGCGCACCCGTTTGACGCCTTCCTGCCCGGAACCGGCAAATTCAAGGCGGACATGCTCACAGCCGACCTCGACTACAACGCCACCACCAAGGACACCGTCGCGCTCAAGTACTACTACCAGCACGATCCCACGCTCGCGCCCTACGCCTACTCCAGTGTCCCCGGCTTCACCGAACATCTCGACTCCGGCGCTCAGGTCTTCTCCATCATCAACACCTACCTCGTGAAGTCCAACCTGAGCACTCAGGAGACCCTCGGGTTCCTGCGCGAAAAGAACTACGCCGACAACGAACAGCCCTTCGGCCCCGCTTCCTTTCCGGGAGGCGCATACGGTACCGGCTCCATCAATGTGTTTGGCTCCAAATACTTTCCCGGTGTCTCCATCTACAACGTACTCGGAGACGCCGCCGGAAATGCCGGGCTCTCCGGCAGCGGCGTGCTCAACATAGGTCCCAATGCTGAAGGCCAGGCCTCCAACACCGGCGTCTTTCAGAACCGCCTCTCGCCCTCCGGCAATGCCATCTGGACGCTCGGCAAACACACCATCAGCTTCGGCGCGAACTACTCTTACACCCAGCTCAACACCATCGACAAGCGCACCAACGCCGGCACCGTCGCCGCGGACAACTTTGGTGCCGTCGCGCAGGGCTATGTCACCCCCGGCAGCGCCTCCACCGGCTTCTATGTCACCTCTTTCCTGCAGGGCAACGCCAGCCGCTACTACCGCGCCAACCAACTCGGCAGCTACGTTCAGGATAAGTTTCAGGTCACTCCGAACCTCTCGCTCACCGCCGGGATTCGTTACGACTGGGACGGGGGACTCACCGAGAAGCAGGGCCGCATCTTCAACTTTGAGCCCACCCTCTACAAATACAACGCTTCCCAGGACGCCATCACCAACCCCGGCTTCATCATCGCCGGCAACAACGCCAACGGCACGCCCGGCGTGAGCAATACCACCCTGACCGGCCGCCAGTGGGGCATCGCCCCGCGTGTCGGCGCCGCATGGCAGCCCGAGATGTTCCACGATAAGGTCGTCGTTCGCGCTGGTGCCGGCATGTACTACGATCGCGGCGAGCTCTTCAGCTACTTCTCGCCCGGCTACGCCATCGGCACCGTCACCGGCGGACCCTTCGGCGTGAACCAGCAACTGCCGTTCGTCAACACCTCCACCTGCCCCACCATCTCGCAGTCGCTATACGACTACTACATCCCCACCTGCGGCGGTAACGGCGGCTTTGGGCCGCCCACCGGCCCCCCAACAGCCGCGACTGGAAACCTCGCCAACCCCTACGGCACGACCTTGCAATATGGTGTTCCGAACAACCCGAAATCCTCCGACCTCACCAACTTCCTTCCCAACGCCTACAGCATCATCAACTACAACGATGGCGCTCCCGGACTGATCAACAACGGTCAGCCGATCTCACTCGGCATCTACGACCGCGCCAACAAGCTTCCCTACACCATCAACTACACCCTCGATATCCAATGGCAGCCTCGCGCGAACCTCGCCGTCGAACTCGGCTACGTCGGCAATATCGGCCGCCATCAGGTCATTCCCGTGCCCTTCAATCAGCCGATCATCGTCACACCCACCTCGGGTAACCCCGTCCTCAACGGCGGCCCCAACCAGCAGAAGTACACCTACGGATACACCATCTTCGGCGCCAGTCTGCCGGACGGCAGCGGATATCAGGCGACGCAGGAAGGCGGCAACGTCGATCTCCGCGTTCCCTACATCGGCTACGCGGCGGAGTCCATCGACTACAAGGCCGCTGGTGTTGACGCCTACAACGCCCTCCAGGCGCACATCGAAAAGCGCATGGGCCACGGCGTCCAGGTCGCCGCCTCCTACACCTACTCGCATGCACTCGACGAGCAGTCCGGCCTGGGCCTCTTCTATAACGGCTCCAACGCACTCAACCTGCGCAGCGGCTACGGCTCTGCTGACTTCGACCGCACTCACGTCATCAACTTCAACTACGTCTTCCGTCTTCCTAATCTGGTCAAGGAACACACCGCTCAAGGCTACTTCGTCAACGGTTGGTCGCTGGTCGGCCTGACCGTGCTTCAGAGCGGCCAGCCCTACAGCATCATCGACTACTCCGGGGCCATCGGCAGCATCTACTATGGCGTCTCCGACGGCATCACCAACCCCATCGTGCCGCTCGCCAACGGCTGCACAGCAAAGACCGCGCTCACCCATCTCTCCGGCGCCTTCAACGACTCCGCGCTCAAGCCGCAATGCTTCGGCCTGCCTCTGATCGCCGCCGGCGGCCTCGGCGGAGCCATCCCCACCTCGGATCCGTATGAGACAAACTTCACCACGGGCCAGCGCAACATCTTCCGTCAGGCCTTCCAGAAGCGTGCTGACGCCTCGCTCGTCAAGATGACCAGCTTCACCGAGCGATATGCGCTGAAGTATACCTTCGACGTCTACAACCTGACCAACACCAGCAGCTTCGATGTCCCCGGCAACGAAGTGAGCCAGAACTACAACTACAACGACTTCCCGGCGCCTGCTGGAAGCTACACCATCGGCGTCGCTCCCAGCGGGACGACCTGCTCCACTCTCGCCGGTCAACAGTCCGCCAACCCCAACATCACCAACAACTACTTCTACTCTTGCCCCACGGGTCTCGGTAGCGTCACTCACACCATCGGCAGTGCCCGCCAGATCCAGATGTCCCTCCAGTTCCTCTTCTAACCCACCCCTCCTCTCCCAGGAGGTTCCTACAAAAGGGGCCCACGGAAGTTCTCTTCCGTGGGCCCCTTTGATATTTCGCCTCGTCGGATCGCCCGCGGACTGCGTTTATCGCGCAACCGCCATAACCCCTGCGACCCCTCCCTGCCCATTCGCGTCATACTATCCAGAGACCTCGGTCTGCGGAGACCCCTGCATGTGGATCGTCCGGCTGGCGCTCAACCGGCCTTATACCTTCATTGTCCTAGCGATCCTCATCCTGATCGCTGCGCCGGTCCTCATCCTCCGCACCCCCACCGACATCTTTCCCAACATCAACATCCCCGTCGTCTCCATCGCCTGGCAGTACACAGGCCTCTCGCCAGAAGAACTCGAAGGCCGCCTCACCACGCCCTACGAGAAGACCCTCACCACCCTCGTCGACAACGTCCAGCACGTCGAGTCCACCACGCTCAACGGCCAGGCCATCTTCAAGGTCTATCTCCAACCTGGCGCCTCGCTCGACACCGCCAACGCGCAGGTCTCCGCGGCCTCCGAGTTCGAACTCCGCCAGCTCCCTCCCGGCATCCTTCCGCCGCAGATCATCAACTTCTCCGCCTCCAGCGTCCCCATCCTGCAGCTCGGTCTCTCCGGCCAGGGCTTCTCCGAGCAGCAACTGAACGACGATGGCCTGAACTTCATCCGTCCGCAGCTCGCCACCGTGTCGGGAGTCGTCATCCCCAACGTCTACGGCGGACGCCAGCGCTCCATCATGGTCAACCTCGACCCCAGGCGCCTGCAAGCCGAAGGCCTCTCTCCGGTTGATGTCCTCAATGCCATGGGCGCGCAGAACATCGTCGAGCCCGGCGGCACCGCCAAGATCGGCTCTACTGAGTACGACGTCAAGCTCAACAGTTCACCCACCACTGTGGCGGGCCTCGGCGACCTCCCGCTCAAGCAGGCCAACGGCGCTACGGTCTATCTTAAGGACGTCGCCAGCGTCACCGACGGCAGCATTCCCCAGACCAACGTCGTCCGCCAGGACGGCCATCGCGGCGTGCTCATCACTATTCTCAAATCAGGTTCGGCGTCCACGCTTTCAGTCGTGCAGGGGGTACTGGATGCCCTTCCGCGCATCCGGTCCATCATCAACCAGCCCGGACAGCCGCAGCTCAAGATCACCCCCATCGGCAACCAGGCGATCTTCGTCCGCGCCTCGGTCAACGGCGTGGTCCGCGAGGCCGTCATCGCTGCCGCGCTCACTGGGCTGATGATCCTTCTCTTCCTCGGCTCGTGGCGCTCCACGCTGATTATCGCGGTCTCCATCCCGCTCTCCATCCTCAGCTCCATCATCGTTCTCTCTCTGCTCGGCGAGACCATCAACATCATGACCCTTGGCGGCCTCGCTCTGGCCGTCGGCATCCTCGTCGACGACGCCACCGTCACCATCGAAAACATCGAACGCTACCTCGAGGAGGGCAACGCCCTGCACGACGCCATCCTCGAAGGCGCCGCGCAGATCTCCGTCCCCGCTCTCGTCTCCACGCTTTCCATCTGCATCGTCTTCCTTCCCATGTTCTTCCTCGCCGGCGTCGCACGTTACCTCTTCGTGCCGCTGGCGGAGGCCGTTGTCTTCGCGATGCTCGCCTCCTACGTTCTCTCGCGGACCCTCGTGCCCACCATGGCGATGTACCTGCTGCGTGTTCACGATCTTCACGCAGCGTCCTCATCGAACGTCTTCGCGCGTTTCCAGCATGCCTTTGAGCGCGGCTTCGAACGCGTGCGCTCTTCCTATGGCACTCTGCTCGCCCGCCTCGTCGCAGCGCGCCGCCTCTTCATCCCCGTCTTTCTGCTCAGTTGCGCCGTGATTCTGCTGCTAATTCCCATCCTCGGCCAGAACTTCTTCCCCAACACGGACAATGGCTCCTTCATCCTGCACGTCCGTGCTGCAACCGGAACTCGCATTGAGGAGACCGCGCGCCTATGCGACCTCGTCGAGCAGAACATACGCGCCACCATTCCGCCGGAGCAGATGGACAACATCCTGGACAACATCGGCCTCCCCTACTCCGTCCTCAATACCCAGCACGCCACCAGCGGCCTCTTCGGCTCGGCCGATGCCGACATTCTCGTCTCTCTCAAACCGGATCACTCTCCGACCGCAGACTATGTCCGCACGCTGCGCCAGCGCCTGCCCGGTGACTTCCCCGGCACCACCTTCTACTTCCTTCCCTCGGACATCGTCACCCAGATCCTCAACTTCGGCCTACCCGCTCCCATCGACATCCAGATTGACGGCACCGACGATGCCGGCAACCGCCGCGTTGCCGGCACCATGCTGCGGCAGCTGCGCCAGGTTCCCGGCCTGGTCGATCTCCGCCTCCAGCAGCCGGACAACGATCCCGTGCTCAACGTCACCGTCGACCGCACCAAGGCCCTGCAGGGCGGCTACACGGAGCGCGACGTCGGTTCCTCGGCGCTCAACATTCTCTCTGGCTCCACGCAACTCACGCCACAGTTCTTCCTCAGCCCGAAGAACGGCGTGACCTATCCCATCGTCGTTGAGACCCCGCAGTACCAGATTCAGTCGCTCGCCGACCTCGAAAATATTCCCATCGACTCCACCTCCGCACGTACTCCGGAAATCCTCGCCGATGTCGCCACCATCTCCCGCGGCACCGAGCCGCCCATCATCAGCCACTACAACGTCCGCCGCGTGCTGGATATCTACGCCAACGTCCAGGACCGCGACCTCGGCTCGGTCGCCCGCCAGGTTCAGCGCATTGTTAACGCCAACAAGTCCTCGCTCAACACCGGCAACTTCGCCAACGTCCGCGGGCAGGTGGAGACCATGCGCAGCTCTTACATCGGCCTGCTCTTTGGACTCATCTTCTCCATCCTGCTGGTCTACCTGCTCATCGTGGTCAACTTCCAGTCCTGGCTGGACCCCTTCATCATCATCACGGCCCTGCCCGCGGCCATCTCCGGCATCGTGCTCTTTCTCTTCCTCACCCATACCACGCTCTCGGTGCCGGCGCTGATGGGCGCTATCATGTGCATGGGCGTTGCCACGGCCAACTCCATTCTCGTCGTCTCCTTCGCCAAGGAACGCCTCGCCAGCACCGGCAACGCCGTGCTCGCCGCCATCGAGGCCGGGTCCACCCGCTTCCGCCCCGTATGCATGACGGCACTCGCTATGATCATCGGCATGGTGCCCATGGCGCTCGGCGCCGGCGAGGGCGGCCAGCAGAACGCTCCCCTCGGTCGCGCCGTCATCGGCGGCCTCACCTTCGCCACCATCGCCACGCTCATCTTCGTCCCCGCCGTCTTCGCCCTGCTCCACGGCCGCGAAAAAATTCTAACTGTTTATGAGGCCTCTGTCCCCGACGGAGAGGTCTCCGACAACTAGCTCCTCAGGCACTTCGGAGATTCCGACCTTGTCCACCGACTACAACACCGACACGACAACCCCCTCGCACCAGCCGGACACCACACCCCGCCACCTCTCTCCCGGCGTGCGCCTCTTTGCCATCATCGTCGCGGTGCTTGTCCTCCTCGGCATCGCCTATCGCATCTTCGGCCACTTCGCCGACGAGCACGCCCTCGAATCCGCAACTCGCGCCGGCGAAGTCCCCATCGTCCGCGTCGTCCACCCCACCATCACCGGCGCGACCTCGGAGATCGAACTACCCGGTAACACCCAGGCCTACGACGACACGCCCATCTACGCCCGGACGAGCGGCTACCTTAAGCAGTGGTTCGTAGACATCGGCGCGCACGTCACCAAGGGCCAGCTCATGGCCACCATCGAAACCCCTGAGCTCGACGAACAACTGCAAGTCGCGCGCGCCGACCTCAAGAGCGCCCAGGCCGACCTCAACCTCGCCAACACCACCTCCGAGCGCTATCAGAATCTCCTCAAGCTGGACTCCGTCTCCAAGCAGGAGACCGATGTCGCCGTCTCCGGCGCCGCCGCCAAGCGCGCCGCCGTCGAAGCCGCTCAGGCCAACGTCCGACGCCTCGAACAACTCCAGTCCTTTGAGAAGATCTACGCCCCCTACAGCGGCATCGTCACCCAGCGCAACACCGACATCGGCGACCTCATCGACTCCGGCTCCTCCGCCACCAGCAGCACCGCCAAAGAACTCTTCCGCATCGCCAGCGTCAACGAGCTGCGCGTCTTCGTCGCCGTCCCCGAGGTCTACGCCCCCGACATCCACAATAGCGACACCGCCTCCCTTACGCTCGACGAATACCCGGGCCAGACCTTCCTCGGCACCGTCGCGCGCAACTCCGGCGCCATCGACTCTAACTCCCGCACCCTCAACGTCGAGGTCGACGTGAACAACAGCGAGGGCAAGCTACTTCCCGGAGCCTACGTCTTCGTCCACTTCAAGATCCCGCAGCAGAGCCGCGAACTCTCCATCCCATCCAATGCGCTGCTCTTCCGCTCCCAGGGACTCCAGGTCGGCATCGTGCGCAACGGCCAGGTCCATCTGCAGAACGTCACCATCGGCAAGGACAACGGCCGCTCGGTCGAGATCTCCAACGGCCTCACCGCCGACGATCAGGTCATCCTCGACCCCTCCGACTCCCTCGCCGAAGGCCAGTCCGTCCAAGTCAACGACCACCCCTCGGGGGGCCAATGATTTCCAACCCCCAGCCGACGTCTTCCTTTGCGCACCTTGGCGTACCTTGGCGACCTTTGCGTTCGCAGTTGTCTTTGTTCTTCCTCTTCCCAATCCTCACCGGCTGCATGGTCGGCCCCCACTACAAGATCCCCACTTCCGCCACGGCTCCGTCCTTCAAAGAGACCGACCCCAACTGGCAACCCGCCTCGCCCGCCGACACCATCCCTCGCGGCAACTGGTGGACCCTCTTCAACGACCCCGGCCTGAACGCGCTCGAGCCACAGATCGCCACCGCCAATGAGACCCTCAAGATCGCCGACGCCAACCTCCGCGCCGCCCGCGCCAGCATCCGCATCCAGCGCGCCAACCTCTTCCCCACACTCGGCGCCAACCCCTTCGTCGGCGGCGTGCGCGACTCCGCCAACCAGCCCTACTTCAACGCCGCCAACGCCAACAACGGAGACGCCAACCTCATCCTCCCGCTCGATCTGAACTATGAGATCGATCTCTGGGGCGCCGTCCGCCGCGGCGTCAACGCCGCCCGCGAGGAGTCGCAGGCCACCGCCGCCGACCGCGAGACGGCGTTGCTCTCCCTGCAGGCCGAGCTCGCCATCGACTACTTCGAACTCCGCGCCGCCGACGCCCAGCAGAAGCTCCTCAACGACACCGTCGCTCAATATCAGGAGGCCGTCCGCATCACCAACAACCGCTTCGTCGGCGGCGTCGCTGCCAAGTCCGACCTCACTCAGGCCCAGACCCAGCTACAGGACGTAAAGGTCCAGGCCGCCGACATCGCCATCGCGCGCGCGCAGTTTGAACACGCCATCGCCATCCTCATCGGTGAACCTCCGGCCTCGTTCACTCTGCCGCCCGCGCCGCTACCGCTCAGCGCCGCTCCGCCGCCGGTGCCGCCCGGCCTTCCCTCCGAGCTGTTGCAGCGCCGCCCCGACATCGCCGCCGCCGAGCGCCGCACCGCGGAGGCCAACGAGCAGATCGGCATCGCTCGCGCCGCCTACTTCCCATCGCTCAACCTCACCGCCTCCGTCGGCCTGCAGAGCGCCGCCGCCTCCACGCTCTTCAACGCCTCCAGCCTCATCTACGCGCTCGGCCCCACGCTCAGCCAGACCTTCTTTGACGCCGGCCGCCGCCGCGGCGTCTCCGAGCAGGCACTCGCCGGCTACGACCGCGCCACCGCAACCTACCGCCAGACCATCCTCACCGCCTATCAGCAGGTCGAGGACAACCTCGTCGCCCTCCGTGTGCTCTCTGACGAGGCCGCCCAGCAGCGCTCCGCGACGGCCTCCGCGCAGGAGTCCGAGCGCATCTTCAACAACCGCTACGTCGGCGGCGTCGACACCTACCTCCAGGTCATCACCGCGCAGACCACCGCCCTGAACAACGAGCGCAACGACATCGACATCCTGCGCCGCCGCATGGACGCCACCGTCCTGCTCGTCAAAGTCCTCGGCGGCGGCTGGGACACGACCCAACTCCCACCCCCGTAAAGTCTTCCTCTGCGACCTCCGCGCAACCTCCGCGACCTCTGCGTTAAAGTCTTTGCCGTTGCCTGTTCTTCCTCATAGCTCACAAGCTCTAAGCTCATCAAGACCCATGTCGCCTTCGCACCCAATGGACTGCCACCTCACCCGCCGACGCTTCACCCTCGCCGCCGCTGCCTCCCTCGCCGCGTCCCGCCTTCCCGCGCAATCCCCGCTCGCCAAAGTCCCCGACATCGAGCGCCCGCACATCCTCGCCGAAGCCCCCGCAGCACTCACCGCCGACCCCCGCAACCTGCTCGACCTCTCCACCACCATCGCAACGCTCACCGCAGCCTTTGTCCTCACGCAAGACCTCACTTACGCGCACCGCGCCGGCGCGCTTCTCAACACCTTCCTCGTCACACCCGCTACGCGTCTCTCATCGCAACCCACGCAATCCATCACCGAGCTCATTCCCTTCGCCGAACTCGCCGTCGCTCTGCGCTTCCTCGTCGACGCCCTTCCCGACGCCACGCTCACCGCCGTCAACGCCTTCCTCGGCGATCTCCTTCTCTGGCTCAACACCGAACACGCTTACGTCATCGCGCGCGACACCAAAGAC
>Ga0302279_10003341_pt1 | contig 20127 bp, 21 predicted proteins | sample III_Bog_N3_3_FD_194541 | JGI IMG/M metagenome (GOLD analysis project Ga0302279, IMG submission 194541) | Peat permafrost microbial communities from Stordalen Mire near Abisko, Sweden - III_Bog_N3_3 | ecosystem: Environmental > Terrestrial > Soil > Wetlands > Peat | place: Sweden: Abisko...
CGCATGCGGCCGGCATCGGCGAGGCGCTGCCGGATGGCATCGTGCGCCTGATTCTCGCGCTGAAGATCAATTCGCTCGCACAGGGGCTGTCGGGGACCAGCGAGCGGCTCGTCGATGCGCTGGTCGCGCTGCTGAACCATGAAGTCTACCCGGTGATCCCGGCGCAGGGCTCCGTCGGCGCCTCGGGCGACCTCGCGCCGCTCGCGCACCTGTCCGTGGTGCTGCTGGGTGTCGGCAGGGTCCGCATCGCGGGCGAGATCCTGCCGGCGACCGAGGGGCTGGAGCGCGCCGGCCTCACAGCATTCAGGCTGCGCGCCAAGGAAGGACTCGCGCTGATCAACGGCACGCAGGTCTCGACCGCACTCGCACTCGCCGGCCTGTTCGGCGCCGAGGACCTGTTCGCGAGCGCCGTCATCGCCGGCGCGATGTCGGTCGATGCGCTGAAGGGCAGCGATGCGCCGTTCGACGCCCGGATCCACATCGCGCGCCGCCAGCCCGGACAGATCGACGTGGCGAGTGATTACCGGCAGCTGATCAGGGGCAGCGAGATCCGCGCCTCGCACGTCGACTGCACGCGGGTCCAGGACCCCTACTCGTTCCGCTGCCAGCCGCAGGTCATGGGCGCGTGCCTGGACCTGATCCGCAACGTCGCGGCCACCCTGCGCCTCGAAGCCAATGCGGTGACCGATAACCCGCTGTTGTTCACCGACGGCGGTGACGTGCTGTCGGGCGGCAACTTCCACGCCGAGCCGGTCGCATTTGCCGCCGATACGCTGGCGCTCGCGATCGCCGAGATCGGCAGCCTCTCGGAGCGGCGCATCGCGGTGCTGGTCGATCCCAAGATGAGCGGCCTGCCGCCGTTCCTGGTGCAGAACAGCGGCGTGAATTCCGGTTTCATGATCGCGCAGGTCACCGCCGCGGCGCTGGTGTCCGAGAACAAGGGAATCGCGACGCCATGCAGCGTCGATTCGATCCCGACCTCGGCGAATCAGGAGGATCACGTCAGCATGGCCACGCACGCGGCGCGACGCCTGTCGCGGATGCTGGACAACGCAGCCGCAGTCATCGGCGTCGAGCTGCTCGCGGCCGCGCAGGGCATCGATTTCCACCGCCCCGCCCGTTCATCACCCGCACTCGAGTGCGTGCATGCCGGCATCCGCAGCGAGGTGGCGTTTTACGCCGCGGACCGCTACTTCGCACCGGACATCGAGGCGGCGTCCGCCTGGGTCAGGAGCGGGCGCTTCCACTCGCTGCTGGCAACACCCTTGCCGTCGCGCGCCGGCGGCTAGGCGTCGCGCCGATGTCGCCGCCACTGTACGAACTCGCCGTCGGCGCAACGCCACTGGTGATCTCGATGCCGCATTCGGGCACCTGGCTGCCGCCGCAGATCGCGGCACGCCTGAGCGCCGCCGGGCGCGAGGTGCCGGACACGGACTGGTTCATCCCGGAGCTGTATGCGGGCGCAGGCGGCAGCGGCGCAACCGTGATCCGCGCGACCCACTCACGTTACGTCGTGGATCTGAACCGGCCTCCCGACGGTGCGCCGCTCTACCCCGGGCGTCGTGAGACCGGTGTCTGCCCCGTCGAGACCTTCGATGGCGAGCTCCTGTACGCGGCCGGCGACGAGCCGACACAGGCGGAGATCGCGGCACGCCTCGACACCTGGTGGCGCCCGTATCATGCAGCCCTGAGCGGGCTGATCATGGAGCGCATCCGGCAGCACGGTCACTGCCTGCTGTGGGACGCGCATTCGATCCACTCGGCGGTGCCCGGCCTGTTCGACGGTCGCCTGCCGGACCTCAATATCGGCACGGCAGACGGTGCGAGCTGCTCGCCCGCGCGGGCGGCGCGGGTCGTAGCGCAGCTCACGCAGCAACAGCGTTTCTCCCACGTCGTCAACGGCCGCTTCAAGGGCGGCTACATTACGCGTCACTATGGCCGTCCCGCGGCGGGCGTCGATGCGCTGCAGCTGGAGATCGCGCAGGTGGCGTATCTCGATGAGCGGCGCCTGCCGGAATTCGACGCCGGGCGCGCGGCCGCCCTGCAGGCGCTGCTCGCGCGGCTGCTGGCGGAATTCCGGGCGTAGGCTCATTTGCCTGCGCTTGACGGATCTTTGCCGTCATCCGATAGGCGCGAGTCCCGTCGCCGCGTTGATTTGATGGTCACAGGTTCCTGTACCGCTTGTTCTCGTTGCTGTCGCAGCAACGGGTTGCGCATCGACAGGTCCTTTGCAGGGAAGCCCACCAGCCGCCAGATCGGGTTTCGACAACTCCGCCCGGCTGCACCGGCAACGCCCGAACCATTCCCGCCGCAGGCCCCGGATACCGCGCCGCGCCTGATCATTCCGGCAACCGGCGGTCCGTAATGCAAGGCAGGACCGGCGGAGGCTACCCGGGCACGGCGACCCTGCGGCGGGGGTGGAGGCCGCACTCGCGCGACTCCGCCCGTTCCCACCACCAGCGTCCGGCACGTGCGTCCTCGCCCGGCTGTACGGCGCGGGTGCAGGGCGCGCAGCCGATGCTGGGGTAGCCGCGATCGTGCAGCTCGTGGTACGGCAGATGCTTGCGGCGGATATAGGTCCAGACGTCGGATTCCGACCAGTCCAGCAGCGGACTCAGCTTGTGCAGTCCGAACGCGCCGTCCCATTCGACCGGGGCCGCGAGCGCGCGGCTGGCGGATTGGCCGCGCCGGATGCCCGTCACCCAGGCGCCGTGACCGGCGACTGCACGGCGAAAGGGCTCGACCTTGCGGATCGCGCAGCAGCCATGCCGCAGCGCTACGCTGTCGCGAAATCCGTTGATCCCGTGCGCGCCGACCCACTCCTGTAGCGGTGCAGTCTCCGGGGAGTAGAGGCGCAGCACGCGTCCATAGCGGCGCTGCAGGCGGTCGATCAGTTCGTGGGTCTCCGGATACAGGCGGCCGGTGTCAACGCTGAAGATGCCGATCTCGGGCACGCCCTGCCAGATCAGATCGGTGAGGACGATGGACTCAGGTCCGAGGCTGCTCGCATAGCAGACGCGCCCGTAGTCCGCTACGGCGTTGCGCAGCTGGATCAGCGTGGCGTCGGCGCGTTCGCGCAGTTCCCCGGGAAGTTCGGACATGGGTGTTCTCGACAGGGGCAGAGTGGGCACTGTAGCCACGCGGACCCCGGCAGGACAGGAACCAAAACGCATATGCAGATGCATTTTGGTGATACCGGCACCCTGCGGGCTCCCGCATCCCGCACGGACGCGGTTATAGTGGCCCGGTGCGAGTCACCCATGTCGGGAACACAATCCTGAAGCCGGAGGTTTCGCGATGATGCTCGACGGCCGATGTCACTGTGGCGCGATTACCTTCACGCTGGAGTGGCCAGGGCCCGTCACCGGCATCGTGGCACGCGAGTGCGCCTGCTCGTTCTGCGTGAAACACGCTGGCGCCTGGACTTCCCATCCGGACGCGCGGCTGCGCGTCACGCTGCATCAGCCGGCCGCCGTCGCGAAGTACGCATTCGGCAGCGGAACCGCGACCTTTTACGTCTGTTCCCACTGCGGAGTGGTCCCGTTTGTCGCCAGTGACATCGATACGCATCGGTACGCTGTCGTGAACGTCAATACCTTTGACTCGGTTGACCCATCCAGCCTGCATCGCGAGACCGCCCGTTTCGACCTTGAAGCGCCGCAGGAGCGGCTTGCCCGGCGGCAACGACACTGGATCGCCGATGTCGACATCGCGGCAGGCAGCGGGTGAACCGGCCGCCCCGCCCGGGAACCCCGCGGATCCTGCTGTACACAGCGGTGTCGCTGCTGGCCGCCATCGCAGGGCTGCCGGCAGGAGTGGACGCGGCGGTCCGCGTCGTGATGGGGCCGACGCCCATTGTCGACGGCGAGGCGCGGGCGGCGCGCGACCTCACCGTGATCAATGAGCGACTGGCCTTCGCATTGGCGGTGCAGACGCCGCCGCCCTATGGCGTGCCGAGAGGGGCCCTCGTCGACCTTGCCGTCGTGCACGACGGCAAGGTCGGTCGTGACCGGGCAGTCTTCGCGGATTTCATCCCGAATAACTGGTCAGGCTGGCCAAACACCTATCAGCATGTGGACGTGATCGAGCGCGGCCCGCGCCGCGTGGTCATCCGCACCGTCCGCGATTGGGGTCAGGTCACGCTCACCACGATCTATACGCTGGAGTCCGGCTCCGACCATGTCGAGCTGCAGGCCACCCTGCGCAACGACGGCCCAGCCGCTTTGACCGGCCTGCTGTCGGGATTCACGCTGTGGCCCAGGGGTGGCTACCTGTTCGGCATGCCGGGCCTGCGAGGCGCGGAACAGGGATCGACCGCCGGCGCGCTGGCCGACCGCGTGGTCGCGTACGATTACGACTGGAGCGTCGCGCTGCATGCACCGTACGTGGACCACATCGCCAATGCATCGCGCGACCTGTTCCGCCTGCACACGCTCGCGCCGGGCGAGAGCCGGACCTTCGCGGCCTGGTTGCAGGTCGGACCCAGCGGGGACCTTGCGCCGGTGGTGCGCGCCGAGATCGAACGCCGGCACCAGGCGGCCGGCACCGTCAGCGGTACGGTCACCGGCTCCCGCGGGGAGCACGTGACGGAGGCGGTAATCGTCGTCGAGAAGGACGGCCAGCCCTATGCCTGGTCGATGGGAGCGGCGGGGCGGTACGAATTGACGCTGCCGCCGGGCGACTATCGCCTGTATGCCACCGCCAGGAACTGCTCACAGACGTCGCCGGTGCCCGTATCGGTCGCCGCCAACGCTCAAGCGACGGCGGATTTTCACGGCGTCGACGCACCGGGCCGTATTGACCTGCTGGTGGAGGATTCACGCTCGGGCGAACCGCTGGATGCGAGCATCGACATCGTCGAGGGCCAGCGTCCATTGGTCGGGTTCCTGGGGCGTCGGCGGTTTTTCACCGGCCTCGCGCGCAAGGGTCATGCCAGCATCACGATCGCGCCGGGAACATATCGCTTCATGGTCGCGCACGGCGGCGGGTTTCTGGGTCAGGGGCGTGAGCTGGCCCTGACCATCGATGCGCACGCCGAAGTGCACGAGAAGATCGCGCTGATGCGGCTGTCTGACCCGCCGGCGCGCGGTTGGTATGCCGCCGACCTGCACCATCATGCCGATCAGGCCGAAGCGGTGACCCCGCCGGCGGATCTCGCCCGCTCGCAGCTGGCCGCGGGGCTCGACCTGCTGTTCGTCAGCGACCATGACTCCACCACCAATCATCGTGTGCTGCAGAGGATTGCCGACCGTCGCGGTGTGCCGTTCCTGCCCTCGGTGGAGCTATCGGCCTCCTGGGGCCATTTCAATGCCTATCCGCTACGCGCCGGCGAGAGGCTGGCGATCGATACCGGCACGGCCACGGTTGGCGAGCTATTCCGCGAGGCACGACGCCTGGGAGCTACCGTCATCCAGGTTAATCATCCCTTCATCCCCTATGGGTACTTCACCAGCGTCGCGGCGGCCGTCGCTCCGGGCGGATTCGATCCCGGGTTTGACCTGCTGGAGATCAACGCCGCTGCGCCGGACGACGACGAGCGGGTCGTGCATCGGCTCTGGGACTACTGGAACGAGGGCAAGCGCTATTACCTGGCCGGGGGTACCGATACGCACGATGTCTGGAACGAGCAGTCGGGCCGTGTGCGGACCTTTGCCCGCCCGGAGGGTCCGCTGACCGCGGCGAGCTTCGCGCAGGCGCTGCGGGCCGGCCACGCGTACGTCTCGCAGGGCCCGCTCATCTTCCCCTCGATCCCCTTCGGCAGCGAGGTCATGGCCGGGCCCGCGCACCCCGCGACGCTGTCCGTGGACCTGCAATCCGTCGTCGGACTGAAGGATGTCCGACTGGTCTCGCAGGGGGTAGTGACGGAGACGCGTGCCATCGAGCGGGGCGCGAGAGAGGCGCACCTGGACTTTCTTCTGGCCGCCGACCACAGCGCCTGGTATGCGCTGATCGTCGCCGATATGCAGGGCCATTACGCCTACTCCGATCCGATCTGGGTGAATTCCGCGCCGCGCTGAGTGCGGCGGCGCCCCTGAAGGACAGCCAGTTCGCGCTGGACCAGGTGATCGACACCACCGCCCTGTCCGCCTGTCCGGAATTCAGCGACTATTCCGCCGAGTTCGCCGGCAGCGTGCCGCAGGAAGCCGCGCGCCGCTCGTCGCGCAGGCTTGTCAGGGCGTCATCCAGTCTCCGGCCGGTATCAGGCGTGGACCGCCTGCCGGACCGAGGTGAACCAGGTACCCGCCCTTGGAGGCAATACGCTGATTGGGCCCCAGCGCGAGGCGCGGGTAGTAGCCGGTGATGACGCGATGCCCGACAGAATCCTCCAGCCGCTCGACGAGGTAATCGGGAATGAACGCGTCGACCATATGCTTGATGGTCTCGGCGACGAGGCCGCAGGCAAGATGCGTGTCGACCTGGACCTGCTCGGCGACGACTGGCAGCCTACGGATCCTGAACCAGGCGAGCGCGTAATCGACCCGCACGCGGCGTTGCTCGGGCAGGTCGACCGGATAGCTGATCAGCGCATGTTCGGCCCACGCTGAGGGCAGCGTTGCGACGTCCAGGTTCGCCATGCCACCCGACAGATAGACCTGGCCCGCCGGAGGCGGGACCGCGGCGAGCACGGCAAGGTCCCCGGGACGCAACCACAGCACCAGCGTATCGGCCTTTGCCGCCGAGCGCACCGCATCGACGACCGCCCGCGCGCCGGCATCGTGCGCGACGCTACGACTGTCGACTGCGATATCCTGTGCCTGCAGCCGGGCCGCAAGAGCCCGCGCACCGGACTCGCCAACGTCGCCGGCGCGATAGACGATGCGCACACGGCCTGCGGAGCCGGCCGGCACCGCCGCGCTTTGAATCTCCGGACCATGACATGAGGACATCCTAGCACCGACCCGCCCGATTCTCATCTCCTGGCCAGGGCGCCCCCTGCCCGTCGCCTCATGGCAGCATATGTCAGGTTGCCGATACGCCCTGGGACAGCGCCTGCACAGCTGCCTGCGGCAGGATCCACCTGCGCTGTTGCTGTCGCAATCGCGCGGCGAGGCATAAACTGCGCGCCAAGTTCCTAAAGCTACCGCCCGAGGTACGCCCGCCATGTATCGTGCGCCCCTGAAGGACATCCAGTTCGCGCTGGAACAGGTGATCGACACCACCGCCCTGTCCGCCTGTCCGGAATTCAGCGACTATTCCGCCGAGCTCGCCAGCAGCGTGCTGCAGGAAGCCGCGCGCCTCGCCGAACAGGTTCTCGATCCTTTGTACGGCTCGGCCGACCAGGAGGGAGCGCACTGGTCCGCGACGGGCGTGACCACGCCAGCGGGTTTCAGGGCAGCCTACCGACAGTTCGTTGCCGGTGGCTGGCCGCAGGTGCGTGCATCCCGACAACACGGCGGACAGGGTCTGCCGACGGTGCTGGTATCGGCGATCGAGGAGCTGTTCGCCTCGGCCAACCAGGCCTTCCGGCTCTGCCCGATGCTCACCCAGGGCGCCGTGGAGGCGATCGCGCGCTGCGGCAGCGCCGCCCAGCAGGCCACTTACCTGCCGCACCTGGTCGACGGCGAGTGGGCCGGAACGATGAACCTGACAGAGCCCCAGGCGGGCTCGGATCTTGCGCAGGTGCGAACGCGCGCGGCCCCCGACGGCAATCATTTCCGCCTGTTTGGGCAGAAGATCTTCATCACTTACGGTGAACATGATCTTACCGAGAACATCATCCATCTCGTTCTCGCCCGCATCGAGGGGGCTCCCGCCGGGGTCAAGGGCATCTCGCTGTTCATCGTACCGAAGTTCCTCGTGGGTCCCGACGGCAGACCGGCAACGCGCAACGACCTGCAGTGCATCTCGATCGAGCACAAGCTCGGCATCCGCGGCAGCCCGACCTGCACGATGGTCTACGGACAGAAGGACGGTGCCGTCGGCTACCTGCTCGGCGAGGCCAATCGCGGCCTCGAGTACATGTTCATCATGATGAATGCCGCGCGCTTAGGGGTAGGCCTCGAGGGCTACGCGATTGCGGAACGCGCCTACCAGCGGGCGCTCGACTGGGCGCGCAATCGCATCCAGGGCCGTCCGCCCGGGGCTGCGACACCGCAGCCGCAGTCCATCGTGCACCACCCGGACGTGCGCCGCATGCTGCTGACGATGAAGTCGCAGATCGAGGCGATGCGCTACCTGGCATTGTACGCGGCGCTGCAGCTGGACCTGGGTGCGCACCATGCGGATGCGGCAGCCCGCACGGCTGCGCGCGCGCGCGGCGAACTGCTGATCCCGATCGTCAAGGGCTGGTGCACAGAAACCGGACTCGAGGTCGCGTCGCTGGGTATCCAGGTGCACGGCGGCATGGGATTCATCGAGGAAACCGGGGCCGCGCAGGCGCTGCGCGACGCGCGGATCAGCACGATCTATGAAGGCACCACCGGCATCCAGGCACTCGATCTGATCGGCCGCAAGCTTGCCAGGGACGATGGGGCGGCGTATGCGGCGCTGAGTGCGGATATTCACGCCGAACTGGCCCTGCTGCGCGATGGCAGCGGCACGGTCGGCGAGGTCGCCTCCGCGGCCGATGCCGCGCTGGCTGCGCTCGATGCCAGTGTGCGGCAGCTCCTTGCCGACATGCGCACCGATGCGGCAAGCGGCAGTGCCGTGGCAGTGCCGCTGCTGCGCATGGCCGGCATCACGCTGGGGGCCTGGCTGCAGGCGCGCGCGGCGGCGCGGGCGGCTGCCGGCCTCGCGCAGCCGCAGGCCGATAGCGCATTCCTGCAGGCCAAGCTCGACACCGCGCGCTTCTATGCCGTGCAGGTGCTGCCGCAGGCGTCGGCGCTCGCGGCCGTGGTCCGCGGTGGCGCGGCCAGCGTACTCGAGGCGGATGCTGCCCTCCTCTAGCCAGTTGAACCCTTGCCGTCGGGATCATGTCCAAACTGCGCGCACTCACCTAAGGAGTCCTCCGATGTCCATTGAAAAAGTTCTCTATCGTGCCCATGCAACCGCCACCGGGGGCCGTGACGGCCGTGCCGTCGTTCCCGAGGCCAAGCTCGACCTGAAGCTCACGACGCCCAAAGAACTCGGCGGCGGCGGCGGCGACGGTACGAATCCCGAGCAGCTGTTCGCAGCCGGCTATAGCGCCTGCTTTCTCGGCGCGCTGAAATTCGTCGCCGGTCGCGAGAAGGTCGCCCTGCCGCCCAACGTATCGATCGCCGGCAGCGTCGGCATCGGTCCCATCCCGAGCGGCTTCGGCATCGAGGTCGAACTGAAGATCTCCCTGCCCGGCCTCAGCCCTGAAGTTGCGCATGCGCTGATCGACAAGGCGCACATCGTCTGCCCGTACTCGAACGCAACCCGTGGCAACATCGATGTGAAGCTGACGCTCGCCTGAGCGAGCCGCGCAGGACGGTGGTGTGCAACGCCGTTAGGGGTTCGACACCGCAACTGAGGAGATGCCTATGCCCGCGACCGGCAACGACGAGAAACTGATCGGCACCGCAGCGCAGATGGTCGCCGGGGTGCGGGGCCTGCTGGCGATCGACGAGAGCCCGTCGACCTGCAACCGGCGCTTCGCGGCGATCGGCATCCCCGAGACCGCCGCGATGCGCCAGGCCTACCGCGACGTGCTGATCACGACGCCCGGTCTCGGCGCCCGCATCAGCGGCGCGATCCTCAGCGACGAGACGTTTGGTCAGGCGACGCGGGACGGCGTGCCGTTTGTGCAGGTGCTGGAGGCGGCCGGCATCCTGCCTGGCATCAAGGTGGATCTGGGGGCGAAGGCGCTCGCCAGGCATCCCGGGGAGACGGTGACAGAAGGACTGGACGGGCTGCGTCAGCGCCTCGCCGCGTACGCCGCACAGGGCGCCCGCTTCGCGAAATGGCGCGCCGTGATTACGATCGCGCCAGCGGCGCAATCGGCGGCGCTGCCGAGCGCCGGCTGCATCGCTGCGAATGCCCACGCACTTGCCCGTTATGCGGCGCTGTGCCAGGAAGCCGGCGTGGTGCCGATCGTCGAGCCCGAGGTGCTGATGGACGGCGATCATACGATCGAACGCTGTGCCGAGGTCAGCGAACGCGTACTGCGGGCCGTGTTCGCCGAGCTGTATCTGCAGGATGTGCTGCTCGAAGGCATGATCCTGAAGCCCGGCATGGTGCTTCCGGGGATCGCCAGTCCACATACCAGCAGCATCGATGCCGTGGCCGGGGCGACGTTGCTGTGCCTGCGGCAGTCCGTCCCGGCAGCCGTCGCGGGCGTCGCGTTCCTGTCCGGCGGCCAGGCGAGCGCCACGGCGTCGGCGCATCTGAACGCCATGCACCTGCGTGCGCCGGGCGCACTGCCGGACCTGCCATGGCCGCTGACGTTCTCGTTCGGCAGGGCCCTGCAGGAGCCGGCGCTGCCGATCTGGGGTGGCAATGAGTCGCAGCGTGCGGCAGCCCAGCAAGCGCTGCTGCACCGCGCCGAGTGCAACAACGCGGCGCGGCGCGGCGAGTACCAGCCCTCGATGGAGCCGGCGTGAATGACTTGCCGCGGCTGTACTTCGTGCGTCACGGCGAGACGGCCTGGTCGCGCTCCGGCCAGCACACCAGCCGTACGAACCTGCCACTGACGCCGCATGGCGAGGACGAGGTGCGCAGGCTGGCGCCCTTCCTGGCCGGGATCGACTTCGCACGGGTGTTCTCGAGTCCTCTGCTGCGTGCTCTGCAGACCTGCGAACTGGCGTCACTGGCAGGGCGCGTGGAAGTCGAGCCCGGTCTCACGGAATGGGACTACGGGGATTACGAGGGGCGGCGCAGCATCGACATCCGCCTCGAGCGGTCGGGCTGGGATCTGTGGCGTGACGGCTGCCCGAACGGCGAGTCGGCGGATGCCGTCACCGCACGCGCGGACGGGTTGCTTGGCAGGCTGCGCGCGCTGCGCGGCAACATCGCCCTGTTCTCCCATGGGCAGTTCGGTACGGCGCTGGGCTTGCGCTGGATCGGGCTACCGGTGACCCATGGCGCCAGCTTCCCGCTGCTCTCGGCGTCGCTCAGTATCCTCGGCGAAGCGCCCGGTCACCCCGGCGTCGCCGCGCTGTCGCTGTGGAACTTCAGGCCTGCGGACGACCGGAAGGCGGGCTGACCCTTCCGCTCGGTGCGTCAGCGCACGACGCGCGCAGGCGCCGACGGCGCAGATTGCGGCGTGAATATCGTTCATTGGCTGGAGTCCCTGCTGCCGCATCTGCCTCACTACGGCTTTGTGCTGGTATTCGCCATCGTGTTCCTGAACAACATCGGCCTGCCGCTGCCCGGCGAGACCGTTCTGCTGGGCGCAGGCTTCGTCCTCGGCCGGGTTTCCGGCATGCTGACGGAACCCATGCTCGAAGCGCTGCTGGCCGGGGCGGTGGCCAGCTTCCTGGGCGGAATCTGCGCCTTTGCAACAGGCCGGCGCATCGACCAGGACAAGCTGTCCAAAGTCCACTGGCTGCATCTGACACCGAAGCGACTCGACTGGGCGGAGCGGTTTTTCAGGCGCCACGGCGCCAAGACCGTGTTCATTTCGCGGTTCATCGCCCTGTTCCCGCCCGTCGCGGTCAACCTGCTTGCCGGGATGACGCAGATGACATGGCAGAACTTCCTCGTCTTCAACCTGACAGGGTCAGTCGCGTTCAGCTGCTTCTACCTGGCGCTCGGCCATCTTGCCGGCAACAAGTGGACACTTGTGGTGGCCTGGTTCAGCCACGTGGTCGGCTAAGAAAACGTCCGGCCTGTTGCGCGGTCGGTCTCGGTGGCCGGATCCGGGTCGAGGTTAGGTTCATATTCGGGCACGTCCGCAGGCGATACATACGGCTCATCACCGATCGGCATGGGTGTTTCACCATGGAATGACGCCATGCGGTAATGGGTGAGACCCGTGTGGACCGTGGGTCGGGCGTTGACGGTGCGGGGGATGGACATGAGGAACTCCGGTAAGCGGTGCGCCGCCAGGCAGCGTGCACCTGAAGATGACTGGCAACTACGTTAACGGCAGCGGGAACCGGAGTCGGTACGCCCTCGCGCATTGGCTGCATCGGACTCAGTTCATGACCAGGGGAGGATGTGCCGCCCAGTAGGCATCGACGGCCTGGCTCTGCGTCGAAGAATAGAACCGGGGGGCTGCATCCAGCGTATCCCGGGAGACGGGCAGCACCAGAAGACTGCTTCTCAGGGCGGCCCTGACGTCGATGCGGGTAACGGTGCTCGGGTAGCTAGCCGGGCGGGCAGCGACGTCGCCGGGGCGATCTGAGCGTGCCGCCCGAGTAACGGCAACTGCGAGGCAGAGAATGGCAACATGCAGGACCTGACGCGACCGATGCTTCAGGGCAGTTCCGGGCGGTTTGTTATCCATTGATCTTGCTCCAGATGCTGGGCGGAAAAGTCTGCCGCGCGGTAACACCGGCGTCTGTTCGCCAGCCAACGTGCCGTCCGGCGTTGAGTTCCCACCATGACGCCCCCATTTCGAGCGGGATGGTGCCCCTCTCCGTCCTCGATCTGTCGCCGATCACGCAGGGCAGCAACGCTGCGCAGTCATTCCGCAACACGCTGGATCTCGCGCGCCACGCCGAGGCGCTCGGGTACCGGCGCTTCTGGCTGGCCGAGCATCACGGCATGCCCGGGATCGCGAGCGCCGCAACCGCGGTGCTGATCGGCTTCGTGGCCGGCGGCACGTCGCGGATCCGTGTCGGCGCGGGCGGCATCATGCTGCCGAATCACTCGCCGCTCGTCATCGCCGAGCAGTTCGGAACCCTCGAGTCGCTGTACCCGGGGCGGATCGACCTCGGACTCGGCCGTGCACCGGGCTCCGACCAGCGCACCGCGCGCGCTTTGCGCCGCAACCTTGCCACGGATCCTGAGGAATTTCCGCGCGACGTACAGGAACTCGCCGACTACTTCTCGGCCTCACCGCGTCAGGCCGTGCGCGCAGTGCCCGGCACGGGCCTGCAGGTGCCGTTGTGGATCCTCGGATCCAGCCTGTTCGGCGCGCAGACCGCGGCAGCGCTCGGCCTGCCGTTCGCGTTCGCATCGCATTTCGCACCGGCGCAGATGATGCCGGCAATCGAACTGTACCGCGCGAGCTTCCGGCCGTCCGCGCAGCTCGCCGCGCCGCACGTGATGCTCGCCTTCAACGTGTTTGCCGCGGATACACAGCAGGAGGCGCAGTTCATCGCCAGCTCGATGCAGCAGGCCTTCGTGAACCTGCGCAGCGGTCGCCCGTCGCAGCTCCCAGTGCCGGTCCAGGACTACCTGCAACGCAGTGGCCCCGCCGAGCGTGCGCTGCTGGACGAAGTCCTGTCATGCACGGCCATCGGCACGACTGCCGTCGTGCGCGCAGCGCTGCAGGCGTTTGTGCAGCGGACGCAGGCCGATGAACTGCTGATCACCTCGCAGGTCTACGACCCTGCGGCGCGCCGCCGCTCCTTCGAGATCGCGGCTGAGGCTGGTCAGGGCTGAACTGCCCCAGCCTCCTGCCCCGTGGCTTCCTGAACCGTACAGGCGGCATCAGGCTCGGCGACGAGCCGCTCGAGAGAGATGCGCTTGCCGCTGACATCGGAATAGCCGTAATGGCCCCGTTCGATCTTCACCAGCGCCCGCTCGATCGTCGCCAGACGGCCAGCGAGGCGATCGCGCTCATTGCCGCTGAATTCGAGGATTGCCTGCGTCTGCGCCAGCTCCTCGGTCTCCTCGGCCTGGCTGCCGGAATCGACGGTCAGCTGCCGGTCGGCGTCCGCGTCGCCCTGGACCTCTGCGAGCAGCGCGGCACGGATCTTCTCCAGCCTGGCGCGCTGCTCCTCGACGAACTCACGGCTCCACAACAGGGACTCGCCCATGAGGATCTCATTGCACCGTGATCTGCGTCGGTACGTGCTTCGGCTTCTCTTTCTTCGGAATATGCACGGTCAGGATGCCGTCCTTGCTGGCGCAGGTCACCGCCGCCGCGTTGACGTCCTCGGGCAGCGAGAAGCTGCGCTCGAACTTTCCCACCACGCTCTCGACGCGATGCATCTTCTCATCCTTCACGCCGCTTACTGACTTGCGTTCGCCGGCGATCGTGATGACGCCCTGATCGAGGGTCACCTTGACGTCGTCCTTCGGCACGGCAGGCAATTCGACGCGGATGACGTATTCAGTCGACGTCTCGCCGATGTCCGCGATCGGCGACCAGTCGACGGTGTGCGCAGCTGTGGCCTCCGCCGGGACCGGCGAGCGACTGGCATAGGACCCCGGCAGCAGGCGGAACAGCGTATTGACGTCGCCGAAGCGATCCCAGTGGATGACATTCATGATTTTCTCCTGAGTTGACGGTATTGGTTATTGAAGTCCCTTCAGGACCCCACGTATGTACGTCATGCCGCTTATGCGGCTGCCGCCGGCGGGGAATCCGCGCCGCGCGCCACGGCCTCCCCGGCACGGAACTCGCTGCGCAGCTCGTCGAGCTTTGCCATTGCGCCGTCGTAAGCCTGGTTTCCCAGCAGCAGCCGGTGCGGAGGTCGGGCCGATTCGGTGGCATCGATGATCGCGCGCGCCGCGCGCGCCGGATCGCCCGCCTGATGTCCGGACGACGCACGCAGCTGTTCGCGCGAGCGCCCTGCGGTCGCCGCATAAGCAGCGATGCTGATCTTGCTCTCGTTCGCGGATCGTCCCGCCCAGTCCGTCCGGAAGCCGCTGGGTTCGACGATCATGACCCGGATCCCGAGCGGCTCCGCCTCCTGCCACAGCGCCTCGGAGAGGCCCTCGACAGCGAACTTGGTCGCGTTGTAAAAACCGACTGCAGGGAAGGAGCGCAGGCCCCCGATCGACGACAGGTTGACGATGAAACCACTGCGCCGGCTGCGCATGCCCGGCAGGACCGCCTGGATCATGTGGCATAGCCCGAAGACGTTGACTTCAAACAGATGCCGCACCTGCGGCTCCTCGCCTTCCTCGATGGCCGCGAAGTAACCGATCCCCGCGTTGTTGACCAGCACATCGATCCGGCCGAAGTGTGCCTGGGCTGCATAGACCGCGGCGGTCACCTGCGCGCTGTCGGTCACGTCGAGCGCGAGCACGAGCGCATCCCCCAGGGCGGCGAGCGCGGCAACTTCAGCCGGCCTGCGCGCGGTGACGACGGTCCGGTAGCCGCGCTGCAGGACCTGCCGCGCGAGTTCATTGCCGAATCCTGTCGAACATCCGGTGATGAACCAGACGGGCTTTTCCGTGGCGGGTAAATCAACATCCTTGCCTGTCATCGCATTGTTTCCTCGGTGGGTGAAGCGGGTGTCCGCCAGTAGGCGTCCCGCCCGTAGTGGGTGAAGAGCCGGTGTTCCGCAGCGCGATCCAGGGGCGCATTGTCGTCGTAGGCTGGCGCATCCCTGATCATCTGCCGGGGCAGCGACAGGTAGACCATCGACTCGTGCCAGCTCAGGTCCTGCACCCACTCCGGCGAGATCAGTACATCGTGGCCGAGCCACCAGTTGCTGGTATTGACCACCAGGTAGCGCAGGGACCAGGTATGCCCATCCAGCAGGTATCCGCCGACATGCCCGATCTCGCCGTCCGCGGCGTGGATGTGATAGCCCTTGACCGCGTTGCAGCTGCGCAGGTGCGGATCGGCGCCGGGGGCAGCCGCCGTCGGCGTGCGCAGCGGCCCCCGATAGGCGCTCGGAATCATGCCGTTGGAAATCGTACCGGGGTAACCGTACTGACCCCAGAGTCCCGAGCCGCCCCAGTACACCGGATACCCGTAGTAGCCGAGGTAGCTCTCCTCATACTGCCGGGAAACCGGCTTGTCGGTGTCGACGTCCGGACTGTGCCGTATCCGCTCCTGTGTGACGCTGACGGGCAGGACACCGGCGCCGAAGACCGGCTCGCCGATCAGGTAGGGCGACACGAGCACCTTACGTCCTGGGAGCCATGCGGTGGTGTCGACCACGGCATAACGTACGACCCATGCCTCATCGTCAAAGTAGAAATCCCTGACTTTGCCGATCGTGCCGTCGGTCGCGCCGATCAGCATGCCTTCCAGATTCCCGACACTCTGTAACATTCCGGCGGTCTCCATCCTGTCCTTGCCGCCGGAGTGTCGGCGCAATTGCGGATTCGCGTTGTGCGACAGCGTACGGACGGCCTGGGCGTCGCCCATTAGCTTGTCCAGCCATGCCGCCCGCGCCAGCACTCAACCACCGCATCGTTCTCGCGGCACGTCCTGCCGGCGCGCCGCGCCTGACGGATTTCCGCACCGAGACGTCGCCGGTTCCGGTCCCCGCGGCCGGTCAGCTGTTGTGCCGCACGCTGTACCTGTCGCTCGATCCCTATATGCGTGGCCGGATGTCGGATGCGCCGTCCTACGCGCCACCGGTGCGTATCGGCGACGTCATGGTGGGTGGCACGGTGTCACGTGTCGAAATATCCCGTCACGAGGACTTTGCGGCCGGTGACCTCGTACTCGGCTACAGCGGCTGGCAGGAATTCGCGCTGTCCGACGGGACGGGACTGACCCGGCTCGATGCGCATGCGAAGCACCCGTCGCTGTTTCTCGGCGTGCTCGGTATGCCGGGATTCACCGGCTACATGGGCCTGGTGGATATCGGCAATCCCCAGCCCGGCGAAACGGTCGTGGTCGCGGCAGCGAGCGGCGCCGTCGGTTCCGTCGTCGGCCAGGTCGCGAGGATCCGCGGCTGCAAAGTTGTCGGCATTGCGGGCGGCGCGGACAAATGCCGCTTCGTGACCGCCGAACTCGGTTTCGATGCCTGCGTCGACCACCGCGGCAAGGACCTTCCGGCACGCCTCGCAGCTGCCTGCCCGCAGGGAATCGACGTGTATTTCGAAAACGTCGGCGGTGCGGTGTTCGATGCGGTTCTGCCGCTGCTGAATGTCCGGGCGCGGATTCCCGTCTGCGGGCTGATAGCGCTGTACAACGACACCGCTCCCCCGGCGGGACCGGACCGACTCGGGCTCCTGCAGGGCACGATCCTGCGGCGCAGGCTGCGCATGCAGGGATTCATCATCTCCGAGGACTACGCCGACCGCCAGGCGGAGTTCGCCACCGCAATGACGGCCTGGCTCGCTGCCGGAGAAGTAAAATACCGCGAGGATGTCATCGAAGGCCTCGCGAACGCACCGCAGGGCTTCATCGACATGCTGACCGGCGGAAACTTCGGCAAGCTCGTCGTGCATATGCCCGACACATCCGCAAACTAAGGAGTAAGGCCTCATGAGCGCCCGCTACTACGCAATCGTCTGGATCAACCACAACGCCGCCGAAGTGTTCCGCATCAACGCCCGTGAGGAGTCGAAGCTGGTTGTCAATTCGCACACGTCCCAGCAGACCCTGCATCACAGCGGGCATGGCGACGGCAGCGCGCAACAACCGGTCGACACCGACTTCTTCGCGCGCATCGCCGCAACGCTCAATCATGTCGCCGGCACGGTGCTCGCCGGTCCAGGTCAGGCGCGCTACGAACTCGGTCGCTATCTCGGCGATGCCAGGCCCGATCTCGCCGCACACGTACACGAACTCGACACCCCGGCCCATCCCGGCGATGCCGGGATCGTCGCGCTCGGGCGCGGCTATTTCCACCTCGCCGGCTAGTCGGCGATGTTCAGGTGGTCGCGGACGTCCTCGACCCCCGGCGCGTTCCACGCCGAGTTGCGCGTCAGGTAGCGGTGCCACCAGTTGGTCACGGTGCCGGACAGGGTCACCACGCGGTCGTCGACGCTGACCACCACGTGCTGGTCTCCGGCATCGAAGCGCCGCGCCAGCGCAGCCTCGACGTCCGCCTTGATGCCGCCCGCGGGTGTACTGCGGGAGACGACGGCAATGGCGTTGGTCAACCCCCTGACACCCTTCATGTAGCGCACCGCGTCCTCGGCGTTCTGCCGCTGGAAGCCCTGGCGAACGGTCCCGTCCAGCGTCACCCAGCCGCCGTCGACCCGTGCACTGACCGCGTCCTGCGGCAGGTATGCGGCCCAGCTGAGGGCGTTGTTGACCGCGACGGCGAGCTCCGCGTCGCCGAAGGCTGCGGCGGTGATCACCTCGATGTTCAGCTTGACCTCGCGGACTCCCGGGATCATCTCCGCCAGCCGCTCCGCCTCGCGCTTCTCGGCGTAAGTGCTGACCTGCCCGGTGATCGTCACGACGCCGTCCTCCGCCGTCACGCCGAGATGGCGTGCATCCACGGCGACATCCCAGGTCAGCTCGTCGATCGCATCCTGTTGAATTGCCTTATCGGTTCGCATGGGCATAGCTACGGCTCCTGGCTGGCAAGGATTTCTTTGCGGATATGCGAAGCTTCCTCTGTGCGGCTGGTGCGCACCGTTCGCTGTCCCACGCAGTGGCGGGATGGGTACGTCAGCGTACTGACGTACGCCTCAATGCCCCTGAGAATCCGCGCCCAGACGGACACGGACGCCAACTCCACTTCAACCACATTGCGCAGAGGAAAAAATCCCATGGCCTATCAAAGCTTAAATCCGGCCACCGGCAAGCTCGTCAAGTCTTTTCCGGAAATCACCGATGCAGAATTCGAGGCGAAGATCGCGATCGCCGCCACCTGCTATGCGACCTGGCGGCACAAGCCCTACACCGAGCGCGCGGCGATCATGTCCCGTGCCGCGGCAATTCTCGCGGCCCGCGTCGACGAATTCGCGCAGCCGATGACGGTGGAGATGGGCAAGCGCATCAACGAGGCACGCGGCGAAGTCGAGTTCAGTTCGCGTATCCTCGCCTACTACGCGAAGAACGCCGAGAAATTCCTCGCGCCGGTGAAGCTGCATCCGACCATCGGCGACGCGCACATGGAGAGCAGCCCGATCGGCGTGATTTTCGCCGTCGAGCCGTGGAACTTCCCCTACTACCAGCTGGCACGCGTTGCGGGACCTCACCTGATGGCCGGTAACGTGCTGCTGGTCAAGCATGCGAGCTGCGTCCCGCAGTGCGCGATCCTGTTCGAGAAGCTCATGATCGAGGCGGGTGCGCCGGCCGGTCTGTATACGAACCTGCTGATTTCCCATGCGCAGAGCGACGGGATCCTCGACGATCCGCGCATCAAGGGCCTCGCACTGACCGGCAGCGTCGCTGCGGGGCGCAGCCTCGCGGCGCGCGCCGGCAAGAACCTGAAGGTGTCGTCGATGGAACTGGGCGGCAGCGACGCCTTTATCGTGCTCGAGGATGCGGATCTCGAGCATACGGTCAAGTGGGCCGTCTGGGGCCGCATGTACAACACCGGCCAGACCTGTTGTGCAGCCAAGCGCTTCATCGTCGTGGAATCGCTGGCCGATGAATTCCTCGCGAAATTCACCGCAGCCCTCAAGGCGCTGCAGCCGGGGGATCCGATGGACGAGAAAACCACGCTCGGCCCCCTCTCGACCGAGGCCGCGCTGATAGATCTCCTGGCGCAGGTTGACGAGGCCGTCGCGAAGGGCGCGAAACTGCTGCTGGGCGGCAAGCGTATCGATCGTCCGGGGTCGTACATGGAGCCCTCGATACTCACCGACATCAAGCCGGACAACCCGGCGTTCCGCAAGGAGTTTTTCGGCCCCGTCGCGCTGTTCTTCCGGGTCAGGGATGAGGATGCGGCGATCGCGCTCGCGAATGACTCGGACTTCGGTCTGGGCGGCTCCGTGTTCACGCAGGACGAGGCCCGCGGCAAGCGCGTCGCGACCCGGGTCGAGACGGGCATGATGTTCATCAATAACATCTCGTGGTCGGATGCCGAACTGCCGTTCGGCGGCATCAAGGATTCCGGCTACGGGCGCGAGCTCGGCGACATGGGCATCCAGGAGTTCGTCAACAAGAAACTGGTGCGCACCGCGCACATCGAAGCCCCGGCCTGACGCGATGTACGTCAATGTCGCGATTCTGAGGGAGACCCAGCCGCACGAGCGCCGCGTGGCGCTTGTGCCGTCCGTCGTCCCCAGACTCGTCGGGCTTGGAGCGAAGCTGCACATGCAGACCGGTGCGCAGGACGGAATCCGGCTGCTCCCCAGGGCCTACCCGGGCGTGGAGTTCGTCACAGACCGGCATGCGCTGGTCAGCGCGGCGGACATCGTGCTGTGCGTCAACGCGCCCGCGCGGGACGTGATCACGGCGATGCAGGAAGGCTCGGTCCTCGTCTCGTTCATTTACGCGCACAAGGACCCGGCCCTCGT
>Ga0302279_10003345_pt1 | contig 20115 bp, 20 predicted proteins | sample III_Bog_N3_3_FD_194541 | JGI IMG/M metagenome (GOLD analysis project Ga0302279, IMG submission 194541) | Peat permafrost microbial communities from Stordalen Mire near Abisko, Sweden - III_Bog_N3_3 | ecosystem: Environmental > Terrestrial > Soil > Wetlands > Peat | place: Sweden: Abisko...
CGCGATGATGTCGCTGACCGGCCTGCGCGCGGTCTATGCGCGCGAGTTCCTGAGCTTCTTACCCAAGAACTTCGGAGCCGTCGTACGCCTCCGCATGGCGCGGTGCTTCGCCGAGCATCCCAACGCGAGCAACCCGTACGCGCGCGCATTGTTTCTCGGCGACACGGACACCTACACCGCCGACGCGGGCGACTCTGCTCGCATCCAGCTCGTTCTGGCCGACGCGGCCTCGTATCTCGAGCAGTGCGCCCCCGCGAGCTTCGACGCGTTCACGCTCTCCAACATTCTCGACGGCGCGCGCCCCGAGTACCGGGATCGCCTGCTGCGGGCCGTAAGGCGAGCTGCATCCGTCGAAGCCGTCGTCGTTCTCCGGAGCTTCGGCGAGCCCCCCCCCGGAATGATGGAGAACCACGCTGCGCGAGATCGTTCCATGCTTTGGGGGCTCGTCACAGTGGAGCGCGCACGCGCGGACTGAGTGGCCCGCGAGCGCGACCGCACGGCGGCGGGATGACCGTGCACGGCCTAACGCACGGTGGCAAGCCCTCGGTCCGACAGCTGGGGGAGGCGCAGACTCTGCGTTGACGCGCAGGTCGTGCCGGCTCGACGCGCGGCGCATGATTCCTTGCGTGGCAATCGACACTGCGAAACGCGCGCTCCGGCGAGCAGTTACGGCGGGCATACATGCTGCAGTGCGCTCACGGCGAGCACACGTTTCGTGCGGTTCGCTCTCTTGAAGGAGTGCAGGACATGCGCCGACGCATCGAAAACAGACTGGGCGTAGTTCTGCTGCTCCTCCTAGCCGCGTGCGAAGGGCCTACCGGCCCCTCGGGCGCCGAAGGCAAGCCAGGCACGACGGGCGCGCAGGGTTCTACGGGGACGGCGGGACCGCGCGGACCCGCGGGGGCCGCGGGGGCCGCGGGGGCTGCGGCCGAAGGCGGAGCGCCGTTGCCAGACTCTGGCATCGCCATTCAAGCGTCCTGCCTGTCGCCATGCCACGGGTTCAATGGCGTCGTGTCGCAATTTCAGACGAGCGACCACTACATCGAGTACCTGACCAACGCCGTGTCGGCGACGCCCGAGGCCGAGTGGACCACGACGGGCGTTGCATGCGGCAACTGCCACGCTGTCGACGCCCTCGCGCTTCGAGCGGCCGGTACCGTCACGACGACGCCCGGCGCCGGGAGCATCTTCGACGTAAAGGCGGGCGAGCTCGAGTACTTCGACGCCGTCACGGGCAAGGACAACGACGCACTCTACGCAGGCAGCGCGACCGTTGCAGAGGTCTACTGCACAACCTGTCATGCGGTGACCGAGGCAAACGACCCGCACCGAACGGGAATCCCGTGGACGCCTGGGTCGTTCCCGCTCGTCGTGTCCGAGGCGGCCGATGCGGGCGCGCTCCTCGAGAAGAGCCCGACGGTGGGCGTCGTCACCGGGACGTCGGCCGGGGATATGGGCCCCGGAAATACGTGCGTATGGTGTCACAAGTCGCGCGTGGACGTGACCCAGTACATCAAGACCACGGGTAACACGCTCTCGGCGTATTGGGGGCCTCACGAGGGACCGCAGGCCGACATATTTTCGGCGGTCGGCGGCTACGAATACGCGGGCAAGACGTACGGAACGTCGACCCATCAGCTGAAGCTCTCGTGCGTGGACTGCCACATGGCCCCGGTCCCGGGGAACGAGAACGTCCCGGATCACTCGTTCAATCCTAGCCTCAGCGTCTGCGTCAACTGCCACGCCGGAGCAACCAGCTTTGACGTGAACGGTGGACAGACTCTGGACCAGACGGAGATGTTCGAGCTCGAGGCGGATCTCAACGCGGCAGGGTTCCTCACGCGCTCGACGGCAGCGCCCTACACGGCGTTGTCCGCGGCCAATCTCGCGGACGGTCAGTTCGTGAGTGACTCCCCGCGGACGGGTGGAGGCGCGGTCGATGGGGGCGCTGCGATTCCCCTTTCGAATCTCGAGGCGGGCGCACTCTACAACTATCTGCTCATCGCGCGCGGCGGTGGCAAGGGCGTTCACAACCCCAAGTACACACAACAGCTCATCTACGACTCCGTCTTCGCGCTGACGAACAAGGCACCTGTCAGCTTGCCGGTTCGCCCCCAGTAGCATCGTATGAGGAGACCCTGGTGCACCGTCGCATGGGTCCTCACGTCGGTCGTTGCGTGCTCGTCTGAGCGCGCGACGATTCCGTCGCCGCCGGTGTTCGATGTCGACGTGGCGCCGATCCTATCGACACAATGCTCAAGCTGCCACGGTGGGACATCGCCCGCCGCCGGCTGGTCGACCGCGTCGTTTCTCGATGTGATCGCGTGTGTATCACCATCCGGTGCTCCCGCGTCGCTTCCATCGAGCGCGCTTGCGCCCATCCTCGCAGTCCTGAAAACCCCGTCCCATAGCGGATTCTTGAGCGCCTCGCAGACGTCCATCGTGACGGCTTGGGTTCTTGGCGGCAGCCCCGCGTTCCAGGGCGCCGTGCACGCCCCGGGCATCATCGACCCGAGGAGCGCGGCGTTCCACGGGACACTTCTTCGAGGCCAGAGATGGGCCCAGATGCTCGATCCTCAGAACGACAATGCCTGCGGCCGGTGTCACGACGGGACCCTGTCGCGGCCCTCGGACGTGACGCTTCCCGCCCCGGGCGCGACGGCCTGCACGAGCTGTCACACGCAACCAGGCGGAGTTCTGGCATGCAGTACGTGTCACGGCGATGGGTCCAAGGCGTACCCGCCGCGCGACCTGTGCTTCTTCCCCGGAGACGCGAAGACCGCGGGAGCGCACGCGGCTCACGTGGAATCGTCGACGGACCGTCTGGGCGGCTATCCGTGCTCGACCTGCCACCCGGTGCCGCAATCCTCCCCGCCGTCGGGCGTAATTGGAGGGTCGCATGGCAATGGAACGGTCGACATCGCGTTCAACCAGTCCCTCATCGGTGGCGAGGCGAGCTTCAATGCGACGACCGGAGTGTGCGCGGTAGCGTGTCATGACGACGGAGGGCGACGGCCGCGACCGACCTGGACCGACCCCAACCCGGTCGGATGCAACGACTGTCACTCGTCACCTCCTGCCGGTCACTTTTCAGGCCCTTGCACCCAATGCCACGCCGAGGTCAACGCGACCGGCACGGCGTTGTCTGGGGGCCCGCTCCACCTCGACGGGCGCGTCGAGCTCGGCAACGGAAACGGCACCTGCGGCGCCTGCCACGGTACCGGGTCGGATCCGTGGCCGTCGACGTTCGCGCACCCGGCACACAAGAGCCCCACCATCACGACACCGGTCGCGTGCTCCGACTGCCACGTGGTACCGGCGACCGTGCTGTCGCCGGGTCACCTCGACGGCGTGGTCCAGATCACCTTCGGGGGGCGCGCCACGGAGCGCGGGGCGTCACCTGCCTGGAACGGAACGTCGTGCACGAACACCGCGTGCCACGGTGCCGACTTGGCAGGGACACCCGCGGTCGTTCCGGTTTGGACCGATCTGTCGGGGTCCGCGGCCGCGTGCGGCGCGTGCCACGGCATTCCGCCACCGAATCACACGACGGCTCAGAATTGCAACCGCGCGGATTGCCATGGCGGCGAAGTCGCATTCTCCGCGGGCAACCAGCCTTTCATCTCGGACGCGGGCCTCGGCCTTCATATAAACGGAGTCATCAACTTTGCGCCGTAGGCGTGACGCACGAGAGCGCGAAGCGCTCCTACAGTCTACGACGTCGCGCTCTCGGAAGTGGAAGAAGGCACCGGCGATTGGCCGATAACGCGTAGAAGCTGCGCGAGGTCGACTGGCTTCACGAGGTGCTCGCCAAATCCGGCCGCACGACTTCGCTCGCGATCGCCCGGTTGACCGTGCCCCGTGAGCGCCACGAGAGCGAGCGGATCGCGGTCGGTTCGAAGACGCAGGCGTGCCGCAAGGTCGTAGCCGTCCATGACCGGCATGTTGATGTCGATCACAGCGACGGACGGATGAAATCGCTCGAAGACCTCGAGCGCTTCGGAGCCGTCGCGAGCGATGGCTACCTCGTGACCTGCCCCCTCCACGAACATCGAGAGAAGGTCGAGCGCGTCGGCGTTGTCGTCGACGAGCAATACCCGTCGCGGTATTTCGGTTCGCGGAGTCGAGAGCGATGCGGTGGATACCGGTGTGGTGAGCGATCGAGCGGAGAGCGGGAGCCGTACGGTGAACTTCGTTCCCTGCCCGTCGCCGTCGCTCGCGACCGACACGGTTCCTCCATGAAGACCGGTCAATTGCTTGACGATGACGAGCCCCAAACCGAGACCTCCTTGGCCACCCACGCGGGTCGAGCCTTGCACGAATGGATCAAAGATATTCGCTATAGCGTCACTCGCGATGCCGATGCCATCGTCATGCACGTCAATCATGACGAACTCTCCCTCACGGCGCGCCGTGACGCCCACGTGACCCCCGGCCTTGGTGTAGTGAGCCGCATTGCTCAGAAGATTTGAGAGAACCTGCGCGAGGCGGCTCTTGTCTGCGTTCACTATGAGCCCGACGTCCTGGACGTCAATCGCGAGCGAGTGGCGTCGCTCTTCGACTAGCGGGCTCACCATTTCGACTGCAAGGGCCACGACCTCTGCGAGCTCCACCGGCGCCCGATGGATCCGCATCTTTCCGCGAGTGAGACGTGCCACGTCCAGAAGGTCATCCACCAGGCGGACGAGGTGGGCCGCCTGCCTCTCGATGATGTCGAGCTCCTTGGTGGGCTCCCCGACTGCGCGCTTCTTTAGCAGGTGCACGGCTGTGACGATCGGAGCGAGCGGATTGCGGAGCTCGTGGCTCAACAGAGCGAGGAGGTCGTCCTTGCGGTTGCTCAAGCGCTTCGTCTCATCCTCCAAGTCGAGCCGGGAGACCAAGGAGCCAAGATACCGTCCTGCGTGGTGCCCCAGCCGCAGGTCGCGGTAGCTGTAGGCACCCGAGTCAGTCCAGAAGCACAGGGCGCCGAGCGTCCGACCGCCGACCTCGAGCGGGACACAGATGCCTCGGGGCGGATCACCTGCCGGAGCGCCACTGGAGACCACGCGCTCGATAAGAGCTGCCTCGGGCCCGGGCAGCTCGGCGTGTGGCACACGATGGAGGGTCTCCTCGGCGTGTGTCCCGATCAAGCACAGGAGACCCTCGGAGCGATTCAAAGCGAACGTGCATCGATCGAACTCGATGACCCAGCGCAGTCGCCCCGCCGCTACCCTTAGGAGCGTCTCGAGGTCCGAGGTGTTCGCACACTCCGAGAACACCTCGATGAGCACGTTGAGTCGCGCGATGTCAGCGAGAGAAGACATCAGAACTGGGTGAACATCTCGTCGGCAGGCATTCCGGTCGCGTCGGCGATCGTGTTCGCGTAGACCGCCAGAGCAGCCATGGAGACGGCCTCCATGATTTCGGAGTGTCCGAGTCCGTGGCGACGGAGGCGTTCGAAATCGTCGTCCACGAGCGACTGAGGGTCGCGCGCGCACTTGAGGCCGAAAAGGATGATCTCGCGCACCTTTGGCGGGGAGATATCGGTGACGTTCGAGACAAGCGCTTCGAGCGCCTTCGGATCGACGCCCAACATTCTGCAGCAGGCCAGGTGCGCCGCCTCGCAGTAGCGGCAGGCGCGCGCTCGCGAAATAGCGACGAACATCATCTCCTTCAGCGTTCGGGGCAGAAGCCCACCGATGAGCACGTTCTGTACGAGCCCCCACGTTCCTTGGACCGCGGCGAGTGAGTGCCCTTGCGTCTTGATGAAATTGGGAGGCGCTGGGAAGCCCATTCGCCGCTGGAAGTCGTGATAGACGTCCGCGACCTCTTTCGGCGCGGAGCTCGGCTCGAGCGTCGGTAAATGAGGCATCTCTTCCCTAGCGGCGCACGTTGAGCGATGCGCGGCCTCGACGAAGCACTGATCGTGCCTGGCTTCCGCTGAGAGTCAGGAGCGCACGAAACATGGACGGGTGGCGCGAGAGGTAGGCGGCCGGTGTGCGCAATTGTCGCGCCAAGACGCACGAATTGCGTTCGCTCGCTCACCGGCGAAACACATGGCATCCATTGCACACTTGGGCCTCGGGCTGATGGTTGCGTCGGTTGACGTGACAGGTGGTCGTGCAAGTGGCCCGGTCGACGTGCGTCGGGCCGTGCGACGTGTGACAAGTCGTGCAATTCGAGTGCGCTTCGATCGTGTGGAGCGCCGGAAGCTTCGCCCGCTCGTGGCACGTTACGCACGCGGGCGGGGTCGCGACCCCGCCAGGGCCGTGCGCGCGGTGACAGGTCGCGCACCCACCTTCGACATGTTCGTGCTTGCCGCCCTCTTCATGGGCGTGGCACGAGGCGCACGTGGCGGTGCTTCGGCGCTCACCCGAGTGGGGCTCGTGGCACCCGACGCAGGCCTGGTGGCCGGGCGGCGCGGTCGACTGCTCGGCGGCGTGACAGGTCCCACACGCCGGCGCCGCCTTTTCACGGTGGACGTTGCCGCCGTGGCACGTCGCGCAGTCGCGATGGCCCGCGTTGGTTGCGGCGAGCTTGATCTCGGTCGTGTGGCAGGTAGGGCAGATCGCGGCTCTCGCGGGCGGCGTGAAGTCGTGCGGGCGATGGCACTCGGTGCATTCGGTCCCGGCGTGGGCCGCGGTGTCTGAGGGGGCGATGGCTCCGTGGCACTTCGTGCACGCGGAGACGATTGCCGTCGTGTTCGCGGCCGGGTGCGGCTCGTGGCACGTGATGCATTCGGATCCCCCAGCGTGCTTGACCGAGACGTCTGCGTGACAGCCCTTGCATGACGCGGCCGCAGCCCCCAAGTCGTTCGCCGCGTGCGGCGCATGGCAGCTCGTGCACTCCGCATGCTTCGCCACCGTCGAGGCCAGGGTTGGTTTGTTCTCGTGGCATCCCACGCAGGTCGAGCGTCCCGTGGCGACGAAGTCGTGGGGCTTGTGACACCCCTCACACGTGGCGTGACCGGGCGCGGGGGTGCTTCTCGCCTGCTCGTGACACCCGGAGCACGAGGCGAGGGCGGCCGATGCGGGTGCATGAGGTTGGTGACAATCGGCGCACGCCTGGCTCCCTGCGTGAGCGGAGTGCTCCGGCGCTCGCTCTGCATGGCAGGTCGTGCAGTTCGCGACCACGGTCGCCTCGTGCGCCGTGTGGCAGGTCGCGCACGCCACGGTCCCGTGGTGCTCGATCCGGGCGTTCGCACCTTGGGTCTCCGCGTGACAGCCGACGCACGTAGGCTTGGTCGCAGCGGTCTTCGCGGGCGGCGCGAAGCTATGGCACGTGAGACAACTCTCCGTGTCGCCCAACTTGCCCCCGTGCCCGCGGGCGACCTCTTTCGCATGACAGGTCTTGCAGCCGGCCTGCCCTGGGTCCTTGAAGCCTTCGTGGGCGAGATCGTGGCAGCTGCTGCACTCGATCTGCGCTTTGTCCACGTGGGTGACGTGGCCCGGGCTCGTTCGAAACTCTGCCCACGAAAGCGGAACATTCGCGGGAATCGCAACGACGTGATGGGGCCGCCACGCGAAGGCGCCCGCGATGACGAGAATGACGAGGAGCAGGGTTCCGAGGCCTGCCCCGAGCCACACCTTCGAGCGTCGTATCAAAGGCCGGCCCCGTGGCACATGCGACAGGGGAGGTCGTGGGTCTTGTTCCGGTTACTCCGAAAGCCCGGTCCGTGAGGGGTTCCACCCGGACCCCCGACGCGATGACATCCTACGCAGAGCTGCTCGCCCGCGCCGCCGTGACAACCCGCGCACGAGCTCGGGTCGATACGCGCCTGGACGCCATGGTCCCCTCCCCCCGCTCCGGTCGTGATCCAACCGGGGGGGTGTGGGCTCCTCGATGTCGTGGTGGGGCCAACATGCTCGCGGTTGTGGCATCCCTGGCACGAGTCCTCGGAGTGACAGGTCGTGCATAGACCGGGATCGGCCCGCGCCTCCATGGAGTGCCGAGCGACGAAGCCGGCGCGATGTAGTCCGGAGAGCGGCACCTCATCGAAGGCGAGCATTGCAGGGAGCGCGGGCACCGTTCCGACTCCGTGACATCCAGCGCAAGACCGCTCCGAGTGACATGACGCGCAAAGGTCGCGAGCGCCGGCGGCGCGGACCCCGTGCTCCCGCAACCAGTCGCCGTCATGAATGAGGTGGCTGGTGGGAGGCGTATCTTCGGCCGAAAGGTCCTTGTGACAGCTGTCGCAGGTTCGCAGCGGCCATTCGTCGCGGTGCTCGTGGCAACCGAAGCAAGTCGCCATCTTCGGGCGCAAGGTCTCGGGGTGTTCTTCGGCGACCGCCTGGTGGCAGCGCACGCAGTCTCCGTGGGTGGCGGATTGGTGTGCTCTGTGTTCGAAACGGAGGTGTTCGCGTGCGAGCTTTGCGCCTTCGCGCACGTATTGCGCCCCATGGCAGCCGAGGCATGAATGCTGGTCGTGAGGCTTCTGGTGGCAACCACGGCAGGACGCGTCCGTCGGCAGGTGTAGCGGCTCGATGTCGCCTGCTGTCGCGACCCCCTGGTGGCAATCCACGCAATTGACGCCGTGGGTGGCATGCGCGCGATGCTCGAACGGGTGCGATTGGTCGTGCGGACGAATTCCGAGCACGCCTGCGCACGCCGCCAACGCGAGCGCCGCGAAGATGAGGAACGTAAGTGAACGCCTCATGGTGCCTCCCAGCGCCGCGAGAGTCGGACGAGCGCATTGGTTTCATAGGCGTGCAGAGGCGTGGAAGACGCTTCTACTGCCCCCGCCGCCTCCCAACCGCTGCGCGATCGGTAGGCGAGCGCCATGAGGCCCCAAGGCCACGCAATGCCGTTCCCCACGGGGTGATCGGGCACGACCACTTCGACCTCTGTCGAGAAACGCAAGCCGTGTCCCAACGGTAGCGCGGCGACGCCGCGAATTCCTGTCCATTCAGCGGTCGATACGTCGACGCGACGAAGCTCGAGGCCCAGGTTGCCTTCGCCGCGATCGTCGAGGCGAAGCGTAGCGCGGAGCCACCCGTTGCCTCCGAGCCCTCCGCCTACGTCCTGGCCTGCACCGCTCGCCAGAACGTCCAAACGTGGAGCCGCGAGCCACTTGACCGTCCCGCCCACGGTCTCGGACGGGAAATCCCCCAGGACCGAGAACAGAGACGTGGCCGGAAGGAGGCGGCCCGGTGATAGCTCGGACGCGAATACTTCGACACGGAACTTGTCGAAACGCGACGCAGCCGAGACGCGGGCGTCCGCGATTCCCGGCGAGGTCAGGTCGTAGGCGCCGAAGGCCGCGACGTCGAGCCAGCGCGCCGGCGCAAATGCTGCGTCGGCGCCTAGCTCGTGGTCGGAGATCTCGCCGTCCGCCCGACGCTGCAAGTACGAGACGCCGAGGATGGCGTGCACGCCGACCTTCTCGGAGACGCGCCCGCCCGCGAGCCAGTCATACGGCCGCGCGCCGAATCGAGGCACCACGGGCGTCCCCCCGAACGACTCGAGGGCGCTGCCCCAGGGTGCCCGCAGGGTGACCTCAGCACCGTCCATTTGAACCGGCCTTATGGCCCCCGTCGCGAGAACGAAGCGCCCTCCGCGCACCTCCGCATGGCCCTTCGGGTCGCGCAAACGCAGCGCGAGGACCAGGACGTCTCCAGTCACGCTTGGCTTGGCTCCTCCCCACACAAGAGCCTCGGCATCGACCCATGGCTGCATGCGGTCTTGGCCCTGAAGGACGATGAGACCCACGGGCGAAGACGTGTCTGCAACGGCGTCTGCTCGCAATACCAGCGGGTCACCACGCGCCGACGTCGAGACGCTCACGACGCCCGCCGCGAGGAGCCCGAGCGCACGTCGCATGCGCCAGGATCGCCTGGCCGCTCTCTTGCACACCATCCGTCCGCGCCCTGTGCAATTTTCGGGCAAGGCGCTCGGAGGATGTTTGTTCTCGCACTATCAGCCGCTCACTATCGCCGCTCTCGGGTGCGCGTTCGCCTCCGCGTGCATTCTCGTGGGCTTCCTCGTGATCCGACCTGCGTGGTCAACCGTGACCAAGGCCGTGCTCCTCCTCGGGCTCGGCGTGTTCCCCATCTGCGCGGCCGCGGCCGGCAACGTCCAGGGGTACGAACGAACGAAGGCACGCGCATTTTGCGGCAATTGCCACGTCATGACGGCTCATCGCGACGATTCCGACGACCCCACGAGCACATCACTCTCCTCGCGTCACGCCCGCAACAAGCTGTTTGGCGACGAGAACTGCTACACGTGCCACGAGGACTACGGGATGTTCGGCACCGTGCTCACCAAGCTGGGCGGGATGCGCCACGTGTGGCTCTACTACACGGAGTACCGCAACACGACGATCGCGGAAGCCAAGGAGACGATTCATCTCCTTCAGCCCTTCCCCAACGAGAATTGCATGCAGTGCCATTCGACGAAACCAAAGCTCTGGCTCGAGATTCCGGACCACCGCGAAACACTGAACGACCTGCGAGCGGACCGCATCAGCTGCGCGAGCGCGGGTTGTCACGGGTTTGCGCATCCGAACTTTCGACCTGCAAGAGACGCGACGCTGGACCCAGCCAAGAAAGCCGCAGGCACGCTATGACACTTCCGCCGTCCCCTCGAGTGTTGAGCGGAGCGTGCGTGCTCGCGCTCGTCGCCCTTGGACTCATCGTGTGGTCGCTTGTCGATCCGAGACCCATCCCGGTAATCGTGGCGATGTCCATCGGGCAGGTTCTCGGCACCCTGTCTTTCGTCGCGTTTCTCAGCGTGGTCGCACGGGATCTGAGGGCGCGCCACAGCCTCGTGGAGCCCAAGAAAGCGGCCACAGGCGACAGCGCGCAGCCCTGAGCTTGGCGGTTTCGTCCCGTCAGCTCGGGTTGCGAACGCTGCTGATGAGCGCGTCGAACGCGGGCCTCGCTGCGAGCACGGAATCCGCGGGCCCGACCATCTTGAAGAAGTAGAACGAACCGTGGGTCTCCACCACGGAGCCGCGGAGCGCCCACCCTGCGTGCGAGGCGTCCGAGCCGCTGCTCGACATTCCCCCGTCGTACGTTCCACTAACGTCGAGCGTCGTCACGCGCAGACCCGCCACCGTTCGCTCCGCTCGCGCGTCCGTGCCCGGGTTGTTGAATTGCCCGATCCAGCGCTCCAGATTGTCTTCGGTGCTCCCACCCGCGCGCGTGACCGTGAGCTCTGCCGGTGCGCTTCCCTTCGACGAGCCCGGGACACGGTACGTTGCCAGACGAATCGAGCTGCGACTCGGCGTGGTCTCCCACCCCGGAGGGGCGGTCCACGCAAGCGCGACCGCCTCCTCGCGCGCGCCGGTCATCCCCTTTCTCTGCGGGTCGATCGCGGGGTGATTGGGCGGGAGCGCCGGCTCGAAGGCCCCTGCTCCTGGTGCCGCGGTCCCGAGCGTCTCCGAACCCGAGGTGATCGATTCGATTGGCTTCGTCGTCGCGCTCGACTCGTGGCGCGGCGGAATCATGCCCGGGCGCTGAAGAAGAGCCACACCAGCGCCGGCTATGAGAGCAAGGACGAGAAGAGACGGACCGATCTTGAGACGCATACGGCTGGCTCGACTGCGAACACCGTGCCGACCTCCACGACACAAGAGCGCCACGACCGCGAGCACGCATCGCGGCACCTCAAGCGGAGCGAGGTGGTGCCGACCGCACCGACGCTTGCGCGGTGACGCAAACCATGCACGAGCGGTGCTCATGGTCACGCTGGTCGGGAATGAGCCGGCGTCCACGTGAGCCTTGGCACCAATGATGCGTTCACTCTTGGGTCGCGTGCCGCACCAAGGTCTTCCCGGGTCGCGCGAAGAGGAAGAGGTCGTCATCATGCTTCGTAGCCTGAAGAATCTCGAACAGTACAAGGTGAGCGCCACCGACGGCGACTTGGGCACCGTCGCTAACTTCCTGATGGACGACGCGCGATGGACCGTTCGCTACTTGGTCGTAGATACGGGTGCTCGGTGGCCGCCAGGTGCTCATCACGCCCATATCCTTCCGCGAGGTCGACTACTCCGCGAGTCGGTTCCGACTGTCCGTCACAATGGACAAGATCAAGAACAGCCCAAGCGTGAATCTAGATCTTCCCGTATCGCAGCAGCACGAGCGTGAATATTTCAGCTACTACGGGTACCCGTATTACTGGGGTTACGGTGGGCTGTGGGGATCGGGGTCATATCCCGGCTCATTGACGGCCGAGGCGCACCCACGTCCGCAAGACCGGCCGGGCGAGCCGCCCGCCGACGCACATCTACGGAGCGCCAAGGAGATGACGGGCTATCACATCGAGGGCACGGACGGTGCGCTCGGGCATATCAAGGACTTCCTCGTCGACGATGAGACCTGGCAGATCTGTTACATGGTCCTCGGCACGAGCAACTGGTGGCCGAGCAAGGCTGTCCTGGTGGCGCCTGAGTGGGCGACCAGGATCAGCTGGCTCGACCGAAAAGTGTACCTAGGTATGACGCGCGACGCGATCAAGCGAAGCCCCGAATGGACGCCTACGTTCCCCGTTGAGCGCGCCTACGAAGAACAGCTCTACCGCCATTATGGTCGCATTCCGGGATGGGCCAGTCGTGACCGAGATTTTGCCTCCAAGCGCGTTGACCAGACGAGACCGTCCACGCCCTGACGTCCGCGACGGCGAGACGGTACTTGGTCGAGCTGACCTTCCATGCTCTGGTGTGTCAAGGATGCGTCGCGACCTGGCCTCCACGCTCCTTCTCGCCACGCTCGGTGCGTGCGAGGATCACTATGTCTCGAGCCCGCCCGTCGGGCCCGAGAGTTACCCCGCCATGTCGTCGTCGAGTCGGGTCGCGGCGCTCTTCGGACCGCCGAGCGCCGATGCTAGCGCGCCAGTCTCGGCGTCCCCCGCCGAGGTGACGCAGGCGCTGAGGATCACGAGCTGCTCTTCGAGCTCGGGGGTGTGCCCCACCGGAGCGGCCGACGCCTCAGCCGACGGGACCTACTGGGTCGTATATGGCTCGGGACGTGGGGTCGTGCGGTCGCACGAGCAAGCGAAGGCCGACCTGTATCAGGAGCTACGAAACCGGACGGCGTCGGGTCAACGGCTCAACGCGCAGCCACACACTCCGGGGGATGCTCAAGCGCCACCCGGCTTGGGTAAGGCGACGACCCGGGCAGGCGGTGGCGATGCCGATCCATTGACGACGTGTACGATTCAGTTGCTGGACGTGGTCGATCAAGAGGGCGAGGTCTCGATAAACGTCGTGCACGGCTCGCACGCACGCGGATGCCTCGTCTCGCTCGGTGGGTCCGTAGACGACGACGGGAGGGTGCAGTGCCTCATGAAAGAACCCGAGCAGCCAAAGAGGCAGGGAGGCCGACGGGGGCGTTGAACGAGCGTAATCCTTCGACCGCTTCTCTCAGTGCGTGCCGGCGGTAGCGCGTAGCAGGTCGATGTCGAACGTCGTGGTCGGGATCTTGATGGCGCGGTAGCTGAAGTCGTCGGACGGAAAGGCGAAGTCCAAGAGGTCGGTCCCGTTCTCGTCGACCTCGGTGAACACCTGATCCGGGGCCGCGCTGAGGCCCCACCCGATGATGCGAGACCCATCCGGGAGGATGCGGAAGCTACCCATCGCGAGGCTGCTCGCAACGCCGCTGTACTGCCATACGACTTGCGCCGTGAGTGACGCGAGGCTGTACGTGTAGACGACGGCGCGCGCGGGGCCCGCGGTGTCGGTCTGGTCGTCGAAGAGGGAGATGTTTCCGTTCGGCTGAAAGCGCGCGTCGTGCTGCCTATAGAACGAGGTGAGTGGGTCGCCCGTGACCGTGATGTACGGGGCGTTGTCGAGCGACGCGGTTGCGCCGCCCATCTTCCAGAGAACGATCCCGGTCGCCTTCGAGACAAGGAAGATGGAATCCATGTGACGGACCGAGACGAGAAGATCACCGCTTTCGTCGACGTCGATGGAGTTGCAGTGGAAGGGGTCAATCACCGTTTTGCCATCCACCGTTTGCGTTTGAGGCCATGTCGAGTCGACCACCGGGTCAAAGTGGTCGGTGATGTCCCATTGCCATACGATCGCGCCGCTCGGGCTGATCTCCTGAATGATGCAGTTGAGCATGTCCTCGTCCGGGCCGAAGGTGCTGAGGCCGGTCAGGTTCACCCCCGATACGATGGGGTTGCCGAACATGAGCGTGTCGCCGTTCGCGAGATACTGCAGCTCGTGAATGTCGAGCGGAACGCCCACCGTCTCCACGGATCGCGTGGTATCCGCGCTGAGGTTTTGAAGCTCGAATTGAGTGGTAACGCCCGAGTAGGTGAATTCGACGTACGGTACATACGAGATGACGCCGGGAATGACGCTGTCCACGTCGATGGCGCTGAGGCCGTCCGTTGTCGTGCCGTACCAGACCGGGACGCCGTTGCCATCGAGGGCCATCGCGAAGGCTCCCGCGCCATCGGCGAGCCCGACGTCCGAGATGAGGTAGTAGCCCGGCGGCGGCGCACCCGCGTCTGGGGCGGTGTGGGGTGTCATCTCGAGAGGAGGGAAGTTTTGCGGGAGGCATCGCACCCAGTACTCCTCGGTGACACCGTCGGTCGTTACCGCAGCGACTAGAGCCTCGTTCTCGTTCACGGAGACCGTGGTCGTCGTGAGATCGACCGATGCCTCCGTCATCACCGGCTTCACCAGCGCGATGGTGGATCCCGGCGCGGCCGTCGTCGCGACGAGGAGCGTGTTGGTTCCGGCGGAGCAGCGCATGTAATAGTCGTGCGTCGCAGTCGAGAACGGCGGGACCAGCTGGAGTGGCGAGATTTCAAAGGTCGTCGCAGCGGGGCTCAGCGCGTCGTACACGGTAGCTTCCGGCTGCGCGTCGCTCGCACCGTCCAGGGGAGAGTGGCTGTCGCGCGTGCCGAGCGCGCTGTCCGTCGCGTCCGTGCTCGCGTCACGGCGGCCCGCTTCCCCCCCATCGCTCTGGCTATGGCACGCCCCCAAGCCACCGGTACCCGCGAAACAACACGCCAACGCCAAGATTCGAATCGCCCATCGATCGCACACTCCGAAGCGTCCCACGTCGACCGAGCGCACGCGCTACGGCACCCTCGCGCAACGAAACCCGACGCCGTTCGCGCGCCCTTCCGGGTAGTTCCCGCGGTTCGAAGGTAGAAGGAACGTGCTGTCGTATCCGAAGTAGCCGCCACGGATGACGCGGTTCGAGGTGGACGACATGTACGCGCAGTCTACGCACGGACTGGCATACGCGGCGTACCAATCGAGATTCCACTGATACAACTCTCCGCCAAGGTCGAGCTGGCCCCAGCGTCCGACCCCCAGGGACGCGGTGCCGACGGCCGCGATGTTCGCAACGCCCGTGCAAATGCCGTCGGTCGCGCCGCCCGGGTAGTCACACCCGAAGATTGCGTACGCACTGTTCGTGCCGGGCGGTGTCACTCCCCACGCGTAAGGCCGCTGCTCGGCGCCGCCCGCAGCCGCATATTCCCACTCGGCTTCGCTCGGCAGAAAGCCGCCGTCCCAGATGCAGAATGCATAAGCCTCCTGCCACGTAACGCAATTGACGGGGAGCGTCTCTTGCCCCTCTGGCGACGGCGTCCAGGTAGCATATCCGGCGTAGCAGGCGAGATTCGCGGTCGTCGGCGCGACGAACGCATTGTCCGAAGCGAGCCACCCCGGCTCGTGGCCGTCGCCGGCGTCGCCCGCGTCGACCGCGCCTCCGTCAAGCCCGCGCCCGAGGGTCGAAGCGCCGCTGTTCGCGAGCCCAAGGCCGCCGTTGATGTGCGTATGCTTCCCCGACCCCGGCGTCGGGGTATAGCCGCCGGTCCAAGCAGCCACGAATTTTCGAAAACGACCTACCGTCACAACGTATTTATCCAACCGAAAGCCGCTGAGCGTAGCGGGGTCGGCGAGACCGGTTGGGCCGCCGTCGGGCGGGAACGCGGGATCGCCGGCGTCGGTCAAGTCGTAGGTTCGGTCATAGGGGCCGCCTGGGACCTCGAGGCTTAGGCAGCAGCCTTCGTGGCAACGGCCGCAATCGGAGAGCCCGGCGCCGGCGCTCATGCAACTCGGAGGGGGGGCGCCCGCGTCGACCGCAGCGCAGGCTCCGGCATCGACACCTGTCTCCGAGATACTCGGGGAGTCGACTCCGCTCTCGCGGATGGGCCCGTCGCCATCCGCGTCTTGCACACGCCCGTGCGCGTCGGAATTGACGTGGGCCCCGTCCTGGCTCGTTCCGGCGTCGTGACCTCCCGCGTGGGTCGCCCCGGTCGATGAACATCCGACGAGGGCGATGAGAACGGCGGTCGCCTCACTGCGGAGAGCTCTCCAACGCGGACGCGCCATAGAGCGCTCGTTCTACCATTCCCCCATGCCGCCGCACCAACGCGACCGCGTCGGATCCAGCTCGGCACCACAACGGCTCCTCACTTCGTACGAAGCTCTGCCGGAACCCTCGCGCTGGCCTCGCCCTTGCTTTGAGGTGAGACTTCGAGGACGAGGACGAGGACGAATGAACGGTTGGTTTCGTAGATTTGCCCAGCGAACGGCAGAGATGGTGGGTCGCTCGACCGCGTTCCTCGTGGCCGCCACGGTCGTGGTGCTGTGGGGTACGACGGGCCCCTTCTTTCACTTCTCGGACACGTGGCAGCTCGTGATCAATACGGGCACGACCATCGTCACGTTTCTGATGGTCTTTCTGATTCAAAATACGCAAAACCGCGACGCTCACGCGATGCACCTGAAGCTCGATGAGCTGATTCGCGCGAACAAGCACGCGCGCAACTCGCTTCTCGGGCTCGAGGCCATGGGAGACGACGAGCTCGCCGCGCTCCAGCACGAGTTCGAGACGATGCGCGACCACGTCGCCGAGGCGCGCCTTCGTGCGCCGATATCGACGAGAGAAGCCTAGCGCACGAACCGCAGCTTCATCGCCTCGCGCACCATGCCGAGCGTCTCGGCCGCGGCCGTGTTCGCGCGCGCCGAGTGGGTCTGGATGATGTCGTAGAGAATGTCCTCGCCGCCTGGAGCGTCGAAGCGCGCGCGCCGCTCTCGCATCGGCGCCAGCAGCGCGTCGATGGCGGCCGCGACCTCCGCCTTCACGTGCCCGTCCCCGATGGCGTCGCCCCTCCCGTAACGGTCTTCCAGCTCACGGACCCGCGCCGGATCGGGTACGAAGCTGCGGACGTACTGGAAGAGCGCGTTGCCCGTGTCGCCCGGCGCGCTCATGTCGACGCGTCCGGTGTAGATCTGCGCCACCTTCTTCTTGATCTGCGCCGTCGTGTCCGTGAGGTGGATCGCGTTGCCGAGGCTCTTCGACATCTTCTGCGTGCCGTCGACTCCGACGAGGCGCCCCACCCGGCCCACGAGCCCTTCGGGTATCGGTAGCAGGCCTCCCGCCGTAACGTGCTCCGCATCTGGGGTCGCCGAATCCACCCCGCAGTAGGTGTGGTTGAAGCGCCGGGCCACCTCACGGCACATCTCGATGTGCGCGAGCTGGTCCTCGCCGACGGGCACGAGCGCCGGGCGGAACGTGAGTATGTCGGCGCACTGCCCGACCGCGTAGAGAGGGAACCCGAAGCTGTACTTGTCGCCCAGCGCCTTCACGTCGAGCTCGTCCTTCAGCGTGGGGTTGCGCATGACACGGTTGAACGGGAGCAGCATCGAGAGGTGCCACGTGAGCTCGGTAATCGCCGGCACCTCGCTCTGCACGACGACCGTGGCGCGCTCCGGGTCGATGCCGGCAGCAAGCCAATCCTTGAGGATCTCGAGCGTGTCGCGCGCGATCTCGCAGGGCTGATCGGCGCGCGTAGTGAAGGCGTGCAGATTGGCGATCAGGAAGTAGCACTCGTACGCGTCCTGGAGGCGCACACGGTTCTCGAGCGAGCCGACCCAGTGGCCGATGTGCAGCCTGCCGGAAGGCGTGTCGCCCGTGAGAATGCGCGCGCGAGGGGCGGCCGATGGGCTCGTCGGGGGCATGTGGGTACGTTAGAGGAGCAGTCCTTTGATCGGAACGGGCAAAGGACGACGGCTCATCGACAAAAGGCTGCACGGGCGGGGGGTGGCGGGCAGTGGCCGATTCACCGCCGTCGCTTTTCGTTGCGACCCACATTCACATACCTCGATTCTGCGCGGCGCGAGTGCCGCCCCCTCGCCTCCCCGTCACACGCGGCCCTCTCGTCGCGATAGCAGGGCATGCCGACGCCTCGCTTCGCCGCCCTCCTCTCTCAGCTCCTCCTCCTCGTTCCTCCGCGCTGCGGGGCGGCCCCTCCGTTGCTCCTCGCCACGACCGCGCCGGACGCACCCGCGCCGCCCCGCTCCCCATCGGGCTCCGACGTGCTCGGACCCGCGCGCACACCCGCGCCGCCGCCGATCGTCACGGAAGAAGTTCCGGTCGCGGGCGACAAGCCCGTGTACGCCGTCCGCGGCTCGACGACCCACGCGCGCAAGGGGGTCTTCCTCGCCGGCAAGTGCGCCCATCCGGCCGCCTACTTGAACACGTTCCCCTATGCCGCCGCGGCGTACGGAGACTTCGTCGGCGTCCAGGGGGATACTACCTGCGGCGGGGCCATGACGTGGTGGTCGGCCAATCCTCCGGCCATCGTCCGTCGAATCGAGAAGGCGTTCGACGTCGCCGGAGTGGGCGAGCTTCGCGATGCCACCCTCGTCGGCTACTCGCAAGGGGCCGAACGCGCGGAGTGGATCGCCGCGTACGCCCCCGATCGGTTCACCCGGTTCGTCCTCATTTCGAGCCCCATTTCTCCCTCGGCCGCCCACCTCAAAGGGGCGCACGCCGTCGTCCTGATGGCGGGCGCGAAGGAGTCGCAAGGGCTGATGCGCGACGCGGTGCCCAAGTTGCGTACGGCGGGGATCCCTGCGATCTTCATGGAGCTACCGGGAGCGCGGCACGGCGACATGGGGCCGATGGCGCATGACGTCATGAAAAGCGCGCTCGATTGGCTCGAGGAGAACGACGCGGTGACGAAATCGACGAAATCGACCGCCCTGGCCGTCACACCGACGCCCGCTCGCGCGATTGGGGACTGATGCGCCACTCTCCCGATTGTCACGACCGCCTCACCGATGCGCTCCGATCCGAGGAGGTCCGTGGCGCGGTGCTCGCCACGGTCCGCCGTCGCGTCGCCGGAGACGACGCCCAGGACGTCGCGCAGGCAGTCTTCTGCGAGGCGCTCGACGCGCCGTCCATACCGGACAACCCGCGCGAGCTTCCGTTGTGGCTTGTTGGCATTGCCCGGCACGTCGCCGTCGATCACTTCCGAAAGAGCCCGCGCGAGCTTCATGGGCTCCGCGACGACATGCCGGAGCCCATGTGCGAGCCGCCGCGCTTCGACATACGGCAGGCCGTAGAGAAGGTCGTCGCACGTCTTGGCCAGGAGGCGAAGAAGACGCTGCTCTGGATGGTGATGGAGCGCGAAGGGGTGGAGCTCCAGACGATCGCCCGTGAAGAGAAGCTGTCGCCTGCGGCGGTGCGGGCGCGCGTGTACCGTTTGCGGCGCACGCTCCGGCGTGATCTTGCGTATCTGCTTTGCGGCGTCGCGCTCGTGCTGGGCGGGGCCGGTGCGCGAGAAGCGTTGCTTCACGGGCACGCCTTTGCGTCTGCGTCTTCGCCGATCACGGAGTCGCCCGCCGTGCTTCCGTCGTGGCTCCTCGGTGAGCACACGGTCGACGAAGTCGTCCCTGCACCCGACGTGGACGACGTGGTGCGACGTATGCTGAGTGCGGCGAAGGGAGCAACGCTCTCCGTACAGCCGAACACCGCGACAATCGCGGGGATGACGTTCCACGTGATCCGCGTGATCGAAGGCGAAGGATCGGACGGGGAGGGGCTTCGCGTGGAGCTTGCCGATGGTCACGGGCGGCAGGAAGAGATTCGAGTGACCCGGCTTTCCGATGGGCGAATCGCGGTGCAGGCGACCGGGGGGCGCGTGCGGGGAGGAATCGTGCTTGGAACGCCGCGCTGAGCGGGCGGCCGCATCCTTTCGAGAACCCCAGTCGTTGATGGGGTAGGAGCGTTCCATGGACAGTCTCGAAGGTCGTAAGATTCTCGTCACGGGCGGCAGCCGCGGTATCGGGCTCGGGATCGTCGAAGCCCTCGTGGCACGCAAGGCGCTCGTTACGGTCCTTGCACGTGACCGGGCGCGACTCTCCGAAGTCTCGAGCCG
>Ga0302279_10003346_pt1 | contig 20108 bp, 14 predicted proteins | sample III_Bog_N3_3_FD_194541 | JGI IMG/M metagenome (GOLD analysis project Ga0302279, IMG submission 194541) | Peat permafrost microbial communities from Stordalen Mire near Abisko, Sweden - III_Bog_N3_3 | ecosystem: Environmental > Terrestrial > Soil > Wetlands > Peat | place: Sweden: Abisko...
GCTGTCGCCGATGCCCGAGAGGTCCATCCGAAATACGTCGAAGCCAAGCGCCGCCCAGCGGCGGGCCATTCGCACGTAGGTCCGGTGCGGACCGGAGCGGTTGACGCTCCCGGCGTTGGTCAAGACGATCGGCGGGCGACCAGGACGGGCGCGGGCGGGATCTGCCGGCGTGAGGATGCCAAAGAGCGGGTGAGAGCCTCCAAACACGACGGGGCGTTCGCCCGAAGGGGCCAGGCCCGGCGCCGGGGGCTCGCGCGTGGGCGGGACTCCCAGGGATGGATAGGCGTCCGTGAACCACCGCACGATCGAGTCGATGACCTCGTCCGGGAGGAGCGAGCGGTGCGACACGGTGATCAGAAACTTGTGACCGAGATGCGTCTCCAGCTGCGGCGCGGCTTCCAGCTCTCGCAGACGGGCCATGAGCGAGTCGCGCTCCGGGAAGCTCCCCCCATCGATGAGCAAGGTGCGCCGCGCCGGACGACGCTCTACCTTGAGGAGATCGACCTGCGACAGGTCCTCGATGAGCCTGCGGGGCAAGAATCCGCCGAGCGCTTCCTCCCCGTCGGCGGGGGTCGGGCGTGCGTTTGCGAGCTGCGGCTCGATGCGCAGATACAGCTTGTGCAGCCTCGTTACCTCGCGGACGAACGACGGCCCCGACACACAGGGCCCCCAGAGGACGAGGGAGTCCACGTCACCGTGCTCTGCGCCGTGGAGCATCGCCAGGGTTGCCCCCAAGCGGAGGCCGAAGAGGCCGATCTTCTCGGCTCCAGAACACGCTCGCAGCTCTTCTACCGCGCGGCCGATGTCCTCGACCCACGAGCGAAACAGGCCCGGCTCCCGCTCGTCCCCGCCTGAGTCACCCGTTCCCGACAGGTCGAACCGGAGGCAGGCGAAGCCCGCGGCGGAAAGACGCTCAGCCAGGTGCCGGTAGGTGCGCTCGGACCGAGTCTGGTCAGTGCCGAGGGGATTGCAAAGAACGACCCCCACCCCACGCCACGATGCCTCGGCGGGGGGGTGGTAGAAGCCGAACAGCGGATGGGAGGCTGAGCCAAAGTGGATGGGGCGCTTGTGCGCCCCGGCGACTCGGATCTCGAACGGCTTCACGGGCACCCTCCCACCACGGCTTCAGCAAGCCTACTTGGCCTTCTGTGCTCCGCTGGCCCTGCTCTGGTCGGGTTTACCCGGCTTGCCGACTTCCAGGCCTTCGGCCCGGGCATAGTACTGCAAGACCGTTCGAAGTGCCTCGGTCCGGGACCGAATGCCCGTGTGCCCCTGGATTACGCCCAGCAGCTCGAGCTCCTCATCGGTGAATCGAAAGGCGGTTACCTTCACGGCGGCCATATCACGGGCGACCGTCTACTCGGCGAGAACTCCGCGCGGCCGCACGGGCATCTCGAGCTTGCGCACGGTGACCTTGAACTCCTGCTCACCGGAGCCGCTCTCCTGCTCCTGCTCCGCGGGCTCGTTCGCGACCTTCTTCGACTCGCTCGTCTCGTGCTCGCTGCTCATATGTGTGCTCCTTCGCGTGGGTTACTTCTTCTGACTCGAAAACTCTTGTGCTACCCGAACTAGATCTCCGAGGGTCTTCACACCCCCAAGGTCGATATCCAGCGTATCGATGTCAACTCCCAGCTCGTCGGCGAGTCTCAAGGTTAGAGAGACAAGGGACAAGGACTCAATAGCCAGATCGTTCCTAAGGGAGAGGCCGGTATCAAGAGGCCGCGTAGTCGGTACTGTCTGCGCGTACTCGCAAATCAGGCGCTCGACGAATGCCGCCGGGGTTTCCACGGACATTGCTGTTTTACGCTACCAGCACACTTCGGCTCGCGCAACGTGCGTTGCGATCGTATCGCTCCAGCGCTCCGTACCGACACGGACTTACCTTCGGCTCGTTGGCGCGGGCTCGCTGAAATGCATGGATTCTTGAGACCCTACGCCCGTCCCCGCATCGCCAACACCTACACCGACGTGTAAGCTCGCGCGATGCGCAGGCAACTCCCGCTCGTCGTCGCGACGGCCATCGCCTGCATTCTGGCCGTGCCGGCAACGTACGCGACGCTGCGCTCCTACGAGATCTTGTTCAAGCCGCCCGAAGCGAACCCCGCCACGATCGTCTGGTCGGCCCACATCGCCATGTTCTGGCGCCTCTGGATCGGGGCTTATGTCGCAGGGATGCTCGCCCCGCTCGCCTATCTCGCGGCCAGGACGAACCTCGCGCGGACGATGCGGGTCCTGGCTACAGGAGTCGTCGTGGTCGCGACCATGGTCGGTGTGCAGGGACTCTTGATGCCATGACACCGCTCAGTGTGCTGATGCTCCGGCTCCTCGAGCGGATCCATGGACACATCGGCTGGCTCAGCGTAGCGGCACTGCTGCACCCCGCGATCATCCTGCGCAACTCGAAGAGACGCGCGCGCCTTGCGGTATCGCTCGCCACCCTCTTCGTGGCAGCGACGGCCCTCCTCGGCGGCTACATCTACCCATCGTACCGAGAGCGACTCAAGCAGCACCTGTTCATCGAGACGCCGAAGGTTGGGTGGCTCTTCGAACGCAAGGAGCACCTCGCCGTAGGTGCCGTGGCGCTGGCGCTCGTTGGATGTATCGCGCACCTTTCGGTCCCGTCGGTCGCCGATGACGCCGTGAAGCTGACGCTCGCTCGTCTGGCGCAACGGGCTTTCGCCGGCGCCTTCGGGCTCGCCTTGCTCGTCGCGATTCTTGGGGTCGTCGTCGCGTCCTACAAGTCTTTCTGACCGCGAGGCGCCCGCGTGGGAGATCAGGTCGCGTAGGTGCGGTAATCGAGATCCGGGAACAGGTTGTCGCGGCGCTCCATCTCGGCCAGCAAGCGTTCGTCGATCTTGTCCGTCACAAGCCCCTCGTAGAGCGAAGTGAAGCGCGAGATGTGATCGACCGTGCGCTTGTTTGCGTACGTCACGGTCGTCCCCGTCTTCATGATGAACGCCCAGTCGCTCGACTGGGCGAGCATTACCTCGCGCCCCGCCTGCGCCAGCGCACGCCGCTGGATGCCATCCGCGTTGGGAAAACGGCGCGCGAGCTCGCACATGCGCTCCGCCATCTTGTGGAGGTGCGGATAGATCCAGGCATTGGGCCCGTCGCACCAGAACTCGAAGTAGCCCTTCTCACCCCAGGACGAGGCGCACGGAGTCACCACCTGGTTGGTCGGATATCTGTTGAGGTACCCGCTCGGCGTGATGGGCTCGAGGTTGGCCTGGTCGTAGTGGAGCTTGCGGAAGAGGAGCTCCAGAAACATGGGCCCCTCGTACCACCAGTGGCCAAAGAGCTCCGCGTCGTACGGGGAGACCACGATGGGCTGGCGCCCGAGGACGCCGTGCAGGTGCTGGACCTGCTTCTCCCGGTTGTGCATGAAGTTGCCGGCGTGCTCGGCCGCCCGCAGATACGCCACGTGAGGATCGTACGGCTTCTTGTCGTGCAGACGGCGGTGCGTGATCGAGAAGTACTTCATGCCCGTGAAGGCTCGGACCCCGCCGGGAGGCAGGTACGGCGCGATGTAGTCGAGCGGGAGATCGAAGCCGATGTCACGGTAGAAGTCGCGGTAGTTGGGATCGCCGGGGTACCCCTCCTGCGCGCTCCACACCTGCTTGGAGCTCTCGAGGTCGCGGCCGAAGGCGGCGACGCCCGATCGGCAGTACACGGGCGCGTGCACACCGAAGACGGGACGTGGATCCCCGAAGAGCACGCCATGGGTGTCGACGAAGAAATAGCGGATGCCCTCCTCGCGCAGGAGCTCGTCCACCCCTGGTACGAACCCGCACTCCCCCAGCCACATGCCCGCGGTTCGCCGCCCGAAGACGCGCTCGTAAACGTCCGCGGCCGTGTGCACCTGGGCACGAAATGCGGACCAGTTGCGGTCGAGAAGGGGAAAGAACGGGTGAGTCGCCACGCACGCGATGATCTCGAGCTTGCCCACGTCCTGGAGCGCACGAAAGCCCCGCGCGAGATCGCCGTCGTGGCGACGCCAGCAGGCCCGGATCTCGTCGAACCGATGGCGGTAGGTCTTCGCCAGCTCGTGGAAAGTCCGGTCTTCGCGCCACGTGCGGTCTATCTCGCGATCCGCGAGCTCGACCAGCTGGTCCAGGCGGCGGGCGTACCGCGCCTTGAGCAGATCGTCCGTCAGCATCGCCAGCAGCGTCGGGCTGAAGGAGATGGTCAGGCGGAAGTCGATGTCCTCGCGGTGCAGCCGCTCGAGGGCGATGAGGAGCGGAGCGTACGTCTCCGTGATGGCCTCGAAGAACCACTCCTCCTCCATGAACTCGGGCGCCTCGGGGTGCCTGACGAACGGGAGGTGGGCGTGAAGAACTATCGCGAGATAACCGTGCGCCATTGGCTACTCCTGTCCGCCCCGGACCGAACCGGCAACGTGCTCACTGCCGCCGAGCGCGAACGAGCTCCACGCCTCACTCGCCCCTGCCGCGCGCCATTCGCTCGCTCCGCCCAGGAGCGCCTCCGATGCGCCCTGCGCGAGGAGCTCCGATGCGCCCTGCAGCTGCAACTCCGACGACCCGAGAGCCACCCGCTCACTGGCTCCCCAGAAGAGCCATTCGCTCGCGCCGAGCTGCTCGCTCGCCCCTCGCACGAGGAGGGCGCTCGCCCCTACCAGCGCGAGCTCGGAGGCGCCCCACATGACCAGCTCGGATGCGCCCATGAGCATACCGGCGCTCGCCCCGAGCCACAGCTGCTCGGAAGCGCCGAGCCTCCACATCTCGCTCGCCCCCGCTTGCCCGAACGCCAGGCTCTCGGACCCAAACGACACATGGTGCGTCTCCAGGTGTGCGCCGGTGCGACGCCGCTCGATTGCCGTGATCCAGCGTTCGCGGACGATAGCCGTGGGCCGCGCCCAGTGGATCGTCCAGCTGCCTAGGACCCGACGCTCCGGCTCGCGGTCGAAGCCGCGGATCGTCACGCGCCACGGACCGAGAAGCTGGACCGGCCCCCACTCGCTTGGCACGATCATCGGCACGCCCGCGAAGCTGAAGTCCACTCGCTCGAGACCTGGGAGGTCCGTCAGCACACGCGTGAAGGGGCGAGCCTGCCACGCGAACAGCTCGCCCGTCGCCAACGGGCCCGCAAGCGCCCCGGGCCACTCGCCCGTCCATCGGAGGAGGCGAAGGTCCGAGCGCCACTCGGTGCGCCAGTGTTCGAAGAGCATTGGCAGATCGACGAGCTCGGTCATGTCCCTTGGCGAGACGGTGATCCACTCGGTCGAAACACGCTCCTCTACAGTCCACGACTGCGCAGTCGTCCACGTCTGGGCCGCAGGAGTCGCGGTCGCGTAGGTGGACACGTCCTCGGGGGGCGGCGGCGCACCGGGCGGAGGGCTGGATGGCGGCCCGCCGAAACGCGAATGGTACGGCCTGACCGTCGGGCTCTCGTTCTCGCTCGTGACGGTCATCCACTCGAGCCAGGTGTTCGCCGAAGGACTCTTGCGGGGAAAGTCGGCGCGATTGGACCGAGCAATCGGCTGAAAGTACCCCTCGTGCGTCATCACCCCGATCTCGACGTGCAGGCTCGAGCCCGGCCGGTGCACCCCGAGGAACCGCTCGCGCTGCTCCCGATCGACCGGCAAGTCCACGTAGTGGTTTGCGTTCGTGCCGTCGAACTCGCGCCCGGTCGTATCGTAGACCCTCAGGTTGAGCCAGCCGTGGGCGCCTGCCGCGCCGAGCCTGCCCTGGGCCGCGCGAAAGCCTTCGTTCGTGACCTCCCAGTAGAGGAAGAGGTTGTCGGGGCTGCGGACGAGCGCCGTGATCTTGTCCACCCCGTAACCCCACGGCAGCGGCGGGGATGGGAGCTCTGGGGGCGTACCCAGGTCGAACTTCGCGCGCTCCACATCTACCGATCCGTCGCGCGTCCGTGGGACGACGGGCTCACGCGAGGGTTCCGGGCCGGTCGCCTGCGGGGCGGCGAGATCACGGGCCTGCTTGGAAGTGTGGATTTCGTCGGTCATGGTGGGGGCCGTTTCGTGCCCGCCCTGTCTATACGCAGTCAGTCCGCGGGTCGAGGGGCGTCGGCCACCTGCCGCAACTGCGTCCGCGGCCTACTTGACCTCGACCGGAAGCCCGCCGTCGCCGGCGGCTGGCGCGTCGCTCTTCGGCTTTGGTGTCGCTGACTTGGCGGGGGACGGTGCCGCCGTGTGCTCATCGTAGGGGTTCTCGAAATCGTCGTCGCCCGGGTTGTGCGCCAGGGGCGGTGGGCCCTTCTTCGGTCCGGGGGCACCTGCCTCCGCGACCGGCGGTGTCGAGTCGGTGCCAGAGGCGGCGGGTGCCGGTGCGCTGGCCGAGGCGGCGGCCGAGTCCACCGGCGCGGTATGATGATGGTGCGGCGCCTCGGCGACCTTGGGCTCCAATGCGGTCGAGTTCGAGGTCGGCGGAGGAGCGGGCTCGGGCACGACCGCACCCGGGCGGGCATCGAGGTCCGCCGTCGCCACCGCTGCATCCAAGGCCAGGACTTTCACCGGATCCGCTGCGGGAGCTGGCGTCGCCACCGAGGATGGGGTCACGGCCGGCGCCGAAGGCACGGTCCTGTCCGCAACGGCGGGGCCCTCGGGCCGCACGCTGCCGGCCGGCACCGGGCCCGCGTCCACCGCCTGGACGGCCCAGAGCCTTCCCGCTGCGATCCCGGCCCCGAAGATGACCACCACCCCACCGAGGATCATCGCAAGCGGGAAACCCTTGGAGCGCGTCGGCGCAGGGGCGGCGGCCGAGTCGAAGCGGACCGCAACCGAGGGCTCGTTCTCGAGAAGGCTTGGCGTCGTGGGCGCCGCCGCCGCGCCCGAAGCCGAGAGCCTGAGGCCGAGCGAGGACTCCGAGGACGGCCCCCCGCTCGACGTCTCTCTGGACCTGCGGGCATCCGCCTTGAGGATGGCACCGGGGTGGCTGGAGTCGCGTGCCGCAAGCATCGTCTGCGTGTCGCGCTCCGCGCTCACCTCGATGAGCCCCGCAAGCTCGACGAGAGCGGCGCGCATCGTCGCTCCGTCCTGGTAGCGCTCGGCCGGGCGACGCCGCAACGCCTTGGCCACCAGCGCCTCCAGGCCTCGTGCGACCGGGTCAGTCCTCCCCGTCTGAAGGGGCCGCGACTCCCCCGTCACCTTGGCACGCGCGACCTGGCGGATCGTCTGGTACTCGCTGAACGCGTGAACGCCCGCGAGCCCGCGATAGAGGATCGCGCCGACCGCGTACAGGTCCGAGCGCTCGGTCGCCTGGCGCGAGTTGAGCACCTGCTCTGGGGCCATGTAGCGAACGGTGCCAAGCGCCACGTCGCCTCGCGTGAGCTCGGTGAGCGAGGTGGCCATCGAACCTTCGCGACGCGGTCCGCTGGCGAGGCGGCTCAGGCTGAAGTCACAGATGACGGCTCGCAGACGACCGTCCGGCTGCGGCTGCATCAGGATGTTCGCGGGCTTCAGATCGCGGTGAATGATGCGCGCCGCGTGAAGGTCGATGACGCCTGACAAGATGTCGATGGCGACGGCGATGCTCTCCTCGACGGACAGTATCCGTCGATCGAAAATCTGCGCGAGGGACTCGCCCTCCACGAACTCCATCACGAGGACCATCCCCGTCGCGGGGTCGTTGATGAACTCGTAGATCTTAGCGACGTAATCGCTCTTGGCTCGGGCCAGGAAGAAGGCCTCGCGGCGAAAGCGGGCCACCACCTCCTCGTCGGCCGTCATGGTCGAGAACAGCGCCTTCAAGGCGACCTTGATCCCGTTCTGCGTGTTGATCGCGGACCATACCTCGCCCGAGGCTCCCTCGCCGACCTTGCTCTCGACCCGGTAGATGCCCGCAACGAGCTCCCCGGGACGCAGCCCTGTCCGCGGCTCGGCCTGCAGCGTCATCCGCTTCTCGAGCTCCACGAGGTCACGAGCCCGTCCCCTTGATCACCACGCCGAACGTGCGTGCCAGAACGTAGATATCGAGCCATGGCGACCAGTTCCGTACGTAGTGTACGTCGGTCTTGATACGAAACTCGAATCCTGTGGAATTTCGGTCGCTGACTTGCCACAAGCCGGTAAGTCCCGGGGGGGCCCGCAGGATGATCTTCTCGCACGACTGCATGTCGGGGATCTCCCGCTCCAGGTAGGGCCGGGGCCCCACGAGGCTCATGTCCCCGTTGAAGACGTTCCACAGCTGCGGGAGCTCATCGAGGCTGTACTTTCGAAGGACCCTGCCTACACGGGTCACGCGAGGGTCGTTGCTCAGCTTGTGAAACTCCTCGTACTCGGCCCGGAGCTTGGGATCCGACTCGAGGACGGACTTCAGCCGAGCCTCTCCGTCGCCGTGCATGGTGCGGAACTTGTAGGCACGGAAGCGGCGACCGTCGCGACCGAGCCGCTCCTGGAAGTAGAAGGCCGACCCCTTCGAGTCGAGCACGATGAGCAGAGTCAGGATCGCGAAGACGGGCAGAATGCAGAGCCCCCCGAGACCCGTCAGGACGACGTCCATGATGCGCTTGGCGAGCCGGGGCCCCGGCAGGAGGAGCTGCTGACGGACCTCGATCCCGAGGATGCCGCCCACGTCACGCGCGGGAACGCCCAGGCTCGCGAAGCCGAAGAGGTCCGGGATGATGAGAAGGTGCGAGAACACTCCGCCCACGCGCTCCGCGAGCTGGAGGAGCTTCTCGGAGCTGAGACCAGGCATCGCCACGATCGCGTAAGGGATCTTCAGCCGCTTCGCGAGCACCGGCGCGAGCTCGAGCTTTCCCACGACGGGGATCTTCTCCACCTCGGCGAACATCCCGCGGGCCCGATCGACGATCATCACCGGTTCGCTGGGATGCGAGAGAGGGCCGCGACTCACGGGCCCGTGATCGACGCTGAGCAGGTCGGAAGCGCTGACCCGCACCGAATCGTTCACGAGGTCCGTCATGGCCCGCATCGACGCCGTGACGAGCTCGCTCGACGCCTGCGTGACCGAGCGCACTTCCACGGTGTCGTCGTTGAGGCTTGCCCGCAAGGTCCCGTGCTTGGCGCGATCGTCGTCGAGCATCAGCACGGGCTTCAGCCCGCACTGCGGCTGCGCGCGCAGCACGCGCACCAGCATGCGGCCCGTCTTCGCCGCGCCGAGGACGACGACCGGATGGCCCCACCAGGCACGGTGGGCACAGTTGGCGCGCAGGGCAGCTCGCGCGAGAGGTACCGTCGCCACGGACGCGAGCCAGGACGAGGCTACCCATGCGAACGGCCACACGTGCCCCCCGTTGCCGTGCAGCAACGTGACCGCCTCCGCGCACAGGTACATGAGCGTGATGGTGGAGGTCATGTGGCGGAGCTCGTCGGGCGGGCTCTGCGCCATGGCGTCATAGAGGCCGAAGAACCAGAACGCCGTCAGGCAGAACGCGATGGCCGGCAGGACGAGCAACAGGCCGCCCACGCGGTACTCGCCGGAGAGCAGCAGGTGGACGCACTGGCCGACCAGCACACCGAGAAAGAGCGACGCTGCGTCGGTCGCGACGAGCGAGAGCGTCGTCAGCACCGGGCTGCACTGGACGCGGAGGCCGGCGATTGCTGGGTTCTCGCGGGCGGCGATCGAGGCGCTCACTCGGCCGTCCGACGCTCGCATCTGGAGCTGCTGGAGTAGCCCGCGTGCGAGCGCTGCCTCCGAGCATGCCCCTGAGCGGACCAGGATGCGTCCGATCTGCCCTCCCCGCTCCTCCTGGATCTTGAGAGCCTTGCGGACGTGCTTGACCTGGAGGTCGCCGTTTCGGATGAGGATCTGGCAGATGAGGTGGGGGTCTCGCTTGCGCCGGCGCTTGTAGAACGCAGGATCCGTCTGCTCCTTCGTATCCTTGGAGCGGGGCGACGATTCCGGCACCGCGGACGGAGTGCTCGGCCGAGTCCCTTCCTCCAGAGGAGCAGGTGCAGGCACGCCCTCCCTGGTCTTCAGCGGACCGTCGTTCGTCACGCCATCCGCCATCCGTAGCTTCCCTCCAGGGTCGTCGGTCAGTTGACCCACGAGTCAATGCTCCTACCATTATGACCCATTCGGGCTGGCGTCGGGAAAACCTTTCGGAGCGCGACCACAGTCCAGGGCACGACGTTGGGCCACAGTGTGCGTGCCACCGTCGCGGAGAGCACGCCGGGTGGGACACGGCGTCGTGGTGGTTCACAAATATTGTGACAGTCCTCGCGCCGTTCGGTCATGCTTGCCATCACAGCTTCGAGCAAGGACTCAGGCGCGAGGCTGTCCGCCTCCGCTCATGGAGGCAAGGATGCGACGGCCGACCTTTGGTGTGCTTGCGATGGGACTCGGCCTGGGTTTGCTCGGCTCGCTCGTGTGGGCGACGGCATGCGGGGTTGGCGGCAGCGGAGCCACGATCCCGAACGAGGCGTCGGCATCGGACGGTGGATCACCGGGGTCCTTCGACAATGGGTTGACCGATGGGCCACCGCCAAAGTCTTTGTACTTCGACCCGCCGACGGCAACGGTGACGGTGAGCGGCTCGGGAACCGTCCAGGCCTCGTTCACGCTGAAGGCAGTGGACGCGAGCGGGAGCACCTACCTCGTCACGGCCGACTCCGTCGCGTTCGACCGCCCCGACCTGGCCACGATCACGGACGGCGAGCCCGTCGTCGCAACTGCGCCTTCCTCCGCGCAGCTCTACGGCGGCACGGGTACCGTCCACGCGATCTTTCACGGAGTCGAGGCGACTGCGGCACTCACCGTCGTCGTTCACATGGTGGCGTACGGTCCTGGGCTCGGCCCGACGAGCCCGAGCGTCGTGGCGCTGAACGCCAACAACCTCGGAAGCGACCCGGCGCCCGCGATCAGCCCGCTCCTCTATCCGTACGACAAGACGGTGTGGCCTCTGGGCATGACGTCCCCGCTCCTGATGTGGAACGCCCCCTCCGCGGGTGACGTCTACCGCCTCCACTACGCCGAAAAGGACTTCATCTTCGACGGCTACTACGCCCTGTCGGGGCTGCCGGGACAGATGAGGCTCGACCAGGCCGTATGGAACGAGCTGACCGCCTCCAACGATGCAGCGAACAGCACGGATCCGCTCACGTTTGCGCTTTCGCGGTACGACACCGCCACGAAGGTGGCGTACGCGACGTCGACCCAGACGTGGACGATCGCTCCCGAGCCGCTGAGCGGAGCCATCTACTACTGGTCTGCCTCGCAGAACGCTGCGGGTGTGCGCCGCGGTCACATCAGCCGCTTCCAGCCTGGCACGGGCGCTACGCCCGTCCCTCTCAACAACGGCAAGTGCATGGGGTGCCACGCGGTGAACGCGCAGGGCACGGTCCTCGTCGCCGACATCGACGACATGAGCTTCACGAGCGACGCAGGCAACACCGACCCATCGGTGGAGCCGTATGGCAACTACAGCGGGACTCGCCCGTGGGCTGCCTTCAACATCTCCAACGTTCCGAACGCACCCGATGCCCAGGCATCCATCTCGCCCGACCTCGAGACCAACAAGTTCGGTGCGGACGTGGCGCTGACGCCCGACGGAAAGTACGTCGTCTTCGGCGGTCCCACGCAGGTCGCCACCAAGGGATGGAACGTGACGGGGCCGTCGATTGCGGGCTCGAAGTACATCTCGCTCGCCCAGGTCTCCAATGGTCAGGTCATCGCGAACAGCGGCCTCGACGAGGCGAACCTCGACCCGAACATGGGCATCGAGATGCCGGCGTTCTCGCCGGACGGAACGAAGCTCGCGGTGGTCGAAGCTCAGTACTACTCGGACAACATCCTCCCCAACGCGGCCGATCCGGACGCCGGCGTGAGCGAATTCATCGGCTACCTGGACTTCACCGAGTCGGGGCCGACCTTCAGCCCCACGTTCCACAAGGTCGTCGACGGGAGCGACGGCGTCTTCAGCAGCCTCGGCAGAGGTCTGGCCTATCCGTCGTTCACCCCCGATTCCACGGCGATCGCCTTCCACGCGGGCACCACGACGACGGGATGCACCGGCACGTGCGATGACCTCGCGGCCGACGACGGCAACCTCTTCATCACAAAGGTCTCGGGCGCCCCGATTCGCATGGCGGCCGCCGATGACCCGCCCGACCCGGCAGATCGGAACGCCTCGGTCGAGCCGACGTTCAACCCGATCCAGCGCGGTGGCTACGCGTGGGTCGTGTTCACCAGCATGCGCAAGTGGGGCAACGTCCCCTGGCCGAGCGACGTCACGGCGACGGGGCACGTGAACGGCAAGCGGCGCCTCTGGGTCGCAGCCGTGGACCCCACGATCGGCACGGTGGATCCCAGCCACCCGGCGATCTACCTCGAGGGACAGGAAGACACGCCGAACATGCGTGGGTTCTTCACGCTGTCGAGCTGCGTCGCCACGAACCCCCCCGGCACCACGGACGCGGCCACGCAGTGCGTGAACGGCTTCCAGTGCTGCTCGGGGTTCTGCAACCAGGGCCAGTGCATCGACGTCAGCAAGGTGGCCTGCGTCGGCCTCGGAGGTTCGTGCACGACGACCGCGCAGTGCTGCAACTCGGAGGCGGTCTCCTGCACCGGCGGCTCGTGTGCCGTGGTCGTGAACTAGAGAGCTAGCTCGCTGACCGCGTGTAGGACGCCCACGCGTCCTTCACGATCTCGGTCAGCGAGGACCGGCGGGCGCTCCACCCGAGCACCCGCTCTGCGCGGGCGGGTGACGCCACGAGGACGGCGGGATCACCGTCGCGGCGAGGACCGTACACGACCGGAACCGGTCGCCCCGAGACAGCCTCGACCGTCTGGATGACCTCGCGTACGGAGTGGCCACGGCCGCTCCCGAGATTGAACACCGACGTCGCGCCACCTCTCTCCAGGTAGTCGAGAGCCGCGAGGTGGGCGTCCGCGAGATCGGCGACGTGGACGTAGTCCCGGACGCAGGTACCATCTGCGGTCGGGTAGTCGGAGCCGAAGACCGTGATGTCGGCTCGCTTCCCGTGGGCCGCATCGAGGACCAAGGGGATGAGGTGGGTCTCCGGCTCGTGGTTCTCACGAAGTCCCTCCTCGGGTAGGCCGCCGGCCGCGTTGAAGTAGCGGAGCGCGACCGACTTGAAGCCATATGCGGAGGAGTAGCGTGCGAGGACGCGCTCGAGGGCAAGCTTCGTCTCGCCGTACGGATTGATCGGGTCCTTTGGATCATCTTCGTCGATCGGCGTGCGAACGGGCGTTCCGTACACGGCCGCGGTCGAGGACAGGATGAAGCGCGACACCTTGGCGTCCAGGGCGCTCTCCAGCAGATCGATCCCCGCGGCGAGGTTGTCCCGGAAGTAAAGCCGCGGATCGACGACCGACTCGCCAACCTGGGCGCGCGACGCGAAGTGAAAGATGGCCCCGATCCCACGCGCGCGCAGGAGGCCTGTCACGGTCACTCGATCGCGGACATCCCCGACGACGAGCTCGACTCCCGGCGGGATCGTATCGCGATCGCCCCCGCTCAGATCGTCGAGGACCGTGACCGTGTGGCTCGCGCGGCGGAGGACGCGAACCATGTGCGACCCCACGTAGCCGCAGCCCCCCGTGACAAGGATGTGCATTCGGTGCGCCTCAGGGAAAATTCGTGGTGACGTACCGCACGAGAAGCTCACGCAGCGCCCGCTGGGAAGCGGGCGACTTGAACTCGTGGTCCGCACCGCTCATGAGCTCGAGCGCGAAGTTCTTCCGGCCGCGCATCTTGCGCGCGTCGGCGCCCAGGTACTTGGCGATGGTGTCGACGCCGCCGTCGTCGAGGCTGATGGCGAGCAGGGAGACGACTCCCCGATCGCACATGACCTTGAACGCCCGCTCGACGTCGTTGCCCGGGCCGCGCCGACCGCGGAGGAAGGCTGCGCACGAAGCCAGGAGCTGTCCGGCAGTAGTCTTCGCTCGGCCCAGCACCACACCCGTGATGCGGCGAACCTGGACGTCCCCCCGCAGGGCACGGAGCCACACGTTCCGGTCGAGCAAGGCGCGCGCGTAGTAGTGGTTCGATGGAAAGTGGAGGGTCGGCCTCAGGGCCGGTGAGACGGGATCTCCCTCCTTCCACTCGAAAGCAAACGGGCTCAGGAGCACCTGACCCACGACGCGCTTGTCCTGCACCGCGGCGTGGTAGGCGAGGTATGCGCCCGAGCACAAGCCGATCAGCACGAAGCGGGTCGTACCGTACCGCTCGGTCACGAGGCTCATCGCCGACTTCACGTCCGCGATCGTGTCCATCGTGTAGATGCGATTCTCGGGCACGCCCGCGGGGACCCGGCTCTCGCCGAGGCCCGAGACGTCGAAGCGGAAGGCGCGGTAGCCGAGCGACGCGAACTCGCGGGCGTGCGCGACGTTCGCGCGGTGCGTGCCGACGTGACTGTTGGCCCCGGTGTTCAGGAACAAGAGGGCGGGCCGGTCCGGTCGGGCTGCACGGTCCGGCTCGGTCACCACGCCGAAGAGCCGCTGCTCCGGTCCAAAGAGAAGCGGCGTCTCCCGCAAGACAGCGCCGCCAGAGGCAGCCGCAACCTGCAATACCGTCGCGTGGGACGTCGCCGGATCGGGGCCCGGAGGCGAGTCGGAAGGGCGCGGCTGTTTGCTTCCCTCCCGCAACCAGTCGACGATGGCATCGAGGGCCGCGAACGGCACCTCGCTGTCGTAGGGGTCGTCGCGCATCATGCGCGCGTAGCCGCCCGCCTCCGGGGCGAGCCGCGCGTCCGCGCCTCGCGCCACCAGGTGGCTCAGGAGCCGGCCTTCGTCCGCGGCCCGCTCGGTGCGGGGCACGACCAGTACCCTCCTGGCGACGGAGCCCGGGCGGGCGAGCATGTCGAGTGCGGACATCGCGTCGAGTGTCTCGCGCGAGAAGACGTATCCACCGATCTCCTCGCTTCCGTCGGTCTGATCGGATCGCGGCGCCTTCGGCCCCCGCAGCAGCCGAAATGCCCGGAGCTCCCGTACGTGGGCGCGACCCGAGATGATCGGCGCCCAGGGGATGAAGCACTCGATGTTCTCGTCCTCCGCTGCGACCATCGCTAGCGTCGCACCGAAGCGAACGCCGAACAGCGCGACCCGGTCGAGCCCGGCGCGCGAACGGATCTCCCCGATCGCTGCCTTGATGCTGCCGACCCACGCGGCCACGCGGTCCGGTGCGGTCCACAGCCCCGACGAGTCTCCCGTTCCGTCGTAGTCGAAGCGCAAGGCTGGGAAACCGGCCGAAGCCAGTCGCTCCGCCAGGTGCCGGTACGTGCGATGCGCGCTCATCGCCTCGTACCCCAGCGGGTTGCATAGAACGACGCCGAGGCCAGCCGCCGCGGCTCCTCCGGGCGGGTGGTAAAAGCCCATGAGGCCACGGTCGGGAGGACCGAACACGATCGGCAGTCGTCCGGGCAGCCCCTCCGGGGCTCCTGAATCAAGCACGAGACATGCTACCTCCGCGTGACGTGCCCGGCACAGTGCGTTGCGCGAAACTCTTCCGTGTGGTGCAAGCCGGGGCGCATCATGTAAGGTTGTTAGATCGGTCCTTCTGGAGCTTACGGTGCATCGGCCATCCACATCCCAGAGCGGCTCCCAGAACGGCGTGACGCCGACGCCGCCCGAGTCCGGTTGGGAGCGCGCCGCGCGGGCCGCGCGGGCCGAGCTTCCCACGTCCCTGCGCGTGACCCTCGTGGAGCACGCCCTCGCGGTGCTGCCGCCCTTCTCGTTCGTTCGGCTGCGAACGGCGGCCTACCGCGCGTGCGGAGCCAGCATCGGCAAGGGCAGCGTCATCCTCGCGGGGCTCTCGATATCGGGCGGACGTGAGCCTGCCTCGAGGCTGCGCGTCGGGGCAGGCTGCGTGCTCAACGGCCCCCTGCACCTGGACCTCAACGCCACCATCACCATCGGGGACCGGGTCCACATAGGCCATCACGTCGTCATGATCACGGCCGACCACGAGCTCGATGGCCCGGAGCGCCGATGCGGCGCGCTGGTCATGCGGCCGATCGTCATCGAGGACGGCGCGTGGATAGGGGCCCGCGTGACGATTGGTCCCGGCGTTCGAGTCGGGCGAGGCAGCGTCGTGGCGATGGGCTCGGTTGTCACGGCCGACGTGCCACCTCACAAGGTGGTGGGTGGGAACCCGGCGCGCGCCATAAAGAGTCTGGTAGAGTAGCTCCGTGGAAGCTGGCTTGCCGAGCCGCGATACCATCGAAGCCCATCTCGCCAAGGGTGAGTACGGCGTCGGCCGCGGGATGCTCGCTGCCCTCTTCGAGTCGAAGCCGACGCTCGCGACCGCGCAGTACGTCACGGATCGCTTTCTCCGGAGCAGCGCGCCCCGCACGCCGCTCAAGGTAGCGATCCTGCGGTCCTACACGGTCGAGCCGATGGTGCCGCTCCTCCGGGCGCGCGCCGCGCTCCTTGGCCTGGACCTCAGCGTGCACGTGGGCGAGTTCGGCGCGTACAACCAGGAGCTGCTCGACGCTTCGGGCGCCCTCTCGGAGTTCGCACCGGACGTCGTCGTCGTCGCAGTGTTGACCGACAGCGCGATCCCGGACGTGTGGCGAAGGGCGACCGAGCTAGGCCCGGAGGCGCTCGTCCAGCACGTGGACGAGGCCCTCGCCCAGGTCGAGCGGTGCCTCGGCCGGCTTCGTGAGCGCAGCAAGGCTCACGTCATTCTTCACACGCTCGACCGACCGATGTGGCTCGCGGCGGGGCTCCTGGACGAGCAGTCGCCATCGGGCCAGGTGGCCCTCGTGCAGCGGTACAACGACGGCCTGCGCCGCATCGCCCGTGGCATCCGCGGGGTCTACGTCCTCGACTTCGAGGGCGTCGCTGCCGCACACGGCCGCGCCCGCTTCTACGATCCCAAGAAGGCTCTCACGATGGGGATGCCCCTGGCGCACGACGCCCTTCTCCCCCTGGCCGACGCGCACATGCGAATCATCGCGCCCATCGCCGGCAAGTCGGCCAAGGTGCTCGTCCTCGATCTCGACAACACTCTCTGGGGGGGTGTCGTCGGTGAGGACGGAGTCTTCGGCGTGAAGATCGGGAGCGACTACCCGGGCGCGGGGTACCAGGAGCTCCAGCGCGCCGCCGTCGATCTGTCGCGCCGCGGGATCCTTCTCGCCATCGCGAGCAAGAACAACCCGGCGGACGCGGAGGAGGTGTTCGCCAAGCGCAAGGAGATGGTCCTGCGGCTGGACCACTTCGCAGCCGTGCAGATTCACTGGAACGACAAGGCGACGAGCCTCCGCGCCATCGCCGCGGAGCTCAACGTCGGCATCGATGCGCTTGCCTTCGTGGACGACAACCCGGTCGAGCGCCAGCGCATCGAGCTCGAGCTCCCTGACGTCCACGTGATTTCTCTCCCCACCGATCCCATAGGCTATGCCGCGGCCGTTCGATCGGCCCCCGTGTTCGAGCGGCTGACGCTCTCGAGCGAGGACAAGGACCGTTCGAAGATCTACGTGGAGCAGCGCCAGCGGAGCGAGCTCGAGAAGGGCGCGGCGTCGGTCGAGGACTACTACCGCTCGCTGCAGATGGTCGCGACAATTTCCGCGGTCGGCCCAGGGAACCTCGCTCGCGTCGCGCAGCTCACGCAGAAGACCAACCAGTTCAACCTCACCACGCGACGTTACAGCGACCAGGAGATCGAGCTGTGGGCAGCGAGGGAGGACGCCCGGGTCTTCTGTCTCTCGGTCCGGGACCGCTTCGGCGACAGCGGCCTCGTCGGCGTAGCCATCGTCTCGCGGACGGGTGGCGAGGCCGAGATCGACTCGCTTCTCCTGAGCTGCCGCGTCATCGGACGTACCGTGGAGACGGCAATGCTCGCGCACATCGTCGCGTGGGCGAGGGACGCCGGCGTTCGCTGGCTCCAGGGAAGCTTCATCCCCACGAAGAAGAACGCGCCGGCCAGCGATTTCTACGCGCGGCACGGGTTCGCCCGCGTGGAGACCAGCCCCGACGGCGACGTTCAGCTCTTTCGGCTCGATGTGCGCGAGGCGGACGTGCGCCGCCCCGAGTGGATTGTCATGGAGGAAGGATGACTGAGACGACGTTTTCCCGGGTGCGCCGCACGTTGTCCGATCTGTTCTCGCTCTCGCCGGACGCGATCACGGTCGACACGACGCAGAAGGACATCGAAGCCTGGGATTCGATGGGCCACCTGATGTTCATCGAGGCGCTCGAGCAAGAGTTCGAGACGCAGTTCTCCCCCGAAAACGTCGAGGCCATGCGGGACCTGGGAACCATCGTCCGTCTCCTCGGCGCCCCCTGAACCGCCAAGAAGTGCCTTCGAGACGGAACGCCGCAGCCATCGCCCGTCCGGGGCGAGCGTCGAGAGATCCGGTGAGCTTGCCGTCGCTGCCCCAGCTCGAGGAGTCCTCTCACGACGTGAAGGAATCAAGAGACGACCGCGAGCAACCATCAGGCGACGCAGAGGCGCCTTTTCAGTACCGGAAGGAGTTATCTCCGTACGTGAAGGAGTCATCTCCGTACGTGAAGGAGTCCTCTCCGTACGTGAAGGAGTCATCTCCGTACGTGAAGGAGTCATCTCCGTACGTGAAGGAGTCATCTCCGTACGTGAAGGAGTCATCTCCGTACGTGAAGGAGTTATCTCCGTACGTGAAGGAGTCCTCTCAGCGACGATTCCGGCTGAAATCGGTACGCTCTGGACCAAGAGAGGCGATGAAATGACTTCCCCATCGCCGCCAAGAAGGAAGAGCGCACGTCGAGGGACACCTTGCTTCAAGCTCTGGGCTCAAATCGGACGTCTATCGACCCAGTGACGACCGATTTGGACGAAACGGCTACCTGATGTGACTCCTCGCGGACGGATTTGGAGCCAAATCCGTCACGTCGAAAAACCGAGAGTACCGCGACGGACTCCTCGCGTACGTGTGATGACTTCTTCATGTAAGGAGATAACTCCTTCACGTAAGGAGATGACTTCTCCACGTCCTCGACGAACTCCTCGCGTACGTGTGATGGCTTCTCGACGGACTCCACGCCATCGTGTGGTGACTCAGCGGTGGTATCTTAGCTGTGGTAGTCGATTTCGCCGAGCGCCTCGATGCCTAGCTTGCGAAGCTGCCACGAGGCCATGACCCGACCGCTCGCCAGATCGGCGGCCGCGGGCAACAGGAAGTAGAGCATGAGACCGGCGAGGATGCCCCCGATCGCGAACACGAACGCGGGCGGCGGCTTCGCCTTCTTCGGCTTCTCCGCGGGCGACATCACCGTGAACTTGTACTTGAAGGACGCCTCGGCGACGTCCGCCTCGATCTGCGCCTGGTGCAACCGGACGTTGAGCTCGTCGTAACGGCGCATCTCGCCGGCGAGCTTCTCCTTCGCGGCGGCCGTCAGAGGGTCGTCCTGCTGCTCCGTCATGATGGTGAGGCCTGCAGCCTCGGCGTCACGGTGCCGCGGCGGAGCGGGAGTGCCGTCACCCAGCGGGGCCGTCGTCGTGGTGGTGGAGCTCAGGTACCTCCTGGCGCTGGCGACGGACACGTCGCTGGCGGCCTCGCTGATCTGGATCTCGAGCGAGGCGGCAGCGGATCGCAGCGCTACAGCCTCGGGCGACGGCTGGCTGAGCGACTCCACCTTGTGCTGGAGCGCCACCACCTGCGGGTGGGCGGGGCCGAGCGTCCCGCTCAAGTCGGCGAGCTGGGCTTGCGCCTCGGTCAGGCGCTTGTGCCGGTCGTCTTCCAGAGCCGAGAGCTCCTGCTTCTTCTCGTCCAGGCTTCGCTTGAGGGCCGGGTCCACGGTGGGCACGGGAGGTGGGGCCGCGACACGGCTCACGACCACCCGCTGGGCCGCCCCAGCCTCCCGACCGCCTGCGTCGCCTGCGTCGGCGCTCGCGACGGCGCCTGCATCCGGGCTCACGACGTCACGGCCCTCGTCCTTTGCGCGCTTCAGCTCCTCGAGCTCGGCGAGCGCCTTCGCCACCTCGGTGCCCTGCTGCTGGACGTAGGTCTGAAGGATGGTCACGCCCTCCCCGACCATCGAGACGGCGCTCGCCTTCTGCGTGTTCATGAAGCGCGCCTGCGCCGCGGTGACGATCCGGTACGCCCCGTCCCTCGTCGGCCACTCCGCCCTGATGTTGATGGTGTCTTCACCCGTGGTGGTCACGGTCAGCCGCGGCCTCAGCATGCCTACGAGGCCGCGCTCGAAGTCCTCCGGGGAGGCCTTGCCGACGAGGCG
>Ga0302279_10003348_pt1 | contig 20103 bp, 19 predicted proteins | sample III_Bog_N3_3_FD_194541 | JGI IMG/M metagenome (GOLD analysis project Ga0302279, IMG submission 194541) | Peat permafrost microbial communities from Stordalen Mire near Abisko, Sweden - III_Bog_N3_3 | ecosystem: Environmental > Terrestrial > Soil > Wetlands > Peat | place: Sweden: Abisko...
CGCTGCATATTCCCGCCAGCGCCCTGATGTTCAACCAGAACGGACTGCGGGTTGCGACCGTCGGCGCCGACGATCGCGTGGTATTCAAGACGGTGACCATCGGCCGCGATCTCGGCAAGGATATCGAACTCGCATCCGGCATCTCCCCGGATGACCGCATCATCGTAGCGCCGCCCGACGGCATCGATGACGGCGATCGGGTCCGCGTCGTCGGCGCCAACCCCAGGGGCAAGCCCAATCCCGCGGCGATCTCGGCGCGGCAGGACATCAAGGGGTAGGGGCGCTCACCTCTTCCCGCAGGCGCGGGGCGCGAGGGAGAGCGTTCACCCCACCCGCCACTCCAGCACGCCGTCATCCGCCGTGATGATGTGGCCTGTCGTGCCCACCGGGGTACGGTCCATGTTCTCCAGATGCGCCAGCGTGTCTGCGTCATGGGCCGGCACCCGCGCCAGCGCGCGGGCATTTTCCTTGGTGCGCAGCATCACCACGCCGTGCTCGGCCTCGCCGCCACGGCCGTAGAGCACGGTAAAGCTCTCGACCGAGCCCTTGCCGCTGGCCTCGGTGACGAAATCGGGCACCGCGCCGCGCTGCCGATCGGCCTCGGCCTGCACGCTGGTGTCCTGCGAGAGGGGTGCCGCCGGGGCTTGCCGCGACAACACCAGGCCGTGGTGCTTGGTGACAAAACCGCCCTGGCCGTAGAGCAGGCCGAGTTTGGCGCCGCCGCGCAGCTTGCGCACCATCGCGCAAGCCGCATGCGTCATATAGGTGTTGAGCGGCGCGCCGAAGAAGGTCAGCCCGCCCGTCACCGTCGGCTGCATGTCGCCCCCGAGGCCCAGCGTCCGCCGCGCCATTTTCGGCACGCAGGGAAAGCAGCTGTAGAGCTCGATGGCGTCGAACGCGCGGCCATCCCCGCCGGCGAGGTCCATCACCGCCTTGAGCACGGCGTTCTGCGGGTGGCTCTGGAAGAACTGGTCGCGGACCAGATAATCGCGCGGTTCTTCCGCCGATGCCCCGCCCCAGACGTGGATCAGGCGGTCCTCCGGGATTCCCGCCGCGCGCGCTTTGGCCAGGCTGGTCATCAGGATCGCCGCGCCCATGTTGACCATGGGATTGGCCACCTGAAGCTTGGTGTAGGGCCAGGCGATCAGGCGGTTGTCCGGGGTCGGCGTGGTGATTTCTTCCGGCGTAAACCGCCGCTTCAGCCAGGCGTTCGGATTTTGCGCGGCGACTTCGGAATAGCGCGACCATAATTCGCCGGATTCCGCCCTCGCCTGGCGCGGGGTCTGGCCCCAATGCGCCGCACTGGCGGCCTCATAGAACGGATAAACCGTCACCGGCCGGAACACGCCGAGCGTCACCGCCATCGGCTTCTGGAACGCCGCGCCGCGTTTCGGCTCCGGCACGTCATGCGCGAACGGCGTCCACGGCAGTTCGATGCCGGCGCGCTCGGCCTTGGTCGCGGTCGATTGCGCCTCGGCGCCGCATACCGCGGCGACGCTGCACTCGCCGCGCGCGATGCGCTGGGCGGCCTCATGCAGATAGCGGATCGGGCTCTCGCCGCCGACCGGGCCGTAATAGGCATGCTTCGGCGCGATGCCGAGACGCCGCGACAGCGCCATTTCGGGATCGCGATAGCGCCAGCTCAGGAAATTGACGATGTCGAGCGAGCCGATCTCGCCCAGCAATTTGGCCCCGCTGTCCTGCTCGGCGCGCTTCAGCGCCTGTTCCAGCAGGGTGAGCGGCTCGAGGCCCTCGGCGATTTCCTTCGGACGATCGACGATTTCGCCAATGCCGACGATGACGGGGATGCGGTCGTCGGAGACGGGGGAACGTAAGTTTGCCATTTGTTTTTGTTTTTCACTTTCTCGACGAGCGCAGTCCTCATCCTGAGGAGCGGCCTCTTGGCCGCGTCTCGAAGGATGGAGGCGACGCAGGAGCTTGCGGCCATCCTTCGAGACGCGCGCGTGGCGCGCTCCTCAGGATGAGGATGGAAATTTCTTCACGAGGTCATAGCACGAGGATCGGCCTATTCCTCCAGCAGCGCGTTCATGTGCTCCACCGCCTCGATAAAATCTTCCTTGAATTCCTGCACCACGGCGCCTGCGGATTTGACGCTGTCGATCAGGCCGACGCCCTGTCCGACGAAATAGCTGACGAGATCGCGCGCCTGCGCGTTGCCTGCCGCCGCCGCGCGGTCGATCGAGTGGAAGGCGTCGCGGCTGATGATGCTCTGCAGCGGCATCGGCAGCGCGCCGGGGCTGTCGGATCCGCGATCCCAGGCGTCGGTCCAGACCGAGCGCAGCTGCCGCGCGGGTTTGCCGGTGCGGCCCTTGGAACGGATGGCGTCGCGCGAGGAGGCCGCGATCATCTTCTCGCGGAAGATCTCCGTGGTTTCGGATTCGACGGTGGCCAGCCACACCGAGCCGGTCCAGGCGCCGGCCGCGCCCATCGCCATGCAGGCCGCCATCTGCCGCCCGGTCATGATGCCGCCCGCGGCCAGCACCGGCACGTCGCGGATCGGCTTGATCGCCTTGATCACCTCGGGAACCAGCACCATGGTCGAGACCTCGCCGCAATGGCCGCCGGCCTCGGTGCCCTGCACCACCAGGATATCGACGCCGGCCGCGACCTGGCGCAGCGCATGCTCCTTGGCGCCGACCAATGCAGCCACCGGCACGCCGTGCTTCTTGCCCATCTCGATCATCGCCTTGGGCGGCACACCCAGCGCGTTGGCGATCAGCCGGATCGGATGCCGGAATGATACCTCGAGCACTTCCAGCGCACACTGCGCATCGAACGGCTGTGGTTGATTGCTGGGCACGGGAGTCGTCGTCAGCTCGATGCCGTATTTCTTCAAGAGGTTGCGGGTGAAGTCGCGATGCGCTGGCGAAATCCGTTGCTCCAGGCTCTTCCAGGTGACGTCCTTCTCGCCCGCGGTCGAGATGTTCTCGGGGATCAGCACGTCGAGCCCGTAGGGCTTGCCGTCGGCGTGATCGTCGATCCACTTCAGTTCCTGCTCGATGGTTTCGGGCGTATGCACGGTGGCGCCGAGCACGCCGAAACCGCCGGCGCGGCTGACGGCGGCGACCACGTCGCGGCAATGGCTGAAGGCGAGCAGGGGAAATTCGATTCCCAGCATGTCGCAGATCGGCGATTTCATGGTGTTGTCGGCTCCCTGTGGCAGCTTTTGGCGCTGCTAGTCATTGGCTTGACTGGCAAAATGTTCCGGCGACGCTAGCCCATTCCGGGCGCCGAAGCCAAGCCGGTTTGCGGCGCTCGATCTTGCGCCGAGACGCTGATCGAGTTCCGATGGCGTCGTCGGCGAAAGACTGCTGCATTCCGCGCGGCAAAATATGGCATGCCGGCAGCGCGGTTTTGCCGCTTGCGCTTTGGCGCCGCCGGTAGAATGCTGGCCGCAACAACAGAAAAATCCCGGGGAGTTCGAATGTCCGCCTTGCCATCGATGTCCGGCCAGAGCCGAGCGACGGACGCTGCGACCTACGACGTCGTCGTGGTCGGCGCCGGTTTTGCCGGCATGTACATGCTGCACCGGCTGCGCGGGCTCTCGCTGTCGGTCCGGGTTTACGAGCAGGGCGGCGACGTCGGCGGCACCTGGTACTGGAACCGCTATCCCGGGGCGCGCTGCGACGTCGAGAGCATGCAGTATTCCTATTCGTTCTCGAATGAATTGCAGCAGGAATGGAACTGGAGCGAGCGCTACGCGCCGCAGCCGGAGATTCTGAAATACGCCAACCACGTCGCCGACCGGTTTGATTTGCGCAGCGATATCCAGCTCGACACCCGCGTCGATCGCGCCGTGTTCGACCACAGCGCCCGTTCGTGGCAGGTCACCACGTCCGACGGCAAGACCGTCACGGCAAGATACGTCGTGCTCGCCACCGGCTGCCTGTCGAACGCGCGGATGCCCGACATCAAGGGCCTGAAGGAATTCAAGGGCAAGGTCTATCACACCGGCCACTGGCCGCATGAAGTGGTGGATTTCACCGGCCTGCGCGTCGGCGTGATCGGCACCGGTTCGTCGGCGATCCAGTCGGTGCCCATCATCGCCGAACAGGCGAGCCAGCTCACGGTGTTCCAGCGCACCCCGAATTTTTCCATTCCGGCCCGCAACGCCGCGCTGACGGCGGAAGAGCGGGAGGCGTTTCGCGCCAGATATCCGGAGATCCGGCGGTTCGCGCGCGAGGAGGCGCGCAACGGCATCTTTACCGAGGTGCCCGACCGTGGCGCATTCGACGACGGCGACAACGAGCGCCGCGCCAAATACGAGGCGCGCTGGGCCCGCGGCGGGCTGACCTTCATGTCGGTCTACAACAACCTCGCGATCGACAAGGCCGCTAACGACACCGCCGCCAGCTTCGTCCGCGACAAGATCGCCGAGATCGTCAGCGATCCTGAGACCGCAAGACTGCTGCAGCCGGACAATCATCCGATCGGGTCGAAGCGCATTTGCATCGATACTGATTATTTTGCCACGTTCAACCGGCCGAACGTGACGCTGGTCGACATCAAATCCAACCCGATCGAGGAGATATTGCCGAACGCGGTGCGTAGCGGCGGCAGAGATCACGAGGTCGACGCGCTGGTGCTGGCCACCGGCTTCGACGCCATGACGGGGTCGGTGGCCCGGATCGAGATCACGGGCAGGAACGGACAGACGCTGAACCAGAAATGGGCGGAAGGCCCAAAAACCTATCTCGGCCTGATGAGCGCCGGTTTTCCCAATCTGTTCATCATCACCGGACCGGGCAGCCCGTCCGTGCTCTCCAACATGATCGTCTCGATCGAGCAGCATGTCGACTGGATCACCGATTGCATCGCCTACATGCGCGCCCGCGGCCTCGAGGCCATGGAGGCTGACGGCGAGGCCGAGGACAAATGGGTGGCGCATGTCAACGAGGTCGCGCAGACCACGCTCTATCCGCAGGCCAATTCCTGGTACATGGGCGCCAACATCCCGGGCAAGCCGCAGATCTTCATGCCCTATATCGGCGGCGTCGGCGCCTATCGCCAGATCTGCAACGACGTCGCCGCCAAAGGCTATGAGGGCTTTGCGATGACGGCGGCGGAGCCGCCGCAAAGGCTGGCCGTGTCATCCTGAGCTGATCGCCGCGACCGGCGAATTTTCCCGCAAGCTCGACGCCACGAACCCGCGGCCGGCAACGTCGCGCGGTTTCGTTGCGCGATTTCAGCCATGTTGTGCCGCCAAATCGTCACCTTGCCGGCGAATTGCAGTCAAAGCGGTAGTCCCGAATGGACCGGAGGTTTTGCAACGGGGAGTAGTTCAGTTGGCCTATCAGATTGTTGCGGTAAGAGAGAACGAGACAGTGAAGTGCGAGCGGTCCAGCGTGCTGATCGCCATCGCGAAGGCGCGGGTATGGACCAGCGAGGGATGGAAGGTCTCCATCACGGATCAGGATGGAAGAACGCTGGAGCCCGCCGAGTTCGACAAGCTGCTGGCGGCGTAAGGCGACGCGCGGCTTTTCTGACGGGAGTGTGTGCCAGTTCACAGAAGGGAGCCTGGCTGGACGCTAGTGTGGATTGATGTCGTGTTTGGCGGCCTCGCTGGAGGGCTCCATGGTGCGTTCGCGTCGCGTCGAGTTGCTTGACAATGTCGTCGCGCTTCATGCTGGCAAGCGTTCCCGGCCGCCGATGAGCCTGGCGGGGCTTACCGTGCAAGAAACCAGTGAATTTCTGGCGCTCGATGCGCTGGCGCCGTTCGACGACAACGGCAATATCGCCTGGACCTTCGAAGGCGAGGCAACCTCGACACGCGAGCGGCGCTGGCTCGAGCTTTATCAAAATCATCTGCGGGCCGCCGGAGATCGCGGCGAGTCGTGAGTGTCTGACTGAAAATGCCGCCAATGAAATTGGGGCCTTCTGGCCGGGATCGTCATGCCCGGCCTTGTGCCGGGCATCCACGTCTTGACAGTGTAGCAGCGAGAAAGACGTGGATGGCCGGGTCAAGCCCGGCCATGACGACAAGAGAGTCGTGGCGGCAACACCAATTTTTGATTCCAGGTATTAACTCCGCAGCCGCCGGGTCAAAGCCGCAACAAAACGGTCGGCATCGGCCTCGTCGTTGAAGACGTGCGGCGAGATCCGCATGCGGCCGAGACGCGGGGCGACATAGATGCCCTCAGTGGCCAACCCCTCGATGAGGCCTTTCGGCATGCCGTCCTTGAAGGCGAGGCTCAGGATATGCGGCGCCCGCAGGCGGCGCTCGGGCACGGCGACGCCGGGACCGCGAACGCCTTGCTCAATCCGCTCCGTCAGCATCTCAAGGCGCTGCACGACGGCGGCGCAGCCCCAGTCGGCCATCATTTCCATGCCGATCGAGGCCATTTCCATGGAGACAAAATGGTCGCGTTCGCCCATGTCGAAACGTCGCGCATCGGTGACGTAGCGCAGGTCCGTGAAATAGACGTCGCCCTCGGAGCGGACGCCGCGGCGGCCGGACGCGGTCTGCTCCAGCGGGATGCCGTCCTGATGGCGCCTGGCGACGTAGAGAAATGCCCGGCCATATGGCCCGAGCAGCCATTTGTAGGTCGGGAAAATCACGAAATCCGGATCGAGCTTGCGCACGTCCATCGCCAGCACGCCGACGCCGTGGGTCGCGTCGATCAGGAAGGCCGCGCCTTGCCGCCGCAGCGCCGCGCCCACTTTTTCGACGTCGATCAGCCCGCCATCGGACCAGTGCACCGACGAGATCGAGGCCAGGCCGACCGGCGGCGCCCCCGATCGTTCGATCGCCGCGAGCACGGCCGAGGTCCAGTCGCCGTCGTCCGGCCTCTTGATGGTCTCGACGACAAACCCCTGCGCATCGGCCCGGGCCTGCCATTCCAGCACCGGCGAGGAATGGTCGTTTTCCAGCACGAGCACGCGGGCGCCGCGCGCGACGGTCAGCACCTTGGCCGCGGTGGCGACGCCGTAGCTGATCGAGGGGATCAGCGCGATGTCGGCGGCGTCGGCCTGGATCAGGCGGGCGGCGGCGGTCCGCGCGCGTTCATGCTGGGCGTTGGCAAAGGAGGCGTCGAGCGTCCAGGGCCTGCCCTTGCGCCCCATAGCGGCGCGGCCGGCTTCCTGGGTTTTCAGCGGCAGCGGGCTGTAGGAGGCCGAATTCAGGTAGCAGATGTCGCGCGGCATATCGAACAGGGCGCGCTGCGAGGCAAGCATGTTGAGGATCTCGGTTCGGGGCAGGCGTATTTTCTCGACTATGGCCTAACCCGCGCCGCACACCATAATCAAGGCCGAGCCATCCGCCATTCCAGCCGCGCAGATCGTGCAGAGGTCGTCAGCCGACCCGCGCGGACATCCCGCCGTCGACGGGCAGCAGCACGCCGGTGATGAAATTCGCTTCGTCCGAGGCCAGGAACAGGGCGGCGTGGGCGGTGTCCCAGGCGGTCCCCATCTTGCCGCGCAGCGGGACCCGGGCGTTGCGGGCTTCGCGCACCGCCGTCGTCGACGATCCCGTCGCCCCGGCGATGCCGCTGACGGCCATCGGCGTGTCCATCAGGCCCGGCAGCACGGCGTTGCAGCGCACGCCGTGGGCGGCATTGGCGTTGGCGACGCTGGTGGTGAGCCGGTTCACGCCCGCCTTGGAAACCTCATAGGCCACCTGGTTGCCACCGGCCAGCGAGGCCAGCGACGAGATGTTGACGATTGATCCGCCGGCCTGCTCGCGCATCACGGGCACGGCATGCTTGATGGTCATCCACGCGGATTTCAGATTGACGGTGAGGATACGGTCGAAGGCCGCCTCGTCGGCGCGGTGGGCGGGGCCGTCGCCGCCGCCGCCGATGCCGACATTGTTGACCAGGATATCGATCCGTCCCCAGCGCGATTTGGCATCGGCGATAATGGCCGCGCAATCGGCGTCGCGCGAGACGTCGGCCTGAAAGGCTGCGGCGCTGCCGCCTTCCGCCGCGATCATCGCCGCGGTTTCGCTCGCGCTCGCCAGATCGCGATCGACGCACAACACCTGCGCGCCGTGGCGGGCGAAAAGTACCGCCATGGCCCGGCCGTTGCCGATGGTTTCGCCCGATGTCTGGCCCGCGCCGACGATGATGGCGTACTTGCCCGCTAGACGTCCGTTCATCTCAAAACCCCCTGAGATCTGGATCCAGCACCTGGCCTTCGTCGAGCTGGACCCCAAAACTGTTGAGCAGCATCGAGACCTGGGTGTACTGGCCCACGGTGAACACCATGTCCATGCGCTGGCGTTCGCCGAAATGCCGCGCCAGTTCCACCCAGACCGCTTCGGTAACGAATTGCTCGCGATGCAGATCGTCGGTGGCCCGCAGCAGGGCGGCATCGGCCGCGCTCCAGCCCGGCGCGTCGGCGCCGGTCTTGATCCGCGCGATCTCCTCGTCGGTCAGGCCGGCACGGCGGGCGATCGGCACGTGCTGGGTCCATTCATAGCCGGAACGGCAGAGCAAGCCGGTGCGAAGGATGACGATCTCGCGTTCGCGCGGCGGCAGCGTCGACTTGCGGCCGAGGATGTAGCCGCCCCAGACCAGGAACGCCTTGGCCGCCGCCGGATGCGCGAGCAGGGTGCGGAAGATGTTGAGCATCGGCCCGCGCGCCAGCATCGGCGCTGCAATCTCGCGCTGTTCCTCGGTCCAGTCGTCGGGCGGAACGGGAGCCACGCGCGGGGTTGTCAGTCGCATTTTGTCGTCTCCCAAACAATCAATTCACCGCCGCCACGCTGCGTCGATCAGAACGCGGTGTAGCCGCCGTCGATCACAAAGCAATCGGCGGTGTGATAGGACGACGCCTGGCTCATGAGATAGACGGCGATGCCGCCGAAATCGCTGGGCTCGCCGAATCGCCGCATCGGAATTCGCGGCATGACGTTGGCAACGAAATTGTCGTTGGCCATGATGCCGGCGGTCATGTCGCTCTTGATCCAGCCGGGCAGGATGGCATTGGCCGTGACGCCGTGGCGCGCCAGTTCGACCGCGAGCGCGCGGCACAGCGCGTTGAGGGCTGCCTTGGTGGCGGCGTAATGTTCGTTGCGCGCGGTGCCGAACAGCGATGCCAGGCTCGAGGTCGCCACCAGCCGGCCAAAGCGGTCACCGGCCTCGGAGCGTTCGGTCATGTGGCGCGCGGCGGCCTGGAACACATGGAAGACGCCGTCGAGATTGGTGGCGAACATCTTGCGCCATTCCTCCTCGGTGCGGTCGATGAAGGCGTGCCTCCCGCCGCCGCCGATTCCGGCATTGGCGAAACAGCCGTCGACCCGGCCGAACCGGTCCAGCGTCGCCTTCATCGCCTCCTTGACGGAGCCGGAGTCGCTGACGTCGCAGACGCGGGTATCGACCTTGCCGGGACCGGCGGCCATGGTTGCGGCGGCGTTTCTGTTCTTCTCGGGATTGCGGCCCCAGATCGAAACGTCGCAGCCGGCTGTATTCAGCGCCTGCGCGATGCCGAGACCGATGCCGCCATTGCCGCCGGTGATGACGGCCACGCGGCCGGTGAGATCGAAAATACCCATGAGCGTTTCCAGTTTGGTTTGGCGCGCGTTGGACCGTGCGTCCGGGGCCGGGCAGATGTTCCGTCTCAACCATGGACAAGCCGGCCCGGAAAATCAAATATGGGTTCGAGATTGGAACCACTTTCACCGCGGGACGGAATAACCGCGGGTCACAACCCCCATGAGGAAACTGATGCAGTTCAAGCATGTCACGCTCGATTTCGACGGCCCGGTAGCCATCCTGAAGCTCGACCACCAGGAGGTGATGAATGCGGTGTCGATCGACATGCTGGGCGGGCTCGGCGAGGCGCTCGACGCTATCGAGGACAACAAGGCCGAGGTTCGCTGCCTCGTCATCACAGGCGCCGGGCGCGCCTTCTGCACCGGCGCCAATCTGCAGGGCCGCAACAATGCCAAACCGGGCAGGGTCAACGCGGGCGCCGCGCTGGAAACCGCGTTCCATCCGTTCCTGCGCCGGCTGCGCAAACTGCATTGCCCGATCGTGACAGCGGTCAATGGCCCCGCCGCCGGCGCCGGCATGAGCTTCGCGCTGATGGGCGACATGATCCTGTGCGCGCGCTCGTCCTATTTTCTGCAGGCGTTCCGCCGCATCGGCCTGGTGCCGGACTGCGGATCGACCTGGCTGCTGCCGCGTCTCATCGGCAAGGCACGCTCCGTCGAGCTGTCGCTGATGGGGGAACGGCTGCCGGCGGAGAAGGCGCTGGAGTGGGGGCTGGTCAACCGGGTCCATGACGACGCGGCGCTGATGCCGGAGGCCATGAAGCTCGCGCATGAGCTCGCCAACGGTCCGACCGTCGCGCTGTCGCTGATCCGCAATCTGTACTGGGAGAGCCCGGAAAACTCGTTCGAGGACCAGCTCAACCTCGAGTTCGAATCGCAGCGGATCGCGGGCGCGGCGGAAGACTTCAAGGAAGGCGTCACCGCTTTCCTCGAAAAGCGCCCGGCGAAGTTCAAGGGCAAATGATGGAAGAAGTGCTCGGACGCTGTGTCGCCGCCTGGTTTCCCGGCGCGACCGGCGTCACCGGCGCGGCCAAGCTGTCCGGCGGCGCCAGCCAGGAGACCTGGACCTTCGATATCGTCCACCCGAGCGGCCATGTCGGCGCGATCCTGCGCCGCGCGCCGCAGGGCTATGGCGCGGCACCGGGGCGGGCGGCCGGGCTCGATGCCGAGGCTGCTCTCATGCAGCTTGCGCATGACGCCGGCCTGCCGTCGCCGCGCGTAATGCATGTGCTGGAGCCGCAGGACGGACTCGGCGCAGGCTTCGTTATGACCCGGATCGAGGGCGAGACCATCGCGCGCAAGATATTGCGCGATGAGCAGTATGCCAAAGCACGCCCGATGCTGGCGCGCCAGCTCGGCCGGATCGCGGCCGGCATTCACGGGCTGGAACTGGCGAAGCTGCCAAAGCTTCGGCAGGTGAACTCGACCCAGGAACTCGCCGATCTGGAGCGGGAATACCGCAGTTTCGGATGGCCGCGCCCGGTGTTCGAGCTGGCGCTGCGTTGGCTGCGCGACCGCGATCCCGGCCCGTTCGCAGAGGTGACGCTGGTGCACGGCGATTTCCGCCACGGCAACCTCATCATCAGCCCCGACGGCGTGCGCGCGGTGCTCGACTGGGAGCTGGCGCATCTCGGCGATCCAATGGAGGATCTGGGCTGGATCTGCGTCAATTCCTGGCGCTTCGGCGAAATCGACAAGCCGGTCGGCGGTTTCGGATCGCGCGAGGAGCTGTTCGCCGGCTATGAATCGGCCGGCCGCCGCGTCGATTCCGAACGGGTGATGTTCTGGGAAGTGATGGGAAGCTTGCGCTGGGGCGTGATGTGCTGCGGCATGATGCAGCGTTTTCGCAGCGGTCCCGATCATTCGATGGAGCGCGCCATGATCGGCCGGCGCGCGTCGGAAACCGAGATCGATTTGCTCAGGCTACTGGCGCCGCGGGCATGATCCCGAAAAGTGGAAGCCGGTTTTCGGAGAAGATCATGCCCAAAAAAGAGATGAGGAAATGAAATGCAGGACGAACCGACACCGGAAGAACTGATCAAGGCGGTCGCCGATTTCCTGCGCGACGAGATCGTGCCTGAAATCAAGGGACACAATGCCTTCAAGCTGCGTGTCGGCATCAACGCGCTCGATCTCGTGACGCGGCAACTGACGCTGGCACAGGCGAGCGATGCCGCCGAAACCGCGCGGCTGTCGCGGTTGCTCGGCATGCAGGGTTCGCTGCTGGAACTCAACCGCGCGCTCTCCGAAAGGATCGCCAGTGGCGAGTCCGACCTGCAGACGCCGGGACTATCGGCGCATCTGTGGCAGACCACGCTGGCCAAGCTCGCGGTCGACCAGCCGAATTACGGGTCGTACAAGCGGGAGTTGAAGGCGAAGGGCGGTTAGGCAACCGCCATTCCGGGACGGTCCGAAGGACCGGACCCGGAATCTCGAGGTTCCGGGTTCGCGTCTTCGACGCGCCCCGGAATGACCGTAACGATTGTCATTGCGAGGAGCGCAAGCGACGAAGCAATCCATCTTTCTTTCTTGCTGCCCGATGGATTGCTTCGCTTCGCTCGCAATGACGGGTGAGAGAACGCGCCGTAATTTCCTACTTCCCCAACCATTTCGGCGGGCGCTTTTCCGAAAACGCCTTCGGCCCTTCGATGTAGTCCTGCGACGCCGCCATCGCTTTCACCGCGGGATATCCGCGCTGCTCCGATATCGCCTGTTCCAGCGAGACAGCGAGGCCCCTCTGGATCGTCTGCTTGGAGGCGCGGATCGACATCGGCGAGTTCTTGCAAATGGTCTCGGCCCAGCGCTCGGCGGCCGCCAGCGCTTCGCCTTGCGGCACCACCTCATTTACAAAACCGAGTTCGAGGCCTTCCTTGGCCGAGACGTGGCGTGCGGTCAGGATCATGCCCATGGCGCGCTTCAGGCCGATCTGCCGCGGTAGCCGGTGCAGTCCGCCCGCGAGTGCCGCCAGGCCGACGCGCGGCTCGGGCAATGCGAACGTCGCGTTGTCGGAGGCGATGATGAGGTCGCAGGCCAGCGCGATTTCAAAACCGCCGCCCATGGCGACGCCGTTGACGGCGGCGATGATCGGCTTGTCGCAGTCGAAGCGCGAGGTCAGCCCGGCAAAGCCGCCGACGTCCCAGCCGCGTTTGCCCCCGGCGGCCTGCCATTTCAGGTCGTTGCCGGCGCAGAACGCCTTGTCGCCGGCGCCGGTGACGATCGCGACCCACTGCTCGGGATCGGCGGAAAAGTCGTCGAACACCTTGTTGAGTTCGAAATGCGCATCCGTATGCAGCGCGTTGTATACTTCGGGGCGCGACAGCGTCACGATCGTGACCCGGCCCTTGCGCGTGACCTTGGAGAACTTCAAGTCCATGTTCGCTCCCATCCTGATTTTCTGCGGCGAAGAATATTGGCCGTATATTAGCGTGCGCCCACCGTCCGATACCATCCAAATACGCAAGCGGGGTGCGCGTGCCAAGCGCTATCCGCTTGCTTGACTTGGACGCCGTCTTCTCAGCTTAATCGATCCGGGCAGGGCGCCTCGTAGCGCCTTGACGCAAAACGACAACAAAACGACAACAACGATATTTCGGGAGAGACCGCCTTGGATTTCGCATTGCCGGCCGACCTGGTGGCCTATCTGGACGAACTCGACCAATTCATCGTGCGCGAGATCAAGCCGATCGAGGCGGCCGACGACAACATCCGCTTCTTCGATCACCGCCGCGAATGGGCGCGCACCGATTTCGACAATGGCGGACTGCCGCGGCACGCGTGGGAAGTGCTGCTGCGAAAGGTGAAGAACCTCGCCGACGGCGCCGGCCATCTGCGTTTTGCGATCCCGAAGCGCTACGGCGGCAAGGACGGCTCCAATCTGTGGATGGCCGTGATCCGCGAGCATTTTGCCAGCCAGGGTCTCGGCCTGCACAACGACCTGCAGAACGAGCACTCCATCGTCGGCAACCTGCCGCTGGTCACCATGCTCGACCGCTATGGCCGCGACGACCAGAAGGCGATGATCGAGGGCTCCATCACCGGAAAATACCGCATCACCTTTGGCCTCACCGAGCCCGAGCACGGTTCGGACGCGACCCACATGGAAACCCGCGCCGTGGAGACTGTCCGCGACGGCGTCAAGGGCTGGCTGATCAACGGCGAGAAGATGTGGACCACCGGCATGCATGTCGCCACCCACTGCGCGCTGTTCGCGCGCACCTCGGGCAATGATGGCGACGCCCGTGGCATCACCTGCTTTTTGGTGCCGGCGAAGGCCGAGGGCGTCAAGGTCGAGGAGTATATGTGGACGTTCAACATGCCGACCGATCATCCGCGCGTCAGTTTTACCAACGTGTTCGTGCCTGATGATGCGCTGTTCGGCGAAGTCGGCCGCGGCCTGTCACTGGCGCAATGTTTTGTTCATGAGAACCGGATCCGGCAGGCGGCGAGTTCGCTGGGGGCCGCGGTCTACTGCATCAACGAAAGCGTCAAATACGCGCGCGAGCGAAAGCCGTTCGGCAGGGCGCTGGCCGAGAACCAGGCGATCCAGTGGCCGCTGGTGGAACTGGCGACGCAGGCCGAGATGCTGCGGCTATTGATCCGCAAGACCGCCTGGGAGATGGACAAGCTCACCCAGGCGCAGGTCGAGCACACGCTCTCCGACCGGGTCTCGATGTGCAATTTCTGGGCAAACCGGCTGTGCTGCGAGGCCGCCGACCGCGCCATGCAGGTGCATGGCGGCATGGGCTATTCGCGCCACAAGCCGTTCGAACACATCTACCGCCACCACCGCCGCTACCGCATCACCGAAGGCAGCGAGGAAATCCAGAAGCGCAAAGTCGCGGGATTTTTGTTCGGCTATATGGGCGCGGGGAAGCACTGAACGGCGCCGTCACGCGCCACTCTATCGTCGTCCCGACGTTCGCCGGACGACGTTGATGGTTTGTTACGTGCCCTCAATTCACCTGACGGTCCTTCCCGGCCCAATAGGGGTCGCGCAGATGGCGCCGTAAAATCTTGCCGGAGGGGTTGCGCGGCAGCGCCTCGATGAACTCCACCGATTTCGGCGTCTTGAAACCCGCGATGCGCTCGCGGGTAAAATTGATGATGTCGGCGGCGGTGGCCTCTTTGCCCTGTTTCATCACCACGATCGCCTTGACCGCTTCGCCCCAGCGGTCGTCGGGCACGCCGACCACGGCGACCTCGGCGACATCGGGATGGTCGCAGATCGCGCTCTCGACCTCGGCCGGGTAGATGTTCTCGCCGCCCGAGATGATCATGTCCTTGATGCGGTCGTGGATGTAGAGATAGCCGTCACTGTCCATGTAGCCGGCATCTCCGGTGCGCAGCCAGCCGTCGCTGCCGAGGGTTTTCGCGGTGGCTTCCGGCAGGTTCCAGTAGCCGGCCATGTTGGAGCCGGAGCGGGTGGCGATCTCGCCGACTTCGCGCGGCGGCAACCGGTTGCCGTAGACGTCGAGGATCGCGAGCTCGACACCGGGCAGCGCCTTGCCGGCCGAGCGCATCCGCTCCATCCCCTCGACATGGTCTTCCGGCGGCAGCGCCACGATGGTGCCGGTGGTCTCGGTCATGCCGTACATCTGCACGAAGCCGCATTTGAAGACCTCGATGCATTCCTTCAGCAGCGCGGCCGGGATCGGCGAGGCGCCGTAGAGCATGTATTTCAGCCGCGAGAAATCCACGCTCCGCGCGCGCGGCTGCCGCACCACGAACTGCATCGCGGCGGGCACCATGAACAGTTTTGTAATTCCGGACTGCTCGAAGAAATCCAGCACCTTCGTCGGATCGAACTCCCGGGCGATCACGCCTTTGGCGCCGTGATAGAGCCCCATCACGCCCCAGCCCGAGCCGCCGATGTGGAAGATCGGCATCGCCACCAGCGAGACGTCGTCCTCGTTCCATTTGTTCCAGTCGGGCTTCTGGTCGCGGCCGGTCTCCACCAGGTTGAAAAAATTCGCATGGCTCAGCATCGCGCCCTTGGGCTTGCCGGTCGTGCCCGAGGTGTAGAGCTGGATCGCGATGTCCTTGCGGTCGATCGGAACCTGCGGGTCCTCGCCGCTCTGGGCGTCGCGCCAGGCGGCGTAGCTCAGCCAGCCCGGCGCTGCGCCTTCGGTGGCGACGAAGGTGCGCACGCTGGGCAGTTGCGGCCTGATCCGGTCGACCAGTTCGATGAACTCGGGACCCGCGAACAGCACCGGCGCCTTGCAGTCCTCGACGATGAAGGCGATCTCGGGCCCCGCCAGCCGCCAGTTCACCGGCGCCATCACCACATTGGCCTTGATCGCGCCGAGCAGCAGCTCGAAATAGCTGTCGCTGTTCTTGCCGAGATAGGCGACGCGTTCGCGCGGCCGGACACCCGTCGCCTTCAGCGCGTTGGCGACGCGGTTGGTCAGGACATCGAATTGCGCAAAGCTGGTCTGGCGGCCCTCGAATTCAAAGGCGACCGCATCGCCGTGGTTTTTTGCCCGCGCGCGCACCATATCGGCGAGATTAGCCGTCTCCTGAATGTCGGACATGTCGCTCCCGGAAGTCTGTTCTTGGTTGCCGGGGAGTGTGGCGTCATCTCGCGCCAAAGACAATATGGGACGACGTCGTCACCCCCTTTGCGCGCGGTCCTTTTCGTTCTGCGCCTTGATCGAATCGCGCGCCGCGGTCCAGTCGGCATCGCTCCAGTCGCGCAGCTGATAAAAATTGCCGCCCATCGCCAGCGCCTGGCCGCCGTCCATCGCGATGGTCTCGCCGTTGATCCAGTCGCAGCCGCCGGAGATCAGAAACACCGCCAGATTTTGCAGTTCCTCCATCTTGCCGACACGGCCCATCGGGTTGAGCGCCTTGGTCCGCGCGCCGGCCTCGTCGCCGGGTTTTATTCGCTTGCTCATGCCTTCGGTCGGGATTTCGCCGGGCGCGATGGTGTTGAGGCGGATGCCGTAATGGCCCCATTCCGTCGCCAGCGACATGGTCATGGCGTGGATCGCGGATTTGCTCATCGCCGAGGGCACCACATAGGGGCTGCCGTTGCGGACCCAGGTCACCGTGATCGAGACCACGTTGCCGGGCAGCTTGGCGGCGATCCAGCGCCGGCCGACCGCATGCGTCACGTAGAACGTGCCGTGCATGACGATATTGGCGACCGCGTCGAAACCGCGCGGCGTCAGGTCCTCGCTGCGCGAGATGAAATTGCCGGCGGCGTTGTTGATGAGGTCGGTGAGCGGGCCTTCCTTGAAAATCGTCTCGATCATCTCGTCGACCGCGAGCGGGTTGCGGATGTCGACGCCGTGGCTGGTGACCCGGCCGCCATGCAGGTCCATCAGCTCGGTCGCGGTCTCGTCGCAGACGCCCTTGCGCCGGCCGCAGATATGGACCTCGGCGCCGAGCTGCAGGAAGCGCGCCGCCATCGACTTGCCGAGCCCGGTGCCGCCGCCGGTCACGAGAATGCGCCGGCCGGCGAGAAGGTTTTCGTTGAACATGGGAGGTTTCCGCCTGAGGGATTGTCTGTTAATTGGTCGATTGACTAAATCCGGACAAGGCCGTTCTGTAAAGCGGCAACAACAAGAAGTGAAGGGGAGAACTCGCCATGGACGATCGCGTCAGGGTCACGATTGCGGATGGCGTCGCCGACGTCCGTCTGGTGCGGGCGGACAAGATGAATGCGCTCGATGTCGCGATGTTCGAGGCGCTGGTCGCCACTTCTGGCCGATTGGCCGGCGAAAAGGGGCTCCGGGCGGTGGTATTATCCGGCGAGGGACGGGCGTTTTGCGCCGGGCTAGACATGGGCCGCTTCGCGGCGATGAAGGACGGCGGCGGCAACGGAATTCCGGGTGGCGAAAAACGCGATCTGTCGGCCCGCACCCATGGGCTGGCCAATTTCCCGCAACAGGCGGTGTGGGGATGGCGGCAGCTTCCGGTGCCGGTGATCGCCGCGATCCAGGGCGTGGCGTTCGGCGGCGGCTTCCAGCTCGCGCTCGGCGCCTACATGCGCTTTCTGACGCCCGACGCCCGGATGTCGATCATGGAGATCAAATGGGGGCTGGTGCCGGACATGGCGGGGACGCCGATTCTCGCGAGCCTGGTGCGCGACGATATCCTTCGCGACCTGACCTATACCGGGCGGATCTTCTCGGCGCAGGAAGCGATGGCCTACGGGCTGGCGACCCGGATCTGCGACGATCCGCTTGCCGCCGCCCTTGAGGTCGCCCGCGAGATCGCCGGCAAGAGCCCGGACGCGATTCGCGCCGCCAAGCGCATGCTGAACAATCTGTCCGCCGATCCCGGCCCGGCGCTGCTGGCTGAATCCGTCGAGCAGCAGAAGCTGCTCGGCAGCGCCAACCAGACCGAGGCGGTCCGCGCCAACATCGAAAAGCGCGCGCCGCGTTTTGCGGATGTGGGGTAGGCCATCCCCGTCATTCCGGGGCGCGTCGAAGACGCGAACCCGGAATCTCGAGATTTCGGGTTCGATGCTTCGCATCGCCCCGGAATGACCGTGTGAATCCCTAACCCGGCGAAAGATCGGAAGAAAACCATGTCCACCTCCCCCCTCTTCCACGGCATCATCAGCGGCCAGCGCCGGCGCGGTCACGCCGAGGTCGCCGACCGCGCCGGCCGCATCGCCGGCGGCTTGCATCGGCTCGGCGTCGGGCAGGGCGACAGCGTCTGCGTCCTGATGCGCAACGACATCGCCTTCATCGAGGCGGCCTATGCCGCGATGCAGCTCGGCGCCTATGCAGTGCCGGTCAACTGGCACTTCAAGCCGGAGGAAATCCATTACATCCTGGAAGACTCCGGCACCCGCGTCCTGATCGGCCATGCCGACATGCTGCATCAGCTGCGCGGCGCGATCCCAGCCGGCGTCACCGTGCTGAGCGCGCCGACTCCGCCGGAAATCCGGGCGAATTACCGCATCGATCCCGATCATCTCGCCGCGCCGGATTTCGCCGTCGACCTCGAGTCCTGGCTCGCAGCGCAAAAGCCCTACGACGGCGAGGCGCGGCCGCAGCCCCAGAACATGATCTACACATCGGGCACGACAGGGCATCCCAAGGGGGTGCGGCGCCATGCGCCAACGGCGGAACAAAGCGCTTCCGCCCAGCGGATGCGGGCGATGATCTATGGCCTCAAGCCCGGCGCGCGGGCGCTGTTGCCGGGGCCGCTGTATCATTCCGCGCCGAACTCGTTCGGCCTGCGCGCCGGCCGCCTCGGCGGCGCGCTGGTGCTGATGCCGCGGTTCGAGCCGGAGCCGTTTCTGGCGCTGGTCGAGGCCGAACGCATCGACACCATCTTCATGGTGCCGACCATGTTCATCCGGTTGATGAAATTGCCGGCAGACGTCCGCCGGAAATACGACATGTCCTCGCTGCGCCATGTGATCCATGCCGCCGCTCCCTGTCCCGCCGACATCAAGCGCGCGATGATCGAATGGTGGGGACCGGTGATCTATGAATTCTACGGCTCGACCGAATCGGGCGCGGTCACCTTCGCCAATTCGCAAGACGCGCTGAACAAGCCCGGCACCGTCGGCCGGATCGCGCCGGGCGCCGAGCTTCGCTTCATCGGCGAGGATGGCCGCCTGCTGCCGCAGGGCGAGATCGGCGAGATCTATTCGCGCATCGCCGGCAATCCGGATTTCACCTACCACAACAAGCCGGAGAAGCGCGCCGAGATCGACCGCGAGGGTTTTATCACATCGGGCGACGTCGGCTACATCGATCGGGACGGCTACGTCTTCATCTGCGACCGCAAGCGCGACATGGTGATCTCGGGCGGCGTCAACATCTATCCGGCCGAGATCGAGGCGGCATTGCACGCGGTATCGGGCGTGCACGACTGCGCCGTGTTCGGCATTCCCGACGAGGAGTTCGGCGAGGCGCTGATGGCGGTGGTGGAACCGCAGCCCGGCGTGACGCTGGACGTCGCCGCCATCCGCGCGCAGCTCAAGGCCCAGCTCGCTGACTACAAGGTGCCGAAGCACGTGGAAATCCTGCAAAACCTCCCGCGCGAGGATTCCGGCAAGATATTCAAGCGCCGCCTGCGCGACCCCTATTGGGAGCGCGCCGGGCGGAGGATCTGACGGGCCGAGGGAAAGCGCCGCTGGGGCCCGTACGCGAGGCTCGGCGCTACTGCCTGATGGTGCTTTTGGCTCCCGGGTTATTTCCGCCGTACGTGGAAGGTCCGGTTCCGCTCAACGTCGTTGGTCCCGACGCGGTGCCGTTCGGGTTGCTCGTCGCCGCACCGCCGCTCATCATGTTCATCGAGTGCCGCATGTGATGGTGCCTGGACCCGTGTGCCAGTGCGAAGGTGCTCGAGAGGGCAAAGACGGAAGCCAAAGCCAAAGTCGCAAATCTCATGATCGGTGTCTCCTGGTTGATGCGATTACAACCGATCAGGTTGGCCTGGGTTCCCCTGATTTTAGCAAGCGTAACCCGGATGAGCGAAGCGATGTCCGGGATTGCGCGAAAACCCGGATGTCGCTCTGATGTCCTTCGTCAAGTGGTTTGAACGTGAGATATCGTCTCCCTGCGATTTTCGCTGGAGTGAGCGATAGGGATGATCGTGCAAGGGTGGAGGCGAAGCCTGAAGTC
>Ga0302279_10003352_pt1 | contig 20088 bp, 16 predicted proteins | sample III_Bog_N3_3_FD_194541 | JGI IMG/M metagenome (GOLD analysis project Ga0302279, IMG submission 194541) | Peat permafrost microbial communities from Stordalen Mire near Abisko, Sweden - III_Bog_N3_3 | ecosystem: Environmental > Terrestrial > Soil > Wetlands > Peat | place: Sweden: Abisko...
CCCAGGGTACCGCCACCCGTCGGCCCGTCGGCCCGTCGGCCCGTCGTCGCCCGTCGTCGCCCGCGTGGACGGCGACCGGTCGGCGACCGGTCCCCGTGCCGAACTGCCGCACCATAAGGTACGTTGAGTCCGGAGCCGGAGTTCGCCGGCTGACGAGTGAAGTGGAGGACCCCACCATGATGAGGAGAAGGCCCCTCAGACGAGCAGCGGTCATCGGCGGAGTGGCCGCCGTGGCGCACCACGCCGGCAAGAACGCGGGCGAGGCCCAGGCCGGCCAGCAGGCGCCCCAGCAGGCTGCTCCCCAGTACGCAGCCGAGCCCCCGCCGGCACCCGACAACGGTGAGGACATGGTGACCCAGCTCGAGAACCTGAAGAAGCTGCTCGACCAGGGCATCCTGACCCAGGCCGAGTTCGACGCCCAGAAGCAGAAGATTCTCGCAAGTTCCTGAGGAGGGACCACCACAGATGACCATCGGACCTGTCCAGATGTTGGTGCTCGGCTTTGCCGAGCCCGAGTTCACCGGGAAGATCGCCGCCGAGATCGACCGCCTGCGCGAGCACGAGTTCGTGCGGATCCTGGATGCCGTCGTCGTGCACAAGGACGACGCCGGCGAGATCACCGCGGTACAGGCCAGCGACCTGACCACCGACGAGGCCATCGAGGTCGGGGCGCTCGCCGGTGCACTGATCGGCCTCGGTGAGGGTGACGCCGAGGCGGGGGCCGTGGCCGGGGCGCTCGAGGGCGCCGACGGGCACGTGATCCCCGACGAGGAGGTGTGGTACGTGGCCGACACCATCCCCGCCGGCTCCGCCGCAGCCGTCCTCCTGATCGAGCACCTGTGGGCCATCCCGCTGCGGGACGCCATCGTCGACGCCGGCGGCATCGCCCTGACCGACGAGTGGATCCACCCCGCCGACCTGGTGGCGGCCGGCCTCGAGGACGCAGCCGGTCTCTGAACCGGACGGGCCGCCCGGCCGGTTCGGTGCGACCCTCCGTACGGTCGCGGACGTACCCTGATCAGTGCGTCCCCGGTACGGTGAGGACGAGGCAGCCGGCGCACCGGCCGGCTGCCGGCGACCGACCCGACCGGAGCGTGACCGTGCCTTTCGACCTCGACGCTCTGCTGGCGGCCCACCGGGGTGAGGCGTACGGACTGCACGAGCGCTACCTGAACCCGCAGCTGGCCAAGGTGCTCACCACCATCGGGTTCGACCGCACCTACGTCCGGGGCGAAGGCGCGTACCTCATCGACGACCAGGGCGGCCGGACGCTCGATTTCCTGTCCGGGTTCGGCGTGTTCGCCCTGGGCCGGAGCCACCCGGTGGTCAAGGACGCGCTGCACCAGGCCCTCGACGCCGACCTCCCCAACCTCGCCCAGCTCGACTGCGCGCTGCTGCCGGGACTGCTCGGCCAGGCACTGGTGGATCGCGCCCATCCCGGGATCCGACGGGCCGTGTTCGCCAATTCCGGCGCCGAGACCATCGAGGCCGCGGTCAAGTTCGCCCGGTCCGCCACGGGCCGTACCCGCATCCTCTACTGTGACCACGCCTTCCACGGGCTGACCAACGGAGCGCTGTCCCTCAACGGGGGCAAGGAATTCCGGGACGGGTTCGGTCCGCTCCTCCCCGGGTGCGAACCGGTCCCGTTCGGCGACGCCGCCGCCCTCGAGCGGGCACTGGCCAAGGGGGACGTCGCCGCGCTGGTGATCGAACCCATCCAGGGCAAGGGCGTCTACCTGGCTCCCGAGGCCTACTGGCGCAAGGTGCAGGCCCTCTGCCGGCGGTTCGGCACCCTCCTCGTCCTCGACGAGGTGCAGACCGGGATGGGCCGGACCGGGCGCTTCTTCTGCCATCAGCACTGGGGGCTCGAGCCCGACATGATCACCCTGTCCAAGGCGCTGTCGGGCGGCTACGTGCCGGTGGGGGCGGTGCTCACCACCGAGTCCGTGTTCGACGCCGTCTACAGCTCCATGGACCGGGCGGTGGTCCACTCGTCGACGTTCTCGCGCAACCAGCTGGCCATGGTGGCCGGACTCGCCACGCTGCAGGTCATGGACGACGAGGACATCGTGGCCCGCGCCGGCGCCCGCGGCGACCAGCTGATGGCGGCCCTGGCCCCGCTGGTCGACAGGTACGAGCTGCTGCACGAGGTCCGGGGCATCGGGCTGATGATCGGACTGGTGTTCGGACCGCCGGTGTCGCGCGGTGGCCGGGCCCGCTTCCGGATGATGGAGCTGGCCAGGAAGGGCCTCTTCTCCCAGCTCATCGTGGTGCCCCTCTTCCACCGGCACCGGATCCTCACCCAGGTGGCGGCCGACAACGTCAACATCGTCAAGCTGATCCCGCCGCTGATCATCGGGGACGAGGAGATCGACGCCTTCGTGGCCGCCCTCGACGACGTGCTGGCCGACGCCACCCGGAGTGCGGGCCTGCTCCTCGAGGTGGGGACCACGATGGCCCGGAACTCGCTGCGGCGGGACCGCCGGCGCACGTCGGTGGCGACCGACGCCCCCCACCGGTGAGCGGACCGGGACCGGGCCCCGGCGACCGGGTGCTGGTGACCGGAGGGGCCGGGTTCGTCGGCTCCTCGGTGGTTCGCCAGGTCCTCGACCGGGGAGCGGCCGTGCGGGCCCTGGTCGAGCCCGGGGGCGGCACCGGCAACCTGGACGGGCTCGACGTCGACGTGGTCCGCGGCGACCTGCGCGACCGTGCCGCGGTCGACGCCGCCGTCGCCGGGTGCTCGACCGTGTTCCACGTCGCCGCCCTCTACCGGTTCTGGGCGCCCGACCCGGCCGACTTCTACGACGTCAACGTCACCGGCACCCGCCACGTGCTCGACGCGGCCCGGGCCCACGCCTGCCGGCGCGTCGTCTACACGTCGACGGTGGGCACCCTCGGCCTGACCGGGGCGACCGCCGACGCACCGGTCGACGAGCGGTCCTTCGCCCGCGTGGACCATCTGTTCGGCCTCTACAAGCAGTCCAAGTACGTGGCCGAGCACGAGGTGCTGCGGGCGGCGGCCGAGGGACTCCCGGTGGTCCTGGTCCAGCCGACCACACCGGTGGGGCCACGCGACGTCGGGCCGACGCCGACGGGCCGGACCGTGCTCGAATTCCTCAACGGTCGCATACCCGGCTTCGTCGACACCACGCTCAACATCGTGGATGTCGAGGACGTGGCCGCCGGGCACGTCCTTGCCGCCGAGCGCGGCACGCCGGGGCGCAGCTACATCCTGGGGGGCACCAACCTGCTCCTGCGCGACGTGCTGGGCACGCTGGCCGCGGTCACCGGGCTGCCGGCTCCCACCCGACGGTTCCCGAGTGCCCTGGCGCTGGCCGCCGGCCACGTGTCGGACCTGGTGGAGGGCCGCCTGCTGAAGCGCGAGCCATCCGTCCCGCTCGAGGCCGCCCGGATGTCGACGACGCACATGTCCTTCGACGACTCGAGGGCCCGGGCCGAGCTGGGCTATTCGTCGAGGCCGGCCGCCGAGGCACTCGAGCGGGCGGCGCGTTGGTTCGTGGCGTCGGGTGCCGTGCGTGCCGAGCGGGCGGCCCGGTGCACCTGGCCGACAGCTCCCCACGACTGATCCGGACGGCACGACGCCCGGCCGGCGGACCGGTCGGGCGTCTGATGGTGCCGGTGGGGGCGCAGTGGCCCGGTCGGCTACTTCTTCTTGGCCTTGGCGTGCGACGACTTCGGGGCCGGCGGCGCCGGCACGACGTAGGTGTAGTCGTTGTGGCCGGAAGTCTCGGTGGTGCCGCCGGGAGTGGTCACGACGATGGTGACGGTGCGGGCCGAACCGGCCGGGGCGACCGCCGTCAGGAGGGTGCCGTTGTGGCGCACCGAGAAGTCGTCGCTCGGCACCCCGCCGAAGGTCACGGCCGTGGCGCCGGCCAGCCCGGTGCCGGCGATGCGGACCCGTGTGCCGCCGGCGGTCGTGCCGGAGGGCGTCGACAGCAGCGTGATGTGCGGAGCCAGGTAGGTGAACCGGTCGGCCGGGACCGCGGGACTGGTCCCACCGATGGCCGTCACGGTGACGTCCACCGAGCCGGCGGTCTCGGGCGGGGCGTAGGTCACGATCTTCGTACCGACCCGGTTGACGGTGATGCTGCCGGCATCGACGGAGCCGAAGTGCACGGAGGAGGCGCCGGCGAAGTCCACTCCGGTGATGACCACCCGGATGCCGCCCACGCCTTCACCGACTACCGGGACCACCTGGGTGACCGTCGGGGCCATGTTGCCGATGAACCAGTTGAAGGCGACCGAACCGTACGTCGGGGGATGGGCGTTGTCCTTCGCGCTGACCGTCACCTGGTAGGTGCCGGCCAGGGTGGGCGTGCCGCTCAACAGTCCCGAGGAGTGCGAGATCGTGAGCCCGGGCGGTAGGCCTTCGGCGGTCCAGGTGATGACCGGGAACGGGGACGTCTGCGAGTCGGTCGCCGTGGGGGCGACGGGCGAGACGGGGACCCCGGTATTGCCCAGCTGGTTGGCGATCGGTGCGACGGTCAGGGGGTTGAAGCTGGTGAGGTTCGCCGACTTGGCGAACCCGTTGTTGTCGATGGTCGTCGTCTTCACCAGCACGGCGGCCATGAGGGCGATGATGACGCCGAGTGCGTAGAGCGCCACACGCGGGGCGTTGCCGCCGCGGGGATTGCGCTTCATCGCATTGGTCACGCCGGTGATCCTATCCACGCGGCGCAGACGGAGTGGCGGACGCGGCAGGTGGTGGATCCCACCGTCACCTTCACCGCCAGCGAGGACCCGTACATGGCCTCGTCCTCCCGATGCTCTCCGTCGGCCAGAGTGGAAGTGCCGCCGTGCCCGTCGGACGTCCGCCCCGACGGGAGCTGTCCGTGCTCCACCCCTCTGGATCACCACATTTGTGGTGACAGGTGCAACATAAGGCATTTCTCAGGGCGAGACAACCTTTGCGACGCTGTGTGGTCATCCGGTTACCCAATGGGTGGAAACGGTGTCAATTATGGTCCTAAACAGGGAGTTAGCCCGATCCGGCGACCCCGGACCGGCCGGGTGGCCCACCGGTGGGGCCGGCGGCATCCGTCCCGGTCGGGGCGGGCCGGTGCGCGTAGGGTGACCGGGTGCCGACCGCCGAGCCCACCGAGCCGCCGTCCCCCACCGTTCGCCTGGTGGCGGACGCGGTGGTGCCGTGCGCGGGCGACGGGGCGGTCCTGGTGCCGGGGGCCGTCGAGGTGTCCGGGGACACGGTCACCCGGGTCGGGACACCGGCCGCCCTGCGGTCGACGGGCGCCGGGGGCGTCCGGGAGGTCCGGGTCGACGGGGCCCTGTTGCCCGGGTTCGTCAACACGCACTGCCACTCGGCGATGACCCTGTTCCGGGGGACCGGGGAGAACCTGCCCCTCCGGCGCTGGCTGTTCGAGGTGCTCTGGCCGCGTGAGGTCCATCTCGAGCCCGCGGACGTCTACTGGGGGATGACCCTGGCCGCGGCCGAGCTGCTGGCGTTCGGGGTCACGACCTCGTGCGAGATGTACTTCCACGAGGACGCCAACGCGGACGCCGTGGTGGCCGCCGGCTCACGGGCGGTGCTGACCCCGGGGGTGGTGCCGCTCCCCGGTTCCGAGTCCGGCGGCTCGTGGTGGACCACCAGCCTCGACCGGTTCGGCGACTTCCACGCCCGCCGCCACGGCGAGGCCGGCCGCATCGAGGTCGGGTTCGCGGCCCACGCCGCCTACACGGTACCGCTGCCCGGACTGGTCGACATCGCGGCGGCGGCCCGTGAGCGCGGTGCGCTCTTCCACCTCCACCTGGCGGAGACGGCGGACGAGGGGGACGCCTTCTCGGCGACCCACGGCGGGTCGGTCCCCCAGGTACTGGCCGGGTCCGGGGTGTTCGACGGGCGCGTGCTGGCCGCCCACAGCATCTGGCTCTCGCCGGAGGACGTCGCCGTCTACGCCGCCCACGACGTCGCCGTCGCCCACTGCCCGCAGTCGAACGCCAAGCTGGCCTCGGGGATCGCCCCGGTGGTCGACCTGCTGGCCGCCGGGGTGCGGGTCGGACTGGGCACGGACGGACCGGCGTCCAACAACGACCTCGACCTGTGGGAGGAGCTCCGGCTGGCGGCGCTGCTGGCCCGGCTGCGCCAGGGTGACGCCGGCGCGCTGCCGGCTGCGCTGGCCCTCGACCTGGCCACCCGTGGCGCGGGTGCAGCCCTCGGGCGGCCGGACCTCGGAGTCCTGGCCCCGGGGGCCAAGGCGGACATGATGGCGGTGTCGCTCGACGACCCGGCGTTCGTGCCGATGCTCGACGACGCCATGCTCGTCGAGCACCTGGTCTGGTCGGGGGGCAGCAGGCTGGTCACCGACGTCTGGGTGGGCGGTGCGCCGGTGGTCGTCGGCGGAGTCGTGACGACGGTCGACCTCGACCGCGCCCGGCACGAGGTCGACCGTCGGGCGGCGCGCCTGGCCTCCGCCGGGAGCTGAGGGACGGGTCCGTCAGCGGCCGGTGGTCAGGATCACCGCCCGTCGGCGTAGCGGGCGACGTCGTCGGCGAACCGCTGCATCATCCTGGCCAGGACGGCCTGCAGCAGGGGTCCGGTCCCCGGCCACCGGGGCGTATAGGAGCCGGCCCACTCGATCCGGGTCCCGGTGCCCGCGGCCTCGAGCGTGACGTCGGCCCGGTAGTCCCGCACCGGGAACCCGCTGAGGATCCGGTACCCGAGGTGATGGGGGGGATCCCATGCCACCACCTCTTCCCGGGAGCCGATCCCGAACCGGGTGAACTTCCGGATCGCCCCGACGCCGTCGGCCTCGGGCGCACCCTGGCGCTCGAGGCCCGAGGCCGTCAGGAACGACCAGTCGCGCCAGCGCCCGGCTTCGCCCAGGAGCGGCCACACGACCTCGACCGGAGCCGTGGAACGTGCCTCGACCCGGTACGCGTGGTCGCCCGTGCCACCGGGCCCCGGGGTGGTCATCCCTCCACGTTGGCCTTGAGCGCCTCGAGCGACTGCTGGTAGACGGACTGCATGAGGTCGGCCATTTCATCGGGGGAGGCGTCGACGACCCAGGTGACGTGACTGCCGTCGCCCGATGCGCTCACCGTGACGGTGGCCTCGTGCGATTCGATGGGCACGCCGTCGACGATGGAGTAGGTGATGGCGCGGGTGGCGTCGTCCTTGGACACCAGCTTCTCGGTGATGGTCATCCCCATGGTCTCGAGGATGCGGTTGTCGCCCTCCAGGCGGCACGACTCCATGCCCGGCATCCACGCGGCGATGCCGCCGAAGTCACCGGCCAGTGCCCACACGGCGTCCGGGGTGCCGGCGATGTCGATCTCTGCGGTGCGCTGTCCCATGCTGCTCCTTCGTCGTGGTCGGTCGTTCCTCCGGCCGGGGCCGGAGGCGCCCCGATGGTAGGCGCGACCGGGGGCCCCGACCACCGGTAGCGTCGTGCCCATGGACGAGCAGCGGCACCGGTCCCCGAGGTGACCTCCCTCTTCGAGCCCGACGGCGACCGCCTCGTGCCCACCGAACTGGCCCGGGGGCCGTGGTCGCCGGAGTCGCTGCACGGTGGGCCGGTGGCCGCCGTGGTGGCCCGGTCGGTCGAGCGGCTCGCCGGCGACGACGGACTGACCCTGACCCGACTCACCCTCGAGCTGCTCCGACCGGTGACCACCGGGCCGCTCACGGTCTCCAGCCGGGTCGTGCGACCGGGCCGCCGGGTCCAGCTGGTCGACACGGTCGTCACCCAGGGTGGCACCGAGGTCACCTGGGGCCGGTCGCTGCGGATCCGGGCCGACCCGGCACTGCCGGTGCCGGCGACGGCCCTGCCCGAGGACGACGCCCCACCGGGTCCGGCGTCGGGACGGGTGCTGTCCCCGGGGCCGCGCGACTACACCGCGTTCCACAACCGGGGCATGGAGATCCGGTTCGTCGCCGGGCGGTTCGACGGGTCCGGCCCGGCCGCCGCCTGGTTCCGGCTCCGGCACCCGGTGGTCGCCGGCGAGGCCACCTCCCCCGTGCAGCGGGCCGTGGCCGCCGCCGACTTCGGCAACGGCATCAGTGCCGAGCTCGACTTCCGCACCGACCTCTTCATCAACCCCGACCTGACGGTCTCCCTGGTCCGACCGCCCGAGGGGGAGTGGATCTGCGTGGACGCCCGCACCCGGTTCGGCGCACCGGGGATCGGGGCCGCCGAGTCGGTCCTGTGGGACGGGCGTGGCCGCCTGGGCCGCGCCGTGCAGGACCTGGTCGTCGAGGTGCACCGATGACCTGGGCCGGGTTCGACGAGGGCACGCCCGGCGTCGCCGATCTGCTGGTGGCCCGGGCCGACGACCAGGGAGTGGCCGTGGTGGCGGGGGAGGACCGGTGGTCCTGGTCGGAGTCGGTCGCCGAGAGCGCCGCCCGGGCCGGGATCCTGGCCTCCATCGGGGACCTCGACCCGCCCCATGTCGGGGTGCTGCTCGGCAACGTCCCCGAGTACCTGTTCTGGCTGGGGGCCGCCGCCCTGGCCGGCGCCGTCGTGGTGGGGGTCAACCCGACCCGTCGGGGCGAGGCCCTGGCCGGTGACGTCCGGCGGACCGACTGCCGGGTGCTCGTGACCGACGCCGAGGGGGCGGCCCTGCTCGAGGGGCTCGACACGGGGGTGCCGGCCCACCGGGTGCTGCGGGTGGACGACCCGGGCTACCCGGCCCGCGTGGCCGCGCACCGGGCCACCCGGGCCGCCGACGTGGTGGCCGCCGCCGCCCCGGTGCCCGGGGACCTCTTCCTCCTGTTGTTCACCTCGGGCACGACGGGCGACCCCAAGGCGGTGCGCTGCACCCAGGGCCGCCTGGCGTCGATCGCGCTGCGCTCGGCGGAGGCCTACGGGTTCGACCGGACCGACGTGGCCTACTGCACCATGCCGCTGTTCCACGGGAACGCCCTGATGGTGCTGTGGGGGCCGAGCCTGGTGGTGGGGGCGACCGTGGCGCTGGCGCCCCGGTTCAGCGCGTCGGGCTTCGTGCGCGACGTCCGCCGCTACGGGGCCACCACCTTCACCTACGTGGGCAAGGCGCTGGCTTACGTGCTGGCCACTCCCGAGGACCCCGACGATGCGGACTGCACGCTCAAGCGCGGCTTCGGCACCGAGGCCTCGGTCGCCGATCACGAAGCCTTCGAGCGACGATTCGGGTGCACGCTGGCCGAGGGGTACGGCTCGAGCGAGGGCGGGGTGGCCATCACCCGTGTCCCGGGCACGCCTTCGGGGTCCCTGGGCCTGCCGGCCGAGGACGTCGCCGTGCTCGATCCGGTGACCCTCGAGGAGTGCCCCCGGGCCGGGTTCGATGCTACCGGTGCGCTGGCCAACGGAGCCGCGGCTATCGGCGAGATCGTCAACCGGTCGGGCCCGGGCCGCTTCGAGGGCTACTACCGCGACCAGGTGGCCACCGACCAGCGGATCCGCAACGGCTGGTACTGGACCGGCGATCTGGCTTACCGGGACGAGGACGGCTTCTTCTACTTCGCCGGTCGCGCCGGTGACTGGATGCGGGTCGACTCCGAGAACCTCACGGCGGGTCCCATCGAGCGGGTGCTGATCCGGCACCCCGACATTGCCGCCGTCGTCGTCTACCCGGTGCCCGACCCGCGCTCGGGCGACCAGGTCATGGCGGCGGTCGAGCTGCTCCCGGGCCGGGCCTTCGATCCCGACGGCTTCGCCCGGTTCCTGGTTGCCCAGGACGACCTGGGCACCAAGTGGGCCCCGGCGTTCGTGCGGGAGGGGGGGACGCTCCCCCAGACGGCGAGCGGCAAGGTGACCAAGGGCCCGCTGCGGCGCGCCGGCTGGTGGGCCGGCGACGACCGGGTCTTCCGGCGGGTGCCGGCACCCGCCGGTCGGTTCGCCTACGAGCCGATGACGCCGGCGGCCGCGGCCGACCTGGTCGAGGAGTTCCGGCGCCACGGGCGGTCCGACCTGGTCGGCGGATGACCCCGGGCGACCCCGGCGTACGGCCGGGATTCCTGGACCGACTCGACGCGTTCCAGCAACGACACCGGGCGTCGGCGGTGGTCGGCGCCACGGTGGCCAAGTACCGGGACGACCGTGCCGGCCTGCTGGCCAACCTCCTGGCCTACGGAGCATTCCTGGCCGTCTTCCCGCTCGTGCTGGTCCTGCTCACCCTGGCGGAGGTGCTCCTCTTCGGGCACCGGACCGCCCAGCAGGAGGTCGTCGATGCCGCCCTGCGCCAATTCCCCGACGTGGGCGACGAGCTCCGCCAGAACATCACCGGTCTGTCGGGCCGCAACACCGCGCTCCTGATCGTGCTCGTCCTGTGGCTCCTCTACGGCTGCCTCCGACTCAGCCGCAGCGCGCAGGTGCTGATGGCCACCGTGTGGGGCGTGCCGCGCGACCGACTGCCCGGCTTCGTGGCGTGGCTCCCCCGGGCGGTCGGGTTCCTCGTGGTGCTCGGCATCGGCTTCGTGGCCGGTGGCGCACTGGCCGGCATCGGCAGCTTCGGCGGTCTCGGACCGGCGTCGTCGCTGGTCGGCCTGGTCGGTTCGCTGGGTGTCAACGTGCTCATGTTCTGGGCGGGGTTCGCGCTGATCGTGTCGGTGCCGGGTGAGCGGCGGACCCTGTGGCCGGGCGCCGTCGTCGCCGGGGTGGGGTGGACCGTCCTGCAGTTCGTCGACGCGCTGCTGATCACCCACGAGCTCCGCCACTACCACTCGCTGTACGGGGCCTTCGCCACCTTCATCGTCCTGCTGTGGTGGATCGGGATCGGAACGGTGATCACGGCGTTCGCCGCCGAGTTCGACGTGGTGGTCGAGCGCCGGCTTTGGCCGCGGTCGTTCCGTGCGCCGGTGGGGCCGCCACCGGACGGCGCCCCGCCCGAGCCGGCTCAGTCGATCAGCACCGCCGCCGACTCCTGAGTGGCGTCGGTGCCGCCCCAGCCCACCGAGGGCGCCCGGGGCGGCGGGATGACGAATCCGAGCAGCCCACCGGCCAGGACCACGACCGAGGCCACCAGGAACGCCCGGGCGTAGCCCTCGGTCATCGCCGCCTTGAGCGCATCGGTGCCCGGTCCGTGGGCCCCGTGGACCAGGATCGACGCCGTCCGGGAGGCGGCCAGCGTGGTGAGTGCCGCCAGCCCGACCGAGGCGCCGATCTGACGACTGCAGTTGACCAGGCCGGAGGCCAGGCCGGCGTCCTCGTGGGGCACCCCGCCCGTGGCCAGCAGGGCGATCGGGGTGAAGGCCAGGCCCATGCCGAAGGTGGCGAGGATGCCGCCCCCGCACGCCCCGGACCAGTAGGTGTCGCCGGCCTGGATGAAGGACAGCCAGAAGAGGCCGGCGGCGCCGAGCAGGGCGCCGAGCATCAGCACGTTACGGGGGCCGAGCTTCGGGGCGAGCCGTCCGGACAGGGTGGCGCCCACGGCGATGGCCACCGTCTGGGGCAGGAAGGTGACCCCGGTGACGACGGGGCTGTAGCCGAGCACCTGCTGCAGGTAGAGAGAGAGGAAGAACCACATGGCGAACATGCCGACGCCGAAGCAGAACATGACCAGGTTGGCCCCGGTGACGGAACGGACCCGGAACAGGCGCAGCGGCACCAGCGGATGGGAGGCCGCCCGGGCCTCGACGAGCACGAAGGTGAGCAGGAGGAGGGCCGAGGTGGCCAGCACCACCAGGGTGGACGTCGCCGTCCACGACACCACGTCGGTGTGGGAGATGGCGTACACGAGCAGGAAGAGCGCGCCGGTGATGGTGGCCGCCCCGGCCACGTCGAGTCGGCGTCGGGGGCCGTCGGCCCGGGACTCGTGCAGGCGGACCCGGGCCACGGCGAACAGGGCAATCCCGATCGGCACGTTGACGAAGAGGATCCAGCGCCACGACAGGTACTGGGTGAGCAGCCCGCCGAACAGGGCGCCGGCCGCCCCCCCGCCCGCGGCAACCGCGCTCCACACGCCGAACGCCTTGGCCCGGGCGCGCTGGTCGGTGAACGTCACCGTGAGGATGGTCAGCGTCGCCGGCGACAGGATGGCGGCGCCCACCCCCTGGAGCGAGCGGGCGGCGATCAGGGTGGCCTGGTCGGTGGCGAACCCGCCGAGCAGGCTGGCCGCCGTGAAGAGGCCGAGTCCGACCAGGAAGATGCGGCGGCGTCCGTACAGGTCGGCCAGCCGTCCGCCGAGCAGCAGCAGCCCGCCGAAGGTCAGGGCGTAGGCGGTCACCACCCACTGCAGGTCGACCGCCCGGAAGTGCAGGCTGTGCTGGATGGCCGGGAGCGCCACGTTCACGATCGAGACGTCGAGCACCACCATGAACTGGGCGAGGCAGACGACGATCAGGATCACGGTGTCCGAGGACCGGGCCCGGCCGCCGACGGGGGGCGCCTCGGCCGGACGGGACGCGGCGGCCGAAGGATCGGGGGAGTCCGGCATGGGGTCAGCGTATGCGGAGCGGCGCCGACGCCGGACGTGCCTCAGGGGCCGAGGCGGGCGGTGAGCCGGGCGCGGGCGGCCGGCCAGTCGGCGGCCAGCATCGAGAACACGGCCGAGTCGCGCACCGTGCCGTCGGCCGCCGGCCGGTCGACCCGCAGGACGCCGTCGAGGGTGCAGCCGAGGCGCTCGATGGCGGCCCGCGACCGGGCGTTGCGGGCGTCGGTCTGGAGCCGCACGGCACGCACGCCCCAGGCCCCGAAGGCGTGGTCGAGCATCAGGAGCTTGGCCTCGGTGTTGACCGGCGACCGCTGCGCCGCCGGGTCCAGCCAGGTGTGGCCGATGGAGGCCCGGTCGACCGCGCCGACGGCGGGCACGGCCTCGGCGCCGGGGGAGACGGCGGCCCAGTCCCAGGGCTCGAGCTCGTAGAAGCGTGTCGTCCCGACGACCCGGCCGAGGGCGAGGGAGACGGTGGCGAACGGGATCTGGTCGCCGTCGGCGGCGTGCCCGAGGGCGCGCTCGACGAACGCGGCCATCGACACCCGGTCGTCGGGGACGACGGTGTACGCGAAGGAGGACCGGTCACCGGTGGCGGCGGTCACCAGTCCGTCGACGTGGTCGGGCGACAGGGGCTCCAGGCGGACGTGGGCCCCGACGAGCACGGGCGACTCGGGCATGGGCACAGTCTCGCCGATGGCCCCGCCGGGCGCAGCACCCGGCCGCCGGTCCGCGGGCCCCGGGTTCCGACCGGCGAGCCGTGCCCCCGTAGTATCGGGTCCCCGTCCCCACGACCCGAAGGAAGCGCCCCGTGTTCCGCCCGGTACCCGCCGAAGCCGATTTCACCGTCCTCGAGGAGGAGGAGCTCGAGCGGTGGACCGCGCACCGGGTCTTCGAGCGGTCGGTGGAGCTGCGGGCCGGCGCCGAGCCGTGGGTCTTCTACGAGGGTCCGCCGACGGCCAACGGACGTCCCGGCCTCCACCACGTGTGGGCGAGGGTCTACAAGGACCTGTTCTGCCGGTACCGCACCATGCGCGGGTACGCCGTCCCCCGCAAGGCGGGCTGGGACACCCACGGGCTGCCGGTCGAGGTGGAGGTGGAGAAGCAGCTCGGGATCACCGCCAAGCACCAGATCGTCGAGGAGGTGGGGATCGCCGAATTCACCCGCCTCTGCAAGGAGTCGGTCCGCAACTACGTCGGCGAGTGGAAGACCCTCACCGAGCGCATCGGCTACTGGATCGACATCGACGACGCCTACTGGACGTTCGATGCGGACTATGTCGAGTCGGTGTGGGCCAACCTCAAGGAGCTCTGGGACCAGTCCCTCCTCTACGAGGACATCAAGGTGGTCCCGTACTGCCCGAGGTGCGGCACGGCGCTGAGCAGCCACGAACTGGGGCAGCCGGACGTCTACCGCGAGGTGGAGGACGAGTCCGCCTACGTGCGGTTCCCCCTGACCGACGAGGGCGACGCCGCGGCCGGCCTGCGGGCCGCCCTCGGGCGTGACTCGCTCGAGGGGCTGGCCCTGGTGGCGTGGACGACCACCCCCTGGACCCTGCTGTCCAACACCGGGGCCGCGGTGGGGCCGGACCTCGGGTACGCCGTGGTGGGCGACGCCGTGGTGGCGGCCACCCTGGTCGAGCAGGTGTTCGGCGAAGGTGCGGTGGCCGATGCCGTGGTGGCGGGGTCGTCGCTGGTCGGACTGCGGTACCGGCGGCCCTTCGACGACGTGGACCCGGGACCCGCCGACGCCGGGCGCCTGGGCTGGCGGGTCGTCGGCGGCGACTTCGTCGAGGCCGACGAGGGGACCGGCATCGTGCACCTGGCGCCGGCCTTCGGCGAGGTCGACCGGCAGGTGGGCCGGGAGAGCGACCTCCCGACCCTCAACCCGGTGGGCCCGGACGGCCGGTTCACCGGCGAGGTGCCGTGGCTCGAGGGACGGCCGGTGCGCGAGACCAACGGCGACGTCAACGACCGGCTCGACGCGGCCGGCCTGCTGGTGCGGCGCCATCCCTACATCCACCCCTATCCCCACTGCTGGCGGTGCAGCACGCCGCTCATCTACTGGGGCAAGCCCAGCTGGTACATCCGGACCTCGGAACGCAAGGCCGAGCTGGTCGGGCAGAACCAGACCATCGGATGGCACCCCGAGCACATCCGTGACGGCCGCATGGGCGAATGGCTGACCAACAACGTCGACTGGGCCCTGTCGCGCGACCGGTTCTGGGGTACGCCGCTCCCGGTGTGGCGGTGCGGCGAGGGGCACACCCGCTGCGTGGGCTCGCTGGCCGAGCTGTCCGAGCTGGTGGGGACCGACGTCACCCACGTGGACCCGCACCGGCCGGCCATCGACGAGGTGACCGTCCCCTGCCCGGACTGCGCGGCGTCGGGCGGGGCGGGAGTCCTGCAGCGGGTCGAGCCGGTCATCGACGCCTGGTTCGACTCCGGATCGATGCCGACGGCCCAATGGGGCTACCCGGGGACGCCGGGTTCGGAGGAGCCGTTCGTGTACCCGGCGGACTTCATCTGCGAGGCCATCGACCAGACCCGGGGCTGGTTCTACTCGCTCCTGGCGGTGAACACGCTGGTCCGGGGGGCCACCCCCTACCGCAACGTCCTGTGCCTGGGGCACATCGTCGACGCCGACGGCCGCAAGATGTCCAAGAGCGTGGGCAACGTCATCGACCCGTGGGAGATCCTGACCACCCGGGGCGCCGACCCGCTGCGCTGGTGGATGTTCTCCCAGGGATCGCCGTGGACGCCGACCCGGGTCAGCTTCGAGGCCATCGACGCGTCCATGCGCGACGCCCTGCTGACCCTGTGGAACACCTGGTCGTTCTTCACCACCTACGCCGAACTCAACGGGTTCGACCCAGCCGACGCGGCGGTGCCGGCCCCGGCGGACCGGACCGAGCTGGACCGCTGGATGCTGTCGCGCCTGCACGGCACCGTGGAGCGGGCCACGGCCGCACTCGACGGCTACGAGCCGCTCCCGGCGGCGACCGCCATCGCCGAACTGATTGACGACACCTCGAACTGGTTCGTGCGACGCAGCCGTCGCCGGTTCTGGCGCACCGACCCGGGCGCCGACCCGGCCGACTCGCTGGGCGCACAGGCCACGCTGCACGATGTCCTGGTCACGCTGGCCCGGCTGCTGGCCCCGATGACGCCGTTCCTGGCCGACCGGATGTGGCGCGACCTGACCGGGGCCGCCGAGTCGGACTCGGTCCACCTGGCCGACTGGCCGTCGGCCGACCCGGCGCTGGTCGACGCCGACCTCGAGGCCGGCATGGCCCTGGCCCGCCGTCTGTCGTCACTGGGTCGTGCCGCCCGGGCCGAGGCCGGGGTGAAGGTCCGCCAGCCGCTGGCCCGGGCCCTCGTCTACCTCCCCCCGGGGAGCCCGGTGGCGCCGGCGGGCGTGGTGGAGGACGAGCTCAACGTCGACCGGGTGGAGGTCACCGATGAACTCGGCGACGTCCTGGCCTACGAACTGGTCCCCAACTTCAAGCTGCTCGGGCCCCGCATCGGAAAGCGGGTCCAGGACCTGCGGGCCGCCATGGCGTCGGTCGACGGTGCCGCGGCCGCCGCCGACCTCGCCGAGGGGCGGTCGGTGGTGGTGGAACTCGCCGACGGGCCGCTCGGGCTGAGCGCCGACGAGGTGGAGCTGCGGGTGCGGGCCCAGCCCGGGTTCGCAGTGTCGCGGGACGGCGCCGAGGTGCTGGCCCTCGACCTCGCCCTCGACGACGACCTGCGCCGGCGGGGACTCGCCCGCGAGGTCATCCGCAACGTGCAGGACCTGCGCAAGGAGACCGGGCTCGAGGTGTCCGACACCGTCCGGCTCCACGTGGTCGGCCTCGACGACCTGGGCGGGCTGTTCGAGATGATCGGTCGCGAGGTCCTGGCCGTCGAGGTCCTGACCGGGCCCCCGTCCGACGGGGGCGCCGGGACCGTCGTCGAACTGGACGACGGTGCGTCGGTGCGGACCGCCACGATCTGGGTGCGCAAGGCGTGAGCAGCCCGTGCCGGAGGCACGCATGAGTGCCGGGGAGCCGTGCGTCCTGGCCGTCGACCTCGGGACCGGCGGCCCCAAGGTCGCCGTGGTGGCCGAGTCGGGCCGGATCGTGGCCCACGCCACCGAGCCGGTGCCGCTCCACCTGCTCGACGGTGGAGGGGCCGAGCAGGACCCCGAAGACTGGTGGTCCGCCATCAGCGCGGCGGCCCGCCGGGCGCTGGCCGATGCCGGTCCGGTGGCACTGGTAGGGGTCGGGTGCACCGCCCAATGGTCGGGGACGGTCGCCGTGGACGCCGCCGGCTCGGCCCTGATGCGGGCCGTGATCTGGATGGACTCGCGCGGCAACGCCGCCATCCGCGAGGTGGCCGGCGGCTCGGTCAACGTCCTCGGCTACGACCCCCGCAAGCTGATGCGCTGGGTCCAGATCACCGGCGGTGCCCCCGGACTGTCGGGCAAGGACCCGGTCTCCCACATCCTCTTCATCCGCCAGGCCTTTCCCGAGGTCTACGCCCGCACGGCGGTGTTCCTGGAGCCCGTCGACTACCTCAACTTGCGGCTGACCGGGCGCGTCTCCGCCTCCTTCGACTCGATCGCCGCCCACTGGGTCACCGACAACCGCCAGATCGACGCCGTCCACTACGACGCCAAGCTGCTCGAGTGGACCGGCCTCGACCGCGGCCGCCTGCCCGATCTGGTCGCCCCGGGGTCGGTGGTGGGGGAGGTGACCGGTGACGCCGCCGCCGACCTCGGGATCCCGGCCGGGCTCCCCGTCGTCACCGGGTCGGGGGACGTGCACTCGGCCGTCTTCGGCTCCGGGGCGGTGGCCGACTTCGAGACGCACCTCTACATCGGGACGTCCTCGTGGATCTCGGGCCACGTCCCCTTCAAAAAGACGGCCCCGACCTCCAACGTGGCCTCGATCCCGGCGGCGCTGATCGGGCGCTACCTGATTGCCGACGAGCACGAGACGGCCGGCGCATGCCTCACCTTCGTGCGGGACAACCTCGGCCTGGCGCCCGACTTCGAGACCATGAACACCATGCTGGCCTCGGTGCCGGTGGGCAGCGGGCGGGTCCTGTTCACCCCGTGGTTGAACGGCGAGCGCTCACCGGTCGACGACCACACCGTGCGGGGCGGGTTCCACAACCTGTCGCTGGGCACGACCCGTGCCCAGCTGGTGCGCTCGGTGTTCGAGGGCGTCGCCCTCAACTCGCGCTGGCTGTTCGAGGCGGTCGAGAAGTTCGCCGGCCGGCGGCTCGACTCGCTCGCCTTCGTCGGCGGGGGCGCCAACTCGGACGCCTGGTCGCAGATCCACGCCGACGTGCTCGGACGGGAGATCCGCCAGGTCGCCGATCCGGTGCTGGCCAACGTGCGGGGGGCGGGCCTGCTGGCGCTGCTCGGGCTGGGCCGGATCAGCGTCGACGACGTTCCCTCCATGGTCGAGGTGGCCCGGACCTACGAGCCCGATCCCGTCCACGCGGACGAGTACGAGCTCCTCTTCGGGGAGTTCGTGGCCCTCTACAAGCAGACCAAGGGCATCTTCAAGCGCCTCAACCGGTTCTGACGCCGGGGCCGGCCCCGGCCGTGCAGTGGATCAGGCCGAGCGCTCGCGGGCGCGGTTGGCCGCGCTGACCACGGCGGCCAGTGACGCGTCCAGGATGCTCGAGTCCATGCCCACCCCCCACCACGTCGTGCCGTCGGCGCCCTCGGCCTCCACGTAGGCGACCGCCGAGGCGCCACTGCCCGACGTCAGGGCGTGCTCGCTGTAATCCTTCACCTCGAAGCTGACCCCGAGATCGGCGCGCAGGGCCCCGACCAGTGCGTCGATCGGCCCGTTGCCCTCGCCCATGACGGTGTGCGGCTCCCCGTCGACCAGGAGCTGGGCGGTGACGGTGGTCCGCCCGCCCCCGGTGGTCATCTCGCTGCCGACGATGCGCACGCCGGCGTCGTCGGGCAGATAGGTCCGGGAGAACACGTCCCACATCTCGCCGGGCCGGATGACCGTCCCCGAGTCCTCGGTGACGGCCTGGACCTGCCGCGAGAACTCCACCTGGAGCCGACGGGGCAGGTCGAGACCGTGCTCGTGGTCCATGACGTAGGCCACGCCGCCCTTGCCGGACTGGCTGTTCACCTGGATGATCGCCTCGTAGGTGCGGCCCGTGTGGCTCGGGTCGATCGGCAGGTACGGGACCTCCCACTGCCCGTACTCCTCGCCGAGGGCCTCGAACCCCTTCTTGATGGCGTCCTGGTGGGAACCGGAGAAGGCGGTGTAGACGAGGTCGCCGGCATAGGGGTGGCGCGGGTGGACGGGCATCCGGGTGGCGAACTCGGCCACCCGGCGGACCCGGTCGATGTCGCCGAAGTCGAGCGCCGGGTCGACCCCCTGGGAGAAGAGGTTCATGGCCAGGGTGACGATGTCGACGTTGCCGGTGCGCTCGCCGTTGCCGAACAGCGTCCCCTCGACCCGGTCGGCGCCGGCCAGGACGCCCAGCTCGGCGGCGGCCACCGCGGTCCCGCGGTCGTTGTGGGGGTGCAGGCTGAGGATGATGGACCCGCGGTCGCGGACCGTCCGCCCGAACCACTCGATGACGTCCGCGTAGACCTGGGGTCCGTACATCTCGACCGTGTTGGGCAGGTTGATGATGATCGGCCGCTCGGGGGTCGGCTCGAGGACGCCCATGACCGCCTCGCAGATCTCCACGGCGAACTCGGGCTCGGTGCCGGTGAAGCTCTCCGGCGAGTACTCGTAGCGGATCTCGGCGTCGGGCAGGGTCGACTCGCACTTCTTGCACAGCCGGGCGGCATTGACGGCGATGTCCACGATGCCCTGGCGGTCCAGGCCGAAGACGACCCGGCGCTGCAGGGTCGAGGTCGAGTTGTAGAAGTGCACGATGGCCCGCTTGGCGCCCCGCAGCGACTCGAAGGTCCGCTCGATCAGCTCCTCGCGGCACTGCACCAGAACCTGGATGGTCACGTCGTCGGGGATCAGGCCACCCTCGATGATCTCGCGCTGGAAGTCGTAGTCGGTCTGTGACGCCGAGGGGAAGCCGACCTCGATCTCCTTGAACCCGATGTCGACCAGGGTCTGGAACAGACGGAGCTTGCGCTCCGAGTCCATCGGGTCGACCAGGGCCTGGTTGCCGTCGCGCAGGTCCACGCTGGCCCACTGGGGCGCCACCGTCGTCTGCCGGTCCGGCCAGGTCCGGTCGGCGAGGACCAGGGGGACGTGGGGCCGGTAGAGGTGGAAGGGCATCGGGGACACGTCGCACGGCATGGCCAGGCGGCCTCCCGTGCCTTCCTCGGAGGTGGTGTGCTCGTGATCGCTCATCGGGTGCTCCCTTGCTGCGGTGGGTGGTGCTGCCGTGGGTGCTGCTGCTGCGGATGACGGGCCCGGACTCGTCCGGGACGGTGACGCCGGTCCTGCGTGCGGCCAACAAAAAACCCCCTGGCCGGAGGCACAGGAGGTTGCGGGCGAACGCGATGTGGCGTTCGCCGTCAGGTAAGGAGGAGGTCCGTGGTCGTGAACGTCATACCTGTTCCATCGTGCCAGCGCACGGAGGGTCCGTCAAGGACAGGGCCCGGTGGAGGTGGTGTCGGGTGGGCCGACGCGGCGGCAGATTCCTCCTGGGATGGAATCGATAATGATTATCAGTATCGGAACACCAGCCAAAAGTAGTGTCGAGACCGGTGACCGC
>Ga0302279_10003354_pt1 | contig 20085 bp, 25 predicted proteins | sample III_Bog_N3_3_FD_194541 | JGI IMG/M metagenome (GOLD analysis project Ga0302279, IMG submission 194541) | Peat permafrost microbial communities from Stordalen Mire near Abisko, Sweden - III_Bog_N3_3 | ecosystem: Environmental > Terrestrial > Soil > Wetlands > Peat | place: Sweden: Abisko...
TCACGATGGCCAACCGCCTCGCTTCGCCCGAAGAGCTGGCGCTCCTGGCGCTCGCGATCGAGCGGCGCTTCCACGGCGCGCCCTCGGGGGTCGACCCGGCCGTCTCGGCGCACGAGGGGATGATCCTGTTTACGCGCGGCGAGCCGGCGCTGATCCAGACGGTGCACCCGGCGCAGCCTGTCCACCTCGTCGTCGCGCTCACCGGCATCTCGCGCGGGACCAAGCGCGAGGTCCTCTCGCTGCAGGCGCGGCGCGAGGCGCGGCCGTCGCTCTACGCGCCGCTCCTCGAGGCGCTCGGCGAGCTGGCGCGCGGCGGGGCGGCGGCGGTGGAGCGGGGCGATCTCGCCGACCTGGGCGTGCGGTTCGACGCGGCCCACGGGCTGCTCTCGGCGCTCGGCGTCTCCTGCGCGGAGCTGGACGGGCTGGTGGCGCAGATGAAGCGCGCGGGCGCGCTGGGCGCCAAGCTCACCGGCGCGGGCGGCGGCGGCGCGGCGATCGGGCTCTGCGACGACGAGGCAAAGGCGCGCGCGGTCTGCGCCGGGCTGGAGGCGGCCGGCGTCGAGGCGTTCCCGGTCGCGCTGGGCGCGGATGAGCGCGATCGGGCGGCGGCGCAGCGCACGCGGTTCGCGGTGGGCGCGCGAGGTTCGAGGTTCGAGGTTCGAGGTGCGAGTGCGAGTGCGAGTGCGAGTGCGAGTGCGAGTGCGAGTGCGAGTGCGGCGCCCGCGGCACGTCCGGCGCGGCCGCATGCTTCGCGCTGGGCGGTCGCGCAGGCGCACGCGAACATCGCGCTGGTCAAATATTGGGGGAAGCGCGACGAGGCGTTGCTCTTGCCGGAGGCCGGCTCGCTCAGCCTCGCGCTCGATGCGCTGCGCACGGTGACGCGGGTCGAGCTGGGCGCGCCGGCAGACGAGCTCTGGCTCGACGGCGCGAAGGCCTCGCCGCGCGAGCTGGCCCGGGCGCGCGCGCTGCTCGACGCGGCCGGCATCTCGGCGCCCGCGTACATCGAATCGCACAACGAGTTTCCCACCGGCGCGGGGCTCGCCTCGAGCGCGAGCGGCTTTGCGGCGCTGGCGGTGGCGGCTTCTGCTGCCGCGGGAACACCGCGCACGATGCGCGAGCTGTCGGCGCTCGCCCGCCTGGGGAGCGGCTCGGCGACGCGCAGCGTGCCTGGTGGCTGGGCGGTCTGGCGCGACGAATCGGCGGAACAGATCTTCGCGCCCTCGCACTGGGACGTGCGGATGGTGGTCGCGGCCTGCGCGGCGGGGCCGAAGGAAGTCTCCTCGCGCGACGGCATGCGCAGCACGCAGGAGACCTCGCCGTTCCATCGCGCCTTCATCGAGCAGTGCGGACGCGACCTGCCGCGCGCCATCGACGCGGTGGCCGCGCGCGACCTCGAGTCGCTTGGCCGCATCGCCGAGAGCAACGCGCTGCGGATGCACGCCGACGCGCTCGCCGCCGACCCGCCCATCCTCTATTGGCAGCCGGCGACGGTGGCCTGCTTGCAGCGGATCGCGCGGCTGCGCGCGGAGAAAATAGTTGCTTATGCAACCATCGACGCGGGTCCGCACGTGGTCGCGCTCTGCGCGGCGGCTGACGCAGAGAAGGTCTGCACTGCGCTCTCCGAGATCGACGGCGTCGAGCGGGCCTTCATCTGCGCGCCCGCGGGCAAAGCGCGTGTGCTCGAGGGGAGCTCGGCGCAAGTCCCCGATCTGGACGATCCGTAATCCGGGGCGCGGCTGGCATGGGCGAGACCAACGAGACTCCAGCGCCGGGCCCCAGCGACGCCGCGCGAGCAGGCGGGGCGCGGCTCTCCGCGCCGGGCAAGCTGATGCTGGCGGGCGAGTACGCGGTGCTCGAGCCGGGCCGCGCGGCGCTGGTGGCGGCCGTCGATCGCACGCTTTCGCTCTCGCTGCGGCCCACCGGCGACGCGACGCTCGAGCTCTGGCACAAGCCGTCCTTGGTCGCGCTCCAGGGCGAGCTGACTGGAGACGTGCGCGCGCCGGTGCGCTGGATCGGCGGCGTGCCGGGCGAGCTGCGCTTCGCGGCGCGCGGGACGGAGCTGGGCCTGCGCCTCTGCGCCGAGGAGGGCCGCCCGCTGCGCGGCTTCTATTCGACGTTCGAGAACGACTTCGCGCTCGCGCCCGCCGCCGCAGGGCCGGAGAGCTCCGCGGCCCAGCCCGCGCAGAAGCCGGGCCTGGGCGGGAGCGCCGCCTCGACGGTGCTGGCGGTGCGCGCCGCCTGCCTCGCGCAGCAGCGCTTTCTCTCTCCGCGCGAGACGCTCGCGCTCGCCGCGGCGGCGCACTGGGTGGAGCAGGGCGGCAGCGGCAGCGGCGCGGACGTGGCCGCCTCGTCGCTCGGCGGCGCGCTCTCGGTGCATGTGCGCCGCGTCGCCGCGTCGGCCGGCGCGCTCTGGAGCAGCTCCGCGCTCTCGATGCTCGCCGAGCCGCTCCTCGAAACGGCGCCGCTGTCGCTGCCCGCCGACCTGCGCCTGCTCGCGGTCTGGGCAGGCGAGCCAGCCGACACCCGCGCGCTGGTCCGCTCGGTGCGCGAGTTCGCCGCGGGCGACCCGGCCGGCTTCCGCCGCTGCATCGACCGCATCACCGCCAGCGCCCAATCGCTCCAGTCCTCGCTGGGCGCGGCCGCGCGCAATCCGGACGATCACGCCTCGCGCGCCGCGGCGCTCGCCTCCGTGCGCGCCGCCGCCGTCGCCATGGCCGCGCTCGGCGAAGAGTCGCTCACCGAGATCGTCACCCGCGAGCACGTCGAGATCGCCGGCATCGCCGCCTCGTGCGGCTGCGCGGCCAAGCCGAGCGGCGCGGGCGGCGGCGACTGCGCGGTCGTCTTCGCCTTCGGCAACCCAGCGCGCGACCGCGTCCAGCGCGCGCTGCACGCCCGCGGCATTCTCGCGCACGAGCTCTATGTCGCATCCTCTGTTTGAGCCCGCGGAGGGGCGCTTGGTCCCTTGACCGGCTGGACCTGACCTCCGACACTCCCGCGCCTCTTGCTTGCCGCGCTCCTCGCCGTCTTGGTTTCGCTCGCCGCCGCCACCGACGGCGTGCGCGAGGCGCCTCCGCAGCCGGCGGAGAAAGCGCCGCAGCTGACCCGGCTGCCGACGCTCCTCGAGTTCCACCCCGCGGTCTATCCGCCCGCTGCGCTCGAGGGCGGCATCACCGCCGACGTCGGCTGCTCCATCGACATCGACGCCAGCGGCGCGGTCTCGCAGGTCGTCGTCGACAAGAGCGCTTCTCCCGAGTTCGACGCCGCCGCCATCGCGGCCATCCGCCAGTTCAAGTTCTCGCCCGCGGAGTTCGACGGCAAGCCGTCGGCGGTACGGATTCAATATGTCTATCACTTCATTATCGAGAAACAGCCGGTGCCCGCCGTGGCGCCGCCGCCCGCCGTGGACCCCGATGCGGGACATATCGAAGGAGAAATCCGCGAGGCCGGTACGCGCAATCCGCTCGCGGGCGCCGATATCAGCGTGGTGGGCACCCATCTGCAGACCAGCAGCGACAAGCGCGGCCACTTCGCGCTCGACGGCGTCTCGCCGGGCGCGCTGCGCCTCTCGGTTTCGCTGGGCGGATATGGCGAGGGCACGCCGCGGGTGAAGCTCGAGTCCAGAGGCGAGGCGAAGGTCACCGTCTATCTGCACCGCAGCGAGCCGGGCGAACTCTCCGCTACCGTCGAGGGTGAGCGGGCCGCCGAGGCGCCGACGCGCCATTCGCTCTCGCAAGCCGAATTGGAGAATGTCCCGGGCGCGCTCAACGACCCGATCCGCGCGGTGCAAAATCTTCCGGGCCTGGCGCGCGCGCCATTCCTCTCCGGCGCGCTGATCGTCCGCGGCAGCTCGCCCGCCGACACCGGCATCTATATCGACGGCGACAAGGTTCCGCTGATATTCCACTTCCTCGGCGGCCCGTCGATCCTCCCCGATTCCATGCTGGAGAGAATCGATTTCTATCCCGGCGGCACCGGCGCGTATTACGGCCGCAATCTGACCGGCGCGCTCGACGTCGCCACCCGCGGCGGGGAGGGGAGCGGCTTCCACGGCGAGGCGTCGGTCGATCTATTGCAATCGTCGCTCTTTCTCGAGACCCCGCTCGGCGACTCCACGCGCATATCCGCGGCGGTGCGGCGCAGCTATATCGATGTATTCCTCCCGCTCTTCCTCAAGAGCGATTCCAGCGGCAGCACCTCGGTGGTGCCGGTCTATTACGACTGGCAAGCGCGTCTCGACCACAAATTCGCCAACGGCGATACCCTCGATATCTTCGGCTTTGGCAGCGACGACAAGCTCGCGCTGGTGCAGACGGGGCCCAAGCTGGCGCAGACGCTCGCGGTCGATACCCACATCGGGCTCAATCGAGTGCACGGCACTTATAAACACTCATTCTCTTCCGACCTGCAGCTCACGATATCTCCTTCTTTTGGCGAGACGACGACCAGCTTCGACACCTCGGGCACCGGCTCCGGTCCGCTCGGCGCCTCGGAGAGCGGCTCCATCCGCGACCTGACCGGCGGACTGCGCTCGGAGCTGCGCTGGCAGGCGGCCTCGTTCTTCTCGCTGCGCGGCGGAGTGGACGCGCTGTTGGATCGCGCCGTCGTCTCCGCCGACTTCTCCAGCGGCGCGAACGTGGTCAGCGTCGGCACCCCGCAGGTCGAATCGGTCCACCTGCAGGCGGTCGAGCCGTTCCAGCAGTGGGGCGAATATGCCGAGGGCAAACTCAAGCTGGGCAAGTTCGAGATCGTCCCCGGCATGCGCCTCGATGAGCTGCACGCGCGCGGCAATACCGAGCTATCGGCCGATCCGCGCCTCTGGATCCGCTTCGCGCTCACCAGCGCGGACGCGTTGAAGGCCTATGCGGGCCTCTATCACCAGCCGCCCACCGCCAATCAGCTGCTCCCGCAGATCGGCAATCCCAACCTGGGTCTGGAGAGCGCGGGCCAGGTCGGCTTCGGATATGAGCGGCGCTTCTCCGATGTATGGAATGTCAGCATCGAGTTCTTCTACAACCGCCAATGGGACCTGGTATCGCCAGTGGCCGCGCAGACGCTGCCAAACGGGGTGGTGCAGAACAAGATCTTCGACAATGTCGGCGTCGGCCGCGCCTATGGAATGGAGCTGCTCATCCGCCGCGAGATCACCGCTTCTTTGTATGGATGGATCTCCTACACACTCTCGCGCTCGCAGGTCATCGACAAGCCGGGCGACCCTTGGGCCGCCTTTACCTATGACCAGCCGCATATCCTCACCGTGGTGGTCGGCTGGCGGCCGAGCGTGGGCTGGGAGCTATCGAGTCGCTTCCGATATACCAGCGGAGATCCGACCACGCCGATCACGGCGGCTTCGTTCAATGCCGACAGCGGCAGCTATGACCCGGAGAAAGGCACTTTCGGAGACGCCCGCTCTCCCGCCTTCGCGCAGCTCGACGTGCGCGCTCAATACACCTGGACTTGGGATCTCTTCCGCTTGACTCTCTATCTCGATATCCAGAATGTCACCAACCGCAAGAATGAAGAGTTCCATGTCTGGGACTATCGATATCGAGACAGCGGCAGCATCAGCGGACTGCCCATCTTGCCCACGCTGGGACTGACGGGGAAGTGGTGATGACTCGGGCGCTCACTCTCGCTTTCTGCGCGGCGCTGGCCGCCTGCACGCCCTCGTTCGCCTCGCCGACGCAGGTGACCGACCTGCGCATCCTCGGCATTCAAGCTGAGCCGCCCGAGGCGCTGTTTGATGCGCAGTGCACCGATCCCAACGATATCTCGACCTGCACCGTTTCGAATGTCGACGATATGCAGATCACCATTCTCTTCGTCGACCCGGTGCACCCCAGCCAGCCGGGGGTGATCACGCCGGAGCTCTGCGCGCCGTCGACGACGAACCCGATCTGTGGCGCGAACGCCGTCGTCCTGGCGACGCAGCAGGGGCCGCAGGACTCGATCGACTACTCGCTGCGCGGGGCATTCACCGGCGATGACCTGCAGCAGCTGCCGGCGCTCTTGATCGCCTCCGCCGAGGCGAGCCCGCTCAAGGGATATGGCGGTATCCAAGTCGAGCTGCAGATGGGGGTCGATACCGACGATCCCTATGGCGTACAGCTCTCGCACAAGACGTTGGTGTTCAATCCGCGGACGCCGGACGGCAATCCCAATCGAAACCACAACCCGCAAGTGACGGGGATGAAGGTGATCGACACCGCGAGCGGCGCGACGGTGGGCGTCCTTGCGCCCGGACAGACTCTCTCGCTTCCGCTGGGCGTCGAGGTCGGGCTGCGGCCGGTGCTCGCGCCCGGCTCGATCGAGACGTATCAGACGGTCGATTTGAATGGCCAGACAGTGACCATCACCGAAGATCTGCAGTGGGACTTCTATTCGACCACTGGCGCCGACTTTGACAATGGCACTGCCGACGAGCCGCTCCCGGGCGTGGGCGACCCGCCGCTGGGGCTGACCCGCATCACCGCGACGGCGGCCCGCTCTGGCACGCTCTGGGCGGTGGTTCACGATGGCCGCGGCGGCGACGCCTGGATACAGTTGCCGTGGGTGTCGGGAGGCAATCCATGAGCCAGGAAGCCAAGGCGAAGTGCCCGACCTGCAAGGGGCCAGTCGCGCCGCGGGTCGACAACCCTTATTTCCCGTTCTGCTCGGAGCGGTGCAAGGCGGTCGATCTCGCCAAGTGGTTCACCGGCGGATATGCCGTGCCGGGGGCGCCGCTCCGGCCGAAAGACGACGACGAGTTGAATTGAGATCGCTTCAACTCCGCGCGGGGCGCGGGCGCGCGGCGAACGAGTGCGCCCAGGCGAGCGCGGACAGCACGAGCGCGAGCGCGCGGCGGCGTGTGCGGATAGAGTGCGCGCCCTCCATGGCTTACGCCGACCTCCACTGCCACCTGCTCTGGGCCACCGACGATGGCTGCCGCGACGCGGCCGAGTCGCTCGAGCTGTGCGCGGCGCTGGTGGCAAACGGCTTCTCCGAGGCCGCGCCGACGCCGCACGCCTGGCCCGAGCTGCCCGGCGCGGCCGCCAACGCCGCGCGCCGCGAGGAGCTCGCGCGGCTGCTCGCCGAGAAGGGGGTCGCGCTGGCGCTGCACGCGGGCGCGGAGAACCGGCTCGACGGCGAGCTGCTCGAGCGGATCGCCCGCGAGGACGCGCGCCCGCTCGGCGCCGGCAAGTGGCTGCTCGCCGAGGCGCAGCACACGCTGCCGCATCCGGGCCTCGAGCAGCTCTGCTTCCGCCTGCGGGTCGCCGGCTACCGCGTGCTGGTCGCGCACCCCGAGCGCTGCCGCGCGTTCCGCGACGACGCAGACCTCGGCCGCCGCCTGGTCGAGTCGGGCTGCGCGCTGCAGCTCGAGCTGGGCACGCTCGCGGGCATCTATGGAAAAGACGCGATGAAGGCGGCGCGCAAGCTGCTCGACGCCGGCCTCTATGCGGTGGCGGCCAGCGACGTGCACCGGCCCCAGAGCGGCATCCGCTTGCTCGAGCAGGGGCTGCCCGCGCTGCGCAAGGCGGTGGGCGAGGCGGCCCTCACGCTGCTGCTCGATGAAAACCCCCGCCGCATCCTCCGCGGAGAGGCGCTCGCCGCATGAAGACGCTCCTGAACCACCCCTCGGTGAAGTTCGTCCTCCGCCTCGTCGCCTCGCTCTCGCTGAGCGGCCTGTTCGTCTGGCTCTCGCTGCGCCACGCGCCGGTCGCGCAGGTGGCGCACGCCATCGCGCAGGCCGACAAGCGGCCGCTCGCGGCCTACCTCGCGGTGCTGCTGGTCATCCACCTCATCCGCACGCTGCGCTGGGGCGAACTGCTCGCGCCGCTCGGCCGCGTGCCGTTCGCGCGGCTCAACTCGGCGTCGGCGGTGGGCATCATGATGCTCATCGTGCTGCCGCTGCGGCTGGGCGAGTTCGCGCGCCCGCTGCTCATCGCGCGGCCTGCCGGCGGCAACGGCCCGCGCCTGCGCCGCAGCGGCGCGCTCGCCTCCATCGTGGTCGAGCGCATCGCCGACGGTCTCTTTGTCGGACTGCTCGGCATCATCGCGCTGCACGCGCTCGGCTCGCGCGCGAGCGGCACCATCGCCGAGTTCGCGCGCCACGCGGCGGTGCTGGTCACCGCCGGATTCTTCGCCGGCTGCGTCGCGCTGGTGGCCGCGTTCCTGCTGCGCACGCAGGCGCTCGCGCTGGTCCGCCGCCTGGTCACGCCGCTCTCGCCGCGCCTCGCCGAGAAAGCCGCCTCGATGCTCGACGCGTTCATCGACGGTCTGCACCTGGGCTCGGCGCTGCGCGTGCTCGGCTTCTTCGCCACCACCGCCGTCTACTGGGCGCTCGCCGCGTTCGGCCTCGCGCTGGCGGGCGACGCGTTCGGCCTGCACCTGGGTCCGCTCGAGGCTTGCACCGTTCTCGCCGTGCAGGTCGTCGGCGTGATGGTCCCCGCCGGCCCCGGGATGGTCGGCACCTTCCAGTACTTCACGCAGGTCGGCCTCGCGATCTTCCTCGTCGGCGCGAACGGCGACGGCCCGCAGGCGGTCCAGGCGGCCGCCTACGCGAACACCGTCTGGCTGATGCAGTTCGTCCAGCAGGTCGGCCTGGGCCTCATCTTCATGGCCACCGGCCACGTCTCGATGCGCGGGCTCTTCTCCTCGAGCGAAGAGCCGGCCGCGGGCGACGACGCGCTCGCCCCCGCGAGCGAATCGTCGAGCAGCGGAGCGGCCTAGCGAAACGCGCAGCGCTCGGGTTGCGCGCGCCGCCGGACCGCGTCTGCCTCTCGCGGGGAGCGCAGGCGGCTTGACGAGCGCGGAGGGGCTGGCGTACACGGGGCGCCCTGTTTTTCAAGGGCACCTTGGCGGTGTAGCTCATCTGGCTAGAGCGGCGGTCTCATAATCCGCAGGTACGTGGTTCGAGTCCACGCACCGCCACCATTTTACAAGTCTTTTTCGCAAGGCGACCTGAGCGGGGCCCCAGTTGGGCCCCACTCAGAGTCTCCTCGAGGCACGCCGGCCGGCCTTGACCGTCGGGTGCAGGTAGCGGGCGGCCATGTCCGGGCTGCGCCACCGGGCCATGGCCATCAGCTCCTCGAGCGTCGTGCCGCGCTTGCCGGCGGCGATCGTCGCCGAGCTGTGCCGCGTGACGTGGTGGGCGGTCAGGCCGTCGAAGTCGACGGTGCCGTCGGAGCGCAACTTGACGATCTTCGCGCGGAGGCACGCCCGGCCGAAGATGCCGCCCTGCAGGTCGGGCGTGTTGGCCTGGTGGTAGTCGAACCGGCCGAAGACAGGATCGTCCGGTTGCAGCTTCCCGCGGGCTTTCAGCTCGCCGCGGATCGCGCGCGCGACCTCGGGGTGCAGGTCGATCTCCTCCTGTTCGCCGCTCTTCGCGTGCTCTGCCGGCAGACGGATCACTTGCTCTTTCCAATCCACCCAGCGCAGCGTGAGCGCCTCGAGCTCGCCCTTGCGCAACAACGAATAGAAGAGCGCTCGATATACGCGGGAGGCTCGGTGCTCCTTCATTGACGTGAGCGCGCGCAGGAAGCGATCGCGCTGCCCCGCATCCATCGCCGCGCGGCCGCGCTGCTCCGAGCGCTGGTCCTTGCTCTTCGGTGATTCGATCTCGGGCACGGTCTGCACCACGCCGCGCTCGCGGGCCCAGCGCAGGAAATGTCGCAACGTGTTCGCCAGGTGCGCGATCGATCGCGCGCCAAGCGGACCGCCGGCCGCCTTGTGCAGCGCGCCGCGCGCCTCGAGCCAGGCATCGGTGGTGATCTCCTCAGCCCGCCTCCAGCGAGGAGCGATGTAGCGCATCAGGTCCGTCTTGATACGGCCGTGGTGCCTGCCATCGTGGCCGCGATAGAGCTCTTCTTCGTGCTCGAGGTACTGCGCGATCAGGTCGACGAGCTCGAGCTGCTCGGAGACCGACGCGGGAACTGCACCAGCTCGCCCGCCGGCTTGGCTGGCGTCGATGTAGAGCGCTGCAGCTCGTCGCGCAGCTGCGCCGCGATCTCCTTCCAGCGGGATGCCCGTCGAGGCTTCCCATCGTCTGCCGCTTGGGAGCGTGGCGCGGGCGTACCAGAAGCGCTTGCCGGGCTTGCGACGGAGCTTGATTCCCTCGGGGTGACGCACTCTGGAACCTCGCGATGGGCGCGCTGCCAGGCGCGCAGATCGTCGATCAAGAACGTCACCTTGCCCCCGACGCGCACGATGGGCAACGTCGGACGCACCTGTGCGTCAAACCAAGTCGGGCAGCCGCCGAGGAACGCGGCCGCGCACGCACGGCAGAGACCCTCGGCCTGTCGCAGCCGGCAGGTCCCCGGCTCGTGCACGCGCTTGGCGGCAGCCGAGGTCACGGCACGATCCATTTCACGCACGCGGGCCAGCGCACGCGGATGTCGGTCGCCGGGCCGCCACCAGGAGTCAGAGCGCACTTGTACCAATGCCTAGAGTAGCCGCCGAGATCTTCACGTTTGTGGCCGCAATCGCCGCAGGTGTGACCCGAGGCAGCCAGCAGCGGCAGGCCGTTGTGCGGGTGAACCCCGCGCGCCTGCCTCGCGGCAACCATGGCCTTGCGCGAGGTGGGCCGCTTCTGCTTCTTCATCGCGAGAGCCTGCTCCTCGGTGATCTCGACCCCGAACATGTCTTTCACGGCGCACCCGCCAGCAGGCACGCGATGCACGTCGGCTCGGGCGTGCGCAGCAGGTAGACGTGGCTGCGGCGATGAAACACGGCGCAGATGATGCGGCGGAGGCGGGTCACGGCGTCGCTCCGAGCAGGCGCAGGGCCTCGAATAATGGGCCTCTCACGCACCTCGCAGAGAGGTGCCCGGTCCCTCCCGCCATGCATACGGCCAGTGACCCCCCAATACAGCGCGTCGAGAATGAAACGGATCACGGCTTCACCTCGACGAGCTTGCCGCTCTCGACGCGGTACTTCACGTTCGCCTTGATTCCGTCGATGCCGACCTCTCCCAGGCAGGCGCGGTAGCGGCCGGTGCTGCCGTCCCACCACTTGAGGAGCAGAGATCCGCCGTCGCCCGCCGTCGCCGTGCCGCCGTCGCCCGCCGTCGCCGTGCCGCGGTCGCCCGCCGTCGCCGTGCCGCCTTCGCCCGCCGTCGCCGTGCCGCCGTCGCCCGCCGTCGCCGTGCCGCGGGGGCCCGCCGTCGCGGTGCCGCGGTAGCCCGCCGTCGCCGTGCCGCCGTCGCCCGCCGTCGCCGTGCCGCGGTCGCCCGCCGTCGCCGTGCCGCCGGTGATCGCGCGGCCCTCAGCACCGTGAGCAGCGAGATATTCCGTCGCGCTCTTCTGGTTGCCGCAATGGACGACCACGCACGAGGGGAACTTCACCTTGCCATCGAGGTCGATGATCTTGTCCTTCTCCACCTCGACCACCAGCCAGGCCGCGTCCACAGCCCAGCTCAACACATCCCCGTTGCCCTCGCCCCAGAGCAGGCCGTGCAGGCCGGCGCCGCACTCCTTCGTCGGCTTCCAGTCCGGCGCGCTGATCGGCCCGCTCTTCGGCCAGATGAATCCGCCGTGCGCGGACATATCCGCGGCGCACGTGCGGAGCACGAGCACCTTCCCGGGCGCAAGCGCTGTGGTGGTCTTCTTCTTCGGAGCGAGCTTCTTGGCGGTCTTCTTCGTCTTGGTGGTCATTACCAGCCCTCGGGCAAATCGCAGTTGGTGGGAGCGTCAGCAAAGAGCGGCGCGACTTGCGCCTCGGTGAAGCCGGCGATGCCGCAGCCGATCTTGGTGACCTCGAATCGCAGCTGCGGATTGGCGCGCGCGTAGTCGAGGAAGATAGCGACGTGCTGGGCAAGGAACTCGCGCCCGTGCATCGTGGGAATGGCGTAGCTCTGGCCGTGGTGGCCGATGCCCTCGCCGTACACAGCGCCGCGGTGCTCGAGCGCGAATGCCGCCGCGCCAGCGCCGTGCGCGCCCTGCAGATTGCTGCCGAAGACAAAGACGCGGCCGTCGTTATTGGCGGAAGTCGCCATATCGATTCTCGATTGATTGATTGAAAAGAATCCGGTTCCGGCGCCCGCGTCGGCGATGGGGAGGCGCGTCAGCGGGCGCCGGAACCGAAAGGGTTAGAAGGGCTGCACTGCCGCTCCCCGCTTCGCCGCGCGCTCGGCATTCGCCGCATCCGCCGCGCGGACCTTCTCCTTCATCAACTCCGCGAAGCTGCGCGCGGCGTCGTGACTGAGTGGCTCGCGCGGAGTGCGGTCCTTCCACGGATTGATGAACTTCACCTTGAGCCGGACCTTGCCCTCGTATTCCTCTTCGCCGAGGACGGCCTCGACGTCGGGCGAGGTGTCGACCGAGATCATCGACATGTCGCTGAGGTCGTCGCCGGTCCAGCCGCAGGTGCGCAGCGTCTCGATTGCGCGGTCGAACGCCACCGGCGAGAAATAGACCCACGCGCTGCGCTCGACATGGCTCAGCTCCGAGCCGTCGTAGAACGCGAGGACGATTTCGCACGAGTCTTTGCCCGTGCTCGTCTTCCTGAGAATCGCCGACACCGGCTTCGCCTTGAACACTCCTTCGGTCAGTTTCACTTGGTCTTCTCCCTGTGCTTCGTGATTGCTTCGGTGGTCTTCGAGAGGAAGGCGCCGACGTCGCGCAGGCGACCGAACACCTCCTTCTTCCGCTCCGCGTGCCCGTGCTTCGCGATGGCGCGCTCGATCGCGGCCTTGCTCGTCTTCGCCTCAATGGCGTCCGCCGCGACCTGGCTGCCCAGCTCAAGCAGCACCGGCCATGCGACGCTCGCGTCGACCTGCTCGCGGGTCGTCGAGACGGGGCCGAACACCTGGCCGTCAGGCAGGGCGATCGGGTTCTCGCGCGCGTAGGCATAGAGCTGCGCGCGGATGGTCTTCATCGCCTCCTCTGCCGCCTCATAGGCGGCGAGGGCCTGCGCGGGCGCCTCGCCGAGCAGCGCCTCGAACTTCTGCGAGAGGCCGCCAGGTGTGCGCAGCTGCACCAGGGCGCTGACCTTGGCCGGGCACGCGAGCTTCGCCGGGCACCAGCGGCAGTGCTCGCCCTCGACGACGTTGGGCGTGCCGCCAGCGCGGACGATGCGCTGCGCGGTGCGGACGTGCTTCAGGATTTCGCGCAGCTCGGACTCGATGCCGGCCAGGTCGAACGCATCTAGCTCGTGTTCGTTGTCGATGAACTCGCCCGACTCGGTGATCTTGCGAATGCGCACCAGCACCGCGGAGACGTCCGCGACCTTCGCCACGCACATCGCCAGCGCGCCGAGCTGCAGGTTCGTGCGCGCTGGCTCGACGTCGAGGAATCCGGCCTTGTAGTCGGTCACCTCTGCGCGGGCGGCGTTGCAGTCGATGCCGACCAGGTCGGCAGTGCCGGCGATCTCGCCCTCCTCGAGCTTGTAGTCGCGGCCGATGTCCTCGCCGAGCACGCGCACCGCGCCCGTCTCGTAGTTCCATGCGAACGCCATCTCCGCAGTGCCGGGCGACACCTCCGGCAGCGCCGCGCAGAGGTCACGCCACTCGAGCGGCACAGCCGCGAGCGCGTCCGCCTTCAACGCGCCCTGGCTCCGCTTGCAGAGGTAAGCGTGGATTGCGTTGCCGCGATCGGCGTGCTCGCTCGGCGGCGAGAACACCTGCGGCAACGCCTCAGACGCCGCGCACGCGCGCAGACGCGCGAGCTTAGAGAAGGTGATGCTCACGGCGCACTCCGGAGCGTCAGCTTCTCGAGCCAGTAGGTAGTGCCCGTGTAGTCACACTGGATGCTGTCGTCTTCCGACTTGGCCGCCTCCAGCGCCTTCGTCCACCAAGTGTGCGCGGGGGTGCCGACGTCATCGTATTGGCCGTCTCGCACTTCAAAAACCGCCGCCGCGAGCTCGGTGCAGCGCCTAACGCAATGCTCTGCTTCGCCTTCGTCCTCGTAAGCGCGCACCCGCCACTCGTTGGCGTCGCTGTACTCGCCGGTTCGGCCGCACACCAAGTAGACAATGCGCGTGCTCATGCCGCCCTCGAGGCGACGGCGTTGTTTCGCTGCGTGTAGAGCGCGAGGAGCTGCTTGCGCTCGGCCGCGTCGACCTTGCCGCTCTTCACCGCAGCCGCGATCTTGTCGACCACCTTGTCGAGCGCCGGCTTGTCGTCAGCCGCGCTCAGCTCCTTTGCGAGGATGACCGCGTCGCGCTCAGCGGTCGCCGACTGACTCTCCCCAGTCTTGCTCGCAGGCGCAGTCGCTTCCGGCGCCGCGGCAGAACGGACAGACGGGCTCGCCGTAGTCGTGGTCGCCGGAGCCGCCTCTGATGCCGGCGTGGCTGTCGACACGATCACGGCCTCGCCGCTCTCCAGCCAGACACGCAGCACCGCGCCGAGCTGCTCGGTGATGAGCGGGATCACCTGCTCGTCGAGGAGCTTGCAGCGCGTCTTGCTGACCACCGCCTTGTGGTCGGCGTTGAGCGTGAGGCAGACGTCGTACTCGTACTCGGCGCCCTCGCGCGCGACCGGCGCCATGCCGATCTTGCGCGGCACCTTCTGGCCCTTCTCGTTCTCCTCGAGCACGTACTCAGACTTGCTTCTCATCGTCGTGATGACGTGCGCCTTGCTCTTCAAGATCGCGTCGACGAGCGCGTTGTGCTCGGGCGTCGCCGCGCGCCAGCCCTCGTTGAATGCGTTCTTGGAGCGGCTCGCTTCCGTCTTGCGGTCGACGAGCTCGAGCGTGCCGCGCCAGGCGTGCGAGAGGCTGTCGACGATGATGACGTCGAAGCCGGCCTCCTCCGCGTCATGGATGCCGCTCGTGAACTCGCGCGGCCGCATGTCGCCCGTGAGCGGCGCCACCTCGTAGCCTCCGGCGATCTCCGCGGCGTAGAGGCTCGCGCTGTTGTTCTCGGTATCGAGCACCGCGATGCGGCCGGTGGGCGACAGGCCGCGCGCGATGCGCAGCGCGCCGAGCGTCTTCCCGCTGCCGCTGATGCCGTCGATGTTGAGCCGGAGCTTCTTCTGCTGACGAGCAGCCTTCTTGAACTGGAGTGCCATTGTTCGCCTCTGGGTTTTGGTTGGAAGGGATTGGGTTCAGCGCACGAGCGCCAGGCGCGGGAGCTTCCCGGCGCACGCGACGCGCGGCTGCGGACGACCGAGGAGGTTCGCAAGCGAGATCCACGGCACCGACGCCTCAAGCTGACGCTCGAGCGGAAGCTGCTCGACGATCGGCTGCAGCACGGCGCCGAGCTGCTCCACCAACGCGGCCGCGCGCGCCTCGCGCTGCTCCAGCTGCGCGACCTGCAACTCGAGCCGGTTCGCGCGCTCGAGCGCATCATCGTGCTTGATGCGCAGGTCCGTGATGATGAGGTCCTTCTCGGCGAGCGCAATGCGCTGGGCGAGGATGGTCGTCTCGGGCGTGCTCATGACGCCACCGCCGAGAGATGCGCCTGCATGCGGTCCCAGCGGCGCGAGCCGCACGGATCGCAGACGACGCTGGTGCCACCGATCGAGTGCGACTCGCCGTCGATCAGTTCATCGCAATCCGCGCAGCGCGGACCTAGCTCCGCCAGCTTGGCGCGCGCCTCGAGCAGCGCAGCCTCGCGCTTCGCCGCGTGCAATCGCGCGTTGCGCAGCGTCTCCTCTGCGTCGAGGACAGCCTGGCGCGCGTACCGCGCCTCCTCGAGATTGAAGTCGAGGTTCTCGAGCGCCGCGGTGTACGCGCGCAGCTTGTCGGCCAGCAGGAAGGTCCGCATCACGCCACCGACCGGCGCAGGTGCGTGAATGCATCGCAGGGCGTGCGCGGCGACGCGCCGCAGACGCCGCAGCAATCACAGCCGTCATCCGCGGCGAGCGTGCTGCAGCCGCAAGCCTTGCAGCGCAGCGAGCCAGCGCGCAGCGTCTCGGGCACGATGTGCCCGTCGAACGTCAGCGCGCCGCGGCCGTCGCACTCGTGGCAGCGGTCCGTCTTGCGCTCGCCAGCTTCGTCGTGGCTCTCCTCGCGGATGCCGGTGCCGCTGCAGCGATCGCACTGCTCGAGCTTCACGCCCGAGAGCGCGATGCGAGCGAGATCTGCGTCGCAGATCTCCTCGAGGCTCCCCTTGCCAAGCTTGTTCGCGTCTGCCATCTCGCTCTCCCCATGCGCCGAATAGCGCCCTGAAAGCGAGACGGAATGTAGCGCAAGCACTACCATCATGTCAAATCAAATGAAGCGTAAACGCTACACCCTTGTTTCTCATTGATCTTTTTCAGAGGTCGCGACAACTTCGGCCGAGAAAAAGGGAGGGGACGTGGGACAACGCGACGAAGAAGCGGCCGCATCATCCCGACTCGAACACATCGCCGCGGTGGCGGAGTCGGAGCGACAAGACGGGCGCACCTCGCAAGTCGGCACGCGGAGCAAGAAGTCCGTGGCGATCTTCCTTGCGGTCGTTCTCTGCGGAGGCGGTTTTCTCGCCTACCAAATGCACTCCGAAACGCGGGCGGAGCAGCGCAAGGCTGTAGCGGCCGCGAAGCAAGAACTGGTCGCTGCGCACTCAGTCGCTGATTTCGCGCGCGCCATGGATCGCCGCTCGATGCGCCAGGGCTTTGGTGGCGAGCCTGATCATGGGGCACTGGGGAGAGAAGATACCGCCGAGGCCTTGTTCATGAAGGCGTGCCGCGAATGCGCGTCAGCCGACATCTGCGAGCGCGATCGGGTTTCGATTGTCGCGGGTCGCTCATCTGAAAACTACAACCCGTGTGATTAGGCGGACTCCCGTGACCGACTGGCAGAAGACGAAAATGGCGGCGTTCGATCGAGCTCTTGCGAAGTTCAAGCGAGGAGAGCCGCACATCGAGGATCTCATCGAGGCGAACCGGGCCGAGCTGATGGCGCTTCAGGAGCGGGGCACAGTGAAACGGGTGAGCGTGCTCACGGCGGACTCCTGTCCGGCGTGCATGTCGTTGAGCGGCAAGGTGTTCACGCTCAAGGAGGCGCTCGAGTTGATGCCACTGCCGGTCCGCTCGTGCGGCTTCGCGCTCGGCAAGCGCGTCGGCTGGTGCCGATGCGAGTGGACGCCTGAAATCGAAATGTAGTTGCTACACCAACAATGCCGCGAGAGCGGCGAAGGGGAGGAATGATGAAGATCAAGAAGCTCGTGGTGGTGGCTGCGCTTGTGCTGTCTGGCTGCGGCGTTATCAACCGGCAGCAGTATGGTGAGCCGCCGGTGGTTCACGGAAATCTTGCTGGGCAGATCTGGGTCAGCCGAACGCTCTGGTTCCAGGAAGAGGGGGACAGTGCGCACGGACTCATCCAGCGCGAGGCCACGGGTCTCTTCGCCTGCTACCCGTCGGGGCCCGACAAGCCTCCAGCGCCGCCGGTCTGCTACCTCGCGAGATACGTGCGGGCAGACGGCACAGAGGTCGATCTCGAGGACGTGAAGTTCCCGCACGCCGTCGCTCCGGCGCCTGCGGCCTCCGTCGCGAAGTAGGCCTCACCCGCGGCCTGGCGCCGCCGCCTCTCCCGCGAACGGCGTCCACGTCGGCTCGCCGTGCCGGTAGCGGCGGCGGCGGTTGTCGCGCTAATCCTTGATGCCCTTCAGTGTGAGCTGAACGTCCAGGCCGAAAACCTTCTCGACATTCATCTCGTACGTCTTTTTATCGTCTGACAATTGAGCGATGCCGAGCAGTTGGCCCAGGTGCATGCGCAGCGCCTTGACTCCGATGTCCGATAGAAATTGGTGAAGCTTTTTGCGGCGCTCCGGGCTGTGATCGCGTTGTGCTCGCGTCAACTCAAGAATCTTGCCATTGCTCTTCGCCAAAGGCTTGTAGACGTGGGCAACCGTCAAATCCTTGAACTTGAAGGGCCGATTCTTCTCCGGCTTGGTGAGATCGTAGATCCGATACCACTCCTCGTAGAGTTGGGCCGGAAACTCTCGCTCGTACTCACGTGCTTCATCCCGCACGAAGACCTTGAAGGCGTCAATGACCTCTTGGCGCGTGGCGTTGTACCCCGCCAGCGCGTAGGCCAGCCCCTTGATGCCAGCCTTTGCCGACGCGTTCAGAATCACCTGAGCCTGCTTCGCGATTTCTTTCTGGCGAGAGGTAAAGACTCCGGCGGCATCGGCGGCAATGATGGCCTTGCACACGTCGATCAGGATCGTCACGTCGTTGCCGTAGACCTTGAGAGGTGGCGATTTCGCCACCGGGGCGGGCCATTGAAACAACAGGGGTTTCTCGAGTTTTTCCCTCAATTCAGCACCGACGTACGGGGCAACCTTGGATCCCTGTAGAAATCGCGGGAGCGCTCGACCACTCCCCTTCTCAAGACCAAGAGCCAAACCCATCCCGCGCTGACTGATCACGGCGGTCTTTTGTTCGTCGTCGAGCACGTAGCACTCAACATCGATCCCGAAGTCCTCCTTAAAGTTGCCCTTGTGCGTAGCGCGGAGCGGCTTCTCTCCCCACCGCGCAAGAGCGGCCTTTTTTGCGATCTCCTTCTTGCGGTCGTCCGACAGGTTCGCTGCTCGAGCCTGGCCGCCCATCGCGGCAATCTCCTTCGACTCTTTTTTCTTGTCAGCCATTTGCAGTCTCCTTTCGCAAACAGATAACAGCAAGCATCAGATTAGTCAATAATGCTTGCTGCAAGGAATCTTTCTTATCTACCAACGCTGACCGCCCGCCCAAGCCCCGCGCCGCCCAGCCGCCACGCGCGCACCGCGCCGACCTGCGCGCGGCCGCGTCCGGCGTAGACCTCCGCGAGGGCGTGCTCCTCGTCCGGGTGCGCCTCGGCGCCGTAGCGCCAGGCCAGCTCGAGGTCGCTCCAGTTGGCAATGGTCGATGCGGCGCCGACGTCCACGAGGCGCCGGCCGATCGTGCCCCAGCTCGCGTGCCGCCACCGGCGCCGCAGGCGGGGCAGGTCCAGGCCGAGCTCGGCGACGGTCGAGCGGAACGCGGCGGCGGGAAGAAGCAGGGCGGCCGCGCCGCGATCGCACGCGCTCTCCTTCATCTCTGGTGGCAGGTCATGCCAGCTGCCGGGGATGTGCAACTCCATCAACTCGTGAGCGATGGTGAACTCGTCGCGCGCGCCGTAGCCAGAGGACGATAGGACGATCGTTCGCAGGCTGGCGATCGCGACACCGAGTGAGGCGCCCGGCAGTCGCTTCTCGACGATACGCACACCGATTCGCTCAGCGCATTTCCGCAGGGTCTCTCCCGGCAAAACACGTGAGCGCTGCAGCAGTTCGTCAGCGAGATTCTCCGCGGCTTGCATCAGCGAAAACTTCGAGGAGACCGTCGATGTAGTCGCGGGCCTCGTCGGCGTTTTGCGGTCCGTAGCGCCGGCTGCGGATGGCTGTTGCAAGCGCTTTTCGCGCGTCGTCGGAGATGGCTTTGCCTCTGCGCCGGAGTTCCTCTTCGAGGAGCGCGTGAATGTCATTTCGATGATCCCCCTGGTTGGTTGCAGGGGCGACCTTGCCAGAGGAGTCCGACATCGAGGCTGCGTGAGACTGGGGGCCAAACGGAGGCCGCGTCGCAGCGGGGAAGGCCTTCACGATCCGCTCAACCGAGTCCCACTCCGGAATGAACTTGCCGCTCTCCCAGTTGCTGATGGTGACGCGATTGGCGCCCACTCGCGCGGCGAACTCGAGCTGAGAAAGCCGGGCAACGTCCTTCCGGACGTGCGCGATCCACTCAGCCGAAGCCGGCGCCAAAGAGGGATGGGTCTTGCTCGCCGCTGCAGGAGGGGTCGGCTTCGCGCTCTTCGCCATGTCCGACGTGTAGTGCCTCTCAAACATTAGCGAAACCGCGCTTGCGCTACATTGCGGTTGCGCTTCGTGAAGCGTATGCGCTACATTCGCGACATGAAGCTCAAGGCCATCTTGCGAGAGTTGAAGCTCTCCGACGCCGCTTTTGCCTCTGAATGCGGCAAGCACCGGACGCAGATCTGGGCCTACCGCACCGGACGCTACATCCCCGACAGCGCGACCGCTGCGAAGATCCTCTCCGCCCTTGAGGCGCGTGGCGTCGAGATGACGCTGGCCGACCTGATTGCCCGGCCCCGCAAGCGCCGCACGTCCCGCAAAGCCGCCTGATTTCTGTCGCGCATGTGCCGCATTGGCCATGCGCTTTTTCTTGCCTGAAGCGACCCCGAAACATCACGAAACCAAACGAGCGGGAGTGTT
>Ga0302279_10003355_pt1 | contig 20083 bp, 14 predicted proteins | sample III_Bog_N3_3_FD_194541 | JGI IMG/M metagenome (GOLD analysis project Ga0302279, IMG submission 194541) | Peat permafrost microbial communities from Stordalen Mire near Abisko, Sweden - III_Bog_N3_3 | ecosystem: Environmental > Terrestrial > Soil > Wetlands > Peat | place: Sweden: Abisko...
GCTGCCGCATGCGATAGGCGCCGCCCTCCTTGACCTGCCGGCGGACGCGCCCCGATACTTCGACGAATGCGTCGAGCCCTGTTTGCTGCGATCTTCCCGCTCCCGCTGCTGATCGCGGGGTGCGTCTCCGACGACAACGCCGCCCCTTCGGGCGCCGACAGCGGTCCGGTCGCGGAAGACGCCGGGCCCACGCTCGACTCGACGGTCGAGTCCGAGGCCTCCACGCCCGACGCGGGGCCTGACGCGACCGCGGCCGACTCCGCGGTTCCCGACGCGGCGGTCGACGCGACGCCCCTCCCGGTCACCCTCACCGTCACGAACGACGAAGGCCCCGAGCAAGGCGTGCTCGTCGTGTTCCAGGACGCGACCGGCACGGTGATCACGACCGCGACGACGGACGCCACCGGGCGTGTCACCCAGCAGCTCGCCGCCGACAGCCAGGTCACCGCCGTCCTGGGGACGGTCGTGTCGCCGGCGCTCGTCACGATCCAGGGGGTCCAGCCCGGCGACGCCTTGACGGCTTTCGACACGGCGCACCTCGCGTTCGCGAACACCTCGGTCACCATCGACGCCCTGCCCGACGCCGCTCCGCCGGGGACGTCCGGGTACCAGGCGTACGTCGGAAACTGCCCGCAGAACGGCTCGGGGTTCACCGCCCCTCCGACGACGTTCGGCGGCATCGCGTGGCCGTGCGTGGCCGCGGGCAAGGCGCCGCTCCTCGTGGCGTCCATCGGCTCGACCGACGGCGGCTCCAACCAGGAGCTCGGCTACACGTACGAGAAGGGGAACGCGCTTCTCGCGGACGGAGGGGCCACCCCCATTTCGCCGACCGTCCCCTGGGCGAGCGCCGAGACGACGCAGACCCTGTCGGCGCAGAACGTCACGTCGGGCAGCAGCGGCTGGCTGTCGTTCAGCGAGATCGCGGGCGGCGTCGCGCTCTCGAACCTGATGAACTTCGGCGGCGGATCGAGCGCGGACGGCGGCCCGCTGAGCGAGACCAACGGGTTCGTCGGGCACCCGGGCTACGCCGAGGCCGTTCAGGGCGAGGCGACCGTCTACGAGTACGTGCAGAGCTTCCAGTTCGATGCGATTCGCTCGATCGCCGCGCACTCCGGCGCGCCCGACGGCTCGACGGCGCTCCCCGCCCTCGACCTGTCCAGCGTGCTCCCTGAGATCACCGCGTCCTCGATCGACACGACCGACGCCGGGACACCGAGCCGCCCCGTCGTCAGCTGGACGAGCGCGGCCTCCCTCGCGACGACCGACGGAATCGTGTCGGTGACGCAGTGGTCGGTGGCCTCCCCGGACGCCGGTCCGACGACGAACGGCACCTGGACGATCGTGTCGCCGCCGACCGCCACGAGCGTCGTCCCCCCGTCCTTGCCCGCGGGGCTCGGCACCTGGACGATCAACAACACGGTTCCCCTCGTCGTCGCCGTCGAGGCGTCGTTCATCGCCGGGTATGCGCAGCTCCGGGCCACGTTCGCGGCGCTTCCGCCGACGCAGAGCCTCCTCAGCGACAACCACTCGACCGTGGTCCCGCCGCTCCCCGTCGATGGCACGCTGCGCCTGACGGCCGTGACGCAGGCGGGGGACTGAAGCGCTGCTCTCCGGGCGGTGATCCCTTGCGCGCGTGGTTCCTCACGACGGCGCGCGCCATCGCGGCCGACGGCGCTCTCCGCGCCTACGCGGTCATCCTCTCGGCCCTTCACGCGCTCACCGGCGTCGCCTGGTTCACGTACAAGCACATCGCGACGCTCGCGACGGACGAGGACAGCGTCTGCTGGCCGCTCTTCCCCGACTGCGACCGCGTCCGTTCCCACCTGACGGCCAGCGGCGTTCGCGACGCGGTCGTCCTGTACTGCGCGCTCGGCGTGCTCGCCGCGATCCTCTTCGCGCGGCGGCGCTGCGGTCCGGCGCTCGCGCTCTTCCTCGCGGCATCGGTCCTCGGCACGCTCCTCTACGCCCTCGACTACCGCCTGCGCCTCAACCAGACCTACATGTTCGGCTGGGTCGTGCTCGCGTTCCTCTTCGCGCCCGACAAGAGGCAAGTGACGGCGCTCCTCGTCGCCCTCTTCTACTTCTGGGCCGGCACGCTGAAGTTGAACCGCGAGTGGGTGAGCGGCGCCGCGCTCTACGCGAGGCCCCTCTTCGTCCCCGAGTCCCTCCTCCCGCTGGCGTGCGTCTACGTGCTCCTGCTGGAGCTCGTCGTCGTGTGGGGACTCTTCGCGCCGAGCGCACGAGTGCGATGGTGCGTCTACGCGCAGCTCCTTCTGTTCCACGCCGTGTCGTGGCCGGTCGTCGGGTACTTCTATCCGCTGCTCATGCTCGGCCTCACGGCGATCTACCCGCTGACCTGGCTGCGGGAACGGGGGGGCGTCGCGCGCGTGGGGTGGATGTCGCGCGCACCCGCCGTCGTCGCCGCGCTCTTCTCCGGCGCGCAGCTCGTGCCGTACCTGTTCCCGGGTGACTCGGCGATCACCGGCGAAGGGCGCACGTTCGCCCTCCACATGTTCGACGCACGGGTGGAGTGTCGCGGCGGTGCGATCCTTCGCGCCCCTTCCAGCGCACGCTCGCGGGCCCTTCTCATCAACGACCGGCTCGAGCCGCGGCTCCGGTGCGATCCGATCGTGCTCTTCGCCGAAGCCAAACGCCTCTGCCGGCTCCTCGCCGCGCGCCCCGAGCCGCCCGCGGTGGACGTCGCCATCGACGCCAAGCGCTCCAGCGACGACGCGATGCAACCACTCCTCCACATCGGCGACTTCTGCGTCCAGCCGCTCGCCTACTCGCCCTGGCATCACAACGTCTGGATCGGCGCCCCCGATGGCGTCGCCGCGGGCCCTCGCACCCGAACGGAGAAGACTCCGGCGACGACGAACAGCGCGATGAACGGCGAGTAAGGGACCTGGACGTAGCGCAGGCAGAGGTGCAGAGCGCCCGTCGCGAACCCGAAGGCCCATTGCCCGCGTGGCGAGGAAGGGGTCGTGCGCGGATCGGTCATCATGAGACACGAGAAGATGAGCGTGCTCGTGTTCATCTCCGGCGCGAGAATCCAGAGCGGCTTCACGCCGAGGAGCGTCCCTACGGGGAGCGCGAAGCCGAGCACGGCGGCGTAGTACCCGAGCGTCGTGCGGAAGCGCGCGCCGCGGACGGCCGCCAGCACTCCGAACACGGCGATCTGCGCCATCAGCCAGGGAGAGCCCGAGAACTGGTCGGGTCGCACGAGGAGGTCGTCGGGGAAGAACGCGATGGCAAAGACGATGGCGAAGTTCGTCGGGTTGAAGACGTGCTTCGACGCCGCGTCGCGCACCAGATACTTCGAGGCGATCGCGATGACGCCGACGGCGGCGTAGAACCACCACGCTGGCGACACGAGGAGGACGAGCGTGCTGGCCGCCGCGGTGGCAGACGACAGGAGGCGATCGCCCACGGTAGCCCTGCGACCCCAGAGCCGGGCGAGGACGAGCTCGCACGTGATCGTGGCGGCCAGGCACGTCGCGATCTGGAGGGAGCTGCGCTGGAGCCCGAACAGGGCGAGCCCCACCGTGAGGAGGATCGCGTTGTTCGCGAGGACGAACCATCGCGCGTCGACGGCGCGGAACCAGCTCACCGCGCCGCTCCTGCGCCGTAGCGGATCGCGTCGTAGCGGTCGATCGGCAGGTCGGCGAACGTCTCCGCCTTTCCGTCAGGCCAGCGAACGTCGATCGTCTGCCCGCCCGTCGCGCTCCCGAGGCCGAAGTGGATGCGCGGGTCGCTCTGCCCGCGGTAACCGTTCGCGGGATACAGCTCGCGCATCGGCGTCTTGCCGTCCGCGCGGCGCAAGATGATCTTGGCGCCGTAGGGGACGCGCATCGACTCGGGGCCGACGAGCTCGAGCCCGAGCCAGTGTCCCGGCGCAGGCGTGACGTTGTGGTAGAGCAGCAACGGTCCGCCGAGGTTCGCGACGACGACGTCGATGCGCCCGTCGTTGTCGAAGTCGACGAGCGCCGCCGACTGCCCCTCCTCCAGGTCGGTGATCCCCGCTTCGCGCGCGACGTCGTAGAAGTGCCCGCCGCGGTTCCAGAAGAGGCAGCTCCGCTCGAACGCCGAGAGGTAGTACGTGGAGAAGTCGGGGACGAGGCTCATCTCCTCGCGCAGGAAGGGGGGCGTCGCGGTGATCGTGTTTCGCACGAACGCGAACGACTTCACGGCGTCTCCGGGCGTCTTCACCCTGGCGCCGCGCGCCTTGCCGTTGACGACGAAGAGGTCCAGGTCGCCCGAGTCGTCGAAGTCGGCGAACTTCGCGGTCCACGCCCACCCGCACCGCGCGACCCCCTGCTCGTCGGCGACGTTGGTGAAGCGCCCGTCGTCGCCCTTCTTCCAGAGGAGGTTGTGCACCGTCGAGAAGGGCGGAAAGTACATGTTGCTGACGAAGAGGCTCATCTTGCCGGAGTCGTCGAAGTCGGCGAACTCGGCGTCCATCCCGCTGAATCCGTGCTCCACCCGCGGGATCGTCTCTTCGGTCACGTCGGTGAAGCCCCGCCCCGCGTCGTTCCGGAGCATCTGATCGTAGGTGTAGTCGTTGCTCGCGAAGAGGTCGGGCCACCCGTCGTCGTTCACGTCGGAGATGCCCACGGCGGTCGTGTGCGCGCGCGGCCCTCGGAGGCCTGCCCGCACGAACCCGCGCGGCGTGCCGAAGAGCACCTCGACGCCGCCGCCGAAGGAGTTCGCGCCGGCGGTCCCGAAGATGTGGGTGAACGGGAAGTACGTCGCGAGATCCGTCGCGGGGTAGTAGTTGCCGAAGACCAGATCGAGCCGGCCGTCGCGGTTGAAGTCGGCGACGTTCACGGCCTTCGGATTGGAGCAGTACCGGCCGACCTGCTGGACGCGCTCGGTGAAGTGGAGCCTCCCCGCGTCGCGCACGAAGAGCGAGTGGCAGCCGAATCGGGCCTGGAACAGATCGAGCTGGCCGTCTCCATCGAGGTCGGCCCACAGCGCCATCGAGCCTGGAGCCCGCTTGTCGAGGTCGTCGAGGCCCACCTCGCGCGCGACGTCGGTGAAGCGCTCGCCGGCTTCGTTCCGGAAGAGTCGATTGGGTTGCCCCGGCTCCGGCTGCACGACGTAGACGTCCATGAAGCCATCGCCGTCGAAGTCCGCCACGGCGAGCGCCGGCGGGAACGCCATGAGCGGGAGGTAGTTGCCTGCCTGCGGGTTCGGGTAGTGGAGGCGGTGCTCGAAGAGCATCCCGCGGTCGCGCGCTTCCTCGCGGAAACGAAACGGTGCCGAGCGTAGAACCGCGGGCGGAGGGGCGGCCTCGTACACGCGCTCGGGCGTCGTCCGGAGGCGCTTGGTCCCGACGATGATCGAGAGCAGCGCGACGGCGACCGCAGCGCCGCGGAAGCGCCGCGCGAACGCCGCCAGGGGGCTAGCTTGGACGCTCGGCATCAGCCGAGGACTCTAGCAACCGTTTCACGCACGCCGCATGGGCGTGCACGCCCAACGTCGGTCCCCGACCCGAGCGACGACCGGAGTGCGACCGACGTCGGTCGAGAGGCGACGACGCCGAAGGAACGCCGCCGCTCCCGATCTCTACGCCGGCGACACGACGACCGCGTCGGGCCGCGGGCTGAGTGGAGCTCTCGCCCCGACGCACCCCGTTCCGCGCCTACTCCGGAAGAAGCACTCCCGAGCCGCCCATCTCTTTCGGAAAGTCCTTCTGCTTCGGCAGCCCGTCGTGGACATGCACGACCGACTCTCCGTAGTTGACGTGAACGTGCGGTTGAAACGGATAGCCCTTCAGCACGGCTGCGTACACGTCCGTGAGCCCCATCCCGGGGTGCTCGGAGAAGACATGGCCGCCGCACGTCTTGCACCACTTCCGGAGGCTCGTTGCCGTCTTGTTGTAGCTACCCAGGTTGTCTTTGCCCTTCGTCACCTTGACGGCATCGGGCTTCCACAGCGTGAACGCGTTGATCGGCCCCGCCGACCAATGGCGACACGAGTCGCAATGGCAGTACCCCATCGCCGCCGGCTCACCGCTCACCGTGAGCTCGACCGCGCCGCAAAAACAGCTCCCCTTGTGCTCGCCCATGATCCCCTCCTCCGCTCTTCGCGGTTGCTGGCGACAAACGATGGCCGAGTCGCGGCGCGCGCACAAGCTCGGGTTGCTCGCGCCGCGCGAGCGGATTTCGAGCCACCAGGTCCTTCTCGGAGTAAGCCTTCGATTGCCCATGAGCACCCCGCGCCACCTCCCGCTTCAGGTTCTCCTCCTGCTCGCCGTCGCCTGCAGCGGTTCGTCCTCCACGGGGACCCCACACGACGGCGGTGACTCGTCTTCGAGCAGCGGCGGGAGCAGCAGCGGAGGGAGCGGCGGCGGTAGCGGGAGCGGGAGCGGTGGGAGCAGCAGTGGCGGCAGCAGCAGCGGTGGGAGCAGCAGCGGCGGGCAGCCGCCGGTCGAGGACGCAGGCCCGCCGAGCGACGGAGGCGGCCTCACGACCTTCGGCGCCGTGCACACGGGGCAGTACAACCTCGGCCCGGTGGAGTGGACCGGCTCGTTCACGAACTCCTGCGGCCCGTACGCCTCGTCGATCGAGGCGATGGAGGGGGTCTACCTCGCGGGGCTCGACAACAGCTTCAACGGCGACGGGAGCCTCTGCGATGCCTGCATCCTCATGCAGACCGCGAAGGGGAAGTCGATCGTCCTGCGCGTCATCACGACCGGCGTTTCGGCCGCCCCGACGAACGCGGACATCAGCCAGGAGGCCTACAGCGTCATCAACGAGGGGGAGAACCCGCGCACGATGACGTGGCAGCTCGTGCAGTGCCCCGACACCGGGACGCTCCAGTACCAGTACCAGACCGAGGCGAACGCCTACTGGACGAGCCTCTGGGTCAGGAACGGGCGGGCGCCGATCACCACCGTCGAAGTGATGCCCACCGGCTCCACCGCGTGGAGCGCGCTCACCCGCGGGACCGACGGAACGCTCACGGACGCGAGCGGCTTCGGCTCCGGCGCCTTCAAGCTTCGCGTCACCGGAATGGATGGGACGACCGTGACGGACTCGTTCCCGTCGTTCACTCCGGGCGCCGTCGTCGCGTCGACGCAGCAGATCGAGTAGCGCCAGGGGGGGACCGCTCGTGTCATCCGTTTGGATGACACGCGCTAGGCCCGTGAAATCCCGCGTGGGCGCCGTCGTGTCACTTCTTTCGGGCCCGCCGACTCGAAGGCATGCCGCGGCGTGGTATCGACCTGCCGAACGGAGCGTCGAACGAACATGCGAAGAGTCCTCGGAGCACGGTTGGGTATCGCGTTGGCGCTCGGCGCCGTGGGCGCGTTCGGCGTGACGGCGGCCGGCTGCGGCGGCCAGTCCGACAACCCGATTGGCGACGCCGACGCCGGTGCCGGCTCGGACACCGGCACGACGCTCGACAGCGGCGGGGGGGGCTCCGACTCCGGCGGCGACTCCACCGTCGGCGTTCAGGACAGCGGTGGTGACGGCTCGGTCATCGCCGATGGCGGCAGCGACGGGAACGAGAGCATCGGGGACTCCGGCCACGAAGCCGGACTCGACGCGGGCTTCGACGCGGACGCTGACACGGGCGTGCCGCCGCTCGCGGACGCGAAGCTCGTCTTGGTCCATGCGGCGCCCGGTCTCGGGCCGGTGCGCTTTTGCCTCGCGACTTCGGTGGGTACCGCTGAATCCGTGGTGGCCCCCATCAGCGCGCTCCCCCACGGCCCCCTCTCCGCACCGTCGTACCCGCCTCCGCCCGCATTCGGATCGGAGTACGACGGCGGCAGCGCCCCCGTCGCGCAGGGGACGCCGGGCCTGTACCCCGGCACGATCGCCGCGCTCCCCGACATCACGAGCCTCGACGCCTTCGCGATCACGTTCATCCTGATCGACGCGAACGCGATTGCGAACAACACGGCCGCGGGGAGCCCGGACGGTGGCCCGGAGCTCACCTGCCAGCAGCTCCTCGGCACGCACGCGAAGGGCACGACCGACTCTCCCGTCGCGGGCACGCTGACGCCCTCGCAGTTCATCGTGCTCCCCGCGATCCCCCCGGGCACCTTCCCTGACGGCTCCACGTCGCTTCTCAGCTTCACGGGATGCGTCGCGGGCTACGAGCCCTCGGCCGCCGCCCGCGCGCAAGGCACGACCGCGACCGACATCTGCGGCGCCGACTTCGGCAGCTCCGGCAACGTCGCCGTGGGCGTCGCGCCGATCGACACGACCTCCGCGCCGACGAGCGGCGGATGGGGCGTGCAGTTCGCGCATCGCTCGACGGCCATCCAGGGGACGCCGGTTCCGATCGTCGCGGGCGGCACTCCCACGGGGATCGTCCACAAGGCCGCGAGCGCGGGGCTCCTCCCGCAGATCACGGCGAGCGGAGACCTCATCGCGCTCGCCGCGTCCCCCGTGCAGACCAGCGGAACGCAGATCACTCCGTACACCACGGTGACCGCGGACCCGACCACGTCGGGATTCGGCGTGCTCACAGCACCGGGCTCGCTGGCCGACGGTGGCGAAGAGCCCCTCCCGTGGCCAGTCTCGTTTCAGACGATTGGAGGCGTGCAGACGGCCGTGCTCGGCGATCTCCTCGGACTCTCGCTCGGGGGCATCGAGGCGCTGTCGGCCTGGCAGCTTTCGACGGCGGACGGCGGGTCGCCCTCCGGCTTCGCAGCGGGCAACGGGTACACGCTCGTGTTCGTCGGGAGCATCGACGCGCCTCAGCTCGCGAACCCGGACGGTGGCGTCGACGTGAACCCGACGTATGACGGTCGCGGCCTTCACGTGGTCGCGTTCCCGAACAGGTTCGCGCCGATTCTGCTCCAGTAACGCGCGGCCGGTTGTGCGCTCGGCACCGCGCTACTAGCGTCTAGCGCCCGTGCGCGTGTTCGTCCTCAGCAGCGGCTCGTCGGGCAACGCCATGCTCCTCGAGGCCAACGACGGCGCTCGCGTCATCGTCGACGCCGGCCTCGGCCCGCGCGTCCTCACGACCCGCCTGCGCGATCTCGGCGCCGATCTCTTCCCCCGGCGCGTCGACGCCATCGTCGTCACGCACCACCACGGCGACCACTTCGCCCACATCGAGCCGCTCGCCCGCGCCCTCCGCGCGCCCCTCTTCTTCCACGCCGGCATCTCCGCGCGCCGCGTCCGCTCGCGCTGGGAGTCGCGCACGTACGACACGCGCGCGCCGTTCGTCGCAGGCGGCTTCGAGGTCCGCGCGATGGCCGTGCCGCACGACGCGCCCCAGGTCGCGCTCTCCTTCACGTCGAGCGACGGCGTCCGCTTCGGCGTGGCGACCGATCTCGGGCACGTCCCGGCGCCGCTCGCCCCGTTCCTCGGCGCGTGCGACGCCGCCCTGCTCGAAGCGAACTACTGCCCCACGATGCTCGCCGACGGGCCGTACCCGCCGCACCTGAAGCAGCGCATCCGCGGTGGCTTCGGCCACCTGGCGAACGAGCAGACCGCCGATCTCGCCGCCCGGCTGGTGGGGACGCGCCTCGGCGCGCTGTACCTAGGGCACCTGTCGCGCGCGAACAACACGCCTGCGCGCGCCCTCGAGGTCGTCGCGGCGCGCTGCGCGGGGCTCGCCGTTCACGTCGTCGATCACGGCGTCTCCCGACGCATCGAGGTGCAGAAGAGCGGGCGTCCGCATACGCACACGGAGCAGCTGGCCCTCGCCTTCGCATGAGTTCGCAGTGCGTCCGGCGCTTCGCACCTAAATCAGCGATCGCGATTCTCGAACACTTCCCCCGCGACCCTCACCCCCAAGCGTTTCCCACGACGCTCACGTGCCCCCTCTCCCACGAGGGGAGAGGGGGTCGATCGCCGCGTTTTCTCCCCCTCTCCCCTCGTGGGAGAGGGGGCGCGCGTGCCCCGCTCGTGAAGCTGGCGGGGGTGAGGGTCGCGCAGAACGGCGTGAGCCTTTATCGAGCATCACGCTCCCTGATTTAGGAGAGGCCTAGCCCCGGACCTACCTGATGAGTAAATGACTCCTCCGATGAACCCCTCGAGTCCGCCCGCGCGACCGCTCTCTGCCGCCCCCGGCGTCTCCTCCGACCCCGATCGCACGCTCGGCATCCCCGGATTCACGTTCGGCGACCTGTTCGAGCCCGCCCGCCTGGCCGACCTCCACGGCGAGTTCGAGCGCTGGTTCGCCCGCACGGCCCCCGAGGCCCACGCCCGGTTCGACGCCTACCGCGCCTGCAAAGGGGAGGGGATGACGGCGGAGGCGAAGAGCGAGGCTCTCCTCGCGGCCGCTCCGCACGTGAGCGCGTTCGTCGTGCGCCTGTTCGGCGTGCAGCGCGAGGCGGAGACCTTGCGGGAGCAGGTGATCGATCGCTCGCCGCTGTGGCGGTTCAAGCGCGACTTCGCGAAGAAGCGCGTGCTCCGCGGCGACGCGGGGAAGGCCTGGCGCGACGGGGACTATGGCGACGCGGCGCGCGTGGCCGAGGCCGCCCTGGCCGCGACGGGAGAGGCCGGGGCAGGGGACGAAGAGCTGCGCGTCGCGCGTGGGGTCCTCGCGCTGCTCGAAGTCGACGAGGTCGCACGGAAGGCCGCCAAGGCCGGTGGCGCGCACTGGACCGACGCCCTTCGCGCGCGTGCCGATGCGGTGTGCGTCGCCCTCGCGAAGCCGCACGCCACCGACGAAGAGCGCTCGCAGGCGATCGCCCACGCCCTCGACGCTTGCGAAGCGTGGCTCGGCGCCCGTCACATCGATCACGACGACCCTGCTCACCACTGGCCGTCCCTGCACCAGCCGCGCGCGCTCGACTGGACGCACCTCGTCCACCTGCGCCGCCCGGAGCCGGCGTTTCCGGAGCTGTTCGTGGGCCCCGAGGAGCTACGCCGCGAGCGCGGCTCGTTCACGCTCACCGACCGGCGCATGGACCCGCGCGGCGTCGAGCAGGAGATCGACTACTGCCTCTACTGCCACGAGCGCGACAAGGACTCGTGCTCCAAGGGAATGCGCGACCCGAAGGCGCCCGGCACGTACAAGAAGAACCCGCTCGGTGTCGCGCTGCAGGGGTGCCCGCTCGAGGAGAAGATCAGCGAGATGCACGTCATGCGGCGCGACGGCGACGCCCTCGGCGCGCTCGCGCTCGTGTGCATCGACAACCCGATGTGCCCCGGCACCGGACACCGCATCTGCAACGACTGCATGAAGGCGTGCGTGTTCCAGAAGCAGGAGCCGGTCAACATCCCGCAGATCGAGACGCGCGTGCTCACCGAGACGCTGTCGCTCCCGTGGGGCATCGAGATCTACGGCCTGCTCACGCGGTGGAACCCGCTGAACGTGCACCGGCCGTACGCGCGCCCGTACAACGGCAAGAACGTGATGGTCGTCGGCATGGGGCCGGCCGGCTACACGCTCGCGCACCACCTGGCGTGCGAAGGGTTCGGCGTCGTCGCGGTGGACGGGCTCAAGATCGAGCCGCTCGATCCGCGCCTCACCGGCAAGGACGGCCGCGCGCCGGCCCCCGTGCGCGACTTCAACGAGCTGTACGGCGAGCTCGACGAGCGCATCATGCTCGGCTTCGGCGGCGTGAGCGAATACGGAATCACCGTTCGCTGGGACAAGAACTTCCTGACGCTCGTGTACCTGGGCCTCTCGCGGCACAAGCACCTGCGGGTCTATGGCGGCATCCGTTTCGGCGGCACGATCACGCTCGACGACGCCTGGGCGCTCGGCATCGACCACGTGGCCATCGCCGCCGGCGCAGGCAAGCCGACGATCATCGACATCAAGAACAACCTGTCGCGCGGCATCCGCAAGGCGAGCGACTTCCTGATGGCTCTGCAGCTGACAGGTGCCTACAAGAAGAGCTCGATCGCGAACCTGACCGTGCTCCTCCCGGCGGTCGTCATCGGCGGCGGCCTCACCGCGATCGACACGGCGACCGAGCTGCTCGCGTACTACGTCGTGCAGATCGAGAAGGTGAAGGCCCGCTTCGACACGTTCGCCACGGAGATGGGCGACGCGAAGGTGCGCGCGATGTTCGACGACGAAGAGTGGGAGCTCCTGTCGGGGCAGCTCGCCCACGCGCGCGAGCTGGAAGCGGAGCGAGCGCTCGCCGCCAAGGAGGGGCGCGAGGCGCGCGTCCAGGCCCTGCTGGCCAAGTGGGGCGGCGTCACGCTCGTGTATCGCAAGTCGCTCGCCGACTCGCCCGCCTACCGCCTGAACCACGAAGAGGTGGAGAAGAGCCTCGAAGAAGGCGTGAGGTACGTCGAGAACCTCGCGCCGACCGAGGCCGTGATCCACGACCGTGGCCACGTGACCGCGGTGAAGTTCGTTCGCAAGGACGGGAGCGAGGTCGTGATTCCGGCGCGGACCGTGTGCGTCGCCGCCGGTACGAGCCCGAACGTCACGTACGAGCGCGAGCACGAGGGGACCTTCGCCCTCGACGCCAAGGGGCAGTACTTCCAGGCGCACAAGGCGATCGTCGGGCCGAACGGCGAGGTGACGGTCACGCCGGTCACGAACGCCGCCGAGGGCTTCTTCACGAGCTACGCGAAGGGGAAGCACGCGGTCTCGTTCTACGGCGACAACCACCCGTTCTATGCCGGCAGCGTCGTTCGCGCGATGGCGAGCGCGAAGGACGGCTACCCGTACGTGGTCGAGCTGTTCCCCGAGGTCGCGTCGCTGAAGCCCGAGGAGCAGCCTGCGCGCGAGGCCGCGGCCAGTGCCCTCTTCGCGAAGCTCGACGATCAGCTCCTGGCGCGTGTGGTCGAGGTGAACCGCCTCACGAAGACGATCGTCGAGGTCGTCGTCCACGCTCCGCTCGCCGCGCGCAAGTTCCAGCCGGGGCAGTTCTACCGGCTGCAGAACTACGAATCGAACGCGCCGATCGTCGAGGGGACGCGCCTCGCGATGGAGGGGCTCGCGCTCACGGGCGCGTGGACCGATCCGGACAAGGGGCTCCTCGGCATCATCGTCCTCGAGATGGGCGGCAGCTCGCGTCTGGTCGCCGCGCTCAAGCCGGGCGAGCCGATCGTGCTGATGGGACCGACCGGCACGCCGACCGAGATCGCCGGCGACGAGACGGTCATGCTCTGCGGCGGCGGCCTCGGTAACGCCGTTCTCTTCTCGATCGCGCGCGCGTTCAAGGCGCTCGGCGCGCGGGTCCTGTACTTCGCCGGCTACAAGCGCGGCGAGGACATGTTCAAGCAGGGCGACATCGAGGCCTTCACCGACCAGGTCATCTGGTGCACCGACGAAGGCGCCGAGGTCACCCCCCGTCGCCCGCAGGACGCGCACTTCCGCGGGAACATCGTGCAGGCGATGATCTCCTACGGGCACGGGAAGCTCGGGACGCCGCTCGTTCCGTTCCGCGAAGTGAACCGCATCCTCGCCATCGGCAGCGATCGCATGATGCACGCCGTCCAGCAGGCGCGGCAGACCGTGCTCCAGCCGTTGCTCGACCCGCGCCACCTCGCCATCGGGAGCATCAACTCTCCGATGCAGTGCATGCTGAAGGAGGTCTGCGCGCAGTGCCTCCAGAAGCAGCGCGATCCGGTGACGGGCGAGGAGTACGTCGTCTTCTCGTGCTTCAACCAGGACCAGGAGCTCGACCGGGTCGACTTCGCCCACCTGCGGCAGCGCCTGCGAGCGAACTCGATGCAGGAGAAGCTGTCGAGCGCGTGGCTCGATCGGATCCTCGCGCAGAAGCCCGATCTGCTCCGGGTCTAGGACGCGCCATGCGAACCACGTTCGTGACGCTGGCGGTCGTGTGCTCACTCGCGTCGATGGCGGCGTGCGTGGGCGACGACACGGTGCAGGAGAGCGAAGACGCCGGGTACTACCCGAGCAACGCGAGCCCGGTCGATGCGACGCTGCCGCCGGACTACGGCGAGGATGCCAGCGAGGACGCGGCTGACGCGCCCAGCGACTCGGCAGCACCGCCGCGCGACGCTGGGGCGAAGGGCGACGCGGGTGACGCATCTGTGGACGCGAGCGACGCGTCGGTCGACGCATCGGCCGCGGACGCGAGCGACGCCACCGCCGATTCGAGCGATGCTTCCGCGCCGGACGCCAGCGATGCGTCACTCGATGCGGGCGACGCGGCCGACTAGCGCATCGTATCTCACGATCCGTCGCGAAAACCCCATCCCCCGTCCCCTTCCCCGCAAGCGAGGAAGGGGGGCAGCGAATCGGCAGCCCGGGAGCTCCCCTTCCTCGCCTGCGGGGAAGGGGCGGGGGGATGGGGTTTCTTCGACGAGTACTCAGCCCTTCATCGGAGAGGTGGCTGGGGGCTGAGGGCTCGCGCGTCCGAACCCGCGGATCACCTTCCCCACGCCTTCCGCATCGCGCTCCCCGATCGCCACGAGCGCTCCATCCACCGCGAGCCACGCGTGCGGCCCTTCGGCTGCGGCGGTCGCGAAGTCCTCCGCACGCACCGCGCGCCCGAAGCGGGCGTCGCGCTCGCCGTTCTCCGTGAGCCGCGCTTCGGGGAGGGCGCGCGACGCTGCACGCTCGACCGGGATCATGCGCGCGGCGAGCTCGGTGCTCGGCGTATCGAGCGGGAGGGCCTCGTCGATCGTGAACGGCCCCGAGCGCGTGCGTCGCAGCGACGTGAGGTGGCCGAGCGTACCGAGGCTCGCCGCCAGATCGCGCGCGAGCGCGCGTACGTAGTACCCCTTGCTGACGTCGCACGTGACGGCGAGCCAGCACCCTCTTTCGGCATCCACGCCGGCGTCGAGGACCTCGAGCGAAAGGACGCTCACGACGCGGGGCGCGTGCTCCACCTCTTCGCCTTGCCGCGCGAGCTTGTAGGAGCGGACGCCGTCCTTGCGAATCGCGCTCACTGCCGGGGGCACCTGCAGCGTGCGCGCGCGCTCGGCCGCGAGGGCCACGGCGATGTGATCGTGCACGTGCCCTGTCTCGATCTGCAGCAGGGCGTCTCGCGTCGCGGGCGGCACCTCGCTCGTCTTCACGACGGTCCCCTCGGCGTCGAGAGAGTCGGTCTCGGCGCCCAGCGCGATGGTCGCCGTGTACGCTTTGTCGGCCGCGGTCAGCCACGTCGCGAGCTTCGTGGCTTCGCCCACGCAGACGACGAGCACGCCGGTCGCCATGGGGTCGAGCGTCCCGGCGTGGCCGATCTCGCGCGTCCGCAGCGCGCGGCGAAGCGTGGCGACGACGTCGTGGCTCGTCGGCCCGCGCGGCTTGTCGATGACGAGCACGCCCGACGGCGGCGGCACCTTCACGCGAGGCTCAGCCAAAGAAGATCGAACGGCGTTCGCCCACACCGCGGTCGAGCATCGCCTGGATCGTGGCGCGCACGCGCTCGGCGAGCCTCCCCACGAGGATCTCGTCTTCCGCGGCCTCCGCGCCGTACCCGTCGAAATCGATCCTCTCGCCGAACACGATCTTCCACTTCGTCGGCGCCGGCACGAGGCCGAGCGGCCCGAGCAGCGGGAACGTCGGGGTCACCGGGATGTACGGAACGCCGATGGCCTTCGACAGGTACTCGATGCGCCCGATCATCGGGTTCGCCTCTTCGGCCCCGATGACCGCAACCGGAACGATCGGCGTTCCGGTCCGCAGGCACAGCTTGATGAAGCCGCCGCGCCCGAAGCGTTGCAGGCGGTAGCGCTCCTTGAACAGCTTGCCGATCCCCTTGACCCCCTCGGGGAACACGGCGACGAGCGCGTCTTTGCGGAGGAGCCGCTCGGCGTTCTCCTGGCAGGCGCGCACGGCGCCCACGCGGTTCGAGAACGAGCCGAGGAACGGGAAGTGGAAGATGAAGTCTTCGGCGAGCCACCGCACGTCGCGCTTCGCCGGGTGCTCGCGCTTCACCGCCACTTTGATCATCACGCCGTCGTACGGGAGCGTCCCGGAGTGGTTGGCCACCAGCAGGCAGCGCCCGGTGCTCGGGACGTGCTCGATCCCGTCGAGCTCGACGCGAAAGTACTTGTCGTAGAGAAAGTCGAAGATCGGCTGAACCTTCTTCTCGTAGACCGGGTCGAAGCCGAAATCGTCCACCTCTTCGCTGCGGTTGCGCATCCCGATGCGCCCCCACTTGCGGAGGTAGAAGTCGGTCGAGAGGAGCTCGCGCGCCGTGTCGAACGCCGTGGGCTCACCCTCGACGGGGAGCGTGCGTGAAGAGGGGGGCGGCGGAATGGGGCGCGGCTCGTGTGTTCGCGCCGACTGATCGATCATTCGGTCGAGACGCTGCTCGAGCTCGCGGATGCGTTCCGCGACGGCAGGAGGGGAGACGTCCGGCGTGTCGTTCGGCGCCTCGGCTTCCACGGTGTCGAGCTCGACCTCCGGCTCGTCCGAGCTCTCGTCCTCGCTCGCCGCCTCTACGTCTTCCTTCGCAGGAGCCGGCGGGGCCTTCACGGGGCTCTTCGCCTTTGCGCGCACTGCGGTCGGTGCCGCCGCCACGGCTTCGGCGATGGCACGACTCACGGCCTCGCGCGAATGCGTCGGCTCCTCGGGCTTGCTGCGGGGGTCACGCTTGTCGAGCTTTGCGGTCGTGCCGCGCTTCGCGTTCTCGACGGGCTTCTTCGCGTCGCGCTTTGCCGGCCCCTTCTTCTTCGCGCCGCTCATGTCGTCGTCTCCTGAAGCAAGCGGACGTCGCGGAGCCGCTGCGCGCTGGTGAAATCGAGCAAGGCCTCGCGCGTCGTGTACGCGGGGCGGAAGCCCATGCGCGTCTTGGCCTTCTGGCCGTCGGCCACGCACAAGAAGCGGAGGTACTTGAGAAACGACGGGGGAGCCTCGGCGAGCTGCGCGAGCCACGCCATCGCTCCGACGGGCTCCGCGATCGGGTGTGGAATGGGGACGGCGATGCGGCCGGCCAGCTTGATCACGGTCGAGAGCGGCAGCACGCCGTCGCCCACGATGTTGAACGTCCCCGGCACGTCGCGGTCGATCGCCAGCTTGAACGCGGCGATGGCATCGACCTCGTGGACGCACTGGAGCAGCGGGTCGAACCCCATCATCGTCGGCACGAGACGGCGCGAGAGGTAGCGCGTGAGGTAGTTGTGCACCGTCGGGCCGAGGATCGGGGCCGTCCGGAGGACCGTCACGACCGACCCCTGCGACCGCTGCGCGAACTTCTGCGCCTCCTTCTCCGCTTCGATCTTGTCGGCGAAGAAAGGCTCACGCGCCGGAGCGCGCAGCGGATGGCGCTCGGAGAGGAAGTTCGGGTTCGAGGGGTGGGCGCCGTAGAGGAGCGTCTGCGACCACATGACGAACTTGCGAATCTGCGCGTGGCGGGCGGCCACCAGCACGTGCATCGTGCCGACGCTCTCCAGCTCGTGCGCCCACGCGGTGGCGTGCGAAGGGGAGGAGAGGAAAGCCAGGTGTACGACAGTGTCCGTACGCTCGGCCGCGAGGATCTCCGCCAGACGCGCTTCGGTCGTCGGCTGCGTGAAGTCGACCTCGTAGCTGCGCGTTTTCGGCCCCGCCGTGCTCGGCGCCTTCGCGTCCACCGCGACGATTCGGTCGACCCGCTCGTCTTCCTCGAGCAGCCCGATGAGGTTCGTCCCCAGGAAAGACGCCGCTCCCGTCACCGCGACCACGCGCGCCCGCGAGCGCGCCGTTCTGACCGAGCGGTCGCCCGTTTCGGCGAGCGCGACCTCACCGTTCTCCTTCGAAGCGGCCATGTGGAGGCGAAGCTACTCGAAAGACGAAAGGTGCGCACGCGCAGGCGGAGCCGACGGTGGACCGCTCCGACCCCGACAGCGGCACTTCTGTAGGTGCCCATCAGATGTTCGCGCGCACGCGACGATGAGTTACGCTTCTGTATCGCCACGATGGGCACCTCCACTAAGCCGGTGCCGCCCCGGATCGGCCCATACGAGCTGCTTCAGCGCATTGCGACCGGCGGCATGGCGGAGGTGTACCTCGCGCGGAGGGAAGGCCCGCACGGGTTTCAGAAACTCTGCGCGCTGAAGCGCATCCTGCCGCAGCTCGCGCGCGACCCCGACTTCACGGCGATGTTCGTCGACGAAGCGCGCGTGTGCGCTCGCCTCGGTCATCCGAACATCGTGCAGGTCTTCGACTTCGGCGAGCACGCTGGCGACTTGTACATGGCGATGGAGTTCGTCGACGGGACCACCGGCGCGCGCCTCATCCGCGCGGCGGCGTCGCAGGACGACGACCTCCCGCTCGAGGTCTCTCTTCACATCGCGCTCAGCGTCCTGCGCGGGCTCGAGTACGCGCACGCGGCGAAGGACGACGACGGTCAGCCGCTGTCGCTCGTGCACCGCGACGTGTCGCCGGGGAACGTGCTCATCGACCGCTCGGGCGCGGTGAAGCTCACCGACTTCGGCATCGCGCGCGCCACCGAGGTCGAGCCGCGGACCGAAGCGGGGCAGCTCAAAGGGAAGCTCGGGTACATGTCGCCCGAGCAGGTCGTGGGGCGCACGCTCGACGCGCGGAGCGATCTGTTCACGCTGGCCATCGTCCTCGCGGAGCTGGTGATGCTGCGGCCTCTCTTCACCGGCGGGAGCGAGCTGGACGTCCTCATGCGCATCCGCGACGCGGATCTGACCGCGCTCGACAGGAGCGCAGGGCGCGTTCCCGATGACGTCCGCGCCGTCCTGTACCGCGCGCTCTCGAAGGACCCGCTGCTCCGGTACCCGACGGCCGCGGCGTTCGCCGAGGCGATCGAGGAGGTCGTGCGCCGTCGCCGCCTGCAGCTCGGGCCGGCGAAGCTCGCGGCGTGGGTCGAGAAGCTCGGCCTGCTCGACGACGGCTACGAGGTCGAAGAGGACACCGAGGAGCGGATCTCCACCGCCGTGCTCGATCTCGACACCGAGACGCAAGAGGCGCTTCGCAGCAGCGATCGACCGTCGAGCGGCCCGGAGCGCGACGTATCGCCGCAGATCTACCGTGTGCGTCAGCCCGACGGGATGATCGTCGGTCCGATGTCGTATCCGCGTCTGGTCGAGCTGTTCGCGACCGGCCGCATGAAGACCCGCTCGGTCATCGCGCGCGAGAGCGCCGAGTACCGTCTGGCGACCGAGTACCCCGAGCTCTCGCGCTTCGTCACCAGCCCCGCGCTCCGCTGGGAGTCGGGGTTCCCCGATGACGCGACCGGGGTTGGCCCCATCGATCGCGTCCTGTTCCCTTCGCGTGTCTTCCAGCTCGTCTCGAAGCGCGAGACGGGATGCCTGATGCTCAACGACGGTGAGCGACGGAAGAAAATCTACATCGTCGAAGGGGTCCCCGAGTTCGTCGCGTCGACCGACAAGCACGAGCTCCTGGGAGAGCACCTGATCGCGCGCGGGCAGGTGCTGCGCATGGAGGTCGACATGGCGCTGGCGATCCTGCCGCGCTTCGGAGGCCGCCTCGGCGACGCGCTCGTCGGCCTCGGCGTCTTGCGACCGATCGAGCTGTTCCGCGCGATTCACGACCAGACGACGGCGCGCTTCGTGGAGATGTTCCGCTGGCGCACGGGCGAGTTCGGCTTCCTGCGCGGCGAGCGTTCACACGAGGAGACGTTCCCCATGGGCGTCGATCCGTACGAGCTCATCGCGCGCGGCGTTCGCGAGGGGTACTCCGTACAGGAGCTCGAGGCGATCCTGAGCCCGCTCGACGAAGAGGTGCTGGAGCCGGTGGTGCCGCTCCCCGTGCGCATCGAGACGTTCCGCTTGCCGGACCGCGAAGCGAACGTGCTGCGTGAGATCGACGGCAAGTCGACCCTTCGCAAGGTGAGCGCCCAGATGAGCGATCAGAAGAAGGCGGACCCGGAAGAGGTCCTGCGCGCCGTCTTCCTCGGGCTGTCGTGCGAGATCCTGCGGTCGCACAGGTGGGCCGCGTTCACGTCGGCGGCGCCGGTTCGCTCGAACCTGTCGCTGCGGTGACTCAAGCGTCGGTGACTGGGGGCTGTCGCGTATCTCGTCGGCCGAGAGCGTAGGCCCTAGCCACGCCGCAGGCCGGGACCGAGCGCAGGCGGCGGCCAGCCCGCCCACCCACGCCGCCTGCGCTCGGTCCCGGCCTGCGGCTTACCGAGGCTGTCGACGATCGAACGGTCCTTGGATTCGAACTCACGTCTCCGGAACGGTAAGCCGAGGGCGGGGGCCGTGGGGGGGGGGGGGGGGGGGGGGCCGGCGGGGGCCCCCCCGCCCCCCGCCCCCCCCCCCCGCCG
>Ga0302279_10003356_pt1 | contig 20083 bp, 19 predicted proteins | sample III_Bog_N3_3_FD_194541 | JGI IMG/M metagenome (GOLD analysis project Ga0302279, IMG submission 194541) | Peat permafrost microbial communities from Stordalen Mire near Abisko, Sweden - III_Bog_N3_3 | ecosystem: Environmental > Terrestrial > Soil > Wetlands > Peat | place: Sweden: Abisko...
CGGCTACCTCGCTCCCGAGCAGGACGGCTGCCTGTCACTGTGGACGCCGGACCAGTTCGAACTGCAGATGGACGCCATGATCGAGCGGGCCTCGACGAGTCGGAGCGACCGCAACCTCGTGCGTCTGTGGGCGTCGACCTCCCACGAGCTGGAGATCGACCGGCAGGGGCGTATGGCGATCCCGGCCCGACTGCGCGAGTACGCCGGCCTGACGTCGGAGGTCCTGGTGCTCGGGGCGATCGACCGGGTGGAGCTGTGGGACCGTCAGACGTGGGACGAGAAGGTCCTCCCCGAGGAAGCTCGTCTGACCCAGGGCGACGACGGCTGAGTGTCGCGATGCGCCTCCACCTCGTCCGTCACGGCTCGACCGAACCCGTCCGCCGCACCGCGGGGACCCGCCGACCCCGTCGTGGGACGGCGGTCCTCACCGCGGTCGCCGAACTCGCCGAGCTCCCCCAGGCGCCGACCTGTGACCACCCTGCCGGTCACGCGTCGACCGGTGACGCCACGCCGTCAGCCGGCCCGGCCGGCACGTCCGGGGGCGATGTCATCGCCGTGCGCCGGATCACCACCTCGTCGCTCGCACTGTCCCCCGCCCAGCTGGCCGAGCGGGTCGGCCACCCCGCCGCTCTTCCCCGCCTCACCCCCCTCCAGTCGGGTCTGGCCGCCGTGTCCCGTCACGACGTCCACATCGAACGCGTCTGGCCCATGCGCAGTCCCTCGACCGGAGCGCTGGGAGAATCCTCCTCCGCCTCCTCCCAGTCGGGTCGCCGCGGCACTCCACCCGTGCGCCCCGTGCCGGCCGAGGGACTGCGGATGAGCGAGGCCTTCCCCCACCAGCCGGTCATGGCCGCCGAGGTCATCGCCCTCCTGTCGGAGGTCCCGGACGGCCTGGTCCTGGACGCCACGCTGGGAGGCGCCGGGCACGGGCGCGCCCTGCTCGAGGCCGCCCCCGGCATCCGGCTGCTCGGGATCGACCGCGACCCGATGGCCGTCGCCGCAGCCACGGGCGAGCTCGCCAAGTTCGGCGACCGCGCCATCATCCGACGGGCCCGGTTCGACTCGCTCGGTGACGTGGTCCGCCAGGTCCAGGACGAGCTGGGCACCCCGGACGACCAGCGGGGCCTGACCGGCGTGCTGTTCGACCTCGGCGTCAGCTCGCCCCAGCTCGACGTGGCCGAGCGCGGATTCTCCTACCGCCGGGACGCGCCGCTCGACATGCGCATGGATCCCACGGTGGGTCGCACCGGCGCCGACGTGGTGAACGAATCGAGTGAGAACACCCTGGTCGAGCTCTTCGCCGACAACGGCGAGACCCGCTTCGCCCGGCGGATCGCCCGGGCGATCATCGCGGCCCGTCCGATCTCCACCACGGGGCAGCTCGCCGACATCGTGCGCGAGGCGATCCCGGCGGCCACCCGGCGCACCGGCGGCCATCCGGCCCGACGGGTGTTCCAGGCGATCCGCATCGCCGTCAACGAGGAGCTCGACCAGCTCCACACCGGCCTGGACGCCGCCCTGGGGCTGCTCCGACCCGGTGGCCGCTGCGTGGTCATCTCCTACCACTCGGGCGAGGACCGCCTGGTCAAGACCACGTTCACCTCGGCCGTGACGGACGACTGCCACTGCCCGCCCGGGCTGCCCTGCGTGTGCGGCGCCGATCCGCAGTTCCGGCTGGTCAACCGGGGGTCGCGCCGTCCCTCGGACTCCGAGGTCACCGCCAACCACCGCGCCGAGGCCGCCCGGCTCCGCGTCGTCGAGCGGCTGCCGGACACGGCGTCCGCAGCCTCCAAGAGCGGCGAGGTGGCCTGATGGCACCGCCCTCGACGGCCACGGCCCGGCGGGCCCCGGCCGCGCCCCAGTCGCGTCCCGCCACCCGACGCCCGCCGCTGCGCATCTTCCAGCCCGAGCCGCGCCGGGGTGCCCGGAAGGGGCGGCCCGCCCGTGCCCACGTGTGGATGGCCGTCGCACTCGTGGTGGGCAGCCTCCTGTTCGTGGTCGTGGGTGACGCCATGGTGGCCCAGGACCAGGTGCGCCTGTCCAACCTCCAGGGGGCCATCGCCTCGGCGCAGGCGACCCAGAAGTCCATGCAGACCGAGGTCGCCCAGCTGGCGGCCCCGGACCGCGTCGTGGCCCAGGGGATCGCCCTCGGCCTTACCGCCCCGGCCCAGGTCGTCAACCTGCCCCAGGTACCGCTCGACGTGCCCCTCCCGGTGCCGCAGACGTCCTCCGCCCCCACCCCGGCGACGTCGCCCGCCCGGTGAGCCCCGCCGTCCTCCTCAGCCGGCGCACCCGTGCGATGCGCCTGCTGCTCGTGGCCGTGTTCGGCGTCATGATCCTGCGCCTCGTCCAGGTCCAGGAGTTCGGCAACCAGCACTACGCGGCGCTGTCCCGGGCCCAGCTGACCCAGGCCGTGTCGGTCCCGGCGGTCCGCGGGGGCATCTACGACCGCAACGGCGAGGTCCTGGCCGAGACGGTCACCCGGCAGACCGTGGTGGCCGATCCGCAGATCATCAGCAAGCCGGCCGTCGTGGCGGCGGCACTGTCGCCGCTGCTCGGGATCCCGGCCGACACCCTGCGGGCCCAGCTGACCGAGCCCACCGGATTCGTCTACCTGGCCCACCGGGTGCCCGACGCCGTGGCCGCCGCCGTCACCAAGATGAACCTCAACGGGATCAACCTCGTGCCCGAGTCGCAGCGGGTGGTCCCGGTGGGCCGGCTGGCCCAGCCGGTCGTGGGCACGGTCGGATGGGACGGCAACGGCACCTCGGGCATGGAGTACCAGCTCCAGTCGCTGCTGGCCGGCAAGGCCGGGACCACGGACCTCCTCCAGTCGCCGTCCGGAGTCGCCCTTCCGAGCGGTGACCGGTCGACGCCGGCCACGCCGGGCACCGGGGTGGAGCTCACCCTCGACGAGTCCGTCCAGTACGTGGCCGAGCAGGCGCTGGCCGCCGAGATCGTCGCCTCGCACGCCACCGGTGGCACGGCGGTCATCATGGACGTCAAGTCGGGCGACATCCTGGCCATGGCCAACCTGAATGCAACGCCTGCGGCGAACGGCACGTCCGGGGCGACCGGCACGCCCGCCACGACGGGCACGCCCGCCACGCCCGCCACGGCGACCCTGGCGGCGAAGGTGGCGACGGCCCCGAACACGTCGGGGGCAACGCTGATCGCCCAGTCCGACACGCTGCCCGCCGGCGTCGAGGAGGCGCCGTCCAACTCGGCCGTGACCCAGGTCTACGAGCCGGGGTCCGTGTTCAAGCTGGTCACGTTCTCGGCGGCACTGGCCGACTCGGTGGTCACCCCGTCCACGACGCTGTCGGTCCCGGCCGCGCTCCCGATGGGCAAGTACACGTTCCACGATGCCGAGCAGCACGGCACCGAGGCCATGACGGCCACCCAGGTGCTCGCCCAGTCGTCCAACATCGGGACGATCGAGGTGGCCCAGGGCCTCGGCGAGACGCGACTGCTCGGCCAGATCGCCAACCTCGGATTCGGGAAGCCCACCGGACTGGACATCCCCGGTGAATCGCAGGGCCTGGTACCGGGCGCCGCCCAGTGGACCGGCACCTCGATCGGGTCCACGCCGATCGGGCAGGACGACGCCGTGACCGCCCAGCAGGTGCTCGATGCCTACAACTCCGTGGCCGACGGGGGGGTCTTCGTGTCCCCCCGGCTCATCCGGGCCACGGTGGCCAGTGACGGCGCGGTCACCGGTGCCGCCCCCTCGGAGTCGCACCGGGTGATCGACCCGGGGACGAACTCGGAGCTGACCACCATGCTCGAGTCGGTGGTCTCGGCCGGGACCGGCACGAGCGCGGCCATCGACGGATACACCGTGGCCGGCAAGACCGGCACCGCCCAGATCCCCAGTCCGGACCACCTCGGATACATCCCCGGGGCCTATATCGGTTCGTTCGCCGGTTTCGCACCGGCCCAGCACCCGGTACTGTCGGCCATCGTCGTCCTGGACCGCCCCACGCCGATCTACGGTGGTGCCGTGGCTGCCCCGGTGTTCTCCACGATCATGTCCTACGCCCTCCACCACTTCGGCATCCCCACCACCGCCGCGGCCACCACGGCTGCCTCGACGACGGCCGTGGGCGGCACGGGCAGTGTGACCGTGCCCGCCGGAGCGGTCACGGAAGGGCCCTAGGTGGGTCCGGGTCCACTCGACCTCCCCGCCGACCCGACGCTGACCCACCGGATGCCGACGTGGTAATGGTGGCCGACCTGCTCGACGACGTGGCCGTTGCCGAGGTCCGCGGCGATACCGCGACGGTGGTGTCCTCGGTCGAATTCGACAGCCGACGTGCGGTCGCGGGTGCACTGTTCTGCTGCGTCCCCGGCGAGCACACCGACGGTCACGCCCATGCCGCCGACGCGGTCGCCCGCGGGGCGACGTCCCTCCTCTGCGAACACTTCTGTGACCTCGGGGTGACCCAGGTCCGGGTGGCGCCCGGTGGCGCCCGGCCGGCCATGGCGTCGGTGGCTGCGGCGTTCTGGGGCCATCCGGCCCGCGCCCTCGACACGGTCGGTGTGACCGGGACCAACGGGAAGACCACCGTGACCCAGCTGGTCCGGTCGGTCCTCGAGGCCGACGGCCGCCCCACCGGCGTGGTGGGCACGTTGGGCGGGGCGCGGACGACCCCCGAGGCGCCGGACCTGCAGCGCACCCTGGCCGGGATGGTGTCCGACGGCAGCCGGGCGGTGGCGATGGAGGTCTCGTCCCACGCGCTGACCCAGCACCGGCTGGACGGGATCGTGTTCGACGTCGCCGTGTTCACCAACCTGAGCCGTGACCACCTCGACTACCACGGGACGATGGAGGCCTACTTCGAGGCGAAGGCGTCGCTGTTCACCCCGCAGCGCTGCCGCCACGCCGTGGTCGTCGCCGACGACGCCTGGGGCGCGTTGCTGCTCGAACGTCTCCGGCCGCTCGAGAGCGCCCACTTCGCCGTCACCGCCGTGCGGGCGGACGAGGCGTCCGACGTGGAGCTCGCCGTGGGGAGCACCCGGTTCACCTGGCGGGGCCGGCCGGTGGTGCTGCCCCTGTCGGGACGGTTCAACGTGGAGAACGCCCTGGTGGCGGCCGCCGTCGGTCGCGCGCTCGGCGTGGACGGGGACCGGGTGGCCGAAGGGCTGTCTGCGGCGCCGCCGGTGCCCGGGCGCATGGAGCTCGTCGGCGCCGGGGCACCGGTGGCCGTGCTGGTGGACTACGCCCATACCCCGGCCGGCCTGTCGGTGGCGCTCGACGCGGCCCGCTCGCTGGCCGGCCCGGGCCGGGTGCTGTGCGTGTTCGGCTGCGGGGGGGACCGTGACGCGGGCAAGCGGTCCCAGATGGGGACGGTGGCGACGGCGGGGGCCGACGAGGTCGTCCTGACCTCGGACAATCCCCGGTCGGAGGACCCGCTGGCCATCATCGATGCGATCCGGGCCGGCGCCGTCGAGGGTGCCGTGGTCATGGTGGAGCCGGACCGGTCCGCCGCCATCGTGCTCGCGGTCGGTCGGGCCCGCCCCGGCGACGTGGTCCTGGTGGCCGGCAAGGGCCACGAGGTCACCCAGACCACCGGTCGGGGCACCGTGCCCTTCGACGACCGCGTCGAGGCGGCCCACGCCCTGGCCGGGCGGTTCGGCCCGGTGGCCGGCCCCCCCGGGGAGCCGCTCCCGTGATCTCCCTGATGACCTCGGGCGGTGTCGCCCTGTGGGTGGCCGTCCTGAGCACCCCGTTCCTGATCCGCTGGCTGCTGAAGAACGGGATCGGTCAGCAGATCCGCGAGGACGGGCCCCAGGTGCACATCGCCAAGGCGGGTACGCCAACCATGGGCGGCATCTGCATCGTGGCCGCGGTCCTGGTGGGGTTCGTGTCGGCCCACCTCGTGCCCGGGGTGCACTGGTCGCGCTCGGGGGCCCTGGTGATGCTGGCGATCCTGGGCGCGGGGGCGATCGGCTTCGCCGATGACTGGATCAAGGTCCGCCACCGGCGGAGCCTCGGGCTCAACAAGCGGGCCAAGTTCGGGTCGCAGCTGGCCCTCGGCCTGGCCTTCTCGATCCTGGCGGTCTACTGGGCGCACACGTCGACGACGCTGTCGTTCACCCGGTACAACTCGATCGGCCTGCACATGGGCACCGTTGTCTGGGTCATCTGGGCCACGGTGATCCTGGCGGCGGCCGCCAATGCCGTGAACCTCACCGACGGCCTCGACGGCCTGGCCGCCGGCTCGTCCACCTTCTGCTTCGCCACCCTGGCCATCATCGGGTACTGGCAGTACCGGCACTTCAGCATCTACCACGTGGGCGACGCCCTGGACCTCGCCCTGGCGTCCGTGGCCCTGGCCGGGGCCTGCGTCGGCTTCCTGTGGTGGAACGCGGCTCCGGCCAAGATCTTCATGGGGGACACCGGGTCGCTGTCGATCGGCTCGGGTCTGGCGGCCCTCTGCCTCCTCATGAACCTCGACCTGCTCCTGGTGATCCTGGGGGGCCTGTTCGTGATCATCACGCTGTCGGTGGTGATCCAGGTGATCAGCTTCCGGGTGTTCCACCGGCGGGTGTTCCTCATGGCACCGCTGCACCACCACTTCGAGCTGATGGGGTGGCCGGAGACGACGGTGATCGTCCGCTTCTGGATCCTGGCCGGCCTGTTCGCCGCCCTCGGACTGGGCATCTTCTACGGCGACTTCCTGTCGGTCGGTACGGTCCATTGAGGGCCGACGCCCCCCAGCCGTCGGGCGCCGGCCCCGGCCGGCCGGGCCCCGGGTTCCACCACCTGGGCGCGCCCATCGGCGAGGCTGGGGGTATGGAGGCCCACGAGTTGCGTGCTGTCGTCCCTGCCGGGGCCCGGCCGAGCGGAGCCACCGGCCGTGGCTGAGCGGAAGCAGGCCACCCGGGCGAAGGCGTCGGCACGGAGCGGCCCCCCGTCGCTCGCCGGGCGGCTGTCCGCGGTGCCCACGGCCGCCGCCGTGGCCGTGCTGGTGACCGTGCTGTGCGTCTTCGGCCTGGTGATGGTCGGTTCGGCGTCGCCCGTGGTGTCGCTCCTCACCTACGACTCACCGTGGACGATCTTCTTCCGCCAGGTGCTGTGGATGGTGGTCGGCATTGGCGCCCTCCTCGTCTTCGCCCGCATCGACTACCGCACCTGGCGCCGGTGGTCGGTGCCGCTCGTCGTCGGCACCGTGTGCCTGCTGGTGGCCGTTCTCGTCCCCGGCCTCGGGGTGACCGCCGGCGGGTCGTCGCGGTGGATCGGGTTCGGACTCCTCCGACTCCAGCCCTCCGAGCTGATGAAGCTGGCGATGGTGGTCTTTGCCGCCGACATCGTGGTCAAGCGCATGGACCGTGACGCGCCGGCAAAGCAGGTGATCGCCCCGGTCATGGGTGTCCTGGTCGTGTCGGCCGCGCTCATCATCAAGCAGCCCGACATGGGCACGGCGATGGTGCTGAGCTGCATCGCGTTCGGCATCCTGTTCATGAGCGGGGTGCCGCTGGCCCCGCTGACCAAGGTGCTGGTCGCCTTCGTGGCCATCGCCGTCGTCTTCGCCTTCAGCGACTCCTACCGGCGGGACCGGATCCTGTCGTTCGTCAACCCCGGGGCCCACCAGTCCGGGACCGGCTACCAGGTCTGGCAGTCGCTCATCGGACTCGGGTCGGGGCACCTCTTCGGGCTCGGACTCGGGGGCGGCCGCGAGAAGTGGGGCACCCTCCCGAACGCCCACACCGACTTCATCTTCTCGGTGGTGGGGGAGGAGCTCGGCCTCGTCGGCGCCGTCGTCGTCCTGCTCCTGTTCTTGGCGCTGGCCTGGTACGGGTTCCAGGCGGCCGGCCGCGCTCCCGACCGCTTCGGCTCGCTGCTGGCCGTCGGGGTGACCATCTGGATCACCAGCCAGGCCGTGATCAACATCGGGGCCGTGATCGGTGTGCTGCCGGTGACCGGGATCCCGCTGCCGTTCATCTCGTTCGGAGGGTCGTCCCTGGTGATCACTCTGGCCGCGGTGGGGATCCTCCTGAACATCGCCGTGCAGGAGCGCTCGGGCCCACGCGCCCGCCCCCAGCGCCGCCGCCTCGTCCGGGCGTGACCGCCCCGGTCCGCGAGACCGGCCGGGGCGACGCCACCCCACGGTGCTACGCACTGGTGGCCGGCGGAGGCACCGCCGGACATCTCCAGCCCGCCCTGGCCATCGCCGAGGCGCTGGTGGCCCGCGGCCACGAGCGGTCGTCCATCGAATTCCTCGGGTCCGAGCGCGGCCAGGACGCGGCCACGCTGGAGGGCCGCGGCTTCCCGGTCACCCTGCTCCCCGGCCGCGGCATCGTGCGCAGCCTGGCCCTCTCGGACCTGGTCCGCAACGTGCGGTCGGCCGGGGAGCTGGTGGTGGCCGCCGTGCGGGCGGTGGGTGTGGTCGGACGGGCCCGCCCCCGGGTGGTGGTCGCCGTCGGGGGCTACGCCAGCCTGGCCGGTGCCGTGGGGGCCATCGTGCACCGGGTGCCCCTGGTCCTGGTCAACGTGGACGCCGTCCCCGGTGCGGCCAACCGGCTGTTCGGTCGGTGCGCCCGGGCCAGCGCGGTGGGGTGGCCGGGCAACCCGCTGCCCCGGGCGGTGGTGACGGGGACGCCGGTGCGGCCGGAGATCACCGCGGTCGACCGGTCGGCGTCGGGCAGGGCCCGGGCCCGGCGCGAGCTCGGGCTCCCCGGGGACCGCTCGCTGGTGGTCGCCTTCGGGGGGTCGCTCGGGGCACGTCAGATCAACCGGGCCGTCGACGGGGCCGCCGGACGGTGGGCCGCCCGCGACGACCTGGCGATCTACCACATCGCGGGGCGCCGGGACTGGGCCGCCTATGCCGGGGACGTCGGAGTCGACCGGGTGCCGGCCGAGGGACCGGGCGTCACCGCAGAGGGGCTCGCCGTCGTCCGCGTGGCCTACGAGGACCGGATGCCCACCGTGTACGCCGCCGCCGACGTGGTGGTGTGCCGGGCCGGCGCCATGACCGTGGCCGAGCTGGCGGTGGCCGGGGTGCCGGCCGTGCTGGTGCCGCTGCCCGGGGCCCCGGGCGACCACCAGACGGCCAACGCCCGGGTCCTCGAGCGAGCCGGCGCCGCCGTCCTGCTGCCCGACGGCGACTGCACGCCGGCCGGACTGGTCGGCGTGGTGGAAGGGCTCCTGGCCGACCCCGCCCGGCTGGCCGCGATGGGACGGGCGGCCGCCTCGGTGAGCCGGCCCGACGCCGCCGACGCCGGCGCCCGGGTGGTCGAGGAGAGCGCCCTGCCGGACGGCGGGGGCGGGCACGGCGCCGGACGGGGGGCGGCGTGACAGGTTCCGCGTCCCGGGGGATCGGGGACCCGGCCGTGCTGCCGCACGTGCACATCGTCGGTGTGGGGGGCGCGGGCATGAGCGCCATCGCCACCGTGCTGCGGGCCATGGGCCACGAGGTGACCGGCAGCGACCTGCGCGGGTCGGGGGTGACCGAGCGGCTCCGGTCGCTCGGGATCGACGTCGCCATCGGGCACGGTGCGGCGAACGTCGGCGACGCCGGTCTGGTGACCGTGTCGACGGCCATCCGACCCGACAATGCCGAGGTCGTCCGGGCCCGGGAGCGCGGGATCCCGGTGCTGGCCCGGGCCGAGACCCTGTCCGCCATCGCCGCCCGCAAGCGGTGCATCGCCGTCGCTGGGACCCACGGCAAAACCACGACGGCGTCGATGCTCGCCCTGGTCCTGGTGGAGGCCGGGCTTCGGCCGTCGTTCCTCATCGGCGGCGAGGTCAACGAGATCGGCACCAACGCCGTGTGGGACTCCGGCGAGTGGATCGTGGTGGAGGCCGACGAGAGCGACGGGACCTTCCTCCACCTCGTACCGGACATCGCCATCGTGACCAACGTGGAGGCCGACCACCTCGACCACTACGGTTCCTTCGACGCCGTGCGAGCCGCGTTCGCCGAGTTCGTGGCCTCCGCCGGTCACCGGGTGGTCGGGGCCGACGACGCCGAGGCACTCGCCATCGGACGGGCGGCCGGGGCCGACCTCGTGGGAATGGCCGACGAGGCGACCTACCGGATCAGCGCCCTCGACACCGGACGCAGCTCCGTGTCGTTCGACCTCCTCGGCCCGGACGGGGCGCGTCTGACCCGGCTGCAGGTGGCGGTCCCCGGCCTGCACAACGCCAGGAACGCCGCCGTGGCCACCGTGGCCGCCCTGGCCGCCGGAGCCCCCGTGGAGGCCGCGGCCCGGGCGCTGGCCCGGTTCGGGGGCGTGGCCCGCCGATTCGAGTTCCGGGGCGTCCAACGGGGTGTGACGTACGTCGACGACTACGCCCACCTGCCCACCGAGGTCCGTGCCGCGCTCGGCGCGGCCCGCAACGGCGACTGGGGACGGGTGGTGGCCGTCTTCCAGCCCCACCGGTACTCGCGGACGGCCGAGGTCGGGGACGGGTTCGGGGATGCCTTCGGCGACGCCGACGTCGTCGTGGTCACCGATGTGTACGGCGCCGGCGAGGCCCCGGTGCCGGGCGTCTCGGGCCTCCTGGTGGCCGAGTCGGTGCGCCGCCACCGCCCCGAGGTCGAGCTCCTCTACGTGCCGGGCCGCGCCGACCTGGTCGGGGCGGTGGCGGCACTGCTCCGTCCGGGCGACCTGTGCCTGACACTCGGTGCCGGCGACCTCACGTCCCTGCCCGACGAGCTGATGGACGCGGGTGTCCACCGGGACGGGGACGGGGACGGGGACGGAGCGGGCGGGGCGGGGGACGGGACCGGGGCGTGACCGCACCGGGCGACCTCGAACTCCTGGCCGCTCGCCTCGGCCCCCTGGCCGTCCGCGACGCGCCGCTGGGTGCCCGGACCACCTACCGGGTCGGGGGGACGGCGGCGTTGACGGTGGAGCCGCGTGACGAGGCGGTGCTCGTCGAGGTGGCCGCGGCCCTCGGTGGCCTGGATGTGCCCGTGCTCGTGCTCGGGAACGGCTCCAACCTGCTCGTGGCCGACGCCGGGTTCCGTGGGCTGGTCATCCATCTCGGTCCGGGGTTCGAGGCGCTGGCGATCGACGGCACCGAGGTCCGGGCCGGCGGGGGGCTGGCACTACCCACCCTGGCCCGTCGGACGGGCGCCGCCGGCCTCACCGGACTCGAATGGGCGGTGGGTGTACCCGGATCGGTGGGCGGCGCGGTGCGGATGAACGCGGGCGGCCACGGCTCGGACACGGTGGCCACGCTGGTCCGCTACCGGGTCGTCGACCTGGTCTCGGGCGCCGTGGACGACCATCCGGTAGCCGACCTGGACGCCTCGTACCGCCACACCTCCATCGCCCCGACCGAGGTCGTGGTCGAGGCCACCCACCGACTGACCGGGGCGGACCCGGCGGTGTGCCGGGAGGTGATCGACGGGATCGTGCGCTGGCGGCGGGCCAACCAGCCGGGAGGAGCGAACGCCGGGTCGGTGTTCACCAACCCGGAAGGCGACTCGGCGGGCCGGCTGGTCGACGCCTGCGGACTGAAGGGACTCCGGATCGGCACCGCCGAGGTCTCGCCCAAGCACGCGAACTTCATCCAGGCCGACCGGGCGGGGTCGGCGGACGACGTCCGCCGGGTGATGGACGCCGTGCGGGACCGGGTGCGCGAGGCCACCGGCACCGAGCTCACCACCGAGATCCGCATGGTCGGGTTCGACGACGGGACCGGGCCCGGCGGGTCGCCGACGTGACGCCTCCGGTACGGGACACCGACTCGATCGACCCCCGGATCCGTCAGCGCCGCGAGCAAGTCGAGCGCAGCCGTACCCAGAAGCGCCTGCGGTGGCTGGCCGTGGTCGCCGGCGTGGCCGCACTCGTCGTCCTGGGCGTGCTGGCGCTCCACACGCCGCTCTTCGAGGCCAAGGTCGTCACGGTCACGGGCGAGCACCCGAACACGAGCACGCTGGCCATCGAGGCGGCCGCCGGCGTGCTCCACCACCCACCCCTCATCAGCGTGGACCCCGGGCCGGCGGCGGCTCGGGTGGAGTCACTGCCGTTCATCGCCTCAGCCCAGGTGGTCCGCCACTGGCCGGACGCCGTGACCATCGCCGTGACCGAGCGGACCCCGGTGACCACGATGGCCGGCCCCGCCCCCGCCTGGTCGACCCTGGACGGCGGCGGACGGACCCTGGCGGTGACCCCGGGCAAGCCCGTGCTGCCCGTCCTGGTCGTGACGTCGGCCCGGGGGCCCGTCCACCCGGCACCGGTCGGCGCCACCGTAGCCCCGGCGGCCGACCCGGGCCTCCTGGTCGCACGCACCCTCCCGCCGGCCTTCGCCGGCCAGGTCGTCTCGATCACGGTGGCGGCGGACGCCACCGTGTCGCTGGCCCTCAATTCGGGGCTGGTGGTCCTGCTGGGCACCACAAGCGACCTCACCGCCAAGTACGAGGACGTGGCGGCCATCATCGCCCACGCGCCGCTCCGCGGGGCACACACGATCGATGTGACCGTGCCCCAGACACCGACGGTCGGTCCGTGACCGTGCCCGGTCGGCGGGCGCGGCCCGGGGACGCACCGGGGCCCGACCCCGTCGGCCGGTGCTTGACCCTGGGCGGTGTGAACCGTATCGTTGGCGCGAACTCGCAGGTTGGAACGGTTTCAACCTTTGGTCGAGGGTGAGGAACTTCATGACCGTTCCGGCACAGAGCAACTACTTCGCCGTCATCAAGGTGGTGGGCGTCGGCGGGGGTGGCGTCAACGCCGTCAACAGGATGATCGAATCCGGTCTGCGGGGAGTCGAGTTCATCGCCACCAACACGGACGCCCAGGCGCTGCTGATGAGCGACGCCGACCTCAAGCTGGACATCGGACGCCAGCTGACCCGTGGGCTCGGCGCCGGGAGCGACCCCGAGGTGGGCCGTCTGGCCGCCGAAGAGCACCGCTCCGAGATCGAGGAAGCCCTCAAGGGCGCGGACATGGTGTTCATCACGGCCGGCAAGGGCGGGGGAACCGGCACGGGTGCGGCCCCGGTCGTGGCCGAGATCGCCAAGGGCCTCGGTGCCCTGACCATCGGCGTGGTCACCCGCCCGTTCACCTTCGAGGGGCGCCGCCGCTCGGTCCAGGCCGAGCAGGGCATCCAGAACCTCAAGGAGAAGGTCGACACCCTCATCATCATCCCGAACGACCGGCTCCTCACCGTGTCGAACGAGAAGACGTCGATGGTCAACGCCTTCAAGATGGCCGACGAGGTCCTGATGCAGGGTGTGCAGGGCATCACCAGCCTGATCACGATCCCCGGCCTCATCAACACGGACTTCGCCGACGTGAAGATGATCATGTCGAACGCCGGAACCGCCATCATGGGCATCGGCTCGGCCACCGGCGAGGGCCGGGCGGTCAACGCCGCCCGCGCCGCCATCACCAGCCCCCTGCTCGAGGCCTCCATCGAGGGTGCACGGGGCATCCTGCTCAACATCGCCGGCGGCCCGGACCTCGGCCTGTTCGAGGTCAACGAGGCCGCCGAGATCATCCACGGCGTGGCCCATCCCGACGCCAACATCATCTTCGGCAGCGTCATCGACGAGGCGATGGGCGAAGAGGTGCGGGTCACGGTGATCGCCGCCGGATTCGAGCGGTGGGAAGCGCAACCACCCGTCCGTGGTGGCACCGCCGCGCCCGAGTCGACCGGTCGCGACGAGGCCCGCAGCCGGGTGCTCGGTGCCGAGTCGGCCCATGAGGACATCTTCGCCACACCGGCGGACGACGACCTCGACCTGGGCGATGACGACTTCGACGTGCCCTCGTTCCTGCGCTGAGCCACACCGTGGCGCTGGTCACCGGCGCACGCCTCCTCGAACTCCCCGGTCCCGTCCATGCGGCGTGGAGCGACGCGTCCCGGGGCGACCTGCGGCCCCGTGGGCACGGGCCCGACGACGGTGTCCCGCTGGGTGCCCTCGCCTCCGAGCTGGCGGTGGCCACGGACAGCCGCATCGAACGGGTGGCCTGGGCCACCCAGGTGCACGGGACGCAGGTGCGTGACGTCTGGTTCGAGGCCCAGGCCACCGGGCCCGTCACCCGACCTGCGCTGTGGGCCCTGGGTGAGGGCGACGCCCTGGTCTCCGTCACGCCCGACGTCGCCCTGTGCGTGCTGACCGCCGACTGCGGAGCCCTCGCGCTGGCCAGTCCCGAAGGGGTCTTCGCCGCCGTGCACGCCGGATGGCGCGGGCTGCTCGGCGGGGTGGTCGAGGCCACCGTCGAGCGGATGCGGGGGTGGGGGGCCACCGACGTCGTCGGTGCGCTGGGCCCCTGCATCCACGCCGGCTGCTACGAGTTCTCAGGTCCCGACCTCGATGCGGTGGCCGCCGTCCACGGCGCCACGGTCCGGGGTCGCACGGCCGACGGGCGACCGGCGCTGGACGTGCCGGCCGGGATCGCCGCCGCCCTGGCCCGGGCCGGGGCACGCAGCATCGACGGGGTCGAGGTGTGCACGGCGTGCGACGACGGGTACTTCTCCCACCGGGCCCGTCACGACCGGGGGCGCCAGGCGCTGGTGGTCTGGTCGGGGCGCAGCCGGGACGGCAGATGACAGCGCCCGGCGGCGCCTTCCCCGGGTTCGACGGACGGCTCGCCGCCATCCGGCGCCGGATCGACGCCGCGGCGCCGGACCCGGACCGGGTGACCCTGCTCGCCGTCACCAAGGGGTTCGGCCCCGAGGCCGTGCGCACCGCCGTGGCCGCCGGCCTGGTGGCGGTGGGAGAGAACTACGCCGACGAACTCGTGGCCAAGGCCGCCGTCCTCGCCGCCGACCCCGGTCCGGCCCCTTCCTGGCACTATCTCGGGGCCATCCAGAGGAACAAGGTGCCCCGGCTGGCCCCGGTGGTGGCGTGCTGGCAGGGACTCGCCCGGATCGAGGAGGGGCGTGCCATCGCCCGACGGGGCCCCGGGGCCCAGGTGCTCGTCCAGGTCGACGTGGCCGGGCTGCCCGGGCGCGGCGGCGTCCCACCGGCGGAGGTGCCCGGCCTGGTGGCCGCCCTGCGCGCCGAGGACCTCGACGTGGCCGGGCTGATGGCGGTGGGGGCCCCGGGCCCGGCCGAAGGGGCGCGGCCCGGGTTCCGGGAGGTCACCCGGCTGGCCGACCGGCTCGACCTGCGGATCCGGTCCATGGGGATGACCGACGACCTCGAGGTGGCCCTCGAGGAGGGCTCGACGATGGTGCGGCTGGGCCGGGCGCTCTTCGGCGACCGGCCGGTGCGCACGACGGGTTGAGCGGGCGCACCCGCGGCGCCGGAGCTGCTCAGGACGCACGTGCCCGGCGACCGCACCGGCACGGCCGCCGTCCCGTCCCGGGCCCCGGCAGCGTGCCACCGGCCGCCCGGGACACGCACTACGCTGTCGCCGGGAGGAACAAATGGCAACTTCGTTCATCAAAAAGTCAATGGCCTATCTGGGCCTCGTCGACGACTACGACGACTACGACGACTACGACCGCCCCGCGCCGGTCAGCACGCGCCAGCGGCCCGTCGGCCTCGAGGCCGACGACGAGGCGCCTCCTGTGTCGACCGGCCGCATCCGCGTGCAGCCGTCCGCCGGCACCCCGGGGCCGGTGGCCGCCCCGGTGCAGCAGCCGACGCCACGGGCGTCCACCTCCCCCTCGGTCAAGATCTCGACGCCGGACGCCGGCGCCCGTGTCCACATCGTCGCCCCGGCCCGCTTTGCCGACGCCGTGGAGATCGCCAACCGGCTCATGAGCAACCAGCCGGTCATCGTCAACATGCAGACCGCCGACCGGGACCTGCAGCGACGCATGATCGACTTCTGTAGCGGGGCCACGTACGCCCTCTCGGGGGGCATGGAGCGCGTGGCCGACGAGGTGTTCCTCCTCACCCCCTCCAACGTCAAGGTGTCCGAGGAAGAGCGTCAGCGCCTGGCCGACCACGGCCTGGTCTCCCCCTGACCCCGCGCCCCGCGCCGGCCACCCGGCCCCTAGGCTGAATCCCCATGCTCCGGCTGATCGGCCACCTCCTCGACCTGTTCCTGCTGGTCCTGTTCGCGTACTCGATCCTGAGTTGGGTGACCGTCATGGGTCGCCTCGACTACGACTCACCGGTCATCAAGATCCAGCGGGTCCTGGGCAAGATCTGCGAGCCCGTGCTCGCCCCGATCCGTCGGATCGTCCCGCCGGTGCGGGTGGGCGGCGCCGGCATCGACCTCTCGGTGCTCATCGTCTTCGTGGTCGTGATCGTCCTGACCGACACCGTCTTCAACTGACGGCAGCCCGGCCGGGGGGCGATGGCGGGCTCCCGCGGCGAGCCGACGGCCCTGAACTGGGACGACGGAGTCCCCCGGGGAATCCCTGGATTCGGTCGGCGTCGCCGCTACCATGGGGGCATGGACGCTTCCCAATCTGCACTCGACTCACTGCGCACCGTGGAGTTCCGCGAGACCCTCAAGGGGTACCACCGGGACGACGTCGACGAGTACCTGGAGAAGGCGGCCGTTGAGGCCGAGGGCCTGCAGGAGCAGCTGCGCCAGAACACCGAGCGCCTGCGCAAGGCGGCCGAGACGATCGCCCAGCTCGAGACCGAGCTCGCCGCCAAGCCTGAGGCGCCGGCCCAGGTCGTGGCGGCCCCGGCGGAGCCGGTCGTCGCCGACGACACCCTCCAGCGGACGCTCCTGCTGGCCCAGAAGTTCGTCGACGAGACGAAGGCCGATGCCGAGGCCGAGGCCAAGCGCGTCGTCGCCGATGCCGAGGCCCAGGCCCGCAAGGTGCAGGCCGAGTCCGAGCAGCGGCTCCGGGAGGAGATCGCCCGCCTGGAGTCGAGCCGGAGCCACCTCTCCCACGAAGTCGAGACCATGGCCCGCCAGCTCGAGGCCGAGCGGGAGCGCCTGCGTTCGGCGCTGTCCGAGATGCTCCACTGGGTGGACGGCCACCTGCAGCCGGCCGACGACGGCGCTGCGGTGACGAACATCTCCGACGCCCAGCGGACCTCGCCCGGTTCGGGCGAGGTCACCCAGCTGCGGCCGTCGGCCGCGTCGTCGGGCTCCCTTCCCCTCTGAGGGCGCACTCCGGCTGATCGGCGGCGTCGGACGGACATCGTCCGATCACCGCGGCGTCGCGGTGCCCGGGACCGAGCCGACACCCGTAGGGCTGTTTCCCGAGTTGGTCCGGTCGGGGGCCGTCCACGACTAGGGTGCCAGGGACATCCGGGCAGGTCCTCCGGATTGCCGTGTCCACCGGGGCACGGTAGGGTCGCCCGCTCGTCGATGTCGGCGGCACGGTCGTGCCGCAGTGCCCGGGTGCCGAATGCGGCGCGGCGGGCAGATCCCTCAAGGAGGTCGAATTGACCGCAGTGAAGAAGTCGGCGGCAGGCTCCACCAAGGCTGCTCCGGCCAAGAAGGCGGCTCCGGCCAAGAAGGCGGCTCCGGCCAAGAAGGCGGCCACCAAGGCCACATCGGCCACCAAGGCCGCTCCGGCCAAGAAGGCGGCTCCGGCCAGGGCCGCCGCCAAGGCGCCGACGGCCAAGAAGGGCGCCCCGGCCGCCAAGGCACCGACGTCCAAGGCCCCGGCCAAGAAGGCACCGGCCAAGAAGGCACCGACGTCCAAGGCCCCGGCCGAGAAGGCCCCGGCCAAGAAGGCCCCGGCCGCCAAGGTCCCGGCGAAGAGCGCACCGGCCAAGGCTCCGGCGGTCAAGGCTCCGGCGGTCAAGGCACCGGCCAAGAAGGCCGTCCCCGAGGCTCCGAAGCGTCCGACCGTCGGCCCCTACGCCAAGGAGGGCAAGTTCCTCGACGCCCAGCGGGTGCTGCTGCTCGAGGAGCGTGGCATCTACGCCGGGCAGGCCGTCGACCTTCGGGCCGAAGCCGACTCGCTGGCCCTCGAGCGTGAGCCCGGTGACGTCCAGTTCGACGAGGAGTCCGGCGAGGGCGGCACCGTCACCGTCGACCGGGAACGCAATCTGGCGCTGTCCGCCCAGGCGATCCTGGCCGTCGAGGAGATCGACGACGCCCTGGTCAAGCTCGACCGCAAGACCTACGGGTTCTGCGAGCGGTGTTTCCAGCCCATCCCCAAGGCCCGGCTCCAGGCGCTGCCCTTCGCCCGGCTGTGCGTCGCCTGCAAGAGCGGTGGCCTGTCACGACGCTGACCGGTGAGCCGGACGTGGTGACCGGCGACGCCGGATCCGCCCCGTCGTCGTCCACCGGCCCGAAGCGCCTGGCCGTGGCGACGGGCGTGGTGGCCCTCGTCGTCCTCGCCGACCAGCTGACGAAGTGGTGGGCGGTCGACCGCCTCGCCTCGGGCCCGGTCCACGTCTTCTGGCGTCTCGACTTCGCACTGTCCTTCAACACCGGCTCGGCGTTCAGCCTCTTCCAGGGAGCCACGGCGGCCCTGGTGGTCGTCGCCGTCGCCCTGGTGGCCGTGCTGCTCGTCATGGTGTGGAGGGCGCCCACCTTCGGTCGGGCCGCCATCCTCGGTCTGATCCTGGGCGGTGCGCTCGGCAACCTGTCGGACCGCTTCTTCCGGGGCGACCACGGCGCCGTCGTCGATTTCGTCGACGTCCACGTCTGGCCCACCTTCAACGTGGCCGACGCCTGCATCACCGTGGGGTGCATCCTCCTGGCCGTGTCGCTCCTGTGGGGACCGGGGCGCCGATGAGCACCTTCTCCGTGGTGGTGCCGGCCTCGCTGGACGGGGTCCGGGTGGACCGGGCCGTGGCGCTCCTGGCCGACGTGTCCCGCTCCTCGGTCGACGCCCTGGTGACCGCGGGACGGGTGGCTCTGGACGGCCGACCGGTCACCAGCCGGAGCACCCGGCTCGTCGAGGGCCAGACACTCGACGTCGACCGGCCGGACGAGGTCGTGGCGCCCGGGCCCGAGGGCGACCCGGACGTCGAGTTCACCGTGGTCCACGCCGACGCCGACGTGATCGTGATCGACAAGCCGGCCGGGCTGGTGGTCCACCCGGGTGCCGGCCACCGCTCGGGAACGCTCGTCCACGGCCTGGTCGCCCGGTTCCCCGATGTCGCGGCACTGCCCGGCCTGGTGGGCTCGGAACCGGACCGGCCGGGCATCGTGCACCGCCTCGACCGGGGGACGTCGGGTCTGATGGTGGTGGCCCGCACTCCCGACGCCTACCACTCACTGGTGTCCCAGCTGTCGTCGCGCGAAGTGGCGCGCACCTACCGGGCCCTGGTGCTGGGGACGATCGAGGGGGAGTCCGGAGTGGTCGACGCCCCGATCGGGCGCTCGGTCAGCTCGCCGACACGGATGGCCATCTCCCGCAAGGGCAAGGAGGCCCGCACCCGGTACCAGGTGGAGGAGCGCTTCGCCCTCCCGGCGCCGACCACTCTGGTCCGGGCGTCACTGGAGACGGGGCGTACCCACCAGATCCGGGTACACCTGTCCGCCATCGGCCACCCGGTGGTGGGGGACGACCCCTATGGACAGGGACGGTCGTTGCCGGGCGCCACTGTCACCCGGCCGTTCCTCCACGCCTTCGCGTTGGCCTTCGACCACCCGGGGACGGGCGAGCGGGTGTCGTGGACCTCGGATCTTCCCGAGGACCTGTCCGCCCAGCTCGCCGCACTGGAGAACTGACCCGACCGGCCCCGGGGGGCGGGACGTGGGGCAGGCTCCGGTCAGGCCGCCTCGTGGGCCGCCTCGAGGACGTCGTCGATGGCCAGGATCTCGAGCGCCTCGGCCTCGGCCTGGCGCACCTTGCGGACGCCGATGCCCATGCGCTCCGCCGTCGTCTGCAGCGACGCCGGGTCGGTGCCGTCGAATCCGAAGCGGTGGCGGATGACCTCGCGCTGGAGGTCCGACAGCCGGTCGACCGCCTGGCGGACCAGGTCCAGGGTGAGCTCCACGGCGACCTCGTCCTCGAAGTCGCTCTGGTCGGTCGAGACCAGGTCGCCCAGCGTCGCCGTCGAGTCGGTGGCCGCGGGCTGGTCGAGGCTGGCCACGACCCGGGCGGCCTGGGCCAGGTCGGAGCGGACCGTGGCCGTGGTGTTCGTGGCGTCGTCGAGCTCGGCATCGGTCGGCGGACGCTGCAGCTGGTGGGTGAGCTCCCACTGGGCGGCGTCGACCTGCTGGTTGCGCTCGGCCACCTCCATGGGGAGACGTATGGTGCGTCCGTGCTGCTGGACGGCCCGTTGCAGCGCCT
>Ga0302279_10003359_pt1 | contig 20078 bp, 16 predicted proteins | sample III_Bog_N3_3_FD_194541 | JGI IMG/M metagenome (GOLD analysis project Ga0302279, IMG submission 194541) | Peat permafrost microbial communities from Stordalen Mire near Abisko, Sweden - III_Bog_N3_3 | ecosystem: Environmental > Terrestrial > Soil > Wetlands > Peat | place: Sweden: Abisko...
CCCCAGGAGGCGCTCGACGGCCGCCCGCGTGCGCAGACCCCCGCCGCACTGGACCCGCAGGCCCGAAGAGACAATTGCGCCGATCGCCCCGGCGTTGCGCGGCTGGCCGTCGAAGGCCCCGTCGAGGTCGACCACGTGCACCCAGGAGCTCCCCGCCGCCTTGAACGAGGCGGCCACCAGCCCGGGGTCCTCGCCGTAGACCGTCTCCTGGTCGGCCCTGCCCTGGACGAGCCGCACGCAGCGGCCGCCCTTGACGTCGATTGCCGGATAGATGGTCACGCGCCCAGGGGCGGGCTCAGGCCGCGTTCTGGGTGGGCTCGGTCTTGTCGGCCCGCCGCATCCGCGGCTTGCGCCGGCCGGCCACGACCCCGGCGTCGATCACAACCTCGACCACGTCGTCGCGGCGGGGTAATTCGTACATGACCTCGAGCATGAGATTTTCCATGATCGAGCGCAGGGCCCGGGCCCCCGTCTTCAGCTCAAGGGCCTTCTGGGCGATCGCGCGGACCGCGTCGGGCGTCAGCTTGAGCCGCACCCCGTCGATCGCAAAGAGCTTGGCGTACTGCTTGACCATCGCGTTCTTGGTCTTGAGCAGGATCTTCTCGAGGTCCTCGGCCTGGAGCTGGTCGAGCACGGAGACAACGGGCAGCCGGCCGATGAACTCGGGAATCATCCCGAAGCGGATCAGGTCCTCCGGGGCGATCTTCTTCATCAGCTCCTCGGGCTTGAGGTCGTGGTCGGCGGCGTTCACATGGAAGCCCAGCGACTGCTGGCCCATCCGCTTCTTGACGATGGTCTCCAGCCCGACGAAGGCGCCGCCGCAGATGAACAGGATGTTCGTCGTGTTGATCTGGATGTACTCCTGGTTCGGGTGCTTGCGGCCGCCCTGCGGGGGAACGTTGCACACCGTGCCCTCGAGGATCTTCAGGAGCGCCTGCTGGACGCCCTCGCCGGAGACGTCGCGGGTGATCGACACGTTCTCGGTCGTGCGCCGGATCTTGTCGATCTCGTCGATGTAGATGATCCCGCACTCCGCGCGCTTCACGTCGTAATTGGCGTTCTGGAGGAGCCGAAGGATGACGTTCTCGACGTCCTCGCCCACGTAGCCGGCCTCGGTGAGGGTCGTCGCGTCGGAAATCGCAAAGGGCACGTCCAGGATGCGGGCGAGCGTCCGGGCCAGGAGCGTCTTGCCGGAGCCGGTCGGGCCGGTCAGCAGCACGTTGCTCTTCTCGATCTCGACATCGTTGAATTCCGGGGACAGGGCCGGGGAGTCCTTCCCGGTCTGCCCGGAGTCAAAGAGGATCCGCTTGTAGTGGTTGTAGACGGCGACGGAGAGGACCTTCTTCGCGTGGTCCTGCCCGATCACGAAGTCGTCGAGCACCTTCTTGATCTCCGCGGGCTTGACCAGCCGGATCGCCGGCTTCGCGTCGGTCGCCGGCTGCTTCACCTCGCGCTCGATGATCGTCTTGCAGACGTTCACGCAGGAGTCGCAGATGTAGACGCCGGGGCCGGCGATGATCTTCTTCACCTCGGCCTGCGACTTGCCGCAGAACGAGCAGAGGGTCATTCGGGAGGACTTGGCCATGGGCGGGCGGTCCGGTTCAGGCGGCGCTCGGAACGGGAAGGGGCTTCACGTCCCGCGGCGAGGTGTAGACGTGGTCGACGATGCCGTAGGCCTGCGCCTCGGCCGCGCTCATGTAGTAGTCGCGGTCGGAGTCCTTCTCGACCTGCTCGGTCGACTTGCCGGTGTGCTTGGCGATCACCTCGTTGAGCGTCCTGCGCCAGCGCAGGATCTCCTTGGCGGCGATCGCGATGTCGGCCGCCTGGCCGCCCGCGCCGCCGGAGGGCTGGTGGAGCATCATTCGGCTGTTGGGAAGGGCGAAGCGCTTCCCCTTGGTCCCGGCCGCCAGGAGCACCGTGCTCATGCTGGCCGCCATGCCGATGCAGTAGGTGGCCACGTCGCACTGGAAGAAATTGATCGTGTCGTAGATCGCCATCCCGCCGGTCACGCTCCCGCCGGGGGAATTGATGTAGATGTGGATGTCCTTCTTGGCGTCCTCCATCTGGAGGAAGAGGAGCTGGGCGATGACGATGTTGGCCACGCCCTCGTCGATCGGGGTCCCGATGAAGATGATCCTCTCCTTCAGGAGCCGGGAATAGATGTCCATCGATCGCTCTCCGCGACCGGTGTTCTCAAGGACGATGGGTACGTAGTAGCTCATTTTCCGATGGTTACGGCTTTGCTTTCACTGAAACCGTAGCCTTTTCGACGAGGAAATCAACCGCCTTGTCGCAAATGATCGACTGTTGGACCGAGCGGATCCGGTCCTGTTCCTTGGACAGCTCCTTGGCGAGCTTCTCGGGGCGCTGGTTCGAGCGGCCGGCCTCGCGGATGATGAAATCCTCCAGGTCGCGCTCGGAGCACTCGATCTTCTCGGCGGCGGCGACCTTTGCGAGGATCAGCTGCATTTTGACCCGCTTCTCGGCGGCCTGGTGCGCGCCCTCGAAGAGGGCCTTCTTGTCCTTCTCAAGCTGCTCGGCGGGCACGCCGCGGCGCATGTTTTCCTCGATCACCTGGCGCAGGACGCCCTGCGTCTCCGCGTCGACCATGCTCTGGGGAATGGACAGCTCGACCTTGGCGGCGAGCGCGTCGGCCACCTGCCGGCGCTGGGACATCCGGTTCATCTGCTCCTTCTGGCGCTTCAGCCCGGAGCGGACCTGCTCCTTGAGGGCGGGAAGGTCGGCGACCTGCTGGGACTTGAGGAAGGCGTCGTCAAGCGGCGGGATGACCCGCTCGCGGATCTCGAGAATTTCAAGGGCGTAATCGGCCGTCTTGCCCGCAAGGAGGGGAAGCGCGGGAAATTCCGCCGGGAAGGCGATCCCCACGGTCTTCTTGTCGCCCTGGCTGAGCCCGGCGAGCTGGCGACCCAGGCCGGGAAGGTGCCCCTCCTGGGCGCCCTCGACCTCCTCCCAGGTCTGCGGGACCTTGCCGAAGAGCTGGCGGTCCGGCGCGAGCTCGGCGATCGGCTTTCCCTCGAGGCTGCCCTCGTAGGAGAGCTTCACGTAGTCGCCCTTTTGGGCCGGCCGCTCCGCGGCCTTGTAGTCGGCGCGCTCGGCGCGGAGCTGCTCGATGACCGTGTCGATCTCGGCGTCGGTCGCCTCCGTGGACTCGACCTCGGAGGGAAGCCCCTTGTACTCGGGGAGCGTGAACTCGGGCTGCACATCGAGCGTGACCGTCACGGTGACCGGCTTCCCGGCTGCGATCTCACCCTCCTCGACATTGACGATCGAGATCACGTTCAGCTTTTCCTTCTCCAGGCCGCCCCGGTAGGCGCGGGTCATGACCCGTTGCTTGAATTCCTCGGCGATCTCCTTGGCGAAGCGCTTCTCGATCATTGTCGAGGGGGCCTTGCCCGGCCGGAAGCCGGGGATCCGCGCGTGGCGGACGTATTCGACGACGACGGCGGTGTGCTCCGTTTTGACCTCGTCGGCATCAAGGGTGATGACGAGGCTCTTACGGGTGTCCGAGACGGGGTTCAGTTGAACATTCACGATGCGATAAATAGGCTGTTTTCGATGATGGAACCGTTAAAAGTACGCCCCCCCCGGGCCCGGTCAATTCGATTCAAGCGGGGGTCGGAATAGGACCCCAAGCCCCGGGGTCTCGGACCCCGGCTACATCGGACCAAGGTATCCCAGCATCTCGAGCCAACCGATGCTTGTTGTAGCCGGGGTCCGAGACCCCGGAGCTTGAGGCCCCATCTTCCGACGCCAAGCGGCCGGGATCCCATTTTCCGCCCGCCACTCTAAACCCCCAGCGCCGTCCGATAAAGCCGCGGCACCCGCTTTGTTATGGAACAGAGGGTCTCCCAGGGAATTGTGTCGGCCCAGGCGCTGAACTCCGATGCGCTGATCTCCTGGGCTCCCTGCCGGCCGATCAGGACCACTTCATCCCCGCAGCGCACGCCGGGCAGGTCGGTCACGTCCACGACCGTCTGGTCCATCGTGACCCGGCCGAGGACCGGGCAGCGCCGGCCGTGGAGCAGGACCTGGGCGCGGTTGCTCATCGCCCGGGGAAACCCGTCGCCGTACCCGGCGCAAAGCACCGCGACCCGGGAATCCCGCTCCAGGGTCCGCGTCCGGCCGTAGCTGATCGTCGTCCCCCGGGGAAGGTCCTTCACGATCCCGACCCGGGTGTGGAAGCTTAGGACCGGCTCGGTGTGGACCTGCGAGAGCATCGAGTGGGGATGCGGGAGAATGCCGAACTGGAGGAGCCCCACCCTGACCGCGTTGAAAGGGCTCGCCCCGGGCATGCTCTCCATTCCCGCGCTGTTGTCGGCGTGGACGTAGAGGCCCGGCACCCTCAGCCCGGGGCACTTTTCAATGACCGCAAGAAAACGCCTCCGCTGCTCCGCGGTAAACGCCGGATCCTCGTCCGGGCTCGCGAAATGCGTGAAAACCCCGGCCAGCCGGATCGCCGGCTCGGCGGCTATCAATTCGAGCAGCGCGGGCGCCTGCTCATGCCAGACGCCCAGCCGGCCCATGCCGGTGTCAATCTTCAGGTGGACCGCAACCGGCCGGCCGGACTCCCGGCCGACGGCTCCGAAGCGGCGCACCTCGTCGGCGGTCGAAACCGACGCGGCCAGGTCGGACTCGGAGAGAAAGCGGTCCTCCTCGGGCAGGAGCGGACCCAGGATCAGGATCGGCCATCCCGGGCCCAATTCCCTGAGGGCCGCGGCCTCCGCCACGTTGGCCACCGCGAACAGGTCCGCCCCGGCGTGCATCAGGCGGCCGGCGGCCTGCGGCAGCCCGTGCCCGTAGGCGTCGGCCTTGACGACGGCCACATAGCGGATGTGCGGGGGCAGCGCGGCCCGGATCAGCCGCAGATTGCGGTCAAGCGCGGCGAGGTCGATCTCGGCCCAGCAGCGGGCCGACAGCGCCGGCCGTGCGCCTTCAAGCTCGGGCTGCTCGCTCATGGGGCTCGGTGGAGCATGGGGGTCCAGGTGGCATACTGCGGCTCCTCATGGAGAAAGGCGTCCGGCTGCGCAACGGGCCGGAAAAGATCGGCGTCGGGAGCCAGGGCGAAAAGGTACGGGAGGACATAGGGCACAATCGTGACGCCCTCGGGAAGCGGCGACCAGTGGCGGAAGCCCTCCGGCATCTTGAGGTTGCCGGTCAGGCTCGCATGGGCAACGCGCGTCACCGGGCCGCCCGGGACGCAGTGATGCCAATGGCCCCGGCGCGCGTCCGCGATTGCGGCCCATCCGGGCCCGCAGAGGGCGCGCGCGAACAGCCCGAGGCTCGTGTAGGCGAAAAACGGCCTCGGGGAGAGGACGCCCCAGGTGCGAAGCGCCATCGCCGCCGTCCTTATTCCAAGGATCGAGCCGGGGCCCTCGCAAAAGGCAAAGGCCCGCACGGCCCCGATGTCCACGGACAACTCCTCAATGCAGCGGAACAGCCCGACGCCCGCCTCCGCATCCGAACCCGTCCAGTCAAACGCGCCGCCGCCGCGAAAATAGCCCACCTGAACGCGCTCGGAGGCCGCATCGAGGAGAAGCAGCGGCTCGTGGGCCGCCCGCAGTTGGGATAGGCTGGGCATGGCCGGCATACGCTCGGCCCCCGGCGCAAAACATTCAACGCTCAAGTGGACGGAGGAAACCTATCCCCCGCCGCGGCGTCTCATGGATCACGATGACATCCCCGCTTTCACCCGAGGAGGCCTGGCAGCCGCTGCCGGCGGGCGACTGGAATGTCGACGCCGCCCGGCATTTCCTTCGCCGGGTGGGCTGGACCGCGAAGCCGGCGGACGTTGAACGGGTGGCGGCGGACGGACCCGCCCGGACGCTCGACCGGATGTTCCCCACCGAGGGGCCCAGCCTGGCGAAGCCGGAGTCCGTCGCAAAGCTCGACGAGGATGCGGGAGATTACGCCGGAAGGCTCGCCGCGATGGCCCCGGCGGACCGCCGCGCCCTGGAGCGCCAGGAGCGTGAGAAGTCGCGGGCGGCGATCGCCGACATCGGGGTCCGGTGGATTCAGTTTGCGACCCAGCCCGACAACGCGGCCTTCCAGAAGTGGCTCTTTTTCCTGAGCGGCCTGTACGTCGTCGGCGCCGACAAGGTGCCGCGGGCGCGGCTCATCTACCAGTATTTCGACATGCTGGCCCGCCACTCCCTGGGATCGGCCCCGACCCTGGTCAAGGCGGTCTCCCGCTCCCCGGCGATGATCCTCTACCTCGACTTGCAGGAGAACCGCCGGGAGGCGCCCAACGAGAATTTCGCGCGCGAGCTCTTCGAGCTCTTTCTCCTGGGCGAGGGCAATTACACGGAGCGCGACATCAAGGAGTCGGCCCGCGCCTTCACCGGCTACCGGATCCGCCCGCCCGGCGAGTTCGCCTTCGCGCCCCGCCAGCATGATCCCGGGGTGAAGACGATCTTCGGGCACAGCGGAAACTTTACCGGGGACGACGTGATCGACCTGGCGTTTGCCCAGCCGGCCGCCGGCACGTGGATGCCGCGGAAGATGGTTGCCTATTACCTCTCCGACACCCCCCTGCCCGCCGGGCACCTCGAGGTCCTGGGCGCGGAGTGGCGCGGGGCGGGCTACGACCTGCGCTGGCTCGTCCGGCGCTTTTTCGGCAGCAGGCTCTTCTACCAGCCCGAATTCCGCGGCAATTTCATAAAGGGCCCGGTGCAGTTTTATGCCGGGCTCCTGCAGGACCTGGAACTCGACGGGATACCGCTGCCGCGGTACGGCCTGGGCCCGCTCCGCCAGATGGGCCAGGTGCCCTTTTATCCGCCCAATGTCCGGGGGTGGCTCGGGGGCCGCTCCTGGGTGAACTCCGGATCGCTCGCGGCCCGCCGCTCCCTGGTCGAGTCGGTATTCCACCCCCTCAACATCGCCAACCTGACCGCCGACGAGCAGGCGGAGATCGAGGCGGCCGTCTCGCAGCGGCGGGGCAACTTCACGGTCTCCGACGCCCGGCTCAACGCCCTCGCCGCGCAGGATCCGGATGCCGCCGTGCGGTCCATGACCGGGGACCTCCTGGCGGTGCCGGCGGGCCCGGCCATGCAGGCCGCCCTGGGCCGCTTCATCGCCGCGGGCCCCGCAAACACGCCGGAGCGCCTGCGGCGCGTCCGGCGCGCGCTCATCACGCTCCTGGACACGCCCGAGTACCAGCTTTGCTGACAGCTTCAAACCCACCGAATCCATGGCCCTCAATTCCCCCACCCCCTTTTCCCTGCCGACATCCCGAAGGGAATTCCTGAGCCTGACGGGCCGCGGGATCGGGCTTCTCGCATTCAGCCGGTTTGCGCCGTCCTTCCTGGCCAACCGCGCGATGGCCGCCTCCGTCCAGCCATCGTCCGACCGGACGATCCTCGTCCTGGTTCAGCTCGCCGGCGGCAACGACGGGCTCAACACGCTGGTCCCCTTCTCGGACGCCAACTACCACCGGCTCCGGCCGACGATCGGGATACCCGACGCGAAGGTTCTCCGGCTCAACGACACCCTGGGGCTCCATCCGTCCTGCACGGGACTTCGCTCGCTCTTCCACGATGGAAAGCTCGGGATCGTCCAGAACGTCGGCTATCCGAACCCGAACCGAAGCCATTTCCGGTCATCCGAAATTTGGGAGACCGCCAGCTCCAGCGGCGAATACCTGCCCAGCGGCTGGATCGGGCGCTACCTGGACAACGCCTGCCCGGGTGTGCCGGGAAAAATGCACGATCCCGCGGCGATCCACGTGAACGCGCTCAACGGCGAACCGGAGACCTTCCTGAGCGAGCGCGAACACCCGACCTTCGGCCTGCTTGCCGGCGGGGTCGGCCGCCGGGAGAGCGAGGAGACGCGCACCCTGCTCGAGGCGATCGCCTCGGATCCGGCGGCGGCCGCCGGGGAGGAGGGGTTCCTGCGGCACACGCTCATGGATTCGCTCGTCACGGAAAGCCGGGTCCAGGCAATTCTCACAGGATACCGGTCCGCGGTGACCTATCCGGGAAATCCCTTCGGCGCGGCGCTCAAGAACATCGCCGGGCTCATCGCCGGCGACATGCCGACCCGGGTTTATTTCGTCTCGCTGAACGGCTTTGACACCCATGTGAACCAGGCGGACACCCACGCGAACAGGCTCGCGATGCTGTCCGACGGCCTGGCCGCCTTCCAGGCCGACCTGGAGGCCCACAAGAAGGACTCCCAGGTGGTCACGATGACCTTCTCGGAATTCGGGCGGCGCCCGAGCGAGAATGAGAGCCGGGGGACCGACCACGGGACGGCCGCTCCCCTCTTCGTGATGGGCTCCCGCGTGATCGGCGGCCTGCACGGGACGGCGCCCAGCCTGGACCTGCCGCGAAACCGCGACATGGATTTCAGCACCGACTTTCGCAACGTCTACGCTTCGGCGCTCGAGGGATGGCTTGGCTGCCCCTCCGCGCCGGTCCTGCGCGGGACCTTCGCCCCTATCTCCCTATTCCGTACGTCCTGAACCCGATCGCCGCCAGCCGGGGCAGATCGAGGATGTTCCGGCCGTCGAAGATCGACGCGGGCTTGGCCATCGCCGCGTAGATGGCCGCGTAATCCAGGGTCTTGAACTCGTCCCACTCCGTGACGACAGCCACCGCATGGGCGCCCTTTGCCGCGTCCGCGGCGCTGGTCGCGACCTTGAGGAGGGGGTTGTCCCCGCCCGGGCCGAAGAGTTCGCGGCGGATCTGCTCGGCCGGGACCTTGGGGTCGTACACAACCACCTCGGCATGCTCGTCGAGCAGGGCCTTGCACACCGCGATCGCCGCCGATTCCCGGGTGTCGTTCGTGTCCTTCTTGAAGGCGAACCCGAGGACCGCCACGCGCTTGCCCGCCCCGGAGTTGTAGAGGCCCTTCACGATCTTTGCGGCGAAGCGCCCCTTCTGCCAGTCGTTCATCCGGACCACGGCATGCCAGTACGCACCGACCTCCGGCAGGTCGAAATGCTCGCAGAGGTAGACCAGGTTGAGGATGTCCTTCTGGAAGCAGGATCCGCCGAAGCCGACCGAGGCCTTGAGGAACTTGGGCCCGATCCGGGAATCCCGGCCGATCGCGCTTGCGACCTCGTCGACCTCCGCGCCGGTGGCCTCGCAGAGGGCGGAAATCGAGTTGATCGAGGAGATCCGCTGCGCGAGGAAGGCGTTGGCGACGAGCTTGGAGAGCTCCGAGGACCACAGGTTGGTCTTCACGATCCGCTCGGCGGGAACCCACCGGCCGTAGATGGCGGCGAGGGTCTGGATGGCCTGCTCGCCCCCGGGCGTGCGTTCGCCGCCGATCAGGACGCGGTCCGGCGAGAGCAGGTCGGCGACCGCCGTCCCCTCGGCGAGGAACTCGGGGTTGGAAAGCACCTGGAAGGCGCAGCCCCGCGAGTTGCCCGCGAGGATGTCCTTGATCGTCTCGGCGGTCTTCACTGGGATCGTGGACTTCTCGACGATGATTTTCGGCCCCGTCGCCTCCTCGGCGATCATCCGGGCGACGGCCTCGACGTAGCGCAGGTCGGCCGCGCGGCCGGCCCCGACCCCGTAGGTCTTGGTCGGCGTGTTGACCGCCACGAAGATGATGTCCGACTCGCGGATCGCGCCGCGCACGTCGGTGGAGAACGACAGGTTGCGGCCGCGGGTCTGGCGGACCACCTCGTCAAGCCCCGGCTCGTAGATCGGCAGGACGTCGGAATTCCAGGCGGCGATCCGCTCGGCGTTCATGTCGACAACCTTCACCCCGATGTCGGGGGCCTTCAGGGCGATCATCGCCATCGTCGGGCCGCCGACGTAGCCCGCTCCAATGCAGCAAATTCTCATGGGATCGACTGCCCTGTTTTCCCGCCTCAGGCGGGGGTCGGCGCGGGGGCGGCGGCCGGGGGCAGCGGATCGGAAAGGGAACCCTTCTCAGCCGGCTTCTTGTCGCCGGACTTGTCGAGGGGCTTTGCGGCGGTCAGGACGATGGGCGAGCGCATCTCGCCAAAGTTGAGGATCTCCAGGACGTGCTTGCCCTCGATCGTTTCGTACTCGAGGAGCTTTGCGGCGATCATGTCCAGCGCGGCGCGGTGCTCGGTGAGGACCTTCCTCGAGCGATCGAGCTGCTCGCAGATGATCCGGTGGATCTCCTCGTCGATCCGGTGCGCCGTCTCCTCGGAGATGTTCTCCGTGCGCGTGATCTCGCGGCCCAGGAAGACCGTGTCGGAATTGTCCCCGAAGGAGATCGGCCCCAGCGGGCTCATTCCCCAGTCGCAGACCATGTGCCGGGCGATCGCGGTCACCTGCTTGATGTCGCCGGCCGCTCCGCTGGAAATATCCCCGATCGCCAGCTCCTCGGCCACCCGGCCGCCCAGCCCCATCGCGATCTGGCTGAGCATCCGCTTCATCGAGTGGGTGAGCATGTCCTTCTTCGGGATGAACATCGTGCTGCCCAGGCTCTGCCCGCGGGGGATGATCGTCACCTTGTGGACGGGCACCTGCCCGTCGTCGAGGATCGCCTGGACGAGCGCGTGACCGGCCTCGTGGTAGGCGGTGAGCTTCTTCTCCTCGTCGTCCATCACCCGGCGGCGCTCGCGGCCGAACTGCACCTTCTCGCGGGCGTCGTCGACATCGGCCATGTCCACCTTCTTCTTGCCGCGGCGGGCGGCCAGGAGCGCGGCCTCGTTCAGGAGGTTGGCCAGCTCCGCGCCGGAGAGGCCGGGAGTGCCGCGGGCGACAACCGCCAGGTCCACATTCTCCGCCAGGCTGATCTTGCGGGCGTGCACCCGGAGGATCTGCTCGCGGCCGACCAGGTCGGGCAGGTTGACGTAAATTTGCCGGTCGAAGCGGCCCGGGCGCAGGAGGGCGCTGTCCAGGACATCCGGGCGGTTGGTCGCCGCGATGATGATGACGCCCTCGGTCGTGTCGAAGCCGTCCATCTCCACCAGGAGGGAATTGAGGGTCTGCTCGCGCTCGTCGTTGCCGCCGCCCAGGCCCGCGCCGCGCTGCCGGCCGACCGCGTCGATCTCGTCGATGAATATCAGGCAGGGCGCGTTCTTCCGGCCCTGCTCGAACATGTCGCGCACGCGCGAGGCGCCGACGCCGACGAACATCTCAACGAAGTCCGATCCGGAAATGCTGAAGAAGGGCACGTCGGCCTCGCCGGCCACGGCCTTGGCGAGCAGGGTCTTCCCGGTGCCCGGGGGCCCCACCATCAGGACGCCCTTGGGCATCCGCCCGCCCATCCGGGTGAACTTCTTGGGATCCTTGAGGAATTCGACGACCTCGGAGATCTCCTCCTTGGCCTCGTCGCAGCCGGCGACGTCGCCAAAGACGACCTTCTCCCGGTCGCGCGTGAGCAGCTTGGCCCGGCTCTTGCCGAAACTAAGCGCCCCCCGCCCCGCCTGCCGGAGCTGCCGGATGAAGAGGAAGTAAAGGAGCCCGATGATCAGAAGGAAGGGGACGACCTGGGCGGCGATCGAGGTGAGCAGGGTCGCGGACTGCTCCTCGCGAAACTTCTTGGATTTCTGAAGGATCTCGGTGTTCGCCTCGGTCAGGCGGCCGGCCGCGCGGAATTCCTCGGTCTTGGCACCCTTGTCATTGGGGAAGAGCGCGGTCGCGAACTTGCCGGTGATCACGTACCAGTCCTTCACCCCGGAGGGGTCCGGGCGCATCACGCCCTCGGTGACCTTGCCGGCCTGGGTCTGCTCGATCACATCCTGGATCGTGACGGCGGCCGGGGAATTCTGGCTGCCGGGAAAGTAGAAGATCGCGACGGCCGCCCCGAGGATCACGATCCAAATCAGGAGCATCCGGGGCGGAAACCGATCCGGAGGAAGGCTTTTCAGGGGGCGACGCGGCTTTTTGTTTTCTAGATCAGGCATTCTGATGAGCAGGAGACTTCGATGCCACGGTGTATGTTCCCATAGGACAAGTCAATCGGCCGCTTGGAATTATTCCAACTCCATGGCCTTACGTATTATTACGAGCGCCTCGAGAATCGAAGCCATCCGGCGCGAATTACGGCGAATCCATGCGGGCCCAGGCTGAACCGGGTCGGGCTCCCCCGCTCCACCGCGGCCAGGAGCCCATCGAAGCCCTTCCGCGACAAATCGCCGGCCAGCGGCTGGGCCCGGACCCAGCGATGCAGGGCGCGGCGTGCGACCGCCCGCGGGGCGCCCGAGAGCCTGCCCAGGTTCAGGCCCCCGGCCGGCGTGATGCAATGGAGCGAGTCGGTCCACTTCTCCAGGGCCCGGTCGTCCTCCTCGAGGAGTTCGCGAGAGAGGGCCGCCCCGGCCAGCGCGTCGCGCCCGGAGGCCCGGACCAGCCGGGCGAGGACCCCGTTCCGGACCCGGTTCCTGAAGTGCGCCCCGCCGCGGTTGCTCGCGTCCTCGCGCCACGGCACGCCGGCGGCGCGAAGGGCGGCGATGATCTCGGACTTCTTCAGGCCGAGAAGCGGGCGCAGGCGGACGCGGCCTCCCGGCGCGTCCTGGATCGGACGCGGCGCCGCAAGCCCGGCGGTGCCGCTTCCCCGGGTGAGGCGCATGAGGAGCGTCTCGGCGACATCGTCCTGCTGGTGCCCGAGCCAAAGAACCCGGCAGCGCCCCGGGCGCATCCCGGCGTCAAGGAAGGCGAAGCGGGCGTCCCGAGCAGCGCCCTCGCTGCGCGAGGCCCGCGGGCCGGTCCAGGCACCCTGCGCATGGGAGACGCCCAGGGACGCGCACAGCGCCGCGCAAAATCGGGCGTCCCCGGCCGAGGCGGCCCCCCGCAGCCGGTGGTTGAAGTGAAGCGCGCGCAGGCGCTTCCGGCGGGCGGGCCAATGCGCGAGGAGGAGCAGCAGGAGGCAGACCGAGTCGGGTCCGCCGGAGAGGGCCAGCGCCCAGGGCTCGCGGGCCGGCCGCGCATCGGCCCAGGCGAGGACGGCGGGGTGCAGGCGGTCCCGCGGAATCAGCGCCGCGAGCCGCGCCGCCCGCCTTTCCCACAGGTCGGCCATCAGGAGAAGCTCAGGTGGTCGGCTCCGAAATGGGGCACGAGCGCCGCCGGGATGCGGACCCGGCCGTCGGGCTGCAGGTTGTTCTCAAGAAGGGCCGCAAGGACCCGGGGAACCGCCAGCGCGGAGCCGTTCAGCGTGTGGACAAGCTCGGGCCGGCCGGTCGCCTTCGACCGGAAGCGGATCTGGGCGCGGCGGGCCTGGAAGGCCTCGAAATTGCTGCAGCTGGAGACCTCGAGCCATCGCTTCTGCCCGGCGGCCCAGACCTCCAGGTCGTACTTCTTGGCCGGCGCGAACCCGAGGTCGCCGCCGCACATCGAGAGGACCCGGTAGGGAAGCCCCAGGAGCCTGAGGAGCCGCTCGGCGTCGCCGCGCAATTTCTCCAGCTCGTCGTAGCTCGACGCGGGGTGGACCCACTTGAGCAGCTCGACCTTGTCGAACTGGTGAAGCCGGTTCAACCCGCGCACGTCCTTGCCGTAGCTGCCGGCCTCGCGGCGGAAGCAGGGCGTGTAGGCGCAGCGGTTCACCGGCAGCGCGTCCTCCTCGAGGATCTCATCGCGGTAAAAATTGGTGAGGGGCACCTCGGCGGTCGGCACCGCGTAGAGCCGGTCCACCGTCGTCTCGTACATCTGGCCCTCCTTGTCGGGAAGCTGCCCGGTGGCCGTCGCGCTCGCCGCGTTGACGAGGATCGGGGGCTGGACCTCCCCGTAGCCGGCCCGCCCGTTCTCCTCCAGGAAGAAGCGCACCAGCGCCCGGACGATCCGGGCCGCGTCGCCCACGTAGAAGGGAAATCCCGCGCCGGTCACCTTCGCGCCGCGGGAAAAGTCGAAAAGCCGCTCGAAACCGGGGATTTCCCAGTGGGCAACGGCGTGCGGCCCGGCGGCCGCGGGATCGCCGTGCGTCGCCGCGACGACATTGTCGGCCGGCCCGCCGCCGTCCGGCACGCTCGCGTGGGGCAGGTTCGGGAGCGAGAGCATGGACTGCCGGAAGCGCTCCTCGTGCTCCTTCAACTGGCCCTCGCTCTCCTTCACCCGGGCCGCCACCGCCTTCATCTCGGCGACCTTGGCCAGGAATTCGGGCGAACCCTTCGGGAGGGCCGCCATCGCGGAATTGGCCGCCTTCTGGGCTGCGCGCAGGCCCTCCGCCTCCTGAAGCCGGGTGCGCCATTCCGCGTCGATCGCCAGCACGGCGTCGATGTCCACGGGGATGTGTTTTCGTGCGATGGCCGCGCGGACAAGGTCCGGCGACTCCCGAAGTATCTTGGGGTCCAGCATGTCCCGCAAAGGCTCAGCGCGGGGCGCCCCGGCCGCAACAAATTTCAGGGCGCGCCGCTCAACCCGCCCGCGCGACGCGATCCCTGATCCGCGAGAAATTCGCGTACACATCCTTCACCGAAAGGAGCCTCATGTTGCCCACCGGCGCCTGGATCACGAAGTTTGTCGGCCCGTCCGGCGGATAGGGCCCGAAGAGCCGCGGATCGGTGGGCCCGAAGATCCCGACCACGCGCACGTGAAGCGCCGCCGCCAGGTGCATCGGCCCGCTGTCGTTGGTGATCACCCATTCGGCGCGCCGGATGAGGGCGGGCAGCGACACGAGGCTCGTGTTGCCCGTCAGGTTCAGGAATTGCGCGGCGGGGAAGGCCGAGCGGTCGTGGAGGTAGTTGCTCCCCGCCCAGATCACCTTGTGGCCCCGGTTCTCGCGGATGAGCATCTCGGTGAGCTGCTTGAATCCGCCCCAGCGCTTCTCGGCGCGCCGGCTGTCCGGGAAAAGGAGGAAGGGACGGGTCCCGGCGCGCCCCTCGGCAAAGCGCAGCTTCAGGTTGTCCACCTCGCGGAAACCCAGGGAGCCCTGGAGCTCCGGCTTGGCCCCGAGCACCGGGCAGAACTGGAGCAGGATGTCCAGGGCGTGGCTGCGGCGGCCCTCCGGGGGAAGCGGCACCTTCTCGTTGTAGAAAAGCCCGGCGCCCTCGCGCGCGTCGCTGCGCCCGACCTTGCGCCGCGCGCCGCTGCGCGAGGTCATCAGGCCGGTGCGAAGGAGCCCCTGCATGTCGAAGACATAGTCGAACTTTGTCTTCCGCACCTCGCGCATCAGCCTGAGAAAGCCCTTCGCCCCTCCCCTGCGCTCGAACACGTACACGTGGTCGACCGCCTCGCAAATCCGCACCAGCGGGGCGAACATTTCCCGCACGATCCACGAGATCCTCAGGTCCTTGCGCTGGGCCTTCAGCGAGGTCGCGACCTGGAGGCCGTGGACGATGTCGCCCAGGGACGACGGCTTGATGATGAGCAGTTCGGTCATGAAACGGGCGGCTAGCCGAATCGCTTAGGGACCAACATTCAACGCCCAAGTTTCAAAAATCGGGGCGCAGTCCGGAGCGCCCGGCGGGCGCCCGTACTTGAACGTTGAATGTTGAGCGCTATCCGATGAGCGTCTGCAGCCGACCGCATGATTTCCCTCCTGCTCAAGATCACCGGCTGGCTGCTGGCAACCGCGCCTGAGTGGCTGCTGCGCCCGCTGGCCGCGGTGCTCGGGGATGCGGTTTTCCTGGCCGCCGGGGGCCGGCGACGCCTGATGCTCTCCAACCTGAGCCACGCCTTTCCGGAGCGCCCCGCCGCCTGGCGCCGGAAAGTCGCGCAGACCTGTTTTCGCCGCTTTGCGGAGACGGGCATGCTCTCGCTGGCCACGCCGTTTTTTCCCGAGCGACGGATCCGCGCGATGGCGCGGCTCTCGCCCGCCTTCGAGGAGTGGCTCCGGGCACGCGCCGCGGCGCCGCGCCCCACCGTCTTCGGCACGCTCCATCTCGCGCTCTGGGAGAGCCAGGCCTGGTTCACGCTCCTCTGCCCCCCGCCCGCCCCGGAGTTTGGCATCATCTACCGCCCGCTGGACAATGCCCAGGCGGACAACTACCTGAGGCGCGCGCGCGAGCGCTTCGGCATGCGCTTCCTCTCGCGCAAGGAGGGCTTTGCCACCGCAAGGGACATCCTGCGGCGGAACGGCTGCGTGGGCCTGCTCTTCGACCAGAACGCCGGAATGCAGGGATGCCTGACCCTTCTCCTCGACCGGGTCTGCTCAACGAGCGAACTGCCGGGGCTTCTCGCGTGCCGCCACGCCGCCGACCTTCGGACTGTCCACCCCCGGCGGACCGGCTTCTGGCGGGTCGTGTTTGAGACCGACGCGATCGCGCACGACGGCACGCCGGCGGGGGCGACGCTCGCGCTCAACCGCTGGCTGGAGAATTCCCTCCGCGACGAGGCGTTCTGCAGCGGGTGGTTCTGGGTTCACGATCGCTGGCGCCACCAGGACGTGCCCGCGCGGCGGTTCCGCCTGGAGTCCAAGCGCAACCTGCTCGCCGCGGACCTGGCCGCGCGCGGCCTTGCGAAAATGCCGCGGCGCACGCGGATCTGGGTGCGGCTCCCCAACTGGCTGGGCGACGTCGTCATGACCCTTCCCCTCCTGCGCGCGCTGCGCGAGTCCCGCCCCGACGCCGCGATCACGCTGGTCGCCCTCCCGCAGTTCGCGCCGCTCCTCGCCTCCTGGGGCGTTGCCGACGCGATTCATCCCCTCCCGGCAAAAGGGCCGCTCTATTTTTTCCACTTCCTGTCCCTGCGCTGCGCCTACCCGGACGTCTGGCTGCTTTTCACAAATTCCCTCCGGGGCGACCTCGAGGCCCGGCTGGCTGGGGCGCCCCAGCGCTTCGGGCTGGTCCGGCCCGGGCATCCCCGCCCCCTCCTCAGCCACGGCTATTCGCCGCCGGCGGATTTCGACCCAGGGCTTCACCACCAGCTCGAGGGCTGGGAGGCCCTCCTTCGGCATTTCGGGCTGGAAAGTCCGCCCGACCGCCGGCCGACCGCGGCGCCCCCGGCCGGGGCCGGCCTGCCGATCGCGCTCATCCCCGGTTCGGAAAATGAGCCATTGAAACGCTGGCCCGTCTCGGGATGGCGCGCCCTCATCGAGGGGCTGCCAAAAGAGCGATTCGTCGTCCTTGGAACCGCCGGCGACCTGCCGATCGCCCGGGCCGTCTCCGAGGGCTTCGATCCGGCGCGGGTTGAGAACCTGGCCGGCAAGACCGACCTCCCGGGGCTGGCCGCTCGCCTGCGGGGTTGCCGGCTGCTTGTGACAAACGACACGGGGGGAATGCACCTTGCCAATTCGATCGGCGTTCCCCTGGTCGCCCTCTTCGGCCCCACGAACCCGGTCCGGACCGGCCCGGTCTTCGCGGCCCCGTGCACGATTCTCCAGCCTCCGGGCTGCCCTCCGACCGGCGGCGGAAGCCTGGCCGACCTTATGCCTGAGACTGTCATCGCCGCGGTAAAATCCCACTGATACAAATCGCCTGCAAATGCCGCTTCTGACCGTAACCGGGCTTCGCACCCACTTCCACACCCGCTCGGGAATCTACCGGGCGGTGGACGGCGTGAGCTTCAGCGTGGAACCCGGTGAAACCCTGGGAATAGTCGGCGAGTCCGGTTCCGGGAAGTCGGCGACCTGCTACTCGATCATGGGGCTCATTCCCCAGCCCCCGGGAAGAATCGAGGGCGGCACGGCAATGTTCGACGGCGTCGACCTACTCCACTGCACGCCCGCCGCCGCGAGGGGAATCCGCGGCAATCGCGTGTCCATGATCTTCCAGGACCCGATGACCTCGCTCAATCCCTACATGCGGATTTCAGACCAGTTGATCGAGCCCCTCCTGATCCACGGGAAAACCTCGCGGTCCGAGGCCCGGAAGCGGGCCCTGGAGATGCTCGCCTCCGTCGGGATCAGCGACGCGGCGCGCCGGATGCGGCAGTACCCCCATGAATTCTCCGGGGGCATGCGCCAGCGCGTGATGATCGCCATGGCGCTGATCACGCGCCCCGCCCTCCTGATCGCCGACGAGCCGACGACCGCCCTGGACGTCACCGTCCAGGCCCAGATCCTGGAACTGATCCAGCGCACGCAGCGCGAACTCGGCATGGCCGTGATCTTCATCACGCACGACCTGGCCGTCGTCTCGGGGCTCTGCGACCGGGTCCTGGTCATGTACGCGGGCCGGATCGTGGAGACGGCCGGAACCCGGGAGCTCTTCGAGAATCCGCGCCACCCCTACACCCGGGCGCTGCGCCGCTCGATACCCGCGACCCAGCCGAAGGGCGCGGAACTGTACACGATTCCCGGGCTGCCGCCGGACCTTTCCAAGCCGCTTCCCGGATGTCCCTTCGCCCCGCGCTGCGAATTCGCGGTGGCGCGCTGCCACGATACGCCTACTTCATTGTCAGAGGTCGGTCCGGGACATCTCCAGGCCTGCCTGCGCGTGCAATCCGGGGAGATCTGATGAATCCCATCCTCGAGCTCACCGGCATCAAGGTCCACTATCCCGTCTTCGAGGGGGTGCTCCGGCGGCGGCACACCGGCGCCGTGAAGGCCGTGGACGGGGTCAGCCTCTCCCTCGGGACCGCCGAGGTTCTCGGGCTCGTGGGCGAATCGGGATGCGGCAAGTCAACCCTGGCCCGGGCGATCCTCCAGCTCGTGCCGCTCACCGCCGGGAAGGTCGTCCTGGGCGGGCGCGACCTGACCGCGCTGACCGCCGCTGAGCTCGCCGAGGGCCGGCGGGACCTGCAGATGGTCTTCCAGGACCCGTTCGCCTCGCTTAATCCCCGGATGACGGTCTTCGACACGCTGGCCGAGCCGCTCCTCGTGCACCGGGTGTGCACCCGCGCCGAGGTGGCCGCGCGGGTCTCGCGGCTGATGGGGGTCGTCGGGCTCTCACCGCGGTTCATGCAGAAGTACCCGCATGAATTTTCCGGCGGCCAGCGCCAGCGCATCGCCGTCGCCCGCGCGCTTGCGCTTGAGCCAAAGGTCATCATCGCCGACGAGCCGGTGTCGGCGCTCGACGTCTCCGTCCAGGCGCAGGTGCTCAATCTCCTGGCCGGGCTGGTCCGGGACATGGGGCTGAGCCTCATCTTCATCGCGCACGACCTGTCCGTCGTTAAGCACATATCCGACCGGGTCGCCGTGATGTACCTGGGGAAGATCGTCGAGCTCGGGCCGGCGGCCGACGTGATCGAGCGGCCCATCCACCCCTACACCCGCGCCCTGGTCAGCGCCATTCCCGATCCGGACCCGGCAAAGGCGCGCGCCAGCCAGCGGATCGTGCTCCCCGGCGACCCGCCCTCGCCCCTGAATCCGCCGTCCGGCTGCGCCTTCCACACCCGCTGCCCGTACGCGCAGGAGAAGTGCAAGGCCGCCGTCCCGCCCCTTGCCGCGTATCGCGGCCGCGAGGTCGCCTGCGTGCGCGTCAGCGAAATCTGACGGTCGGTGAATTATTGTAGCCGGGGTCCTAGACCCCGGTGCTTGGAGTCCTGCATTCGGATTCCGGCCCCTTCGGGTCCGGCCGGGGTCTGGGACCCCGGCTACATTAGACGACGATTGCCACGACAATCACACCCGAACCTGCCTCAGCGCTTCGTAGCAGGCGATGCCCACCGCGGTCGAAAGATTCAGACTTCGCAGTTCCGTGTTCATGTGGGGAATCGTCACGCTGCGCTCCGCCAGCTCGTCGTGCAGCCACTCGGGCGCGCCATCGCCCTCATTGCCAAACACCAGCCCGTCCCCGTCGGCAAATTTCGCGTCCCAGAAGCCCAGTTTCGCCCGCGTCGTGAAAAGCCACATCCTTTCGGGCGCGGCGGGACTGGCTCGAAACGCCTTCCAGTCCGCGTGCTCGTGCACGTCCAGCGAGAACCAGTAGTCCATGCCCGCCCGGCGCAGGTTCGCGTCCGTGATCTTGTAGCCGAGCGGATGGATCAGGTGCAGCCGCGAGCGGGTGACCGCGCACATCCGGCCGACGTTGCCGGTGTTCTGCGGGATCTGCGGCTGAAATAGGATTATATGAAGCATTGGAATTGCGGGTGGAGCGCGATCTCCGAGCGCGCTGGACGACTCGATCTACAAACCAGCGCGCCCGATTGTCCCGCTCCGCCTATTCGATGACAATACCGCGATTGTCCGCCGCAAGAATGCGCACCTTCGCCTTGACCCCCGCCTTCGCAAACGCCCGCCGCATCGCGCTGGCGGCCGGCGCGGCCGCGGGCCGCGCGCAGACGCAAAGGATGCTCGAGCCGCTGCCGCTCAGCCAGCCGACG
>Ga0302279_10003361_pt1 | contig 20066 bp, 23 predicted proteins | sample III_Bog_N3_3_FD_194541 | JGI IMG/M metagenome (GOLD analysis project Ga0302279, IMG submission 194541) | Peat permafrost microbial communities from Stordalen Mire near Abisko, Sweden - III_Bog_N3_3 | ecosystem: Environmental > Terrestrial > Soil > Wetlands > Peat | place: Sweden: Abisko...
CCACCGATGACACGGCCGGCGCGCACGCCTGCGCCACTTTGGGTCGGCCCCTGCGGAACCGCGCGATTCTCGATAACAGGGGCTGGAAGCCCATGCCACGGTTCTGCCACCAGGCGTCGTCCAGGCAGAGCAGGCAGAGGGCCACGGTGAGGAGATTGAAGAAGGTGTAATTGCCCGTGAGGGCGATGAGCACCTGCAGGCCGATCAGCGCCAGCGCGGCGACGTGGCGCAGGCGGCGCCCGGCGGCGAGCGCGAAGGGCGCGGCGAGCTCGATCCCGAACATCACCGCGCAGGCCAGACGGTCGAAAGCAGCCGGCAGACGGTTCGCATACCAGGCGAGAGGGGTCGGCAGGGGCTGGGTTTCGAAGTGGAAGGTGAGCGCGGTGAGCGCGCGCCAGGCCGGGTCGCCGCTGGCGAGCTTGACCAGGCCCGAGAGCAGCATGAGGCGAAAGAGCAGCCACCACATCAGCCAGCGCGCCAGCCGCGGCGGTTCCACCCGCCGCCAGCCGGGGCGGAGCGTCCACGGGGCGACGAAGATGGCGAGCAGCGTCGTCTCGAGCAGCAGCCCATCCCATTGAAATTCGTAGAAGATCTGGCCCGCGCCGACGACGGAGAGGTAACAGGCCCAGAGCAGGGCCACGCAGGCCGCGGGGGCGATGCCCAGGAAGAGCAGCGCGGCGAGCGCGATCCCGATCGCGCAGAGGAGGGGGAGAAACGCGCCGGCGCCAAAGAACCAGCAGAGCGAGGGGAATTGGAGCAGCGCGGAGGCGCCGAGCTGGGCGTGAACCACGCCGAAGAAACGCGCCGCCGGGAGCAGGCCGTGCGGGCCGACCAGCCCGGCGCATTGCGTCCAGAACGAGAGGAAGGCGACCGCATGGATCACGGCCAGCCCGCGGAGGAACAGCGACGTCCCGCCCGCGAAGCGGTTCTCATTCATAGCGGAGGGCCTCGATCGGGTCCAGGCGCGCGGCGCGGCGGGCGGGGTAGTAGCCGAAAAAGACGCCGACCGCGCCGCTGAAGCAGAAGGCGACGACGATCGCGGCGGGCGAGACCAGGGTAGGCCAGTCGTTGATCCGGGAGAGGAGCTCGGAGCAGCCGATCCCCAGCAGGATCCCGAGGGTTCCGCCCATCAGGCTGAGCACGACGGCCTCGATCAGGAACTGCCACAGCACGTCGCTGCCGTGCGCCCCGATCGCCATGCGGATCCCGATCTCGCGGGTGCGCTCGGTCACCGAGACCAGCATGATGTTCATGATCCCGATGCCGCCGACCACGAGGGAGACGCCGGCGATCGCGCCGAGGAGAAAGGTCATGGCGCGGGTGCTGGCGGTGGCGGCGGCGGCGATCTCCTGCTGGTCGCGGATGTTGAAGTCGTCGTCCTTGCCCTGGCTGAGGTGATGGCGGTCGCGCAGGAGATTCGCCAGGTCCTCCTCGACCGCGGCCAGGCGGTCCGCCTCCTCGCCCTGCACGTTGATCACCCGCAGGAAGGTCTGGTGGGTGATCCGCTTCATCGCGCTGGTGTAGGGCACGATCACGATGTCGTCCTGGTCGGTGCCCTGCAGGGAGAAGCCCTTGGCCTGGAGCACGCCGAGGATCTTGAACGGCAGGTTGCGGATCCGGAGGGTCCGCCCGACCGCGTCCCCGTCGGGAAAGAGGTTGCGGACGATCGTGTCACCGACGATGCAGACCTTGGCGTCGCTCCGCACCTCCTGTTCGCCGAACATGGCGCCCGACGAGAGCGGCCACTGGCGCATGGCGAGGTAGTCCTCGCTCTCGCCCAGGACCGTGGTGTACCAGTTCAGGCCGTTGGCCAGCACCTGGCTCCCGGTGCGGATCTCGGGGCTGACCGCGCTGATGCCCCGGATCTGGTCCGCGATCGAGCGGGCGTCCTCGACCGAGAGGGTGCCGGCGGCGCCGTAGCCGCCCCGCGCCCCCCCGGCGGTGGCGCTGCCGGCCAGGACGATGATGATGTTCTGCCCGAGGCTGGCGATCTGCGACTCCACCTGGGCCTGGGCGCCGTTGCCAATGCTGACCATGGCGATGACCGCGGCGACGCCGATGATCATGCCCAGGGCCGTGAGCACGGAGCGCATTTTATTGCGGCGGAGGGCGCGCAGCGCGACGGTGACGACGGAGAGGATGCGCATCGGGCGGGGTGCCGGTCAACCCGTGAGCTTGGCCGCCGCCTCGGCCTCGCGCAGGCGGCGGAGCTCGGTCTCGGCGATGGAGCGGTCGGCGACGGTCACGTCGCTCACGACCTGCCCGTCCCGGAAGACGAGGTTGCGCTTGCAGAAATGGGCGATGTCGAGCTCGTGGGTCACCATCACGATGGTGATGCCGGCGTCATTGAGCTTCTGGAAGACGCCCATGACCTCGACCGACGTCTTGGTGTCGAGGTTGCCGGTGGGCTCGTCCGCGAGCAGCACCTGGGGCTCGTTCACCAGGCTGCGCGCGATCGCGACGCGCTGCTGCTGGCCGCCGGAAAGCTGGCTGGGAAAGTGGTCGGCCCGCTGGGCCAGGCCCACGATCTCCAGGCTGCGCAGCGCGCGCGCGCGCATCTCCTCGCGGCTGATCGGCCGCCCGGAATAGAGCATCGGCAGCTCGACATTTTCCAGGGCTGTGGTGCGGGACAGCAGGTTGAAGCCCTGGAAGACGAAGCCGAGCTTCTGGTTGCGCAGGTCGGCCCGGGCGTTGGCATCGAGGCCGGAGACGTCGACCCCGTCGAGCAGGTAGCGGCCGCGCGTCGGCCGGTCGAGACAGCCGAGCATGTTCATCAGCGACGACTTGCCCGAGCCGCTCGCGCCCATGATCGCGACGAACTCCCCGCGCCCGATCTCGAGCGAGACGCCGCGGACGGCATGGACCTTCACCTCGCCGGAATCATAGATCCGATGCAGGTCCTCAAGCTTGACGGCGGGACTCATGCGGCGCGGGCGGTCGGCGCTCGGGCTCAGTGGCGGCCGCCAAACGGATTGGAGGCGGGCGACGACGGCGCGAGCTGGGTGAGACCGGTGACGACGACATCGCCCTCCGCGAGGCCGTCGAGCACCTCGGTGTCGCTGCCGTCCGTGATGCCGAGCTTGACCCAGACGCCCTCGGGCTTGCCGAACAGGTCGTCGGCGCGCAGGCGGTAAACCACCCGCGTCACGGGCTCCTCGGTGGTGCCGGCCTTGCGGCTGCCGGTGTTGAGGAAGCGCCCGGGCAGCTGGACGCCCCGTTCTGCGGCCAGCTGTTTCATTCGCTCGATGATCTCCGGGGCCGGCGGGCCGGCGCCGGGCACGTAGGTGTAGCCGACCTGGAGCATGATTTCCCGGAGCTTCTGGCGGTTTTGCACCGCGGTGAGCGGCTTCAGCCTGACCGCGGGGGCGGGCGGGCCGGCGGCCGCGTTGGGTTGGGGCACGGCCGGCGGGGGCGGGGGCGGGGTCGCCGGGAGGTCGTCCGGCATGCGGAAGCGGATCGCGCTGTTGGCGATCCGCAGCACGCCCGGGTGGCGGGCCACGACAATCGAGACATTGGCGGTCATGCCGGGCTTGAGGGCCAGGTCGGCGTTGCCCACGTCGATCATGACGTCGTAGGTGACAACGTTTTGCAGGGTCTGCGGAGCGTTGCGGACCTGGTAGACGGTGCCGTGAAACTGCCGGTTGGGATAGGCGTCGACGGTGAAATTCACCGCCTGGCCGTCGGCGACATTCCCGATGTCGGCCTCGGCCACCGAGGCGTCGATCTGCATCTTGGTAAGATCGTTGGCGATCTCGAACAGGGTGGGGGCGCTGAGGCTGACCGCGACGGAGTTGCCCTGGTCGACATTGCGGGCGATGACGATGCCGTCGATCGGCGCGGTGATCCGGCAGTAGGCGAGATTGGTCCGGGCCGTCGCGAGCGCGGCCTCCTTGATTTTCACCACGGCCGCCGCCTCGCCGAGCAGGGCGCGCTGGGTGTCGTAGTCGGACTGGGCGAGCAGCTTCTGGTTGATCAGGTCCCGGTCCCGGGCCAGGGTGACCCGCTGCAGTTCATAGTTGGCCTCGGCGTTTTCCAGGTCGCCCTCGGCCGAGTTCACCGCGGACTGGTAGGCGTCGGGCAGGAGGGTGCAGAGGAGCTGACCGGCCCTCACCTTGTCGTTGAAGTCCGCGTCGATCTTGTTCACGTAGCCGGAAATCTGGCTGCTGACCAGGATGTCGAGCAGCGGCTTGATCGTGCCGGTGGCGGTGACGGTCTGGACGATCTCCCCGCGCGAGACCGGCGCGGTGTAGAATTCGGAGGGCTTTTCCTGGTGCGACCGCCAATAGCACCAACCTCCGGCCGCGAGGCCGAGCCCGAGAATCAGGACAATGAGGCCGGCGCGCCGGCGGGATTTGGCCATGGGACTAGGCCGCAAAGGTCCGCTTGAGCTCGGCGGCGACGTCGGCCGGGACAAAGTGGGTGACGTCGCCGCCGTATTTCGCGACCTGTTTCACGAGGGTGGAGCTGGTGTAGCTGAAGGGTTCGTGGGGCATGACAAAGATGGTCTCGATCGCGGGCTGGAGATGGCGGTTCATCAGCGCCATGTTGAACTCGAATTCGAAGTCGGACAGCGCCCGCAGGCCGCGGATGATGGCGTCGGCCTTCTGCTCCCGGGCGAAGTCGACCAGCAGGCCGCCGAACAGGGTGACGGAGACGTTCGGGAGGTCGGCCACGTTGCGGCGCAGCATCTCCAGCCGCCGCTCGGCGGGGAACAGCGGGCCCTTGTCCGGGTTGCGGGCGATGGCGACGGTCACCCGGTCAAACAGCCGCGCCGCCCGCCCGAGCACGTCCAGGTGCCCAAAGGTCACCGGGTCGAAGGTGCCGGGATAGATGCAGTGGCGCATGGAAGGACCAGTGTCGGCCGGGAAGTTTATAATTTCAACATTTCAATGTTTCACCGTTTGGTGTTGGTTGGGCTCTTCCCCGGTCACCCGCATGAACCTGCCCAACCTGATCACGATGTCGCGGATCCCGCTGATGTTTGTCATCGTCGGGCTGATGTATTGCGCCGGGACCGGCACGGCGACGCTGGCCTTCCTGCTCTTCATCGCCGCCGCCGTCGGCGACTGGCTCGACGGCTACATCGCGCGCCGGCGCGGCCAGGTGACGACCTTCGGCAAGCTGATGGACGCGCTGACCGACAAGATCATGGTCCTCGGCCTGGTCATCGCCTTTGTCGCCCGGCTGGAAATTCCCGTCTGGCTCGCGCTGATCACCCTCTGTCGCGAGTTTCTCGTCACCGGGATGCGGATGGTGGCGGCGAGCAAAGGGGTCATCGTCGCGGCGGACCGGGGCGGCAAGACCAAGACCCTCACCCAGCTGATCGCGCTGGGGTTCCTGCTCGGCGAACCGATGGTCCGGCGCGATGGGCCGCTCGTCCTGCCGTGGAACCTGGATGGGTTCGCCCGCTTCGTTCACGGCACCGGGGTGTCGGTCTTCTATCTGGGCACGGCGCTCGCGGTCTGGTCGGGCTGGCGCTACATCGTCCAGCTCAAGGATGTCGTCCTGACCGACGCCGATCGATGAAGCTGCCGCCGCCCGCCTGGCCGCGCTTCCTGCCCGCTGGATGGGCGGCGGCCGTGGCGACGCTGGGTCCGGTGGGACGCCGGTTGCCGGCGCCGGGCACCTGGGGCGCGGCGAGCGGATTGCTGTCCTTTGTCTTGCTCTGCCGCGGCTGTTACCCGGGCGACGCGGTGAACGTCCTGGTCGGCGTGCTCGCCGGCTACGCGGCCGTGGGGATTTGCGACGCGGCTGAGCGCCAGCTTGGCCGCCCGGACCCGCCGGAGGTGATCGCCGATGAATTTGCGGCCATGCCGTGGTGCTTCCTCGGCTGGTCCGCGCTTCCGGCCGTCCTGCCGGGGTGGGGCGTCCTGCTGCTGGGCTTCGGGTTGTTTCGGTTCTTCGACATCCTGAAGCCCTGCGGGATCGCGCGCCTCCAGGCCCTGCCGGGCGGCTGGGGGATCGTGCTGGACGACACGGCGGCGGCGCTGGCCACCTGCCTCAGCCTGCATATCGTGCTGGGGCTGTGGGCGGCGGCGCTAAGGTAGTGCCACCAGGTTCTCGACCGGCATCCTGACCAGCAATCCCTGGCGGAGCACGTCAACCGAGATCACGATGCCCTGGGGATTGGCTGGATCGTCCACGAAACCCTCGAGGCCGTGGAGCGCCCCGCCGACCACGCGCACGCGCCGCCCGCGGACGAGCAGGGGCATCACGGTCAGCTGGTACCCCGACGCCACCATGGCCTTGACGGCCTCGATCTGCCGGAGGAAGGCCGGCTCGTCGGTCACCGGGATGGCGCGGGCGAGCAGGTCCTGCTGGTAGATCCGGGCCTTCCGTTCGAGCACGATGTGCGCAAAGACGTATCCCGGGAAAAGCGGCTTGGTGAAGCGCTTCGTCTGCTGGGCGTAATGCCGCACGCTGTCCACCAGTGGCAGGTAGTGCTCGACCCGCTCGGCCGCCATCAGCGCCGCGAACTTCTTCTCGCAGCGCGGCTTGGTATGGCAAACCAGCCACGCCGCCTCCGGCGTGGCTGGTTTGCCCGCCATCGCCCCGTCCGACGGGGCGATGGAGGGCGGCCCGGGAGGGGAGTCGGTCATCACGCCTTGAGCAGAAACCGCACTGCCGCGTGATACCCCTCGAACCCCAGCCCGGTGATGACCGCGGTGCAGGCGGGAGCCGTCAGCGACTTGTGGCGGAATTCCTCGCGCCGGTAGATGTTCGAAAGGTGCACCTCAACGGCCGGCAGGTGCGCCCCCAGCAGGGCGTCGCGCAGGGCGACGCTGGTGTGGGTGAGCGCGCCGGGGTTGATCACCAGCCCGGAGCATTTGGCGTCCGCCAGCTCCGCGATCCGGTCGATCAGCTTGCCCTCGTGATTGGACTGAAAAAAGGATAGGCCGGCCTTGGCGCCGAATTCCGCCCGCAGGGACTTTTCCAGGTCGGCCAGCGTGGCGGTCCCGTAGATCTCCGGCTCGCGCTTGCCCAGTCGGTCGAGGTTGGGGCCGTTGAGAATGGCGATGGTCTGCTTCATGGGCGGATTGGACCACGGATTGCGCGCTTTCAAAAGGCTGAAATTTGGGGGATAAGCTGCGGGTGGAGACGCGATCCGAATTGCGACCGGTGGAGATTGCCGGCGGTGGACTGGCCGGGCTTGCCCTCGGGCTCGGGCTGCGTCGCGCCGGCGTCCCCGTGACGCTGCACGAGGCCGGGTCATATCCCCGGCACCGCGTGTGCGGTGAATTCATCGCCGGCCTGGCGCCGGAGACGATCGATCGCCTGGGCCTCGAGCCCTGCCTGCGGGACGCGCGCCGGCACGGGGAGGTGGCCTGGTACTTTGGCGGGCGGCTGGGGTGCCGCCAGCGGCTGCCCGGCGTCGCGCTCGGGCTCAGCCGTTACGCGCTTGATGCGCGCCTGGCCGAGGCCTTCCAGGCGGCGGGGGGCGACCTGAGGGTTCACTCGCGGGTCGAGTTGGACGGTGCGGCGCCCGGCCGCGTGGTGGCCACGGGCCGGGTGCGCGGCCGGTCGCCATGGCTCGGGCTGAAGTTTCACGCGCTCAACCTGCCGCTCGCGGCCGGGCTCGAGGTGCACCTGGGGCGCGATGCCTACGTCGGGCTGGCGGGCATCGAGGGCGGGCGGGTCAATGTCTGCGGCTATTTCCGGCGGCGCGGCCTGCGCGCGACGGGTCCCGCGCTGGTGCGCGCTTATCTCCTGGCCTCGGGATTGGGCGGGCTCGCCGCCCGCCTGGCCGCCGCGGGGGCCGACCCCGCGTCGTTCGCCGCGGTCGCGGGCCTGGTGGTCGACGGCCGGATGGCCCGGCGCCCGGACCTGCGCCTGGGCGACGCCTGCGCGATGATTGCGCCGTTCACCGGCGACGGGATGGCGATGGCTTTTCAGGGAGCGGAGGCCGCGCTCGGGCCGCTGGTGGCCTACGCCCAGGGCGCCGCATGGCCGGAAGTCGCGGGGGCGATCCGGTCCGCCCTGGCCCGGCAGTTTCGCTGTCGGCTCGCGTCGGCGAATGCGCTGCACGGCTTCATGCTCGGTCCCCGCCGCCAGCGCTGGCTCGCCGCCGCGGCGCGGACGGGATTGCTTCCGCTGCGGCCGCTTTACTCCTTGCTCCACTAGGACTAGACTCCCCGACGATGTTCCTGCACGCCCTGGCCACCGCCGTCCCGCCCCGGGCGCTCACTCAACCCCAGTGCTGGGACCTGGTCGAGCGGTCGCCGGTGCGCGCCCGCCTGAGCCGGCGGTCGCGGTTGGTGCTCCACGGCGTCCTGCGGGGCGACCACGGCATCGACCGGCGGCACTTCGCGGTCGGGGACCTGGACCGGATTTTCGAGCTTTCGGCCGACGAGCTCAACGCGGCGTTCGGCGCCGAGGCGCCGCGCCTGGCGGAGCGGGCGCTGGCGGATGCGCTCGCCCAGGCGGGCACGACTCCGGGCCAGGTCGACGCCCTCCTGATCTGCACCTGCACCGGTTATCTGTGCCCCGGGATCACCAGCTACGTGGCGGAGCATCTCGGCCTGCGGCCCGACGCCTACCTCCAGGACCTGGTCGGGCTGGGCTGCGGCGCGGCGATCCCGGCCCTGCGCTCGGTCAGTCACGTCCTCGCCGCGCGGCCCGAGGCCACGGTCGCCTGCGTCGCGGTGGAGATCTGCTCGGCCGCCTTTTACCTCGATGACGACCAGGGCGTGCTGATCAGCGCCTGCCTCTTCGGCGACGGCGCCGCCGCCTCCGTCTGGCGCGGCCGGCCCGGCCCGGCGGGGCTCCGCGCCTTCGATTTCAACACCCTGCACCTGCCGGCGGAGCGGGACAAACTGCGCTTCGAGACGCGGAACGGCAAGCTGCGCAACCGGCTGGACCGAACCGTGCCGGAGCTGGCGGCCGGGGCGGTGGCCCGGCTGTGGGCGGACCGCGGCGACCGGCCGGTCAGCCGGGTGGTTTCGCACGCGGGGGGCAGCGACGTCCTCACCGCACTGGCGGACGCGGTGCCCGGTCACTCGCTTGAAGCCAGCGCGACCGTCCTGCGCCGATATGGCAACATGAGCAGCCCGTCGGTGCTCTTTGCGCTGGAGGAAACTCTCCGGACGGCGTCCCCGGGCCCGGAAGGCGATTTCTGGCTGGTGAGCTTCGGCGCCGGCTTCAGCGCGCATTCGTGTCGGATCGGAAAACCGTAGATGGAAGCGGTCCCGCAGGGCGGCACCGCCCCCGGTGAGGGACGCGACATGGACGTCGCGTCTACCTTCAAGGCATTCGCCCGCAGCGCGGCGAGCGGGATGAGCGGAGCCCCATTCTCTGCGATGGCTTGAAAGGTAGACGCGACAGTCCATACCGCGTCCCGATGAGCCAACGCGGCGGAAAGCCGCGGCTACCTTGGGTCGCTCGTTGGACGATCGTCTGAGGAGGTGGCCGGGCGAGGCTGGAGCCTTGAATGTAGACGCGGTATCCTGCCGCGTCCCGATGAGCCAACGCGGCGGAAAGCCGCGTCTACCTTGGGTCGCTCGTTGGACGATCGTCTAAGGAGATGGCCGGGCGAGGCTGGAGCCTTGAACGTAGACGCGGTATCCTGCCGCGTCCCGATGATGACCGCGGACCCGCTCCGCGGGACCGCGTCTGCATCGCCTAGAGTGGATTTTCGGTGGCGATGAATACCCAAGGCAGCCCGAACACCTCGCTCAGCTCGGCGGCGAGGGCCTGCACGGCGTGGACCTCGGTGGCATAGTGGCCGCAGAGGTAAAGGTTCAGGCGGTCCTCCTGGGCGCGGTTGAAATGCTCCTCGCGCAACTCGCCGGTCACCAGGGTGTCGGCGCCGGCGTCAGCCAGCGCGCCGAGGGCGCCGTTGCCGCTGCCGCTGCAAAACGCGACCTCCCGGGGCGTCTCCGCGCCATACTCGATGGCGATGACCCGGGGATAAAGGGCCTCCAGCTTGGCGCGGAGCGTGCGGCGGGGCGAGGTGTTGGCGGCGATCACGCCGATGTCCCCGCCCTCGTTGGGATAAAAACCGCGCACGGGCGCGAGCCCCAGTTGGCGGGCCAGCAGCGCGTTGTTGCCGATCTCCGGGTGGGCGTCGAGCGGGAGATGGCTGGAGTAGAGCGCACAATTGCCCTGCAGGAGCGCGGCCACCCGCTCGTAAACCGGACCGGTCAGCGGCCGGGGCATGTCCCAGTACATACCGTGATGCACGATCAAGAATTCCACGCCCGCATTCACCGCCTGCCGGAAGGGCTCGATCCCGGCGTCGACCGCGGCCCCGATTTTCGTGACCCGGCCGTCATTGGCGACCTGGAGGCCGTTGAAGGCGCCGGGTGCGTCCTTGAACTCCGCCCGGCGCGTGCGCCGGTCGCAGTAGAGGACGAGGTCGTTTAGGGTAGGCATCTCGCTGAAAGGCGGAAGGCGGAAGGCGGAAAGCGGAAAGCGGAAGTAGGAGGTAGCCAGGGGAGGCGATCGTCAAGATCGGCGAAGGGCGGTCATGCGGTAGGCGCCAAGGGGGGTGGTGGTGCAGCGGATGTCCCATTGGGCGGGGGAGAGGCCGAGGGCGCGGGGAAGTTCGTCGCCGAGGAAGCCGGCGGCGATGCTGACCCGGGCGTCATGGCGGCTGACGTAGTTGGCCCCGATCAGGGCCCCAAACCCGGCAAAGAGCGCCTGGGAGAGGCGCCGGCGGGCGGGCTCGCAGGCGAGGATCACCCGCGCGGTTTGCTCCAGCCGGCTCCCGATCTGGGCGAGTTCGGCGGCGCGGAATTGGTGGAAGATGAGGTTCCCGATCGCCGCGGCATAGGGTCCGTAGCCGTCGAAGGCGCGCAGGTCGGCGGCGTGCCAGGCCCCGGCCTCCGGCCAGCCCGCCGGCCGGGGCCAGAGGTCGAGGCCGGCCACTGGCACGCCCGCCGCGAGCAGCCGGCGGGACAGTTCGCCGGTGCCGGCGCCGAGCTCGATGACGGTTTCGCCCGGCCGCAGCAGCCGCGGCAGGGTCCGGAGCAACCACCGATGGTTTCCCATCGCCCGGTTGACCGCCCGCAGATCGCGCCGGTTGCGCCGGGCGTCCGGATGGTCGGGGGGGAGCGAGTCGAGAATCTCGGGCTGGACCGTGCGTTGCATTTCCAATTCAATGAGCCGGCATGAGCGATCCCCTCGATCCCGTCGACCTGATTGCGGAAGCCGCCGGGCGGTTTCCGCACCGCCCGTCTTGGGATGAATATTTCATGGCGACCGCGATGCTGATGGCGTCGCGGTCCAACTGCGAGCGTTTGCATGTCGGCTGCGTGATCGTGACCGGGGGCCGCCGGCGGAACCGCCTGGTGGCCGCGGGCTACAACGGCTTTCTGCCGGGCTCGGCCCATGTCTCCCGCCTGCGCGAGGGCCATGAGCAGGCGACGGTGCACGCCGAGCAAAACGCCGTGGCGGATGCCGCGCGCCGCGGCAGCTCGGTCGAGGGCTGCGCGGCCTACGTGACGCACTATCCCTGCATCAACTGCGCCAAGATCCTGGCGGCGGCCGGGATCGCGGAAATCAAGTACCGGGAGGACTACCAGAACGACCCGCTGGTCGCGCCGCTCCTCGCCGAGGCGGGCGTGGCCATCACCAGGCTCTGAATGCGCGCCCACCGCAAACCCCCGGAGGACTCGCTCGCCGGATCGCTCCTGCTGGCCCATCCGTCGCTGCGCGACGCGAACTTCCGCCGGACGGTTGTGCTCATGACCGCCCACGGGCCCGCGGGTGCGATGGGAGTCATCGTCAACCGCCCCCTCGAGCAGCGCCTGGGGGAACTGGACGCCGACTTCGTGCTCGGACCGCTGGCGGCCGTGCCGGTCTTCGCGGGCGGACCGGTCCAGACCGAGCAGCTGATCCTCGCCGGCTGGCGGGCCCAGCCCAATGGCTTCCAGCTGCACCTGGGGATCGATCCCGAGAAGGCGGGTCTGCTCTTCGCCGACGAGGAGACGCGAATCCGGGCCTTTCTCGGGCACGCCGGCTGGTCGGCCGGGCAACTGGAGGACGAGCTCAAGCGGGACTCCTGGATTGTTGCCGAGGCGCCGTCCGACCTGTTCGCGCAGCCGGCCGGCGAAGTGCTCTGGCGGGAGTTCCTCGGCCGCGAGGGCAACCTCTGGCGCCTGCTGGCCGACGAGCCGGACGATCCGGAAGTGAACTAGGGAAATTTGTCATTTCCGTTGACAGAAACGGTCAATTTCTATGCGCTGAACCCCTTTATGAAAGTCGTTTCCTCCATCAAATCCGCCAAGAAGCGCCACCCCGACTGCCAGGTGGTCCGCCGCCGCGGCAAGATATACGTCATCAACAAGACCGACCCGCGCTACAAGGCGCGGCAGGGCTGATTCCAACCCATTCCCGCCGTGAAAGCTGAAGGCCATCCCACTCTCAATAACGTCTGCTTCCTGGACGTCGCGACCGGCCGGCGGTTTCTGACCCGCTCGACCATGAAATCCTCCCGCAAGGAGGCGATCGACGGGCAGGAGTACTATATTGTGCTGCGCGACATCACGATGGACTCACACCCGGCCTATACCGGGGAGAAGCGCCTGGTCGACACCGCGGGGCGGGTCGAGAAATTCACGACGAAGTTCAAGCGGGGCGGGGTAAAGAAATAGGGCCGGAAAGTAGGGAGGCGAAAGGAGGAGGGAGGAAGGAGATGGTGGGTCGCCACATTTTCTACTTACTACTTCCTCCTTTCTTCTTCCTACTTTCTGAATGGCCAAACTCATCTGCTTCGACTGCGACAGCACGCTCAGCGCGGTCGAGGGGATCGATGAGCTGGCGCGGGTCCGCGGGCCCGAGGTGTTTGCCCAGGTCGAAGCGATGACGGCCGCCGCCATGGCAGGCACGGTGGCGATCGAGACGGTCTTTCCCGAGCGGCTCGACATCATCCGGCCGTGCCGCGCCGACGCCGACGCCGTGGGGCGGCGCTACCTGGAGACCGTGGAGCCCACCGCCCGGGCGGCGATCGCGGCCCTGCGGGAGCGGCGATGGACCCCGGTGATCATCAGCGGCGGGTTCCGCCAGTCGATCCAGCCCCTCGCCGGCTACCTCGGCATCGAGCGGGTTGAGGCGGTCGACCTTTTCTTTGCCGCGGACGGCAGCTACCGCGGCTACGACTCCGCCTATCCGACCACCCGATCGGGCGGGAAGGCGGAGATCATCCGGCGCCTGCGCGACGAGTTGCGGCCCGGGTGCGTGGTGATGGTGGGGGACGCGGTGAGCGACCTGGAGGCGGCCCCCACCGTGGATCTGTTCGTGGCCTTCGGGCGCTACGTGGTGCGCGAGGCCGTCAGGCGCGCGGCCGGGGCCTACCTCACCTCGCTGGATGCGCTGGGCCCCCACCTGGCGAAATTTGAAGGCTGACCGGTGAAAGGCGACCGGTTCAAGCTCAAGGCGGAGTTCGAGCCCACCGGGGACCAGCCCGAGGCGATCGAGCGCCTGGTCGCCTCAATCCAGGCGGGCCACCGCTACCAGACCCTGCTCGGGGTCACCGGCTCGGGCAAGACCTTCACGATGGCGAACGTGATCGCGCGCCTCGGGCGTCCCACGCTGATCATGTCGCACAACAAGACCCTGGCCGCCCAGCTCTACTCCGAGTTCAAGGGATTCTTTCCCGAGAATGCGACGGAGTACTTCGTGAGCTACTACGACTACTACCAGCCGGAGGCCTACATCTCCTCGAGCGACACCTACATCGAGAAGGATTCCTCGATCAACGAGGAGATCGAGCGTCTGCGCATCTCCGCCACCAGCGCGCTGGTCAGCCGGCGCGATGTGATCGTGGTCGCCAGCGTCTCCTGCATCTACGGGCTCGGCTCGCCGGAGGACTTCACGGAGATGCGGATCCAGATCCGCCGCGGCGGCGAGCTCGGGCGCAACCGGTTCCTCGAGCGTCTGGTGGACAACGTCTACGAGCGCAACGATATCGAGCTCAAGCGCGGGCGCTTCCGGGCCCGGGGGGACGTGGTGGACGTGATGCCGGCCTACCTCGAGCACGGCCTGCGGGTGGAGTTCTTCGGCGACCGGGTGGAGCGGATCTGCGAGTTTGAGCCGCTGACCGGCGCGGTCCTGCGGGAACTGGAGCAGTTCGACCTCTATCCCGCCAACCAGTATGTCACCACCCGCGGCAAGCTCGAGCCCGCCATCGTCGCCATCCGTGCGGAGCTGGACGAACGCGTGGCCTGGTTCGAAAAACAGGGTCGTTACCTCGAGGCGCAGCGCATCCGCACCCGCACCAACTACGACCTCGAGATGCTCCAGGAGATGGGCTTCTGCAATGGCATCGAGAACTATTCCCGCCACCTGGCCGGCCGCCGGGCCGGCGACCGGCCCCAGTGCCTGATCGATTTCTTCCCCAAGGACTTTCTGCTCATGATCGACGAGAGCCATGCCACCGTCCCGCAGATCGGGGGGATGTACAACGGGGACCGCGCGCGCAAACAGACCCTGGTCGACTTCGGCTTCCGCCTGCCGTCGGCCCTCGACAACCGCCCGCAGACCTTCGACGAGTTCTCGCAGATCACCGGGCAGACCCTTTTCGTGTCCGCGACGCCCGCGGCCTTCGAACGGGAGCACTCCGCCGTCGTGGCGGAACAGCTCATCCGCCCGACCGGCCTGCTCGATCCCGCGATCACGGTGCGGACGACCCGCGGCCAGGTCGAGGACCTGATCGGCGAAATCCGGCGCGCCGCGGCGGCGGGCGAGCGCGTGCTGGTGACCACCCTGACCAAGCGGCTGGCGGAGGACATCACCGCCTTCCTGCGCGACGCGAAGATCCGGGTCGAGTACCTGCATTCCGACATCGATGCGATCGAGCGGGTCGAGATCCTGCGCAATCTCCGGCTGGGCAACTTCGACGTCCTGGTCGGGATCAATCTCCTGCGCGAGGGCCTGGACCTGCCGGAGGTGGCGCTGGTCGCCATTCTCGACGCCGACAAGGAGGGATTCCTGCGCAGCGAGACGAGCCTGATCCAGACGGCGGGCCGCGCCGCCCGCCACGAGCGGGGCCGGGTGATCTTCTACGCCGACCGCCTGACCGACTCGATCAAGCGCACGGTCGAGATCACCGAGGGCCGGCGCAAGACCCAGATCGAATACAATCAGGCCCACGGCATCACCCCGCGCGGCGTGACGCGCGGCGCGCAGGCGAGCCTCCACGTCTATGACGGCTCCGGCGAGCGCCCGGAGGCGGCGGGGGCCGTGGCGGAGGCGGGGGACGACGTCGCCGCCGTGATCGCGGAGCTGCAGGACGAGATGCAGGCGGCGGCGGCCAAGCTTGAGTTCGAGCGCGCCGCCCACCTGCGCGACCAGATCAATACGCTGAAAAGCGGCGATTATCGCAAATCCGGCAAGACGGCTGCACCGAAAAAACGACGATAGGAAAATTTCGAATTTCGCATTCCGAAATTCGAAATTTGGCTCACGCCCACTCGGGCGGATTCTGCAGGTCGGGCTTGAGCACGCCGATGCAGGGCAGGTTGCGGTAGCGCTCCGCGAAATCGAGCCCGTAACCGACGACGAACTTGTCCGGGATCCGGAAGCCCACGAAGTCGGCCTCGAACGGGACCTCCCGCCGGCCCTGCTTGTCGAGCAGCACGCAGACGCGCAGGCTGGCCGGGTTGAGCTTGCGGATGAGGCGGCTGATCAGGGTGATGGTCTTGCCGGTGTCGAGGATGTCGTCGATCACCAGCACGTGCCGCTTGGCGATGTCGAGGGTGAGGCTGTGCACGATCTGCGGCGTCCCGACGGACTTGGTCTTCTCCCCGTAGCTGGAGATGCGGACGCAGTCGAGGCGCACGGGATTGTCGATCTCGCGCATGAGGTCGGCGGTGAACATCACCGCGCCGTTGATGATCGCCACGATGGTGAATTCCCCGGTGCCGTAGGCGGCCTTCAACTCCCGACCGAGCCCTTTGACGCGGCGCTTGATCTCGGCCTCGGTGAACATGACGCTTTCCAGATCGGGGTGGAAGGAGGCCGGACGTTTCTTGGTGAGCATGGAGGAAGGCTGAGAATTATTGTTCGCGGTTCATTGTCCAGTGTTCATTCGCTCGGACCGATTTGAACGGGAAGGACGGGAAGAACGGGAAGGGTCTTCGGGACCGAGGCATTTCTTGCCGGTCTTCCCGACCTTCCTGTTCAAATCCGGCTTGCAGTCATGGCCGCGCGCCATGAACTCGCCTCTGCTGGCATGATCTCCATCCGTATCCAACAGCTGACCAAACGCTTTGGGGCGGTCACCGCCCTGCAGGGCCTGGACCTGGAGATCCGTCCGGGGGAGCTGTTTTTCCTGCTCGGCCCGAGCGGTTGCGGCAAGACGACCCTCCTGCGCACCCTGGCCGGATTTTATTTTCCGGACGAGGGGAGGATTTTCTTCCAGGACGACGACGTGACCCGCCTGGCCCCGCATAAACGCAACACCGGCATGATGTTCCAGAGCTACGCGCTCTGGCCCCACATGACGGTGGCGGAAAATGTCGCCTTCGGCCTGGAGGAGCGCCACGTCCCGCGGGACGAGATCAGGCGCCGGGTGGGGGAGACGCTGGAGTCGGTCCGGATGGGGGCCTATGCCGGGAGGCGGCCCGGGCAGCTCTCGGGCGGCCAGCAGCAGCGCGTTGCCCTGGCCCGGGCGTTGGTGATCCGGCCGCGCTGCCTGCTGCTCGACGAGCCGCTGTCCAACCTGGATGCGCGGCTCCGGCTCGAGATGCGCGCGGAGATCCGGCGCGTGTGCCAGGAGTTCAAGCTCACGGCGGTCTACGTCACCCACGACCAGAAGGAGGCGCTTTCGATCTCCGACCGGCTGGCGATTCTCGACGGCGGGCGTATCCTCCAGGTGGGCACCCCGCGGGAGATCTACCGCCGGCCGGCGCGCAAGGTGGTCGCGAATTTCATCGGGGAAACCGACTTCATCGCGGGGCGGCTGCTCGCCGCCGGGGGGGGCCGGGCGACGGTGGAGACCGCGATCGGCCGTTTCGAGGGCTTCCTGGGCGATCCCCGGGCGCAGCCCGCCCCGGGGGCCGCGGTGACGGTTTCGATCCGGCCCGAGTGCTGGCGGCTGGGCCCCGACCCGGCGGCCGGCAACACCGTGCGCGGGCGCATCGGCGACTCGGTGTACCTCGGGGAAATCGCGCAGCACGATTTCGTGGCGGGCGGGGTCACGCTCAAGATCTACGAGCTGAACCCCCGTTTTCCCGGTCAGGCGGCAGGCGGCGAAGTGAGCGCGAGCGTCGACCCCGAGGACGTGGTGGTCCTCGCCGAATAGGCCCGGGCTTGAAACGCATCCTCATCATCCTCGCGCTGGCGGCGATCGTCGCCGGGCCGCTCCTGCTCCGGCCGCGGCCCGAACGGCCGGGTCCGGCGGACGACACGGTCGTGATCGTGACGCCGCACAACGAGGAAATCCGGCATGAGTTCGAACTCGGCTTCCGGCGGTGGTATGAGGCCCGCATGGGCCGGACCGTCGCGGTCGACTGGCGGGTGGTGGGCGGGACGAGTGAGATCACCCGGTTTCTCGAGGGCCAGTACGTGGCGTCGTTCCGCAATTTGTGGGTGGGCCGGCTGGGACGGGCCTGGAGCGCCGCGGTGCAGTCCGGTTTCCAGGACGCCCGCCTGTCCGGCGACGCGCCGGCGGCCGCCCGGGAGGCCCGGGCGGCCTTCCTTGACTCCGACGCCGGCTGCGGCATGGACGTCTTTTTCGGCGGCGACACCTACAGCTTCAACCAGCAGGCCCTGGCCGGGCGCATCGTGGATTCCGGCATCGCCGCCGGGCATCCGGACTGGTTCACCGCCGGCGTGTTGCCGCAGGAATTCGGCGGCGAGGAATATTGGGACCCGGGCGGCCGGTGGCAGGGCTCCGTGGTGAGCTCCTATGGCATCATCTACAATCGGGACCGCCTGCGGCGCCTCGGGTTGGCCGGGCCGCCCGCCGCGTGGGCCGACCTGGCCGACCCGCGGTTCCTCGGCGAGGTGGCGCTGTGCGATCCGACCAAGAGCAGCTCGATCGCGACCGCCTTCGAGAACGTGGTCCAGCAGCAGATGGCCGAACGCCTCGGGGTCCTGCGCCGCGCGGCGGGTGGGCCGGGCGTCCCGGACGGGGCGGCGCTGGACCGGCAGGCGGTGCGCGAGGGCTGGCTGGCGGGCCTGCGGCTCATCCAGCGGATCGGGGCCAATGCCCGCTACTTCACCGACTCATCCCAGAAGCCGCCCGTCGACGTGGCGGAGGGCAATTGCGCGGCCGGGATGTGCATCGACTTTTACGGTCGCGAGCAGGAGGAGTCGGTGAGCCGGCGCGGCGACCCGGGGCGTTTGGGCTTTGCCTCGCCCGCCGGGGGCACCGCCTATTCGGTCGATCCCATCGCGCTGCTGCGGGGCGCGCCCCACCGCGCGGTCGGCGCCGCCTTCATCGAGTACGTTCTCTCCCTCGACGGGCAGAAGCTGTGGAATTTTCGCCCCGGGACTCCCGGGGGGCCCCGCGACTTCGCCCTGCGCCGGTTGCCGGTGCGGCGGGATTTCTACGAGCACGCCGCCTGGCGGGCCCTGCGCACCGACCCGGCGGACAGTCCCTATGCGGACGGGGGGCGGTTCGTGTATCGCCCGGCGTGGACCGCCGGCGTCTTCCGGGAACTGGCCTTTATCATCCGGGTCATGTGCCAGGACACCCACGGCGAGCTGGTGCGGGCCTGGCGCGCAATCAACGCCGCGCCCGAGCCGATGCGCTCGAGGGCAATGGCCGCGATGCAGGATCTTTCGTTTGTGAGTTACGACCGGGCGGGGCTTGAGATCAAGCAGGCGCTGGAGTCGAAAAACCAGGTGGACGAGGTGCTGCTCGCCCGCGATTTGGCGGAGGCGTTCCGGCGGCAGTATGCGCGGGCGGAGGAGCTTGCCGACGGGGACGTTCGGGCGAATTTGAAGTAGCGCCGGCGTCCCGCCTGCGCTACTGACTACAGGCTCGCAATCGCGGCGGCCAGGCCCGCCTGGTCCGGGTGCTTGTAGAAGGCCGTGCCGATGACAAAGGTGTCGGCGCCGGCGGCCCGGCACTCCCCGGCGGTGGCCAGGTCGATGCCCCCGTCGACCTCCAGCCGGAAGTCCAGGCCCCGCTGTTGCCGCCAGCCGTTGATCACGGCGATCTTCGGCAGCATGTCGCGCCGGAAGGCCTGGCCGCCAAAGCCGGGCTGCACCGTCATCACCAGCACCAGGTCAACCTCGGGGAGCAGGGGCTCGATCGCGGCGGCCGGTGTGCCCGGATTGAGCACGATCCCGGCGCGGCAGCCGAGTTCCCGGATGCGGCGCAGCGTCCCGGCGTGATCGCAGTCCACCTCGATATGGATGCTCTGCCGGCTCGCCCCCGCCCGGGCGAAGGCTTCCACGAAGCGCGGCGGCTCGGACACCATGAGGTGGGTGTCAAAGAAGAGCGATGAGCCGCTGCGGCGCAGGGCGGCGAGGGTCTCCGGCCCAAAAGAGAGGTTGGGCACGAAGTGCCCGTCCATGATGTCGAGATGCAGCCAGGCCAGGCCCAATCGCGCCGCCACGGCTGCGCTGTCGGCCAGGTGTGCGTGGTCCCCGGCCAGGATCGAGGGGGCAAGGATGGGGGTCATGGAAAATTCGAAATGCGCACGGAGCGAAGCGACAGGTATTTCAATGCGAAATTCGAAATTTGGCGCCGGCCTACCATACGTCCAGGACGGTGTGCGCGACGCGGTCGCCGAGCGACTCGCCGAGCAGGGGAACGGTGTTGTATTCGGCCTGGAGCTGGTCGCCCGTGAGCGGCGACGAGGGCTGGCCGCTGTCGGTGAAGACGTCGCGCTCGACGCTGACCGGGCGGTTCTCGAAGTAGGCGCGGCCCGTGCGGTTGTCGCGCAGCGTGCAGGCCGCGCTGAGCGTGAGGGTAAATTTGCTGGCGAGGCCGGTGTCCTGCTCGCGCACGGCCGCGATGTCGCGGTGATAATCGAGCAGGGTCACGGAGAGCGTCGCGTCGGCGGCCTGGGGCGTGTTGACCAGCGTCACCCGGCCGTCCCTGGCCAGCGCGTCCCGGATCTGCGTGCTCATGATGTCCCGGGACTGGGGCAGCAGCGTCTGGTTGGCGACCG
>Ga0302279_10003363_pt1 | contig 20054 bp, 14 predicted proteins | sample III_Bog_N3_3_FD_194541 | JGI IMG/M metagenome (GOLD analysis project Ga0302279, IMG submission 194541) | Peat permafrost microbial communities from Stordalen Mire near Abisko, Sweden - III_Bog_N3_3 | ecosystem: Environmental > Terrestrial > Soil > Wetlands > Peat | place: Sweden: Abisko...
CACCACCCCGGCCAACGGGGGCCAGATCGCCACGGGCTCGTCGAGCCCGGTCACGATCAGCGGCCTGACCAACGGTGACGCCTACACCTTCACGGTGACCGCCACCAACGGCAACGGTGACGGTGCGGCCTCGTCGGCCTCGTCGGCGGTCACTCCGTTCACGGTGCCCGACGCCCCGACCGGCGTGTCGGCCTCGGCCGGCAACCAGTCGGCCTCGGTGTCCTTCACGGCGCCCAACAACGAGGGCTCGGCCATCACCGGCTACACGGTGACCAGCTCCGGTGGCCAGACGGCGTCCGGTTCGTCCAGCCCGATCACCGTGACCGGCCTGACCAACGGGACCGCCTACACCTTCACGGTGACCGCAACCAACGCAGCCGGCACCGGTGCGGCCTCGGCGGCCTCGTCGGCAGTCACCCCGGTGGCGGTGCCCGACGCGCCGACCGGCGTCACGGCCACGGCCGGCAACCGGTCAGCCTCCGTCTCCTTCACGGCGGCCAACGGTGAGGGCTCGGCCGTCACCGGCTACACGGTGACCAGCTCCGGTGGCCAGTCGGCGTCCGGTTCGTCCAGCCCGATCACGGTGACCGGTCTGACCAACGGGACCGCCTACACCTTCACGGTGAAGGCCACCAATGCCGATGGTTCGGGCACGGCCTCGTCGGCCTCGACGGCGGTCACCCCGAACTCGGTGCCCGACGCCCCGACCGGGGTGACGGCCACGGCCGGCAACGGAACGGCCACCGTGTCCTTCACGGCGCCCAACAATGAGGGATCGGCCATCACCAGCTACACGGTGACCAGCTCGGGTGGCCAGACGGCCACCGGGTCGTCCAGTCCGATCACCGTGACCGGTCTGACCGACGGCACCATCTACACCTTCACGGTCAAGGCGACCAACGCCGACGGCGCCGGTGCAGCCTCGTCCCCGTCGAACAGCGTGACCCCGAGCTCCAACTCGGCCACCATCTCGGTGACCGGCGCCACGGTGATCGCCGCGGGCAAGGCGCTGAAACTGGCCGTCGCCACCGGCGGCACGCCGAAGGCCACCGTCACGGCATCCGGCGTCCCGGCGTGGGTGGCATTCACCCCGGGTACCGGCGGCAAGGCGGGCACGGCCAAGATCGCCGGGGTGGGCCCGGCGACCGGCGGTGTCTACACGCTGACGGTGCACGCCAACAACGGGTCCGGTCCGGACACGACCCAGGTGGTCACGGTGGACGTGCTCGCCGTCACCTCGCCGGCCACGGCGACCTTCACCAAGGGGACGCCGGGCAGTGTCACGATCACCACGGCCGGAGGGGCGGTCTCCGGAACGGTGCTGTCGGCGACGGTCTCGAGCCATCTGGCCGGCCTGACCTTCCACGACAACGGCAACGGGACGGCCACGCTGTCCGGCACACCGGCGTCGACGGCCAAGTCGACCAACGTCAAGGTCACGGTGACCTCGGGAGGCGTGACGGTCAGCCAGTCGCTGGCGGTGACCATCGGCTGATCCCGGCCAGCCGGGAATCGGTACCACCCGCCCCCCGGGCCCCGCCGAGCGGAGCCCGGGGGGCGGCGCGTCCGGTCCCGGTGGGGCGACAGGCGCCTGGCCCGGTCGGCACTGCACGCCAGGGGACGGACGTGCCATGATTGGACGAAACGGCAACGGGTATTGACAGTGGGGACGCAGCCCGCCGCCGGGGGAGCAGAGGGGGAGGGCCAGTGGCAAGGGGGAACGTCGTGGAGCATCGGGGTCGTCGTACGTCCTGGAGGGTCGCCGTCGCCGGTGTCGCCGCCGCCTGCGTGGGCCTGGTGCCCACGTTCGTCGCCACCGCCGTGCCGGCGGGCGCCGTGGCCCCGGCCGGGCTGCAGGGCAACGGTTCGGTGGACGAGGCGTGGCTCACCGGGGCACAGCCCGGGGATTCGATCACCCTCCTCCAGGGCGGGTCCGCCGTCGCCGTCGCCGGCAATCCGGCAACAGCGGATTCGCTCGGTTCGCTCATCATCCGCGGGCTGACGCCAGGATCCGGGTACGCATGGGACGACACCTCGTCGGGCGTCACCACACCGCAGTTCTCCGTGCTCGCTCCTGATGCCAATCCGGGGACCACCTCCTCGCTGTACACCGGCCAGCCCCTCCACGAAGGGCTCAACTACCTGACCATGCGGGACGGGATCCAGCTGGCGGCGACGGTCCGCTACCCGTACAACAGCACCTGCAGTTCGGCCGCACCCTGTCCGACGGTCATCGAGTACTCGGGCTACGGCACCGCCGGCCCCTCCGACCCGATCGCCAGCCTGCTGGGCCAGACCGTGGACACGAACCTCCTGCCGGACGGGTCGACCGAGGTCGGCAGCGTGGTGGCCCGGGTGGCCGGCTTCGCCACGGTCAGCCTGCAGATGCGGGGGACCGGCTGCTCGGGCGGCGCCTATGACCTCTTCGGGTACCCGTCCGACTACGACGCCTACGACGCGGTCGAGATCGTCGCCCATCAGGACTGGGTGGCCAACCACAAGGTCGGCATGGTGGGGATCAGCTACTCGGGGCTGTCCGAATTCCCCTCGGCCGGAACCGACCCGCCCGACCTGGCCGCCATCGCCCCGATGAGCCCGACCGACGATCTGTTCTCCACCGGCTACCCGGGCGGCATCTACAACAACGGGTTCGCCGCCAGCTGGATCGCCCAGCGGATCGACGACGCCATGTCCGCCGCCACACTCAGCGGAGGCAGCCTGGTCCCGCTGAGCGCCACCCCGGTCTCCGGGGTCGGCCAGCCGTGGACCTACTACCAGATGGCGGCCGAGCTGGCCGCCAGTGGTGGCACCTCGTCGGCGTGCCTGGCCAACCAGGCCCTCCACAACCAGTCCGAGAGCCTGTCGTCCCTGGTTGGGCCGGCGATGGTGGCACCGGGGACGGGGCCGGGCCGTGACCCCTCGCTGTTCGACCGGCGCTCGATGAGCCAGTGGGCATCGCGGATCACCGTGCCGGTGTTCGTGTCCGGGGCCGAGGAGGACGAGCAGACCGGTCCCCAGTGGCCGGCACTGCTGTCGGCGCTCCCCAAGACGACCCCGGTCTTCGCCCACATCATCAACGGCGGTCACATCGACTCGACCGGGCCGCAGATCATCAGCCAATGGCTGGAATTCCTCGACGTCTATGTGGCCGACCGGGTGCCCGTGGCACCGACCGGGTTCGCCGCCGCCGTCCTGGACAACTTCACCGCGTTCGCCTCGGGTACCTCGGCCGAGCTGGCCATGCCGGCCACCCGGTTCACCACGGACAAGAACGCCACCAAGGCCAAGGCGGACTTCGCCCGCCACACCCCCCGGGTCACCGTGCTCTTCGACAACGGGGCCAGCTCGGCGGGCTCCGGCGATCCGGGGGCCACCTACTCGGCCGGCTTCTCCACGTGGCCGGCCAAGGGCAAGACCCTCACGTACTACTTCGGTGCCAACGGAGCCATGGGCACCAAGCCGGTCAAGACGGCGGGCAGCGCATCCCTCGTCCTCGACCCGAGCACCCGTCCGGCGGTGAGCCTGCCGTCGGGGAACGCGTGGGCGGCGGCGCCGCCCTGGGACTGGACGACGGTGCCGGCGGCGGACGGTCTCGGCTTCCAGACCACGCCGTTCACCACCGACACGACGATCGTCGGGCCGGCGACGCTCGACCTGTGGGTCAAGTCGTCCACCCCCGTCCTGGACTTCCAGGCCACGATCACCGAGGTCCGCCCCTCCGCCGACCAGGAGGAGTACGTCACGTCCGGCTTCCTGCGCAGCTCCAACCAGGTGGACCTGGCCGGCTCCTCCTCGTACTTCACGTTGCCGAGCTACCTGGCCTCGGACGCAGCCTCCCTGTCGCCCACCGCGTACGAGCTGGTGAAGGTCCCGATCGACCCGATCGCCCACACCTTCCGGGCCGGGACGGAGCTGCGGGTGGTGGTGTCGGCCCCCGGCGGCGACCGTCCGACATGGACCTTCGACACCCTGGACACCGGCCAGTCGGCGACCGTGGGCCTCGGGACGGTGGCGTCCTCGGCCCTGATCGTGCGGTCGGTGCACGGCGTCGTGGACACCCCGACCCTGCCGGTGTGCGGTTCCCTGCGCGGTGAGCCGTGCCGGGCCTACCAGGCCGAGAACAACCAGACCTGAGCGGGCCCGGCCGGCGCCCGCCGGCCGCTACCGGAGCCGGTCCACCCGCCGGAGCGCATCCTCGGCCTCGGCCACGATCCGGCCCACGAGCTCGCCGGCCGGGACCAGCTGGTCGATGGCGCCCACGCCCTGCCCGGTCGGGTAGCACTCCCGGGTCGGGTCCACGTCCGGGTCGTCTGGGCCGGTCGGCAGGTGCAGGACGCCCCCGGTGATCGAGCGGAGCATCTGTTCGGGAAACGGCACCAGCTCCTCGGGGTGTCGCTCGAAGTGCTCGGTGTAGGTGTTGGCCAGCACCCGCATGGGCTTGCCGCTGTAGGCGCGGCTGACCGTGGTCCGGCTCTCGTCGGCGGCCAGCAGGGCGTCGTGGTAGCCGAGGGACACCCGGGCCTCGGGGGTGGCGATGAACCGGGTCCCGAGCCAGACGCCGTCGGCCCCCAGCGCCAGCGCCGCCGCCAGGCCGCGGCCGTCCACGATCCCACCGGCGGCCACCACCGGGACCCTGTCGCCCACGGCGTCGACGATCTGGGGGACGAGGGGCATGGTGGCGACCCGACCCGTGTGGCCACCGGCCTCGGTGCCCTGGGCGACCACCAGGTCGCAGCCGGCTTCGACCGCCTGCACGGCGTGGTGCACCCGGCCGCACATGTTCACCACCAGCACGTCGGCGTCGTGGCAGAGGGCGATCACCTCGTGCGGGACACCCAGGGCTCCCACGAAGATCCGCGCGCCGGCATCGATGATCCGCTGGACCTGTCCGGCCATGTCGCCGGGCATGGCGGTCAGGAGGTCGACACCCCAGGGCTTGTCGGTCAGGCGGGCCATGGCCGCCATCTCGGCAGCCATCGACTCCTCGCCCATGGTGGCCGCCCCGAGGGTGCCGATGCCACCCGCCTCGGACACGGCGGCGGCCAGCGGGTGGTAGCTGACGCCACCCATCCCGGCCAGCATCACCGGGTGCTCGATCCCGAGGAGCTCGGTCAGTCGTGTCTGCATGGTGGCCTTCCTGTTCGTACGGGGGAGCTGGGGTACGCGAGGGCGGCCGCCGGCGGGACTAGAGGTCGTCGGGGGACGCCGGCACGTCGACGGCGTAGCGCTGCAGCGTATCGAGGGGCACGATCTCGAGGGCCCGATCGTGGGTCGAGGCCAGGACCACGTACGCGGCGGCACCGTCGTGGTGCGCCCGGAGCCAGTTGGCCGCAGTCACGCACCACCGGTCACCCGGCTGGAGTCCGGGAAACCGGTAGGCGGGGACCGGCGTCGACAGGTCGTTGCCGATCGACCGCTGGTGGGCGAGGAACGCCGCCGTCACTACGGCACAGATGGTGTGGCTCCCGAGATCCTCGGGTCCGGTCGAGCAGCACCCGTCGCGGTAGAAGCCGGTCAGGGGGTCGGTGCCGCAGGGCTCGAGTGGGCCGCCGAGCACGTTCCGCTCGCGGGTGTCCGGTGCCACGCTCAGTTGTACGTCTCGGCGTCGAGCACGTCTCCCCCGCCGACCTCGGACAGCGCGACCTGGTGACCGTCGACCCGGTCGACGCGCACCAGCGCGTCGAGGTGGCCGGGAGGCGCACCGCTCCACTTGGCCTTCGCCTTCGACTTGGCCTCGGCACGGTCGGCGGCCACGACGAAGACGACCTCGTGTCCTTCGCCGATGCGCCCGGCGTCGAGCGGACCGCCGAGGTATGCACAGTAGAGGGGCATGGCCCGACCCTACCGCCGGTCGGGGAGCGCGGTCCCGCGTCGGCGCGCCGGACCGGCGTCGTTCAGCGCAGCGCGTTCTTGACGAAGTCGTCGGTTCCGTGCCCGACCGGCAGCCGGGTGCCACCGTGCCAGCTCCCGCGCAGGTGGCGCCGCACGGCGTCCGCCCCGTCGGCGGTGGCCCGGGCCGCGCCGTGCCACAGGTCGGCGTGGTGGAAGAGGACGTCGCCGCGCTCCTGGTAGACCGCGATCTCGCCGGGCACGCGCTCGAAGCCCGGAGGGATCCCCTCGGTGCCGCCGTGGTGACTGCCGGGCAGGACGCGCAGGAACCCGTTGGCCGGCGAGGTGGCGTCGAAGTGGACGGTGAAGGCGACGCCCGGCCAGATGTCGAGGTGGGGGCCCGACTGGTGATCGGTGTGCCAACCGATCCGCGAGTAGGCGGACCCGGGCCCCGGTCGGGCGTCCTGGTAGACGATGCCGAACTGCTCGTAGTCGAGAAGCCATGCGTCGGGACCGAGCAGCCGCCGGTTGACCGCCACCAACGCCGGGTGGTGGACCAGCCGGTCGGCGCGTCCGGAGGCCCGGGTGGCGAAGACGACGTAGTGGGCGAACGGCCGCCCGTCGACCACCGCGCCGGGCGCGTCGAGGATGTCGGTGGCATGGCGGCCGTCGAGCGCCCCGGCCACGAGGTCCTCCTGGGCGGCGACCAGCTCGGCCCCGGTCCTGGCCAGCTCATCCGGGTCGATGGCGCCACGCAGCGTGACGTAGCCGTTGACCTGGAAGAACGTGACCAGATCCCCCAGTTCGTCGGGTCCGAACACGCCGGATGCCGACGGGTTCACCGCGGGTCACTCCCGGGCAGCGTGATCACGTACCGACTCTAGGTGCCGCCACGCCCGGACTGATTGCAAATCCCTGCCCGTTCCCCTAGGTTGCCTGTGGATTGCCAGGCAGCTCCGGGGGGACCTTCAGGGGTGGTGCGGGTGGATCGCATATCGGTACGGGAGGGGTGACCCGACGGGTCGCACCGACATGAAACGTCAGGAGAGACGTAGATGAGAACATCACGATCACTGTCCACCCGGATCGCCACGGTGGGCGGTGCCCTGGCACTGGCCGCATCGGGCCTCGTGGGTGCGGTGGGCCTCGGCGCGGTCGCTTCGGTCACCGCCTCGACCCCGGCCGGCGCCACGACCACGAAGGTCCCTGCCAGCACCTCCACGCAGGTCCCGCCGACCACGTGCAACCTGCTCGTCGGGACGACCGTAACCCCGACGGTTCTCACGCCGACGGTGACCGCGGGCATCACCCCGTCGCCGGTGTCGGCCGGTTCGACGTACTCGCTGAACCCGCTCCAGATCACGTCGGTGCTCGACCCCGCGACCAATCCCACCCTGGCCAAGGCGGCCGGGTACAACCTCCAGGTCGTCTTCACGGGCACGCTGAGCGCCACGGGGGCCACCCCGGCCACCGAGCCGGTCACGTTCACCGGTACGCAGCTGCTTCCCGGCAGCTCGACCGTTCCGTGGACCAACCCGGTCACCATCACCCTGCCGGGGACGGCCGGTCCGTTCACCGCGACGTCGGGGGTGACGTCGTCGGCGGTGTCGCTCAGCGGCACCGGCAAGCTGACGGCCACCGTCCTCAACGGGGACGGCACGCCGAGCTCCCTGTCGTTCGACGGTCCCTGCACGGGGTCGGCCGTCACCCAGATCGCCTCGGTGCCGGTCGTGCAGCCGGCGGCCCAGGTCCTCAACGTGATCCCGAACTCGGGGCTGAACGTCGGCGGTACGACGGTCAAGATCGTCGGTCAGCACCTGAGTGGCGCGCAGTCGATCGTCATCGCCGGCGTGCCCGCGGCGAGCTTCCAGACCATCAGCCCCAATGTCATCGAGGCCGTCACCGGACCGGGTCCGAACGTGCCCGGCACCGGTGATGGCAACGCGGTCGACTCCGGTCCTGTCGTGGTGACCACGCTCGCCGGACCGCCCACGCTCACCGGGCGGGAGAACTTCAACTACGTGGACCAGACCCAGTCCGCCATCGTGACCGGGGTCAGCCCGCAGGCCGGCACCGTCGGCGGCGGATCGCAGGTGACCATCACCGGCGTGGGCTTCAACGACGTGGCTGACGGTGACAGCCCGGTCACCGACGTCTTCTTCGGCTCGACCGACGTCCCGATCACCCCCGCCAACGTGATTTCCAATACCGAGATCCAGATGACGGCGCCGCCGGGAACGGGGATCGTGAACGTCCAGGTCCTGGGCGCCGGCAACACTGCTCCCGACGACCTGTCGCCGATCAGCGACCAGGACCGCTTCAACTACGCACCCGGGTACTTCCTGGGCGCCGGTGACGGCGGCGTGTTCTCGTACGGCCAGGTTCCCGGGGTCAGCAACTTCTTCGGCTCCGCCGGCAACCTCACGCTCAACAAGCCGGTCGTCGGCATGGCGACCAGCCCGGACGGTGGTGGCTACTGGCTGGTGGCCGCCGACGGTGGCGTGTTCGCCTACGGCGACGCCGTCTTCTACGGCTCGGCCGGCAACCTCAAGTTGAACCAGCCGGTCGTGGCCATCATCGCCACGCCGGACGGCGCCGGCTACTGGCTGGTGGCGGCCGACGGCGGCATCTTCGCCTACGGCGACGCCCTGTTCTACGGCTCCACCGGTGGCCTCAAGTTGAACGCGCCGATCGTCGGAGGAGCATCCGGCCAGGCCGTCGGGCAGTTCGACGCCGGCTACTACCTGGTGGCCGCTGACGGCGGCGTCTTCGCCTACGGCCCCGGTGCCACCTTCGCCGGCTCGGCCGGCGGCACCACGCTCAACAAGCCGGTCGTGGGCATGGCCGCGGATCCCACCGGTGGCTACTGGCTGACCGCGGCCGACGGCGGCATCTTCGCCTACGGGGGGGCCGTGTTCCACGGCTCGCTGGCCGGGCTCGCACTGGCCTCACCGGTCACCGGCATCGCCGCCACCGGTGACGGGGGTGGCTACTGGGCCTTCACCAAGTCCGGCGCCGTCTTCAACCTGGGCAACGCCGGATTCTTCGGGGACACCGCCGGCCTCAAGCTGAACGCCCCGGTCGTGGGCTTCAGTGCGGTCCCGACGACCGTCCCGCCGGTGGCAGCCCCGGTGACCCCGGCCGTCTGAGGCACCCGCACCTCCTGAGTACCCGACGAGCCGGGGGCTTCGGCCCCCGGCTCGTCCGCGTCCACGGCCCCGGGCCGGTCCGGTCCGCGCCACCCGGCAACCGCCGTACCATGGTCGGATGACCGACAGCACCACACCCGGCGATCCGTCCGAGCAGCCCCTCGAGGGCATCAAGCCCCGCAGCTACGCCGTCACCGACGGCCCCACCCGCGCCCCGGCCCGGGCCATGCTGCGGGCGGTCGGGATGGGCGACGACGACTGGGACAAGCCGCAGATCGGCGTGGCGTCCTCGTGGAACGAGGTGACGCCGTGCAACCTCCCGCTGGGCCGGCTGGCCCAGCACGCCAAGCACGGGGTGCGCGAGGCCGGCGGGTTCCCGCTCGAGTTCGTGACCATCGCCGTGTCCGACGGGATCTCGATGGGCCACGAGGGCATGCGGGCCTCGTTGGTGAGCCGCGAGGTGATTGCCGACTCGGTCGAGACGGTCATGCACGCCGAGCGGTTCGACGGCATGGTGACCCTGGCCGGGTGCGACAAGTCCCTGCCGGGCATGCTCATGGCCGCGGCCCGACTCAACCTGCCGAGCGTCTTCCTCTACGGGGGGTCCATCCTCCCCGGCCGGGTCCGCGACCGGGCCATCGACATCACGTCGGTGTTCGAGGCCGTGGGCGCCCACGCGGTGGACGCGCTCACCGACGATGAGCTCTCGCTGATCGAGCACAACGCCTGCCCCACCGAGGGCTCGTGCGCCGGGATGTTCACCGCCAACACCATGGCCTCGGTGGCCGAGGCGCTCGGCATGTCGCTGCCCGGCAGCTCGTCCGCCCCGGCCGTCGACCGCCGCCGCGAGGACGCGGCCATCGCCTCGGGCCAGGCGGTGGTGGAGCTCCTGCGGGCCGGCATCCGTCCACGACAGATCCTCACCAAGGAGGCGTTCGAGAACGCCATCTCGGTGGTGATGGCCCTCGGCGGGTCCACCAACGCGGTCCTCCACCTGCTGGCCATCGCCAACGAGGCCCGAGTCGACCTGACCCTCGACGACTTCAACACGGTGGCGGCGCGGGTGCCGCACCTGGCCGACACGAAGCCCCACGGCAAGTACCACATGTCCGACCTCGACCGGATCGGCGGTGTCCCGGTGGTGCTGGCCCAGCTGCTCGAGGCCGGCCTCCTCCACGGTGACTGCATGACGGTGACCGGCCGAACGATGGCCCAGAACCTCGAGTCACTCGACCCGCCCGCCCCCGACGGGGACGTCGTCCACGTGCTGAGCGACCCGATCCACGCCCAGGGCGGCATCGCCGTGCTCACCGGCTCGCTGGCCCCGATGGGCGCGGTGGTCAAGGTGGCCGGCATCGACAAGCTCACGTTCGACGGCACGGCCCGGGTCTTCGACGGCGAGGACAAGGCGATGGAGGCGATCCTGGCCGGGTCCATCGAGCCCAACACCATGGTGGTCATCCGCTACGAGGGGCCCAAGGGCGGACCGGGCATGCGCGAGATGCTCGCCATCACCGGCGCCATGAAGGGCGTGGGCCGCGGGGCCGACTGCGCCCTGGTGACCGACGGCCGGTTCTCGGGGGGCACCCACGGGTTCTGCATCGGGCACGTCGCCCCCGAGGCGGTGGACGGCGGCCCGATCGCCCTGGTGGCCGATGGGGACCGGATCGTGGTGGACGTGGAGAAGCTCTCCATCGACCTGCTGGTCGACGAGGACGAGCTCGAGCGCCGGCGGGCGGGGCTCAAGCACCCGGCACCCCGGTACACGACCGGCGTGCTGGCCAAGTACGCCCGGCTGGTCACCGGGGCCGAGCGGGGCGCGGTCACCGAGCCGTAAGGGGGGCCGTAGGGGGCGTGGCTCCGGCCGGCCCCGCCACGGGGGTCGCACGGGTGGCCCCCGTGGGGGCACTTGTCGTCCGCCCGTGGGCGTGCAAGAATGTCCGGACCATGCGTACCACCACCCGATCCTTCAGCACCCTGGTACTCGTCTCGTAGCGCACGCGACGCCTTCTCGCCGTGTGCGCTTTCCGACCTCCCAGATGGGAGGTCGTTTTCATGTCCGCCCACCGGTGATCGGCCGGGGGCCCCGCACCACCGCCCACCCCGACCCACCGTCACCCACCCACCATCGTCGACAAGGGAGCACCCGATGGAACTCACCGGAGCACAGGCACTGATCAAGAGCCTCGAGATGCAGCACGTGGAGGTCATGTTCGGCCTTCCCGGCGGCGCCATCCTGCCCGTCTACGACCCCATCCTCGACTCGTCGATCCGCCACATCCTGGTCCGGCACGAGCAGGGTGCGGGCCACATGGCCCAGGGCTACGCCCAGGTGACCGGCCGTCCCGGCGTGGCCATGGCCACCTCCGGTCCCGGTGCCACCAATGTGGTCACCCCGCTGGCCGACGCCTACATGGACTCGACCCCGCTGGTCGTGGTGACCGGGCAGGTGGCCACCACGGCCATCGGCACCGATGCGTTCCAGGAGAGCGACATCACCGGCATCACCATGGGCATCACCAAGCACAACTGGCTGATCACCGACGTCGACGACATCCCCCGGGTGGTGGCCGAGGCGTTCCACGTCGCCACCACCGGCCGTCCCGGCCCGGTGCTGATCGACATCCCGAAGGACATCGCCCAGTCGACGATGGAGTGGTACTGGCCGTCGCCGGGTGACCTCGACCTTCCCGGGTACCGGCCGGTCACCGAGGGCGACCCGACGCTCGTCCGCCAGGCCGCCGAATTGCTGCTGGCCGCCGAGCGGCCCGTCATCTACGCCGGCGGGGGCATCCTGAAGGCCCGGGCCGCCGACGCCCTGCGCGAACTGGCCGAGCGCACGGGGATCCCCGTCGTCACCACCCTGATGGCGCGGGGCAGCTTCCCCGACTCGCACCCGCTGTGCCTCGGTATGCCGGGGATGCACGGCAACTACACGGCCGTCACGGCCATGCAGCGGTCCGACCTGCTGATCGCCCTCGGCAGCCGGTTCGACGACCGGGTGACCGGACGGGTCAACGCCTTCGCCCCCGGGGCCAAGGTGATCCACGTCGACATCGACCCGGCCGAGCACAACAAGGTCCGTCACGCCGACGTGGCCATCGCCGGCGACTGCCGCCTCGTCATCGAGGAGCTGCTGCTCGCCCTCGACGCCCTCGGGCTCCCGCACTCGGAGGCCACCCGGGGCGGGTCGGGGGGTTCCCCCGCCGACGCCGTCGCCGGGGCCCCCGCCGCCGACGGGTCGTTGGCCGCCCGCTTCCCACGTCAGGCCCTCGCCCCGTGGCGGGCCCAGCTGGGCGAGTGGCAGGAGCGCTTCCCCCTGGTCTACGACCAGCAGCCCGGTGCGGGGCCGCTCAAGCCCCAGTTCGTCATCGAGCAGCTGCGCGACCTGACCCCGGACGACACGATCGTCGCCTCCGGCGTGGGTCAGCACCAGATGTTCGCCTCGCAGTGGTGGCAGTTCGACCACCCGTACACCTGGGTGAACTCGGGGGGGCTCGGGACCATGGGCTTCGCCGTCCCCTCGGCCATCGGGGCCAAGGTCGGCCGCCCGGACAAGATGGTGTGGGCCGTGGACGGCGACGGGTGCTTCCAGATGACCGCCCAGGAGCTGGTGACCGCCAGCTCGGAGCGCATCCCGGTCAAGATCGCCATCCTCAACAACGCGTATCTGGGCATGGTCCGCCAGTGGCAGGAGATGTTCTACGAGGAGCGGTACTCCGAGGTCTACCTGTCGCCCGACCTGCCCGACTACGTGGGCTGGGCCGAGGCCATGGGCTGCGTGGGCATCAAGGTGGAGTCCCCCGACGACGTGGCCACGGCGATCGAGAAGGCCAACTCGGTCGACGACCGCCCGGTGGTCATCGACTTCCGCACCGACGCCTTCGAGAAGGTCTTCCCGATGGTGGCGGCCGGCGCCTCCAACGACGACATCATGGTCGACCCGTCGTTGCTGGGAGGTGACCGGTCATGAGCGTGTACGGGACCGACAAGCGCCACCACACCCTGACGGTGCTGGTGGAGAACAAGTCCGGTGTGCTGGCCCGGGTGGCCAGCCTGTTCAGCCGGCGCGGCTACAACATCTTCAGCCTGGCCGTGGCCCCCTCGGACAACCCGAGGTTCAGCCGCATCACCATCGTGGTCGACGTGGAGTCGGCCCCGCTCGACCAGATCATGAAGCAGCTCGACAAGCTGATCCCGGTGGTCTCCATCCGCGAGCTGGACCCGGTCCACGCCCGTGAACGCGAGCTGCTGCTGGCCACGGTCGAGGCCGGTCCCGAGTCGCGCGGCCAGGTCATCCAGCTGGTCGGCGTGTTCGAGGGGAAGATCGTCGACGTCGGACCGGAGCAGCTGACGGTGATGCTCGCCGGCGCACCGTCCAAGCTCGACGACTTCGAGGACCTCATCCGTGCCTACGGCATCGCGGAGATGCAGCGGACCGGCCGGGTGGCGTTGCCTATGCTTGACCGAGCCGATCACCGGGGCCAGCAGGCCGCCGGGACGGCACTCACCACAGAAAAGGCAGGTTGACAGACGATGGCCACGCTGTATTACGAGAAGGATGCAGACGCCAGTCTCATCGGGAACCGCAAGGTGGCCGTCATCGGCTACGGCTCGCAGGGCCATGCGCACGCCCTCAACCTGTCCGAGTCCGGGGTAGACGTCCGTGTCGGCCTGCGGGAGGGGTCGGCGTCCCGGGCCAAGGCTGAGGAGGCCGGACTGCGGGTCCTGTCGGTGGCCGAGGCCGCCGCCGAGGCCGACCTGATCATGATCCTCCTGCCCGACACCGAGCAGGCCGCCGTCTACGAGGCCGAGATCGCCCCCCACCTGCAGGCCGGGGACGCGCTGTTCTTCGCCCACGGGTTCAACATCCGCTTCGACCTGATCAACCCGCCGGCCGACGTCGACGTCGCCATGGTCGCCCCCAAGGGCCCCGGCCACCTGGTGCGGCGCACCTACACCGAGGGCGGCGGCGTGCCGTCGCTCATCGCGGTGGCCCAGGACGCCACCGGCAACGCCCACGCCCTGGCGCTGTCCTACGCCCACGGCATCGGCGGCACCCGGGCCGGCGTGCTCGACACCACGTTCGCCGAGGAGACCGAGACCGACCTGTTCGGCGAGCAGGTCGTCCTCTGCGGCGGCGTGACCGCACTGGTGCAGGCCGGGTTCGAGACGCTCGTCGACGCCGGCTACCAGCCGGAGTCGGCGTACTTCGAGTGCCTCCACGAGCTCAAGCTCATCGTGGACCTGATGTACGAGCAGGGGATCGCCGGCATGCGGTACTCGATCTCGGACACGGCCGAGTACGGCGACCTGACCCGCGGCCCCCGGGTGATCAACCAGGCAGTCAAGGATGAGATGCGCCGCATCCTGGACGAGATCCAGGACGGCCGTTTCGCAGCCGAGTGGGTCGCCGAGAACAGGAACGGCCGTCCCAACTACGAGGCCCTGAAGAAGGCCGGCCAGGAGCACCAGATCGAGCAGGTCGGTGCCGAGCTGCGGGCCATGATGCCGTTCGTCACCGCCGGCAAGCAGAAGGTGCAGGACATCTCGGGAGGCTGAGCGGCCCCCGCGCGGCCCGGTGCCCGGGCCGACCCGTGCCGGAAGTCGAACGCCCCGCCGACCTGGTCGGCGGGGCGTCGGCGTGTCCGGATGCTGGTCGTCGGTCGTCCCGCCCGTCAGCCCGCAGCGGTGGTGGACGTCGTGGTGCTGGTGGCCGTGCCGGCGAGCGAGGAGAAGATCTGCTGGGTGAGCGCCTCCTCCTGGGCCACCGTGCCGGTCGACGACACGGTGACCTGGGTTTGGCCGACCAGGGTCACCAACGTGTTGACGATGTGGCCGCCCGCCGCGGTGGCCGAGTACGAATAGGCGTTGTCCCCCGTGCCCGACACGACGGTCGTCGTGCCGTGGAGCTTCTGCGCGGCCGCCTGCTCGGCGGCAGCGGCGGCCCCGGTCACCTGGCCCCGGAAGCCGACGATGACCGAGTCGGACGCGTTCGACCGGTCGGTGGCGGCGTAGGTGCACACCGTGGCTGCGGCCGAATTCACGACCACAGGACCGTCGACATTGCGGCCCAGGGTGGACTCGATCTGGGCGGGCGTCACCAGGGTGCAGACGGAGGTGGTGGCCGCATGTCCGGATGCCCGGGTCGTCGTGGGCGAGGTCGAGGCCCCACCCGAACAGGCGGCCAGCCCGAGGGGCAGGGCGGCGGTGAGCACCAGGACCCCTGCTCGGCGGGGGAAGGTCGGGATGCGCACGAGGGCACGATACACGGCGGTACCCGAGCCTCGGTCGCGGTGCCGGCCCGGACCGGCCGAACGGGATGGCCGGCCTGCTACTGGGCCAGGGCCCCGACCACGTGGGTGATGCAGGCGCACAACGCGGCCACGTCTTCGGGGTCGATCGCCGGGAACATGGCGATCCGGAGCTGGTTGCGGCCCAGCTTCCGGTAGGGCTCGGTGTCGACGATTCCGTTGGCCCGCAGCACCTTGGCCACCACGGTGGCGTCGATCGACTCGTCGAAGTCGATGGTGCCGATGACGTGGCTCCGGTCCTGCTCGCGGGTGACGAACGGGGACGCGAAATCGGAATTGTCGGCCCAGGTGTAGAGGATCTCGGCCGAGCGGCCGGTCCGGCCCACCGAGAAGTCGAGCCCGCCGTTGTCGTTGAACCAGCGGACCTGGTCGTCGAAGAGGAAGATCGTGGCCAGTGCCGGCGTGTTGTAGGTCTGGTCGAGTCGCGAGTTGTCGAGTGCGATGGTGAGGTCCATCGACGCCGGCACCCAGCGGCCGGTGGCGGCGATGGACCCGATCCGCTCGATGGCGGCCGGGGACAGGAGTGCCACCCACAGCCCGCCGTCGGAGCCGAAGCACTTCTGCGGCGCGAAGTAGTAGGCGTCGAACTGGGCCGGATCGACGGTCAGGCCCCCGGCACCCGACGTCGCATCGACGGCCACCAGCCCGCCGCCGTCGGCCGGCGCCGCCGCGCCGTCGGGCCGCAGGATCGGCATCATGACGCCCGTCGAGGTCTCGTTGTGGGTGAGGGCGTAGAGGTCCACGTCATCGCGGGCCACGGGGAGCGGGTGGGTGCCGACCTCGGAGCTGATCACCTCGGGGTCGCCCAGGTGGGGCGCCTGGGCGGCGGCGGTGGCGAACTTGGAGGAGAACTCGCCGAAGCTGAGGTGCTGGCTCTTCTGCTCGATCAGGCCGAAGGTGGCGGCGTCCCAGAAGCAGGTCGTCCCTCCGTTGCCCAGGACCACCTCGTACCCGTCGGGCAGGGAGAACAGCGAGGCCAGTCCGGTGCGCAGGCTGCCCACCACCGACTTGACCGTCTTCTGGCGGTGGCTGGTCCCGAGGTAGGTCTTCGAGACGGCCGCCAGGGCCTCGACGGCCTCCGGGCGGACCTTGGAGGGGCCTGCGCCGAAGCGTCCGTCGGCAGGCAGGAGGCTGGCTGGAATGCGGATGTCGGGGGTGTCGGTCACGTATGGAATCATGGCACTCATGGCCCAGCAGACAGAAACCGGCAGCACAGCGACGGGCGCAGGCACCACCGGCAACCGGATCTCGGCACGGATCGCCGCCGTCGCCCCGTCGGCCACCTTGGCCGTCGACGCCAAGGCGAAGGCCCTCCAGGCCCAGGGCGAGAGCGTCATCGGCTTCGGCGCCGGGGAGCCGGACTTCCCCACGCCCGAGGCCATCGTGGCCGCCGCCGAGGCCGCCTGCCGTGACTCGAGGAACCACCGCTACACACCGACGGCGGGGCTCCCCGAGCTCCGTGAGGCGATCGCCGTCAAGACGCGCCGTGACTCCGGTCTCGAGCTGCCGGCGTCGCAGGTGCTCGTCACCAACGGGGGCAAGCAGGCCGTGGCCAACGCCTTCGCCACGCTGTGCGACCCGGGTGACGAGGTCCTGGTGCCCGCCCCCTACTGGACGACCTATCCGGAGGCGATCGTGCTGGCCGGCGGCGTCCCGGTGGTGGTGCCCACCGATGCGGCCAGCAGGTTCCGGGTCTCGGTCGACCAGCTCGAGGCCGCCCGCACGCCCCGGACCAAGGTCCTGCTCTTCGTGTCGCCCTCCAACCCCACCGGGGCCGTCTACCCACGCGGGGAGATCGAAGCGCTCGGACGGTGGGCCGTGTCCCACGGCATCTGGGTGGTGACCGACGAGATCTACGAGCACCTGGTCTACGGCGATGCCGTGCACCATTCGATGCCGACCCTGGTGCCGGAGCTGGCCGACACCTGCATCGTGGTCAACGGGGTGGCCAAGACCTACGCCATGACCGGGTGGCGGGTCGGGTGGATGCTCGGCCCCCCGGACGTCATCGCCGCGGCCACCAACCTGCAGTCCCACGAGACGTCGAACGTGGCCAACGTGTCCCAGCGGGCCGCGCTGGCCGCCGTGTCGGGCGACCTGGCCGCGGTGGCGATGATGCGCGAGGCCTTCGACCGCCGACGACTGACGATCCACCGACTGCTCAACGAGATCGACGGCATCGAGTGCCTGCTGCCCGAGGGGGCGTTCTACGCGTTCCCCTCGGTGACCGGCCTGTACGGCCGCTCCTTCGGGGGCCGGACGTGCTCGACCAGCGCCGAACTGGCCGGGCTGGCCATCGAGGAGGCCAAGGTGGCGGTCGTCCCCGGCGAGGCCTTCGGTGCGCCCGGATACTTCCGGATGTCCTACGCCCTGGGCGACGAGGACATCGTGGAGGGCGTGGCCCGCCTGGCCCGGCTGTTCGCCGGCTGAGGGCGCCGGAGCCACCCCGGCCGCCGATCGGCCGCCGATCGGCGGCCGGTTGGCCGGAAGGGTGCCCGGACGGTCATGCTGTACGCACCACCCGCGACACCTGGGCCTCCGCCCGTGCGCACGGGGACGGCGCCGATCCCGGCGTCGCACAGATCTGCAACGAAAGGAACACCATGGGTAGGGTGCTCGTCACCGAGAAGTTGGCCCAGCCGGGCCTGGACCTCATGTTGGCCGCCGGCCACGAGGTCGACGTCCAGCTGGGGCTCACGCCGGAGGAGCTGGTCGAGGCCATCGTCGGGGCGAACGCCCTGGTCATCCGGTCGGCCACGACGGTGACCGCCGAGGTCCTGACGGCCGGCACCGACCTCGTGGTGGTCGGCCGGGCCGGCATCGGCCTCGACAACGTCGACGTGGCCGCCGCCACCGAGCGCGGCGTCATGGTGGTCAACGCCCCCCAGTCGAACATCCTGTCGGCCGCCGAGCAGGCCATGGCCCTGCTGCTGGCCCAGGCCCGGAACATCCCCCAGGCCCATGCCGCCCTGGTGGCCGGCAAGTGGGAGCGCTCCAAGTGGGAGGGTGTCGAGCTCCACGGCAAGACCCTCGGCGTGGTCGGCCTCGGAAGGGTCGGCGCGCTTGTGGCCCAGCGGGCCCTGGCCTTCGGCATGCGCCTGGTCGCCTACGACCCCTTCGTCTCGGCGGACCGGGCCCGTCACATGGGCGTGGAGCTGATGAGCCTGGACCAGCTGATGGCCGAGTCCGACTTCGTGACCGTCCACCTGCCGAAGAACAAGGAGACCCTGGGCCTCATCGGGGCCGACATGCTGGCCAAGGCCAAGCCCGGGCTCCGGATCATCAACACGGCCCGGGGAGGGATCGTCGACGAGGACGCCCTGGCCGACGCCATCCGCAACGGCAACGTCCAGGGAGCGGGACTCGACGTCTTCGCCAAGGAGCCGACCACCGAGTCCCCGCTCTTCGAACTGCCGTCGGTGATCGTCGCCCCCCACCTGGGCGCATCGACCGTCGAGGCCCAGGACAAGGCCGGCGTGACCATCGCCGAGCAGGTGATCCTGGCCCTGGCCGGTGACTTCGTGCCCTTCGCGGTCAACGTCAACGCCACCGACGTGTCCGAGACGGTGCGGCCGTTCATGGGCCTGGCCGAGCAGCTGGGCCGGATCCTCTCGTGCCTGGAGGACGGTCTGCCCGATGCCCTCGAGATCGAGTACCAGGGAGGCCTCGCCGGTGCCGGCACCGGCATCCTCACCCTGTCGGTGCTGAAGGGCCTGTTCGCGGAGGGGACCACCGAGCCGGTCTCCTACGTGAACGCCCCGCAGCTGGCAGCCGAGCGTGGCCTCGAGGTCCGTGAGGTCTCGACCGTGACGGCCCACGACTTCGTCAACCTGATCACCCTGCGCAGCGGCGCCCACTCGGTCGCCGGCACCCTCACCGGCACCAAGGCGGAGCCGCGCCTGGTCATGATGGACGACCACACCGTCGAGGTGCCGCCCGCCCCCCACATGGTGGTGGTCCGCAACGACGACCGTCCGGGGATGATCGGCGTGGTCGGCACGATCCTGGGCGACGCCGAGGTCTCGATCTCGTCGATGGCCGTCGGCCCCTCGGCCACGGGCAACACCGCGCTCATGGTCCTGTCGACCAGCGGCGAGATCCCGGACGCCGCCCTCCAGAACCTGCGGGCGGCCGAGGGCATCAGCGACGTGCACACCGTCCGGACCTGAGCGGGCCGCGGCAAGGTCCGGTTCCGGACCCAAGCCCACCACAGGCACGGCGGTGTGGGGCGACCCGCTCCGTTGAGCTGCCGTCCAGGGCGGATGGGCGTTCCCGTCGGCCACCGGGTGGCCCCGATGTGATCAGTCGGGTCGGTGGATGCTCATAGGTACCGGCGGCCACGTGTCGCCGCCGATGGACGGGAGGAGTCCGCGGCCGGGTCCTCCCTGTCGGATCCGACGGACCCCCGTGCGGGCGGCCATGGTGAGGGCGACCACCGCCAGCGCTGCCACCACCCATCGCAGCGGCCTCATCCCGCAGTCCCGACCCTCGTCATCCACTCATCGTACGTGTCGGCGGACACGGGCCCCGACACGCCTTCGCCACCGATCGGAGCCGGCGCCGCCGGGTCCGATCGGTGGGCAAGATGAACGACAGCTGACAGAACGGTTACCGGACGGTGATCGTTGCGCGGGACGGCCCGGAAACACCCGGCCCGCGTTGACATGGCAATCCGGGTATGCGAGAACTTGTGCGTCCGGCGGCCCCGGCGGTCGCCGGTGACCGGCGGACGCCGCCGAAGGAGCCAGTGGACGGGCCGCGT
>Ga0302279_10003367_pt1 | contig 20033 bp, 10 predicted proteins | sample III_Bog_N3_3_FD_194541 | JGI IMG/M metagenome (GOLD analysis project Ga0302279, IMG submission 194541) | Peat permafrost microbial communities from Stordalen Mire near Abisko, Sweden - III_Bog_N3_3 | ecosystem: Environmental > Terrestrial > Soil > Wetlands > Peat | place: Sweden: Abisko...
CTTCTGGTATACGGTCACCGACCACTCCGGCCAGACTGCCACGGCCACCATCAGCATCAGCGTCAATCCAGTCGCTCCGGTCGCCAACGCTGACGCCTTCACGGTAACGGCCAACGGCCCATCGCCCACCCTCAGCGTCAAGACCAACGACACACCCGTCGCCGGCGAAACGAACACCTGGTCGGTCAAGACCAATCCGGGCCACGGCACCATCACGCTGGCGTCCGACTTCGCCTCCTCCGGCAACTTCACGTACACGCCCACCGCCGGCTTCACCGGCACGGACGCCTTCACGTATCTCATCACCGACGCGACGGGCCTCACCTCGACGGCCACGGTCAAGTTGACGGTCGCCGCCGAAGTCGCGCCGGTCGCGAATCCGGACAGCTACACCGCGACCGAGAACACCTTGCTGGTGCTCAACGGCGCGACCGGCACCGCCAACCACGCGCTCACCACCAACGACACCGACGGCAACAACGACGCGCTCACCGTCACTCAGATCAACGGCACCGCGATCGCGGCCGGCGGATCCGTCGTCGTGACCAACGGCACGGTGACGATGGATGCGAGCGGCAACGTCCTGTTCAATCCCACGACCAACTACACCGGCACCACCTCGTTCACCTACACGATCTCGGACGGCCACGGCGGCACCTCGACCACGACGGCCACCATCGCCGTCAGCGCCGGCGTCGACGACCCGACCGTCAGCGTCAGCTCGGTGGGGCGCTGGCTCTTCAACGAAGCCAGCGGGACGAAGACGACCGACGCCTACAACAGCGTCACCGGCACCCTGACTGACCTAGTACCGGCCAACGGCGGCACGGCTCCGACATGGGTCGCGGGACACAACGGCACGGCCGGCACGGCGCTGAACTTCGACGGCAAGGGCGGCGTGGTCTCGGTCCCCCTGGCCAACACCGCGGTGCTCGACACCACCAGTTCGTTGTCCGTGTGGATCAAGACGACGCAGGTCGGCTCCACCATTGGCTGGTCCAGCCCGTCGATCATCGGCTCTGAGCACCAGGGCGACGCCAACGACATCCAGTGGGGCACGATCAACAACAAGGGCCAGATCGGCCTGGGGCTCGGCAACGACCCGAACGGCGTCTACTCCACCCAGGCGGTCAACGACGGCAACTGGCACGACCTGACGATCACCCGCACGGTCAACAGCGACGGCAGCAGCCTGGTGTCGGTCTATGTCGACGGCGTGCTGAGCAACAGCGCTACGCTGGCCGCGCAGGCGCCGGCCACCAACGGCATCCCGACGAACTACCTGGCGGGCTTCGGCTATACCAACGCCTGGCAATCGACCACCACCAACGGGGTGACGACCAACTCCGACAGCACCACCGGCGACGTCTACTACAAGGGCTCGCTCGACGACGCCGCGATCTACAGCCATGCGCTGACCGCCGACCAGGCCAAGGCGATCTACACCGTGCAGAACGGCTTCGAGAACACGGCCGTGGCCAACGACGGCGACGCGATCAAGCTGACGGTGGCCGACACCCACGCCACCGCGCTGCACGTCATCGGCGTCGAGGCCGGCATGACGATCACCGACGGCACGCACACGGTCACGGCCAACAGCAACTCGCAGGTGATCGACATCACGGGCTGGACGCTCGGCTCGCTGCAGCTCACCAACGTGGGCACGGGTTCGGCCAACCTCGAGTTCGACGCGATCAACACCGTGGGCGGCCAGACCGAGGACACGTCGACCTACCTGAGCGTGGTCAACGGCACGTCGCTGATCGCCGGCACCACCGGCAACCAGACGCTGACGGCGACCTCCAACGAAGCCTCGTACATCGTGGCCGGCACGGGCAACGACACCATCATCGGCGGCAACGGCCACGATCGCCTGATCGGGGGCGTCGGCAACGACACGATCACAGGCGGCACCGGCAACGACCTGATCGAAGGCGGCACCGGCAACAACACCATGACGGGCGGCGGCGGCAGCGACGTCTTTCGCTGGGAGCTCGCCGACCACGGCACGGCGGGCAACGCCTACGTCGACACGATCACCGACTTCAGCGCCACGGACACGCTGGACATGCGCGACCTGCTGGGCGGCGCCAGCCACGTGGGCACCAACCCGGGCAACATCGCCGACTTCCTGCACTTCGACCACTCGGGCGCCGACACGATCATCCACGTCAGCACCACCGGCGGCTTCGCCAACGGCTACAGCAGCGCGCTGGAAAACGAGACCATCGTGCTCAAGAACGTGGACCTGACGGCCAGCGGCACGCAGACCGACACGCAGATCATCACGCAGCTGCTGACCAGCGGGCAGCTCCACCTGCACTGACTGGCACGCCCCTGCGACACACAGGGGCGGCCGCAGGTCGGCGCGGATCAGGCCTGCCGCGGCCCCTGCACCACCGGCCCGGTCAACCCGTCGACACCGCAGGCCCACAACGCGGCCGCGTCGTCGACCTCGGTGACGCCTTCGGCATACACCCGCAATCCGATGCCGTGCAGCATGCGCACGGTGCCGGCGACGTGCTGCGCGCGCGCCGCGTCGGTGGCCAGGCCTTGCAGCAGGCTGGCGTCGAGCTTGACGAAATCGAGGCCGGCCTCAAGCAGGCCGCGCGTCTCGCCCAGGCGTTCGCCCGCATGTTCGAGGCCGATCTTCGTGCCCGAGCCATGCAGCTGTTCGGCGAGCTCGCGCACCAAGTGCAATTGCCGGACCGCGCCGGCTTCCGCGAGTTCGAGCGACAGCTTGGGCGAAGCCGCCGGATGCGCCACCACCAGCGCATGCACGCGCGTGGAGAACGCCGAGTCGGCCAGCGACGACGGGCTCACGTTGATCGACCGCGGCAGCGAATCGGCGGCGATGGCGATGAGCGCCAGCTCAATGGCGAGCAGGTCGACGTCGGCCGTCAGCTGCGCGCGGCGCGCCATCGGCAGCCACTGCGCGGCCGACACCAGCGCGCCCTCGGCGCCCAGGCGCAGCCGCAGCGGCGACTCGTGGTGCACCAGCTCGCCGGTGCGTCCCACCAGCGGGAAGTCGACCAGTTGCGCGCTGCGTTCGGCCAGCGCGGTCTGGATGCGATGACGCCAGGCGTCCTCGCCCAGCGCATCGCCATCGGCAGCGTCGTCGACCTCTACCGTGAACGGGCCGCGGCTCTCGGCGCGTGCCAGCGCCTGGTCGGCGGCCGCCAGCAGCGTCGACATGGCTGCGCCATGCGTCCAGCGCACCGCGCCGACCACCACGTGCGTGCCGCCGTCGTGCACGCGCAGCAGGCCGCGCAGGCGGGCGGCGACGTCGAGCGCGGACTCGCGCACCGAATCGACGTCGGGCAGCGCGAGCGCGAAGTCGCTGCCGTTCAGGCGGCCGACCTCGGCGGCGCTGAGGCGGCGCGACGACTCCACCATCGCGGCGGCGGCATCCTGCAGCAGGCGGTCGGTGGCCGAGCGGCCCAGCGTGCGGTTGAGCGACTGCAGCTCCACCAGGCGCACCATCACCAGCGCGCCGCCGGCGGCGCCATCCTCGCTGTCCAGCATGACCTTCATGCGGCCCAGGAAGTGCGCGCGGTTGGACAGGCCGGTGAGCGTGTCGCAATGGGCCTGGCGCCGCAGCAGCTCCACCTGGCCGGCCTGCTCGTCGAACATCGCCTTGACGCGGCCCACCATCGCATTCATCGCGCGAGTGACGTTGCGCAGCTCGGGCATGTCGGGCTCGTCGACGGTGACGAAGCGGCGCTCGGTGATCGCCTTGGCCTGGTCGACCGTGCGCAGCAGCGGCACGCGGATGCGGTTGACGCCGATGGTCGAGAAGATGCCTGCGCCCAGCACCAGCAGCAGCAGCACGCCCACCGTGTCGAGGGTGCTCTGCCAGAGCTCGTCGTCCGCGAACGCCGACTGGCTGCGCACCTCCAGGCGGCCGACCTGGCGCCAGCCGTCGCTGACCTGCGCCACGCCGTCGACCGGCGCGATGCCCAGCAGCGCGACGAACCAGCCCGGCGCGTTCTGCGGATGCGGATCGCCCTGCTTCTCGACGATCGTCTTGCCGCCCGGCGCCACCAGGCGGATGCGCTCGTAGTAGCCGGTGTCGAACTGGCTGGAGATGGCCAGTTCCAGCGCCACCGCGTCGCCCTTCTGCTGCGACAGGGTCAGCGCGAGAGACTGCGCGGTGTCGTTGTTCTTCAGGTTCAACTGCGTCTGCAGATAGTGGCGCGCGGAATGCACCGACACGCCGATGGCGCCGGCAAAGGCCAGCACCAGCGTCACCGACAACAGCAACCAGACCTGGCGTATCAGCGACATGCGCACTCCTCTCGGCCGACCCGGTTGGATCGGATGCCGCCGGCGATGCGGCGGGCTGTCATTGGAAACCGTCCTGGCGCGCGCGCGTCAGCGCCTCGCGCCACTTGGACAGCCGCACCAACGGATCTCCATTGGCACGGATGCTACCAACACCCTGCCACAGGCCTTCGGCGTTGAAGCTGAAGACCGGCGTCAGGTCCGGCCGCTCGCCGGCCGGGTGGATGCCGGGTTGCAGGTTGTCGAGCACCAGCGGCTCGGCCTCGGGCGTCGGGTAGTAGGCCAGCACCATGTGGGCGACATAGCCCTTGGGCGCGCTCGGGATGCTGGCGCGCACGTAGACCATGCGCAGCCTGGCGTGCGGCATGCCCAGCGTGGTCAGCGTGAAGTACTTGCCGATGGCGTAGTCCTCGCAGTCGCCCGCGCCCTTGCCCAGCGACTCGAGCGGGCTGGCCCAGTAGTCTTCCACGCCCCAGTTGTCGATGTCTTCCATGTAGGCCAGGCGCTGGTTGAAGAAGTCGTTGACGGCCTTGAGCTTGGCCGCGTCGTCGCGTCCTGAGACAGACGCCATGACTTGTTGCAAAGCCTTCGCGTTGGCGACACCGGTCGGGCCATACTTCTGTGCGGACTTGACGATGCGGTCGGTGTCGACGGCCTGCACGGAAAGGGCCACCAGCGCCAGCGCAGCCAGCACGCGCAGCAAGGTGGCGCGCAGCCAGGCGGCGGCGCGGCCGGCATCCCACGGCCGCGCTGGCGCAGACGCGCGGCCCTGCGCGAAGCGTGAAAAACGCACGCCGGGCACAGTTCGACAGGAGGCTTCGAGGTCCACTCGAATCTATCGGCGTCCCTCGGGCGTACTGAAGGGAAGCCCGGCCTGGCGCGTCGCCGACAAACCACACAAGCGCGGCACAATCGATGGTTGCGGCAAATGAATGCTCGCATACCCTTGGCTGCATGCTGTTGGGCCGCGACGCCTCGGTATCATCGAAAAGATCGACGACATCTTCCCTGGGACACCCGCTTTCCACATGAAAAAGACGCTCATCTGCTTCAGCCTGCTGACGCTGGCCAGCTGCGCCGCGATGGCGCAGAGCACCTCCCCGGTGGTTCAGTCAGTGCAGAAGGCGATCGAGGGAAATCCGGAAGTTGCCGCCAAGTTCAACGCATTTCGCGCCTCGAATGACGAGATCGATGTCGCCGCGGGCAGCTGGAAGCCGCACCTGGACGCCAGCGCCGCCGCCGGCAAGCGAACCTACGACATGACAGTGGGCTCGCCCAGCAACCCGCGCTTCTACGAAGGCGGCGTCCGCCTCGAGCTGAGCCAGTTGCTGTGGGACGGCCTGGCCACCCACAACGAAGTCGAGCGGCTGAGCCACGCCAAGCTCGAGCGCTATTTCGACTTCCTCGATGCCACCGAGCAGTTCGGCATGGAAGCGGCGCGCGCGTACTACGACGTCGTGCGCTACCGCAAGCTGGTCGCGCTGGCCGAGGACAACTACATCCAGCACAAGTATTCGTTCGACCAGGTTCAGTCGCGCGTCAACGCCGGCGTCGGCCGTGGCGTCGACCTCGAGCAAGTTGTTGCCCGCGTCGCGCTGGCCGAGTCCAACCTCGTCACCGAACGCGCCAACCTGCACGACGTCACCGAGCGCTACGTGCGCATCGTGGGCTCGGTGCCGCCGGCCGAGAACGCCAGCGCCGTGTCGATGGTCAAGCAACTGCCCGCGACCGAGCAGGAAGCGATGCGCATCGCCGCGCTGCAGAGCCCGGCTGTGGCCGGCGCCATCGAGAGCCTGCGCGCTGCCCGCGCGGCCGTGGCCGGGCGCAAGAGCCCGTTCCAGCCGCACGTCGAGGCGCACGTGCGCGGCGCGACCGGCCACAACCTGGACGGCCAGCTCTACGAGAAGCACGATGCGACCGCCGAGATCGCGCTGACCTGGAACATCTTCAACGGCGGCACCGACATCGCCCGCGAGCGCCAGTACGCCAACCTGCTGACCCAGGCCGAGAACCTGCGCGACAAGGCCTGCGTCGACGCGCGCCAGACCGTCTCGGTCGCCTTCAACGACGTGCGCAAGCTCAACGAGCAGCTGGGCTATCTAGACCGCAACGTCGTCTCGATCCAGAAGGCGCGCGACGCCTACCGCCAGCAGTTCGACATCGGCCAGCGCAGCCTGCTGGACCTGCTCAATTCCGAGAACGAGCTCTACACCGCCAAGCGCTCCTATGTGCTGGCCGAGGAAGACCTCGCCACCGCGATCGTGCGTACCTATGCGGGCATGGGTACCCTCGTCGCCGCGCTCGGCCTGAAGCGTCCGGACGCGCCGGACCTGGCGCCCGAGGCGCAGAGCTGGGGCATCGACGGCGACGCGTCCTCGCGCTGCCCGCTCGACGCCATCGAGGTCGGCGGCGCGACCTTCGCGCAGCTCGACGCCCGCGCCGACAAGATGGCCGCCGACCGGGCGCCCGCCAACCTGCGCCCCGTGGCCGTGCCGGCCGTCGCGGCTTCGGCCCCGACGCCGGGCCCGACCATCACGTTGCACGGCGTCACGCCGGTCACCGGGCCGCTGCCCGCCACGTCCGCGCAGTCGGCCACGATCGCCGTGCAGCGCTTGCAGGACTGGGCCAACGCGTGGATGAGCCACGACGTCGACCTGTACCTGGGCTTCTACGGCCCCGACTTCAAGCCGGTCAAGGGCAGCAAGGCCGCGTGGATCGCCGAGCGCCGCCGCCTCGTGGGCAAGCCGGGCGCGATCAAGGTCACGCTGGGCAACATCCAGACGCATGCGCTGTCGGATACCCGCGTCGAGACCAGCTTCGACCAGGACTACGCCTCGCCCAGCTTCAAGGACACGATGCACAAGACGCTGGTGTGGGATCGCGTCGGCAGCGAGTGGAAGATCGTGGGCGAGAGCAACCGCTGAGAACCCGCGGGTTTCCAGCCGTATCGAGGGGCGCGGCGGCGCCCCTTTTTTATGCCTTGCCGGGTAAAGCCGACCCCATATTTTCGTTAGACTCTCGCGCAGTCGTTCGTGTGTCCGTCCCTTCCAGCAAACACCAATACTTGCCACCATGCGCGCCTCCAGCACCTCGATGACGTCGCTGCACCAGATCTCCCGCGCGATCGCCGCGCTCGCCGTGGCGGGCGGCCTGTCCGGAGCGGCATTCGGACTGCCGGCGCCGGCCGCGCCGTCGCAGGCAGCGGCGCCGTCGCCCGAGGCGCTCGAGATCCAGCGGCTCATCAAGAGCGGCCAGAGCACCCAGGCGCTCAAGCTGATCGACGAGGCGCTCGCCAAGAATCCCAACGATCCGGCGATGCGCTTTAGGCGCGGGGTCACGCTGTCGATGCTCGATCGCAAGCCCGAGGCCTTGCAGGTGTTCCAGAAGCTGGTCGACGACCATCCCGAGATGCCGGCACCGTACAACAACCTGGCGGTGCTCTACGGTTCGCAGGGCGACTACGAGAAGGCGCGCGGCGCGCTGGTGGCCGCCATCCGCACGAATCCGCAATACGCCACGGCTTACCAGAACCTGGGCGACGTCTACGCGCAGCTGGCCAGCCAGGCTTACTCGAAGGCGCTGCAGCTCGACAAGACCGACACCACCGTGCCGCCCAAGCTGGTGCTGCTGCGCGAACTGATCTCCACGCCTGCCGGCCAGGCGGTCGCCGCGCCGGTGGCCGTTGCCGCCGCCACGCCGGCACCCGCGCCTGCCGCCAGGCCCGCGCAGGTCGCGGTGGCCACGCCCGCTCCGGCACCGATCGTCGCCCCCAAACCGGCGCCCGTACCGCTGCCGGCTCCGAAGCCCGCGCCAGTGCCGCCGCCCGCGCCTGCGCCGGCCCCCGTCGCCAAGCCCGCACCGGTGCAGCCGCCTGCTCCGGCTCCGGCGACCGCGTCGGCCGCGGGCGTCGCGGAAGTCGATGCCGCGGTGCACGCCTGGGCCTCGGCATGGAGCCGCCGCGACATGGCCGGCTACCTGGGCGCCTACACGCCCGACTACGCGCCTGCCGGCAAGTCGCACAAGGCCTGGCAGGAAGACCGCCAGGCGCGCATCGCGCCGCGCAAGCGCATCGCCGTGCAGGTCGCCGACCTGCGCGTGAGCGTCAACGGCGACAAGGCCGAGGCGCACTTCAAGCAGATCTACGAATCCGACACGCTCACGACCTCCGGTCACAAGACGCTGGATCTGGTGCGCTCGCCGTCCGGCAAGTGGCTGATCAAGCAGGAGTCCGTCGGCGGATGACGATGGCACACGACGACCTCCTCGCGCCCACGAAGACGCCCCGGCGGATTCGGTGGTCAGGCACGGCGGTCGCGATAGGCTCGCTCGTGGTGGCCGGCGCGGGGATGCTGGCCAGCACCGAACTGCACGGCATTCCGTCGCCGCACGCCACTCCGCAGGCTGCCGCAGCGCCGCTGCGCGCCGTCATCGCGCTGGCCGACGAACCCGCGCCCGACGCGACTCGCACGAAGTGGGCGGCGCCGGCGAACGCCCGCACGCTGCCACCCGGCTCGCCCTTGGCCGGCGCCTTCAAGGGCTCGCCCGAGAACCGGCTGATCGGCATCTACCGCCTCATCGGCCAGCAGCAGAACGATCTCGCGCTCGACGCCGCCGCGGCGCTGGCGCGCGATGTGCCCAGCTTCCGCCTCGCGCAGCTGGTCTATGCCGACCTGTTGTCGGTGCGCACCGGCAACACCGCGGGCCTGGGCGCTCAAGGCGGCGCATCGGCGGCAGATCCGGCCGTCGCCAGCCAGCTGGCCGAACTGCACGACGAGGCCGTGCAGCGCCTGCACGCGCTGCAGGAGCGGCCGCCGGTCGACCAGGTGCCGGCCGAGTTCATCATGCTGCCCAAGGCGGTGCACCACGCCATCGCCGTCGACACCAGCCGCTCGCGCCTGTACCTGTTCGAGAACGGGCCGCAACGCATGCGGCTCGTCAGCGACCACTACGTGTCGGTGGGCAAGCAAGGCGTCGACAAGTCCGTCGAAGGCGACCAGCGCACGCCGCTGGGGGTCTACTTCGTGTCCGACCGCGTCGGCAAGGACTCGCTGGGCCAGGAGTTCGGCGCCGGCGCGATGCAGCTGAACTATCCCAACCTGTTCGACAAGCTGCACGGCCGCACGGGCTCGGGCATCTACGTGCACGGCGTGCCGTTCAACACCTACTCGCGCCCGCCCCAAGACTCGGACGGCTGCGTCACGCTCGCCAACGACGAGCTGCTGATGCTGATGAACACGGTGCCGGTGCACGACACGCCGGTCATCATCACCCGGCAGATCCACTGGGTCAGCGACAAGGCGACGCAGCCGCAGCGCGCCCAGATCCTCGACGCCGTCAACCGTTGGCAGGCCGTGCGCGCCGGCGACGACCGCGCTGCGCTCGACGCGTTCTACCTGCCCGGCGCGGCGCCCGCCACGCCGGCCGCTCCGTCGGCGCCCCCGGCGCATCCCACCCTCGTGATGGTCCACGGCAAGCGCCAGGTGCTGCCGGCGCCGGCCGTGCCGCCGCGCGACCCGATCGCGTTCGACAACCTCAGCGTGATGACCTGGTCGGACGACAAGGCGACCATGGTCGTCACGTTCAGCGAGCGCAGCCTGCGCACGCGCCGAGAGACGATGTTGCGCCAGTATTGGGAACGCGACGCAGCCAAGTGGAAGATCGTGGCCGAAGGCACGGTGCGCTGAACAGGCCCCGGCCGTTGCGCGTCGTAGCACCTGTTTCGTCTCGCGGGCATGCCGAATGCCGTGCAAGGTCTCCAACGAGGAGACAACGCATGAAGTTCAACAAGACCCCCGAACTGCTGGCCGTCGCCGTGACGGTGGCCGCGGTGTTCTCGACCTTCTCCGTCGGCGCCATCTCCGCCGACGTTGCGCCCACCCCAGCCGAGACGCGCTACCAGCAGGACCGCGCCAATTGCATGGCCGGCAAGACGGCCGAGAACCAGGCCACTTGCCTGAAGGAAGCCGGCGCCGCGCTGCAGGCGTCGCGCCAGCACGAGCTCAAGAACGTCCCGCCCGACCAGCTCGCGGCCAACGAACGCAAGCGCTGCGAGCCGCTGTCGGGCGACGACAGGAAGGCCTGCCTGACACGAGCCGCGGGCAAGGACACGACGACTTCCGGCAGCGTGGCCGCGGGCGGCGACCTGAAGAAGACGGTCACCGTCGTGCCCGGCGCACCGGACATCCAGCCCGAGACGATGCCGCCGACCGCCGCGGGCCCGGCGACGCTGCCGCCCAAGTCCAGCAACTGAGCGTCGTGATCAGGCTTGCACGGGGACGTGGAAGTCGATGATCGAGCCGGCCTTCTGCGGATCGAAGCGGCCGTCGTAGAGTTCGAAGTCCGGGCCGCCGGCCAGCTTCAGGCCGGCAGCCGGGAGCAGTTCGCCCCAGATGCTGGCCATCGCCTGCTTGACCTGTGGGTGGATGGCCGAGCCGTCCAGCGTGATGCGAAAGACGACGTAGGTGGCCGCGGGAATCTGCAGCATCGCAAAGCCCGGCGGCGGCACGCAGCCCGGCTCGACGCCGACGCCGGCCATGTACTGGAAGCATCCCTCACCTCGATCGACGTCGGAGACCACGCCGTAGGTCGCCCAGCTCTGCACCTGCCCGGCGAACGGCAATGCGCCGATCAACGCAGGCCACAGCTGCGGGATCTCGGACTTGGTCGCTTCGTCGAAGCGGCGCGCGGGGCCGGCGACATGGAACGCGGGCAAGGTCACCAGCCCGGGTAGCTGGACGGCGGCGGCGCTTGGCGTGGCGGGTACGGTCATGGGGTATTGGCCTTCGATGGACGCGACGGCGAATCCGCTGCGGAATCGTCCCGGAGTGACGCCGAACACGCGCCTGAACGCGCGCGTGAACGCCTCCTGGGATTCGAAGCCGCAATCGAACGCGAGGTCGACGAGTTGCAGGTCGGGCTCGTCGCAGAGCCGGCGGGCCCCGCGCACGAGCCGGCGGCCGCGCACGTGGGCCATGACGCTGCGGCCCATGCGCGCGGTGAACAGCCGCGAGAAGTGGAACGGCGACAAGCCGGCCTGCCTGGCGACCTGTTCAAGCGTCATCGGCTGGTCGAGCTGGGACTCGATCCAGGCCAGGATGTCCTTGAACGCGTCGCGTGGGCTGTTCATGGGCCGCATCATCGCGGATGCGGGGGCGCCGCGTCCTGACCGTTCTTGCTGCGCGCTGTTCTCTGGCGCGGCCAGGTTGGGCCATCCCACGCAGGATGACAAAGGCAAACGCCCCCCGCCTCGCAAAGGAAGTGTCATCCTGCGCGCAGTCGCAGGATCCACCCGAATCAAGGTGCCGCAAAAGGAAAGGGCGCCGAAGCGCCCTCTCGCTGGCTCGTCGCGACGACCCCTTACTTGCGCTGCGGCGGCAGGTCCGTGCAGCTGCCGTGCGCGACCTCGGCCGCCAGGCCGATCGATTCGCCCAGCGTCGGGTGCGGATGGATCGTGCGGCCGATGTCCACCGCGTCGGCGCCCATCTCGATGGCCAGCGCGATCTCGCCGATCATGTCGCCCGCGTTCATGCCGACGATGCCGCCGCCCACGATCTGGTGCGTCTTCTCATCGAACAGCAGCTTGGTCTGGCCTTCGTCGCGGCCGTTGGCGATGGCGCGGCCGGAGGCCGTCCACGGGAACAGGCCCTTCTTGACCGCGATGCCCTGCGCCTTGGCCTGGTCCTCGGTCAGGCCCACCCACGCCACTTCGGGGTCGGTGTAGGCCACGCTGGGGATCACGCGGGCGTCGAAGCGCGCATGCTCGTCGCCCGCCGCGACCTCCGCCGCCACGTGGCCCTCGTGCACCGCCTTGTGCGCCAGCATCGGCTGGCCGACGATGTCGCCGATCGCGAAGATGTGCGGCACGTTGGTGCGCATCTGCACGTCGACCGGGATGAAGCCGCGGTCGCCGACGATGACGCCGGCCTTGTCGGCGCCGATCTTCTTGCCGTTGGGGGTGCGGCCCACGGCCTGCAGCACCAGGTCGTACATCTCTTCGCGCGCACCGCCCTCGCCTTCGAACTTCACCTTGATGCCGTCGGCGGTGGCTTGCGCGCCCACCGTCTTGGTCTTGAGCAGGATGTTGTCGAAGCGCTTGGCGTTCATCTTCTGCCAGACCTTGACCAGGTCGCGGTCGGCGCCTTGCATCAGCCCGTCCAGCATCTCGACGACGTCCAGGCGCGCGCCCAGCGTGGAATACACCGTGCCCATCTCCAGGCCGATGATGCCGCCGCCGACGATGAGCATCTTCCTGGGCGTGCCGCGCAGCTCGAGCGCGCCGGTGGAGTCGACGATGCGCGGGTCGTTCGGGAAGAACGGCAGGCGCACGGCCTGCGAGCCGGCCGCGATGATGGCCTGCTTGAACTTGATCGTCTTGGCGCTGCCCGTGGTCTGCTGCGCTTCGCCGCTGGTCTCGTCGACCTTGAGGTGGAACGGGTCGACGAAGTTGCCGTAGCCGCGCACCACCGTGACCTTGCGCATCTTGGCCATCGCCGCCAGCCCGCCGGTGAGCTTGCTGACGACCTTGCCCTTGTGCGTGCGCAGCTTGGCGATGTCCAGTTGCGGATCGCCATAGGACACGCCCAGGTCGGCGAAGTGCTTGACCTCGTCCATCACCATGGCGACGTGCAGCAGCGCCTTGGACGGGATGCAGCCCACGTTCAGGCACACGCCGCCCAGCGTCGCGTAGCGTTCGACCAGCACCACCTTCATGCCGAGGTCGGCCGCGCGGAACGCCGCGGAGTAGCCGCCAGGGCCGCCGCCGAGGACGACGAGGTCGCACTCGATGTCGGCGCCGCCGGCATAGCTGGATGCCACGGGCGCCGGGCCCGCAGGCGCGGGCGCTTGCACCGGCGCGGGTGACGCGCTCGCGGGTGCCTGCGCGGGCGCAGGCGCCGCTGCCGGCGCACCCGCCGCGGCCTCCAGCGTCAGCACCACGCTGCCCATGTTGACGGTGTCGCCCACCTTGACGCGCAGTTCCTTGACCACGCCGGCGGCCGACGACGGAATCTCCATCGACGCCTTGTCGCTTTCGACGGTGATCAGGCTCTGCTCCGCAGCGATGGTGTCGCCCGGCTTGACCAGGATCTCGATGACGCCCACGTCCTTGAAGTCCCCGATGTCGGGAACCTTGACTTCGATCGTTGCCATGTCGCCCTCGCCCCTTACAGCATCACCCGGCGGAAGTCCGCGAGGACCTGGCCGAGGTAGGTGTTGAATCGGGCCGCGGCGGCGCCGTCGATGACGCGGTGGTCCCACGACAGCGACAGCGGCAGGATCAGGCGCGGCTGGAAGGCCTTGCCGTCCCACACCGGCTTGGTGACGCTCTTGCACACGCCCAGGATGGAAACTTCAGGCGCGTTGATGATGGGCGTGAAGTAGGTGCCGCCGATGCCGCCCAGCGAGCTGATCGAGAAGCAGCCGCCGGTCATGTCGGCCGGGCCCAGCTTGCCGTCGCGCGCCTTGGCCGCGAGCTCGTTCATCTCCTTGGCGATCTGGACGATGCCCTTCTTGTCGGCATCGCGGATCACCGGCACCATCAGCCCGTTGGGCGTGTCCGCCGCAAAGCCGATGTGGAAGTACTTCTTGAGCACCAGCGTGTCGCCGTCCAGCGAGGCGTTGAACTCGGGGAACTTCTTGAGCGCGGCCACGCAGGCCTTGATCAGGAACGCGAGCATCGTGACCTTGACGCCGGCCTTCTCGTATTCCTTGTTCAGCGTCACGCGGAAGGCTTCGAGCTCGGTGATGTCGGCATCGTCGTGATTGGTGACGTGCGGAATCATCACCCAGTTGCGATGCAGGTTCGCGCCCGAGATCTTCTTGATGCGCGACAGGTCCTTGCGCTCGACCGTGCCGAACTTGGCGAAGTCGACCACCGGCCAGGGGAGCAGGCCCGGCAGCGAACCACCCGTTGCGGCGGCGGTCGGAGCCTTCGCAGCCTGCGCCTTGGTCTGGATGGCACCGGCCATCACCGACTTGACGAAGCCCTCGAGGTCGACCTGCGTGATGCGGCCGTGCGGGCCCGAGCCCTTGATTTCTGCCAGCGGCACGCCCAGTTCGCGCGCGGTGCGGCGGATGGACGGCGAGGCATGCGGCAGGTTCAGCGGCGGCACGGTCGGATCGTGCGCCGGCACGGCGGCCGTCGGCGCGGTCGCGACGGCAGCGGCCGGCCCAGGCGCGGGCACGGAGGCAGCGGCCGGTGCGGGCGCGGCAGCAGACGCCGCAGGAGCCGGCGCCGGCGCAGGCGCGGCGGCACCGCCCGCGGCCTCGATGGTCGCGACCACCGAGCCCTTGGACACGCGATCGCCCACCTTGACCTTGAGCGCCTTGACGACGCCCGCATGCGACGACGGGATCTCCATCGAGGCCTTGTCGCTCTCCACGGTGATCAGGCTCTGCTCGACCTTGACGGTGTCGCCGACCTTGACCAGCAGTTCGATGACGCCGACGTCGGCGAAGTCGCCGATGTCCGGCACTTCGACCTCGACCGATCCACCGGCCGCGGCCGGCACAGCCGCCGGCGCGGGAGCAGGTGCAGCAGCGGCCGGCGCGGGAGCCGGTGCCGCGGCAGGCGTGGCAACCGCGGCAGGAGCCGGTGCGGCAGCCGCGCCCGTCTCCAGCAGCAGGATCACCGTGCCTTCGTTGATCTTGTCGCCCATGGCGACCTTGAGTTCCTTGACGACGCCCGCCGCGGACGACGGGATCTCCATGGACGCCTTGTCGCTCTCGACGGTGAGCAGGCTCTGCTCGGCCTTGACGGTATCGCCGGGCTTGACCAGCAGCTCGATGATCGCGACGTCCTTGAAGTCGCCGATGTCCGGCACCTTCACTTCAACCAATGCCATTTGTTCGTCTCCGTGAAGGTTCTTATGCGTACAGCGGGTTGATCTTGCCAGCATCGATGCCGTACTTCTTGATCGCCTCGGCCACCTGGGCCAGCGGCAGCTTGCCTTCCTCGGCCAGCGCCTTGAGCGCCGCGACGACGACGTAGTGGCGGTTGACCTCGAAGTGCTCGCGCAGCTTGCCGCGGAAGTCGCTGCGGCCGTAGCCGTCGGTGCCCAGCACCTTGTAGGCGCGGCCGCGCGGGATGAAGGCGCGGATCTGTTCGGCGTAGCTCTTCATGTAGTCGGTCGACGCCACCACCGGGCCTTCGCTGGCGCTCAGCTGCTTCTCGACGAAGGACTGCACCGGCGTTTCCGTCGGATGCAGCAGGTTGTGGCGCTCGGCGGCCTGGCCGTCGCGGGCCAGCTCGTTGAAGCTCGGGCAGCTCCACACGTTGGCGCCGACGCCCCAGTCGGTTTCCAGCAGTTCCTTGGCGGCCATCGACTCGCGCAGGATCGTGCCGGAACCCAGCAGGTTGACCGTCAGCTTCTTCTTCGCCGCGGGCTGCAGCAGGTACATGCCCTTGATGATCTGTTCCTCGGTGCCCGGCTGCAGGCCCGGCATCGCGTAGTTCTCGTTGAGCAGCGTGATGTAGAAGTACACGTTCTCCTGGCGTTCCACCATGCGCTTGAGGCCGTGCTGCATGATCACCGCCACTTCGTGGGCGAAGGTCGGGTCGTAGCTGACGCAGTTGGGGATCGTGCCGGCCAGCACATGGCTGTGGCCGTCCTCGTGCTGCAGGCCCTCGCCGTTGAGCGTGGTGCGACCCGAGGTGCCGCCCAGCAGGAAGCCGCGCGCCTGCATGTCGCCCGCCGCCCAGGCCAGGTCGCCGATGCGCTGGAAGCCGAACATCGAGTAGTACACGTAGAACGGGATCATCACGCGGTTGTTCGTCGAGTACGACGTCGCCGCGGCGATCCAGCTGGACATGCCGCCCGGCTCGTTGATGCCTTCCTGCAGGATCTGCCCGTTGGTGGCCTCGCGGTAGTACATCACCTGGTCCTTGTCGACCGGCGTGTAGTTCTGGCCCGCGGGGTTGTAGATGCCGATCTGGCGGAACAGGCCTTCCATGCCGAAGGTGCGCGCTTCATCGACGAGGATGGGCACCACGCGCGGGCCGAGCTCCTTGTCGCGCAGCAGCGTCGTCAGGAAGCGGACGTAGGCCTGCGTGGTGGAGATCTCGCGGCCCTCGGCCGTCGGATCGAGCACCGCCTGGAACGTCGACAGGTCCGGCACCGGCAGCGTCTCCTCGGCCTTGACGCGGCGCTGCGGCAGGTAGCCGTCGAGCGCCTTGCGGCGGGCGTGCAGGTACTTCATCTCCGGCGTGTGGTCTTCCGGCTTGAAGAACGGGATGTCGGCGAGCTTCTCGTCGGGGATCGGGATCGCGAAGCGGTCGCGGAAGGTCCGGATGTCCTCGTCGGTCAGCTTCTTGGTCTGGTGCGCGGTGTTCTTGCCTTCGCCGCTCTTGCCCATGCCGTAGCCCTTGACCGTCTTGATCAGCAGCACCGTGGGCTGGCCGACGGTCTTGACCGCCTTGTCGTAGGCCGCGTAGACCTTCTGCGGATCGTGGCCGCCGCGCTGCAGGCGCCAGATGTCCTCGTCGCTCATCTTGGCGACCATCTCGGCCGTCTTGGGATCGCGGCCGAAGAAGTTCTTGCGCACGAACGCGCCGTCGTTGGACTTGAACGCCTGGTAGTCGCCGTCCAGCGTCTCCATCATCAGCTTCTTGAGCGCGCCGTCCTTGTCGCGCGCGAGCAGCGGATCCCAGTAGCTGCCCCACAGCAGCTTGATCACGTTCCAGCCGGCGCCGCGGAACTCGCCTTCGAGCTCCTGCACGATCTTGCCGTTGCCGCGCACCGGGCCGTCCAGGCGCTGCAGGTTGCAGTTGACGACGAAGATCAGGTTGTCGAGCTTCTCGCGCGCGGCCAGGCCGATGGCGCCCAGCGATTCCGGCTCGTCCATCTCGCCGTCGCCGCAGAACACCCACACCTTGCGCTTGCTGGTGTCGGCGATGCCGCGGGCGTGCAGGTACTTCAGGAAGCGCGCCTGGTAGATGGCCATCAGCGGGCCCAGGCCCATGGACACCGTCGGGAACTGCCAGAAGTTGGGCATCAGCTTCGGATGCGGGTAGCTCGAGAGCCCCTTGCCGTCCACTTCCTGGCGGAAGTTCAGCAGCTGTTCTTCGCTGATGCGGCCTTCCAGGAAGGCGCGCGCGTAGATGCCGGGCGACGAGTGGCCCTGGATGTACAGCAGGTCGCCGCCGTGCTCGCCGTCGGCACCGTGCCAGAAGTGGTTGAAGCCGCAGCCCAGCATGGTGGCCAGCGATGCGAACGAGGACAGGTGGCCGCCCAGGTCGCCACCGTCGGCCGGATGCAGGCGGTTGGCCTTGACCACCATCGCCATCGCGTTCCAGCGCATGTAGGCGCGCAGGCGCTCCTCGATGTCGACGTTGCCGGGGAACTGGGCTTCGTCCTCAGGCGCGATCGTGTTGACGTAGGCCGTGTTGGCCGAGAACGGCAGGTCGATGCCTTGCTGGCGCGCGTGATCGAGCAGTTGTTCGATCAGGAAGTGGCCGCGCTCGCGGCCTTCGACGGCGATGACGGCCGACAGCGCGTCGGTCCATTCGCGGGTTTCCTGCGCATCGCCGTCGTTGGCGGCGGCGCCCGGAAAGGAATTGGGAATCGCGGACATGCCTTGTCTCCTGATCTTGTAGAGCGGGGTGATCTCAAATCAAACGGGCGGAGTTTCGCACACCTCCCAGTCGATTTCAAATGGCGACAGTACGTTTTATATTATGGAATTTCGCTGCGACGCAACATGACCAATCTCACGGTCGCGCGCCGAAAGCAGGCGCTGCCGATTCGATAATGCGCCGATGCAATCTGCTTCCGAGTCCGGCTCCACCCCGTCACCATCATGGACGCAGCGCGTGTTCGGGCGCTGGTGGCGCAGCCAGTCGCCCTCGCGCCAGGATCGCTTCGCGACGCTCGGGCCGCTGGTGTCCGTGCTGCTGTTCCTGGCCGCGATCGTGGCCGCGTTCTGGACGCTGCGAAACGAGGAGATCGAACGCGCCTCCGACGCCGTGCGGCGCGACACCGAGGTGGCGCAGCAGCAGATCCGCGCGCGCCTGAGCGAGGACCAGGAACTGATGGTGCGGCTGACGCGCGACATCGTCACCCACGACGTCGACACCGACAGCTTCTTCACCCAGACCGCCCGCTTCGCGCCGTTGCGCCCCGAGCTGACGCAGGTCATCTGGCTCAACGCCGACCGCACGCCGCGCGCCACCTTCCTCGGTTCCATCTTTCGCGGCGCGGCCAGCCTGCGCAACAGCTCCGAGGATCCGTCGCTGCCGCGCCAGGGCGCCAATACGGCGTCGGAAGCGGCGTTCGCCGCGGCGCGCAACACGCACGTGCCGCAATTTTCCAAGCCGTTCATCGACGTCGACGGCACCGCCGTCTTCCAGGTGCAGATCCCGCTGATCTCGCACACCGCCTTCGTCGGCACGCTGGTGGCCGAGTACTCGATCGAGTCGCTGCTGCGCCACGCAGTGCCCGAGGAAGTGACCAAGCGCCGCGCGATCGAGGTGCTCGACGAACACGAGGAACTGCTGGCCAGCACCATCACCTCGATGCCGGGCCGGCCGTCATCGGTGCCGTCGATCGCGTTCGAGGCGCCGCTCGCGCCGGCGTCCAACGGGCTGATCCTGCGCGGGCTCGGGTATCGCACGTCGATCGGCCTGATCGGCAACTCGCTGTTCTGGATGGTGCTGGCGCTGTCGGGCCTGACCGTGTGGATGCTGCTGGGCACCTGGCGCCACGTGCGGCGGCGCGCGCAGATCCAGAGCGCGCTGGTGCACGAGACCAACTTCCGGCGCGCGATGGAGAACTCCATGCTCACGGGCATGCGGGCGATGGACATGGAAGGCCGCATCACCTACGTCAACCCGGCGTTCTGCGCGATGACGGGCTTTTCCGACACCGAGCTGGTGGGCAAGCTGCCGCCGTTCCCGCACTGGCCGCACGACCGCATCGAGGAGAACGCGCGCCTGCTGCAACAGGAGCTGCAGGGCCGCAGCCCGGCCGGCGGCATCGAGGTCAAGATCATGCGCAAGGACGCGTCGGTGTTCGACGCGCGCATGTACGTCTCGCCCCTGATCGACGCCAAGGGCGTGCAGACCGGCTGGATGACTTCGGTCACCAACATCACCGAGGCCAAGCGCGTGCGCGACCAGCTGTCGGCGTCGCACGAGCGCTTCACCACGGTGCTGGAAGGCCTGGACGCGGCGGTCTCGGTGCTGTCGGTGCAGCAAGGCCAGTTGCTGTTCGCCAACCGCTCGTACCGGCTGTGGTTCGGCTCGGACGCCCACATCCACGCGGTGCTGGCCGGCGGCATCGATGCCACCATGCCGCCGATGGACCTGGACACCGAGGACGGCGTCGACGGCTACGGCGGCCTGCCGCAGAACGAGCTCACCGAGGCCGGCACGTCGCCGCGCGAGGTGTTCGTCGAGTCGATGGACAAATGGTTCGACGTGCGCGCGCGCTACCTGCAATGGACGGACGGGCGGCTGGCGCAGATGCTGATCGCCACCGACATCACCGCCCGCCTGCGCGCCGAGCAGCTCGCGCAGCAGCAGGCCGACCGCGCGCACTTCACGAGCCGCCTGATCGCGGTCGGCGAGATGGCGTCGTCGGTGGCGCACGAGCTCAACCAGCCGCTGACCGCGATCTCCAACTACTGCAGCGGCATGGTCTCGCGCGTGCGCAACGAGTCGATCAACCAGGAGGACCTGGTCGCCGCGCTGCAAAAGACAGCCAAGCAGGCCGAGCGCGCCGGCCACATCATCCACCGCATCCGCAACTTCGTGA
>Ga0302279_10003368_pt1 | contig 20028 bp, 20 predicted proteins | sample III_Bog_N3_3_FD_194541 | JGI IMG/M metagenome (GOLD analysis project Ga0302279, IMG submission 194541) | Peat permafrost microbial communities from Stordalen Mire near Abisko, Sweden - III_Bog_N3_3 | ecosystem: Environmental > Terrestrial > Soil > Wetlands > Peat | place: Sweden: Abisko...
GGGAATTGCGTCCTGGGCGGCAGAAATGCGTCCAAAACCTCGTCGGTTGTCGATATGTCGAGCGCTTCGCGCTCGACATTGATCAAATGCCGCAGCGCGAGGTCACTCGTGAAATATCCGGGCTAGCGCCATCAGGCGCGGTCGTGCAGGCCATCGGCCTCCACGCGCACCTTCTCGCCGACGGCGGGCGACGTGGCCTGGCGCACCGTGCGCAGGCTGCCGTCGCTCATGCGCACGTTGACGTCGTACACCGTGGTCGTGCGTTCGTGCTTCTCGATGGCGTTGCCGATCAGCCCGCCGCCGACGGCGCCCACGATGCCGCCGAGCGCGCGGTCATGGTGCCCGGCCAGGCTGTTGCCCACCAGCGCGCCACCCACGCCGCCGGCCACCGCGCCGACGCCGTTCGTCTTGGCTTGCACCTTCACGGGGGTGATGGCTTCCACGACGCCGCAATCGGGGCAGGCGGCCGCAGCCAGCCGTTCATGGCGCTCGAAGCCGGCCGGCGCGACGTCGACGTCGCGGTCGGCCCGCGGCGGCAGTTCGCGTTCGTCGCGCGCGCGGCGCGCGTCCAGGCGTTCCTGGTCGCGGCGTCCTTGCGCGTAGGTGCTCTCGTTCTGCGCGATCACCGTCGGCGCGGGCGTCACGGCCACCGACGAGTTGACGGTCGGAACCGGCGCGACGGTCGCCGCGGGCGCCGGCGTGGCGGCGACTTCTTCCGGCGCGCTGGCCGCCGCGGTGGGGGACGCCACGTCGGAGCCGCTGTGCGAGCAGGCGCTCAGGCCGAGCGCGACCGAGGCGAGCAGCGCGAGCTGGAACGTGCGCAGGCGGGGTGTGGTCTTGGGCATGGAATTCTCCTGTTGTCGGGATGGCGCCGCCGGTTGGACTGGCGCGGTGCCCGAAAACAGCGAACCGCGTGCCCACGCTGCTCGGCGGTGGTGGCAACAGGATGTACGCATGCGCGCATCCGGTCGGGTGCAGGCCATGAAAAAGGGCGCGCGCCTCGCGGCGAACGCCCTGTGGTCGAGCAAGCGCTGCGCTTGTTATGGATTGGTCGGCGTCTGCGGAACGCCGGCTGCCGGATAGCGCGTCATGCCGAACAGCTTGCGCACGTCGGGACTGCCGTTGCCGTAGATGTAGTCGTAGTTCGCGCTCGGCGACGAACCGTTGTAGATGCCGTCGAAGCCGGGAATGCCGCGATGGTAGAACTGCAGCGCCGCCGGCGCGTGCACACCGCCGGCGAGCGCCTGCAAGGCGCCGGCCGCGTACAGGTAGACGTTGGCGTTGCCCATCCGGTGGTTCCTCTTGCCCAACTGCTGTTCGTACAGCGCCAGCGCCCCGACGAACTCCGGCGACGACACCGAGGTGCCGATCACCCCGTAGAAGCCGCCGCCTTCGTTGACGCCGTAGGCGACCACGGCCGCGCTGTCGTCCGCGCCGCAGCTCGCCGCCAGGCCCTTCGGGCAGCCGCCCACCTGCATGCCGACGTCCGGCAGCGTGCGCCAGCGGCTCGAGCCGGTGTTGGCGAGCAACTGGTACGCGGGCTTCCTGTAGAGCGCGCTCACGCCGCCGCCGGCGCCCCAGACGCCGCCCGAGACGTTGGTGCCCAGGTCGTAGATGTCGTAGGGCAGGTCGGGATCGGCGAACGCGCTCTCGCGCACGTAGGCGGAAGCCAGCGTGGTCGCCGACATCGTGGTCACCAGGTTGCCGCCGCCGACCGCGGTGACGTTCGGGTCGTCGGCCGGCGAGCTGACGCCAGGGCCGAAGACCGGGTTCGGGCCCGTGCCGTAGTCCGGGCTCGGGCACCCGGGGCCGCCTTCGTCGCCCGAGCTGGCGACGAAGGTGATCCCTTGCGCGTTGCCCTGCAGGAAGATCTCGTGGTAGTTCTGCAGGATGGACGTGTAGTCGGTGCCGGCGTTGTAGGGCGCCGTGTACTCGAGCTCGCACTCGCCGAATGACGAGTTGACGATGTCGTACTTGTTGTTGTCGACGATGTAGCCGTAGCCGTCCAGGACGCTGGCGTCCGACAGGTCGGGGATGCTGACCAGCGTGACGGCCGTGCCCGGCGCGCCGCCCAGCACCTGCTGCACGTCGAGGCTGGCCTCGAACGCGCCGGGGCCGTCCTGCACGCCGCCGCCGTCCACGGCGACCGTCGTCACGCTGGGCGCCGGCTTGCCGGTGATCGCGGTGAACTGTTCATGATCGAACGCGGCGGCCACGTCGTCGTCGAACAGCAGGTCGGACATCAGGACGGCGACGCTGACGCCGGTGCCGTCGGTGCCCGGCGTGTAGGCCGGGTAGTCGTAGGCCTGCTTCAGGTCGTCGAACCAGTACGGCCCGACGGTGCTCTTGCGGTTGTCGCCGCTGATCTGGCTCACGATCTTCGAATGGGCGTGATGTTCCGGCAGGGCGGCCAGGCCGACCACGCGCGGGGCCAGGGCCGCCAGCTCGTCCGGAATCTGCAGCTCGTGGCGCGCCTGGAATCGCGTATGCGAGCGGGTGGTGACCTTCTGCAGCGAGGCACTGAACGCCTGCGAGACCGCCGCGGCGGTGCCGCTGACGCGCACGCCGTGCGCGTTGGTCGACACGATCGTCAGCCCGCGGGCGACGAGGGCGTTCTTGACGGCGTCGATGTCGGCCTGCCGCGGGCCGAACCGGGCCAGGAAATCGGCCGGCTGCAGCCACTGGTGGTACTGCGGCGAAGCCTCGTCGTGCTGCTGGGCGAGCAGCGCCTCGAGCTTGTCGGTGTTGCGCAGCGGCAGGTAGACGCTGAACCGGACGATGTCCTGCGCGGCAGCGGGCGCGACGGTGGCCTGGGTGTCGGTCGACGCGGCCTTGCCGCTGAGCGGCCAGGACATTGCCGATTGGGTGGCGGCGAGTCCGCAGGCGCAAAGGCCCGCGGTCAGCAAGCGGTTGATTCTCATGAAATCCCTCTCGTGAAGAGAATGAAGAATGGGGTAGGGCGCTGAGTCTCGTCGTCCCCGCGGATGGCTGTCAACGATGCAACCTGGGGGGGCACTCCCCGCCGTTGGAAGGACTGCTCGCGACGGCGCAGCACGGGTAGCCGGCTTGCACCGAGCGACTGCGCGACGTCGCTGCCCGACGGTCGAGCAGTCGCCCGCGGCTTGAAATACCGCGCACTGGCCCGCAACTGCCCGCCGGGCGACAATACGCGGCTGCGCGGGCCGCGCCGAGCGTCGCCTCCGAAATTCCCTTCGACCCAGACCAAATCGGGCACTACCCATGGAAAAGCAAACTCTCTCATTCCAGGCCGAGGTCAAGCAGATCCTGCACCTCGTCACGCATTCGCTGTACTCGAACAAGGAGATCTTCCTGCGCGAGCTGGTGTCCAACGCGTCGGACGCGTGCGACAAGCTTCGCTTCGAAGCCATCGACCACCCGCAGTTCCTGGAAGACGCGCCCAACCTCGAGGTGCGGATCTTCTTCGACGCCGAGAAAAAGACGCTGACGATCCGCGACAACGGCATCGGGCTGTCCGCGGAAGAGGCGGTCTCGCACCTGGGCACGATCGCCAAGAGCGGCACCAAGGAGTTCATGTCCAAGCTCGAAGGCGACCAGAAGAAGGACGCCGCGCTGATCGGCCAGTTCGGCGTCGGCTTCTACTCGGGCTTCATCGTCGCCGACCGCATCACCGTCGAATCGCGCCGCGCCGGCCTGCCGCCCGAGCAGGGCGTGCGATGGAGCTCCGAAGGCACGGGCGACTTCGAGGTCGAGCAGATCACGCGCGCCGAGCGCGGCACCGACGTCATCCTGCACCTGCGCGACGGCGAGGACGAGTTCCTGCGCCCGTGGAAGATCAAGTCGGTGGTCTCCAAGTATTCCGACCACATCTCGCTGCCCATCCTGATGAAGAAGGAGGAATGGGACGGCGAGAAGGCCGAGTACAGGGCGCTCGACGAGTGGGAGACCATCAACAAGGCCTCGGCGCTGTGGGCGCGTTCCAAGAGCGACGTGACCGACGCCGAGTACCAGGAGTTCTACAAGCAGATCAGCTACGACTCGGACGCGCCGCTGGCCTACACGCACAACCGCGTCGAAGGCCGCAGCGAGTACACGCAGCTGCTGTTCATCCCGGCCAAGGCGCCGTTCGACCTGTGGAACCGCGACAAGCGCGGCGGCGTCAAACTGTACGTCAAGCGCGTGTTCATCATGGACGACGCCGAGGCGCTGATGCCGGTCTACCTTCGCTTCGTCAAGGGCGTGGTCGACTCGGCCGACCTGCCGCTGAACGTCTCGCGCGAACTGCTGCAGGAAAGCCGCGACGTCAAGGCGATCCGCGAAGGCTCGACCAAGCGCGTGCTGTCTATGCTCGAATCGCTGGCCGACAGCCAGGACGCGGGCGAGAAGGACAAGTACCAGGCCTTCTGGGACGAGTTCGGCTCGGTGCTCAAGGAAGGCATCGGCGAGGATCACGCCAACAAGGACAGGCTGGCCAAGCTGTACCGCTTCGCGTCGACCCATGCCGACAAGGGCGTGTCGCTGGCCGACTACGTCTCGCGCATGAAGGAAGGCCAGGAGACGATCTACGTGATCGCTTCGGACTCGCTGGGCGCGGCCAAGGCCAGCCCGCAGCTGGAGATCTTCCGCAAGAAGGGCATCGAGGTGCTGCTGCTGGTCGACCGCGTCGACGAATGGCTGCTGTCGCACCTGCAGGAGTTCGAGGGCCACCCGCTGCAGAGCGTCGCCAAGGGCGCGGTCGACCTGGGCACGCTGCAGGACGAGGACGAGAAGAAGGCCGCCGAGGCCGCGGCCACGGCCTTCGCGCCGGTGCTCGAGCGCCTGAAGGAATCGCTGAAGGATCGCGCCAAGGACGTGCGCGCCACCTCGCGCCTGGTCGATTCGGCGGCCTGTATCGTGGTCGAGGACGGCGAGATGAGCGCCCACCTGGCACGCCTGCTCAAGCAGTCGGGCCAGGCCGCACCGGTCACCAAGCCCATCCTCGAGGTCAACCCCGAGCACGCGCTGGTCAGGAAGCTCGAAGGCGATCCCCGCTTCGACGATTTCGCCAACCTGCTGTTCGACCAGGCCTGGCTCGCCGAAGGCGGCCAGCTCGATGAGCCAGCCGCCTATGTCCAGCGCGTGAACCGCCTGTTGGTGGGCTGATGTCTGGCTGTCCGGATTCCTGTTCCCGCCGCCGGCGCTCGGTCGCTGGCGGGAAGTTCAAGGGAGCGGCGGATCCGGCTTTGCCGGGCCGCTCGCGGAGCGCCCCCTCGGGGGGCAGCGAGCGCCAGCGAGCGTGGGGGCTCCATGTATAGCGTCAAGGAAATCTTCTACACGCTGCAGGGCGAGGGCGCCAATGCGGGGCGGCCGGCGGTGTTCTGCCGCTTTACGGGCTGCAACCTGTGGACCGGCCGCGAGGAAGACCGCGCGGATGCCGTCTGCAGCTTCTGCGACACCGACTTCGTCGGCACCGACGGCGAGGGCGGCGGCAAGTTCAAGACCGCCGACCTGCTGGCCGCCGAGGTCGAGAAGCACTGGGGCGACACCCCGTCCAACCGCTTCGTCGTGCTCACCGGCGGCGAACCGCTGCTACAAGTCGACGCGGCGCTGATCGACGCGCTGCACGCGCGGCTGTTCACCATCGCGGTCGAGACCAACGGCACGATAGAACCGCCGCCGGGCCTGGACTGGATCTGCGTCAGCCCGAAGGCCGATGCCACCATCGTCGTCACCGAAGGCGACGAGCTGAAGCTGGTGTTTCCGCAGGAAGGTGTCGATCCGGAACGCTTCACCGACCTGCGGTTCACGCATTTCTTCCTGCAGCCGATGGACAACGTGCTGCAGTCCACCAACCAGCGCCTGGCGATGGAATATTGCCTGGCGCATCCGCAATGGAAACTCGGCCTGCAGACGCACAAGATCCTGGACATCCGCTAGGAATGTGAGCCCCCTGGCTGCGCTCGGCGCTCCCGAGGGGCTTGCCCGGCCTGGCTCCGGAGCGGCCAAGCGCTGGCGTCCGGGCTCTCTTCGTTCACGATCTCGGTGTGCCAACAGGTCTCGATCCCATCTCATGCTCACGATCACCAAAAGACTCGAATTCGACGCCGGCCATCGCATCCCGCAGCACAAGAGCCAGTGCCGCAACCTGCATGGCCATCGCTACGCGCTGGAAATCACGCTGGAAGGCGAGCCCGTCGATGATCCGGAGTCGAGCGACCACGGCATGTTGATGGACTTCAGCGACGTCAAGACGATGGCCAAGGAGCACCTGGTCGACCTGTGGGACCACGCCTTCCTGGTGCATGACGGCGACACGCTGATCCGCGGCCTGCTCGCGCAGATCCCCGGACACAAGACGGTGGTGGTCAACCGCGTTCCGACAGCCGAGAACCTGGTGGCGATCGCGTTCGAGACGCTGGATCCGCTCTACACCAAGCGCTTCGGCAACCACCTGAAGCTGCGCAAGCTGCGCCTGTACGAGACGCCCACCAGCTGGGCCGACTGCGACCGCCCGGCCTGAACGCGAAGCGGGGCGACCTCGCTGCGCAAGACCGCCCCGTCGTCAGCGTTCTGGCTTCACTTCGACGCCGTCTTGCCGGCGCCCTTGTCGCCGCCGTTCGAGACGTCGTGCTTGGACGACCCGCCTTGCTGGCCCGACGTGTCGCCGGCCGCCGAGGCCTGCTGGCCGGTGGCCTGCGGCTGCGAGCTCGCACGCGCGGCCGGGTTGTTGTCGCGGTTGGCGCGCCAGTTGTCGAAGTCCTCCGAGAAGCGCTGGTAGCGGTGCTGGCGCCACTCGTCGTAATCGCGATCGAGCCGGTTCACCTGCTCGGCGCGCCACTGGTGGTAGTCCGGGTCGTGGTACGACTGGCCGCGCTGGCCTTGCTGGAAGTTGCCCTGGTAGCCGTTGTCGCCGTAGCGATCCTGGTTGTTCGGGCCTTGGCCGAAGCGGCCGCCCTGGTAGTTGTCGGCGGACGACTGGCCATAGGTGCGATCGTTGTCCTGGCCGCGCCATTGGCCGCCGCCGTAGTTGCCTGAGCCGAAGGTGGTGTCCGGTCCGTAGGCGCTGCTGCCGAAGCTGCCGGTGGAGTCGTTTCGGGCGTCATACCCGTGGCGGTATCCGCCGAAGCGCTGGCCGCTCCGGCCGCCCTGGTCGTGATTGCCGCCCTGGCCGTAGCGTTGCTGGCCCGTCAGTGCGCCGTAGTTGCCGCTGTCGGGCTGGCCATAATTGCCGAAGTTGCCGCTCTCGGTGATGCCGCGATTGCCGTAATCGTTGTCGGCGGCCTGGCCGCCGAAGCTGCCCTGGCCGCCGCGTTCGGGCTGCCAGTCGCGGTCGCGCTCTTGCTGCGCCGGGCGCCAGCCGCCGGCCGCGGGGCCCTGGCGTTCGCGCCAGTTGTCGCCCTGCTGGCCGCGGTTCTGCTCGTACTGGTCCTGGTGGCCGCGCCAGCCGCCCTGGTCGGCGTGGCCGCCTTGCTGGCCGCCGCCGAACTGGCTGCCGTAGCGGCCGCTGGAGGACTGATCCTGCTGCGCGTTCGAGAAGTCCTGCTGGTCGCGGTGTCCCTGCTGGTAAGCGCCCGGCTGCTGGCCGGCGTTGCGGCGTCCGTTGTCGTGTTGAGCCATTTGACTGTCCTTTGCTCCGTGGTTTGAAGGTCGGCGCGACTGCCCTCGTTGCGGCGGTCGACGCCCCTGGTCGGAGCAACGGCGATGCCCCGTCGAGCCGGGGCGATATGCAAAGAACGTTGGCGCTGATGCGTCGCGCGTCACGCCGGCTCGGGCGCGCCCGCCCGCGGCAGCGCGAGCGCGATCGCACCCGCGCCGAGGCCGACGGCCAGCGAGCCGAGATACATCCAGGTGTACGCGTGGAAGTGGTCGAAGATCCAGCCGCCCAGCGCCGGCCCGAGCGCCATGCCCAGGCCGGACAGCAGCGTCATCGCGCCCAGCACCGTGCCCATGATCTGCGGCGCGAAGTAGTCGCGCGCCAGTGCGGAATAGAGCGGCATCACGCCGCCGTAGGCCATGCCGAACACGAAGGCGACGGCGTAGAAATCCTGCAGGCCCGTCGCAAGCACGTAGGCGCCGGCCGCCAGCGCCTGTGTCAGCAGGCCCGCGACGATCATGCGCTTGACGCCCAGCTTGTCGGCGAGCAACCCGAACGCGAGCCGCCCGACCAGGCCGGCGAAGCCTTCGACGCTGTAGATCGTCACCGCCGCCATGGTCGACAGCCCGCAGCCGATCGCGTAGCTGATGGTGTGGAAGATCGGGCCGGCGTGGGTCGCGCAGCACGCGAAGAAGGTCAGCGACAGCACGATGAACGGCCGCGAGCGCAGGGCGCGCCCCGCCGCGAGCTTCAGCTCCGGGCCGCCCACGCCCCCGGCGGCGACGGCCGCGGGCATGTGCGGCGGACGCCTGACGCACAGCGCGGCGGGGACGAGCAGCACCACGACGGCGACCGCGAGCATCAGCTCGGCCGTGCGCCAGCCGTGGTCGACGACCAGGTGCGCAGCGAATGGCGACACCGTCATCGGCGCCACGCCGATGCCCGACGACACCAGCGAGACCGCGAGCGCACGATGCTTGTCGAACCACAGCGTGACGGTGGACATGAGCGGCACCATCAGGCTGCCCGCGGCCACGCCGATCAGCAGTCCGTAGACCACCTGGAATTCGAGCAGCGACGTCGACCGGCTGGCCAGCGCGAGCCCGGCGCCCAGCAGAACCACGCCGATCAGCAGGATGCCGCGCGGGCCGTGGCGATCGCTGAGGCCGCCCCAGACGAACGACCCGACGCCCATGGTCAGGAAGTTCAGCGTCATCGCCATTCCGATGCCGCCGCGCGACCAGCCGGTATCGGCCGCGATCGGCGCGAGGAACACGGGAAGCGACAGCAGCGCCCCCATCGCGACCCAGGTCAACATCGCGCCAGCGGCGACCACCACCCATCCGCCATTCAGCTTCGTCATTCGAGAGCCCTCCTGATCATGGACGACGAACGGGCGCCTCCGGATTCGACAACCTGCGCCGCCATTCTCGGAAAAATCCTGCCCGGCGTCTCGGCATGGGTAGCACTGCCGATTGGCAATGGGCTTCGTCCAGCCGAACATCGCGGGCAAACCCGCAACATCGGCCACCCTTGAGGGTGCGATCGCGCGCGGCGCATGTTCATCGATCCGCATTTCGTCAAAGGGAGAAACTCCATGGCTCGCCTCACGGCCGCCCAACGCCAGACGATGCTGGACGGCCGCTGGTTCGGCACGCTGCCCGCGGCCCTGCGCGACGAGGTGCTCGAGGTCGCCACGCTGCGCCATCTCGAAGAAGGCGCGGTGGTCTACGCCAAGGACAGGCCCGCCGACGCGTGGTACGGCATCGTCGCCGGCGCGATCCGGCTCGGCGCCAGCGGCCCCGACGGCCGCCAGGGCCTGCTGACGTTCCTGTCGCCGGGATCTTGGTTCGGCGAGACCTCGCTGCTCGACCACCTGCCGCGCCCGCACGACGCCGTCGTCCATTGCGCCACGACGCTGCTGGCGGTGTCGGCGGCGCAATTCGAGGGCCTGCTCGAACGATACCCCGTGATGTATCGACATTTCGTGGAGCAGTTCTGCCAGCGCTCGCGCCTGCTGTTTCTGGCGCTCGAGGCGTGGACGGCGTTCTCGTTCGAGGAGCGCCTCGCGATGCACCTCGTGCACCTGGCCAACGGCCATGGCCTGCGCGATGGCGCCGACGTCGCGATCAACCTGCACCTGCCGCAGGAACAGCTGGCGCAACTGCTGGGCGTGACGCGCCAGCGCATCAGCCAGGTGCTGCACGAATGGGAGCGCCTGGGGCGCGTGCGCGTGCGCTACGGACGCGTGGTGCTGGACGGAGCCTGGTTTGCGAGCAATCCCACCGCGCCGCAACTGCGCGCGGTGCCGATCGCGAGCTTGCCTTTCGCGAACTGACGGCGCCCTCGGCCGACGAGCACGTCGTCCACGCTCCCGGCTTCAGGACGCCCGCAGCGGCGGCAGCGCCATGTGTTCCAGCTGCTCACGCAACTGCGTCGTCTGCTGGTCCCAGTACGCCGGCGTGCCGAACCACGGGAATGCAGCGGGGAACGCCGGGTCGTCCCAGCGGTCGGCGATCCAGGCGCTGTGGTGGATCATGCGCAGCGCCCGCAGCGGCTCGATCAGCGCGAGCTCGGCGACGCTGAAGTCGGCGAACGCGCGATAACCGTTCAATACGTGGGACAGCTGGCCCTGCATCGTTTCGCGGTCGCCGGACAGCAGCATCCAAAGATCCTGTACCGCCGGGCCCATGCACGCGTCGTCGAGATCGACGAACAGCGGGCCGGCGAAGTCGCCTTCCTCGCGCCACAGGATGTTGCCGGGATGGCAGTCTCCGTGCAGGCGGATGTTGCGCGGCTCGCCCGCGCCCTCGAAGGCCAGGCGTGCCGCGGCCACCGCCTGGCCGGCGACGCTGAGCCAGGTCGCCGATTGCGCGGGCGTCAGCAGGTCGCTGCGTTCGACGCGCGCGATCGCCTGCGTGCCGTAGCTGTCGCAATCGAGCGTGCGCCGATGCGCGAACGGGCGCCGCGCGCCGACCGTGTGCAGGCGGCCGAGCAGCCGTCCCAGCCACGCCAGCGTGTGCGGGCTTTCGAGCTCGGGCGCGCGTCCGGCGCGGCGTGGCGCGACGCCGAAGCGGTAGACCGGCGACGGCGTGCGGTCGTCATCATCCGCGTCGACCTCGGGCTGCCAATGGCCCAGCGTCGGCGGCTCGCCGACCAGCCCCAGCGATGCATCGGCGTGCGGCCAAGCGAGCACCAGCGGCGCCGCGATGGGCAGGTCTTCGGCCTCGAGCTCGCGCGCGAACGTGTGCTCCTCGAGGATCTGCGCATCGTTCCAGCGCCGCGGCCGGTAGAACTTCGCGACGACGGCGCCGCCGTCTTCCAGCGGCGCCTGCACGACGCGGTTCTCGTACGAATTGAGCTGGATGAGGCCGCCGGTAATGGCAAAACCCGAGGCCGCGAGCGCGTCCAGCATCTGGTGCGGCGTCAGGCGGGCGTAGGGAGCGCGGTCGGCGAGGTCTGTCATGGGGCCATGGTACGTGGCCCGCGTCGCGAGCGGGTCAGCGGCCCGTGGGCTCGCCCGTCCGGGTGCCGATGTCGAGCAGCGTGTCGACGTGGCGCGCGCCGTGTTCGAATCGGTCGTCGAGCGGCTGCGCGGCCGCGCCCGCCGCGAAGTTCTCGGGCGGCAGCCTCAGGTGGGCTTCGGCATCGACGCCGGTGCGTTCGATGGTCGCGCCGGCCTTGCGCACGATCTTGAGCATGGCCACGTTCTCCGACAGCGCGTGGATCACGATGGTGTCGACGCGTCGGCTGCGGGCGCGCAGCAGCGCGTGGTCGAACAGGCGAGCGCCGTAGCCGCGGCCGCGGGCGCGCACCGCCACCGAGACTCCGAACTCGGCGGTGCTGGGACGGTCGGGGTCGAGGTCCACCGACGGCTCGTAGGCCAGGTGGGCGAGGGCGACCAGCTCGAGGCGGCGGTTGAACACGCCGAAGATCTCGTCGCGCTCGAACGCGATGCGCTCCACGTAGCGCCGGATCTGGTCGTCGGCCGCGGCGTAGCCGAAGCGCAGGTAGCGGTCGCCGGCGTTCAGCGCCAGCAGGTGCGCGAGCATGCGCGGGCGATGGCGGGCGGACAGCGAGCGGATGTTCAGCCAGCCGAGCACGCCCGGCGCGGCGGGTTGGACGGCTTCCAGGTCGCCCGCGGCGCTGGTTTCCTGCGGAATCTCGGACGACGTGTCGCCGGGGTGACCCATGACGGACTTCCTGAGTGCCTATCCGAAAAGACTGTACACGCATTGCTTTTGGCGTGCCGGCAGCACGGCCGTGTCGCAGCATGCCCGTCGCGTGGCGGACGTTCCCGGCTCGCCTGGCGGCGCAAACCGGCGGTGCTAGGCAATTTCCCTTGCTTATGCGATACTCGTGGGCTTCCCGTTTTGCGGCGGGGTGAATGCGCCTGAAAACCATCGCTGGTTGGCAGGTCGAGAAGACGCCGGGTCCGGCCCGGTTCGAGAGGTTGCCATTCATGAGCAGCGCCGAGAACCACCAGGACAGGCCCGGAGCGTTCGTACAGCCGCTTTTCCTCTCTCCAAGAGAACACTCATGAAAACCTTCAGCGCCAAGCCGGCCGAAGTGGTGCACGAGTGGTTTGTGATCGACGCCACCGACAAGGTGCTCGGACGTGTTGCCAGTGAAGTGGCACTCCGACTGCGCGGCAAGCACAAGCCCATCTACACGCCCCACGTCGACACCGGTGATTTCATCGTCATCGTCAACGCCGACAAGATCCGCGTCACGGGCAACAAGGCCGAGCAGAAGACGTACTACCGTCATTCCGGCTACCCGGGCGGAATCTACGCGACCAAGTTCAAGGACATGCAGGCCAAGCACCCCGGCCGCGCCATCGAGAAGGCCGTCAAGGGCATGCTTCCGAAGGGTCCCCTGGGCTACGCGATGATCAAGAAGCTGAAGGTCTACGCGGGCGACACGCACCCGCACGCCGCTCAGCAGCCCAAAGCGCTGGAAATCTAAGGAGCCGCGATGATCGGTAATTGGAACTACGGCACGGGCCGCCGCAAGTCGTCCGTCGCTCGCGTCTTCATGAAGAAGGGTGATGGCAAGATCACCGTCAACGGCAAGACCGTCGACGAGTATTTCGGCCGCCAGACCTCGATCATGATCGTCAAGCAACCGCTGATGCTCACGAACAACGAAGTGACGTTCGACATCAAGGTGAACGTGCACGGCGGCGGCGAGTCCGGCCAGGCCGGCGCCGTCCGCCACGGCATCACCCGTGCGCTGATCGACTACGACACCGCGCTCAAGCCCGACCTCAGCCGCGCCGGCTTCGTCACGCGCGACGCGCGTGAAGTCGAGCGCAAGAAGGTCGGCCTGCACGGCGCGCGCCGTCGCAAGCAGTTCAGCAAGCGCTAAACTGCAGCATCCGGGACGCGCAGGTCGCGTTCCAGGTCTTGCTCCACAAGGGCCGCTCTCCAGCGGCCCTTCGTCATTTCGGCTCGTACTTGCAACCCCTTACTCCGGGTAAGTTTCATGCGCTGGAAGCTGCTTCGACGTCGACTGTCCCCTCCGCGCGTCACGGTGCGCCGCCACCTGCCCTGGCCGATCCGCTGGCTCAGCGGTGTGCTGGTGCTGGGCTTTTCCGCCGCGATCGCGTTGTGGGCGTTCGAGACGGGCAAGGACCTGGCAGGCCTGGACCGCAGCGCCAAGGCCGAGCTGGCCCGCCTGCGCGACGAGCAATCGGACCTGAAGGAAGAGCGCGACAAGGCCCAGGCCGTCGCCAACACCGCCGAGAGCCTGCTCAAGACCGAGAAGGCGGCCGAGGAGCGGTTGGCCGCTCAACTGCGCCAGAGCGAAGCCGACAAGCTGGCGCTCAAGGCCGACCTCGGCTTCTTCCAGCAACTGATCCCGCAAGGCGGTGGCACCCCGGAAGGGCTGACCGTGCGCGGCTTCCAGGTGGAGATGGCCGCACCTGGACACGTTCGTTACCAGCTCCTGGTGGTGCAGGGCGGCCGCAACGCCGTACAGTTCAGTGGCCGCTACGAGCTCACGCTCATCGGCACGCTCGACGGCCGGCCCTGGACGTCGCCACCCGCCGCTTCTGCCCAGGCGCTGCAAGTGAAGCAATACGCACGGGTCGAGGGAATGCTCGATTGTCCGCCGCAGGCCGTGGTAAAAACGGCCCAGGTCAAGGTCACCGACGCGGGCGGCGCGGTACGCGCCCTGCAGACGCTCAAGCTGTAGTCCGCCGGGCTGGACACTTCGAACCGACAAAAAAGCGATCGTTCGGGCCGCGGGCTTGCCTGCCGCGGAAGCATCAGGATTCGTCCGAGGAGTTCGACCATGTGGTTCAACCGCAAGAAGCAACCCGCCATCCGCAGCCTGATCGGCGAGGGCACCCAGGTCCACGGCGAACTGCGCTTCGACGCCGGCCTGCGCATCGACGGCGAGGTGCTGGGCGACGTCATCGCCACCGAGCCGTCCAGCCTGCTGGTCATCAGCGAGAACGCGCGCGTGCAGGGCAAGGTCATGGCCGGGCACGTGATCATCAACGGCCAGGTGCAGGGTCCGGTCATCGCGTCTGCCCTGCTCGAACTGCAACCCAGGGCGCGCATCGTCGGCGACGTGCACTACGAAGCCCTTGAAATGCACCAGGGCGCCACCATCGATGGAGTGATGAAGCATGTGGCCGGCGGCGAGGCCGAGGTCGAGCGTCCCCTGCTGAAGCTGGCCGCCGCCAATGAAGGCTAGTTTTCGTGGCGCAGTGCGCCGGGGCGCAGTCGATGAAAACCCTCGGGCGCCCAAGTGCCGCGGGTTTGTGGCCCAATAGAGCCAGTTGGTCTTGAAATCGCAAGGATTCCCATGAGCGCCGTCGCCGAACTTTCCCCCCTCACCACCGAGATCCCCGGCCCGCTGGTCTTTACCGACAGCGCCGCCGCCAAGGTCAAGGAACTCGTCGACGAGGAAGGCAACCCCGAGCTGAAGCTGCGTGTGTTCGTGCAGGGCGGCGGTTGCTCGGGCTTCCAGTACGGCTTCACGTTCGACGAGGCCGTGGCCGAAGATGACACACAGATGAGCAAGAACGGCGTCACGCTGCTGATCGACGCCATGAGCCTGCAGTATCTGGCCGGCGCCGAGATCGACTACAAGGAAGACCTGCAGGGCGCCCAGTTCGTCATCAAGAACCCGAACGCCACCAGCACCTGCGGGTGCGGCTCGAGCTTCTCGGCATGAGCGTTTGCTCCCCTTGAACGACGGCGCCCGCGGGCGCCGTTTTTCATGCGGTGCGCTGGCCGGCTCGCCTCGGCCGCGGTGGTCCAATCCTCCGCGCGGCGAAATGCATGGGGGTCGATGTTGGAGGTGTTGAAGTAGCTGTTGATCGAGGGCACGGGGCCGGCGCGATCTACCTCGCCATGGGACTGTGCGTCCTGGTCGTCGAAAAGCAGAAGGGCAAGCAAACCGGACTGGAATCCGTCCGCCTTGATGAGCAGCGTTTCGGGCATGCGTGTAGGCGCAACCCTCCACACGGGCTTTCTCGTGCAAACAGATGTCGTTGCGGAGAAGGTTCATGAACCACATGCAGCACAAAAAGACGTCGAAGCGCGCACAACGCAAGCAGGCGCGCCAGCCACATCCCGCCAAGACGCTGCAAGGCCGCATGGCTCGATGACGGCGGATATCGCTTCGCAACCCGGCGGCTCGAAGCCGAATCGCGACGGCGTGCTTGTCCGCGCCGCCAGCTCCTTGGGCGCGCCTCGGCCGCTGCAGCCATGCTGACCGCGGCGACGTTTCCCGCGGCCTCCTTCGTACTGCCGCTCGGGACTGCTGCCATCGGCGGGCGCGGTCGTCGCCATGATCGCGAGACACCAGGCCGGCTGATCTGATCCTCAGGCCGGATACAACGCGCCCAGCACCCGCAGCCCGGCGGCGCCGGTCACGTCCGGATGGTTGCCAGGCCTGCGTTCGCAGAACTGGCGCGCCAGCCACGCGAACGCGGCGGCCTCGACCTGCATCGCGGGCAAGCCGGCGCTGTCGGTGGCGGCGACCGACAAGCCCGGCCACAGCGCCGCCAACCGTGCCATCAGCGCGCCGTTGAGCGCGCCGCCGCCGCACACGAGCAACTCCTGCGTGCCGGGCGCGGCGCTGCGCAGCGCATCGATGGCGCTGCGCGCGGTGAGCTCCAGCAGCGTCGCCTGCACGTCCGCGCGCGCGCGCGTCCCGCCCGCGCGCGCGAGCGCGTGCGCGAGCCAGTCGGCGTTGAACAGGTCGCGGCCCGTGCTCTTGGGCGCCGGTCGGCGGAAGTAGGCGTCCGCCAACAGCTCGACCAGCAGCATGCCGTCGACCCGGCCGCTGGCAGCCCAGCGGCCGTCGTCGTCGTAGGGAGCGTCGGTATGCAGCCGGCACCAGTGATCCATCAGGGCGTTGCCGGGGCCGGTGTCGAAACCGCCAAGCGATCCTGCATCAGTGGGCGCTGACTCACTGACCGGTCTAAGGAGGGTCAGGTTGGCAATGCCGCCGACGTTGAGGATCGCGCGCGGCATCGCACCCGCGAACACGTCGCGATGGAAGGCCGGCACCAGCGGCGCGCCCTGGCCGCCCGCGGCGACGTCGCGGCTGCGGAAGTCGCAGACGACGTCGATGCCGCAGGATTCGGCCAGCAGCGCACCATTGTTGACTTGCAGCGTGAACCCGGTGCCGTCGAATTCGCCAGGCCGGTGGCGCACGGTCTGGCCGTGCGACCCGACGGCGCGCACCTGCTCCGGCTCGACGTTCGCCTTGTTGAGCAGGTGAGTCACCACTTCGGCTTGCAGTCGCGCCAACGCGTTGGCGGCAAGCGCGGCGCGCTGCAGCTCGTCGGCGCCGGAAGTGTTCAACGCCAGCAGTTCAGCGCCGAGGGGCGACGGCATCGCCACGTGCGCATCGGCGGCGACCTGCAATCCGGGGCGTGCGTCGCCAGCAAAGTCGACGAGCACGCCATCGATGCCGTCCATCGACGTGCCGCTCATCAAGCCAATGTAGAGGGTCATGGAATCGGAGTCGTCACAGCGGATGCAGCGCGTCCGTGGCCCGGGACGAGGATTTCAGTCTACGCGGGCCGGCTGCGCGCCCAGCGACTGCGCGACCGCCAACTCGGACTTGAGCTCGCCCGCCAGCGCGTTGAAGCGCGGGCGCGAGGCGTTGTCCAGCGTCAGTGTCTCGGCCGACTTGGCGATGGTCAGCGGATCCTTGACCACGCCGGCCACGCGGAACTCGAAGTGCAGATGCGGCCCGGTGGCCCAGCCGGTCATGCCGACGTCGCCGATGTGCTGGCCCTGGCTGACACGGTCTCCGCGCCTGACGTCGATCTTGCTCAGGTGGGCGTAGACCGTCATGCGGTTGTCCGAATGCTGTACCTGGATCACGTTGCCGTAGCCGTTCTGCTGCCCGGCGAACGTGACCACGCCGTCGCCGACCACGTGCACGGGCGTGCCGATCGGGGCGCCGTAGTCGACGCCTTCATGGCGCTTCCACTCCTTGAGGATCGGATGGAAGCGCATCGAGAAGCCCGAGGTGATGCGCGAGAACGCGAGCGGGCTGGCCAGGAAGGCGCTGTGCTTGCTGCGGCCGTCGAGGTCGAAGTACGCGCCCTTGCCGGTGGCGTCGGCGAACCAGACCGACGAATACGGCTTGCCGGCGTTGACGAACTCGGCGGCCAGCACGCGGCCGGCGCCCTGGTTCCACGACACCGGCTCGCCGTCGGCGGTCAGCGCCTCGTAGACCACGCTGAAGGTGTCGCCCCTTCGCAGTTCGCGGTGGAAGTCGATGTCGGTGGAGAACATCTCGGCCATCTGGATGGCGATCGGATCGGGCACGTTGGCCTCGTCGGTCGCCGCGAACAGCGAGGTGCGCACGCTGCCGTTGGCCAGGCGGGTGGTGGTGCCGAACGGGACGACCTCGAGCTTGCTGGCCAGGCCGTGCTCTCCGCGCGTGATGGACAGGCGCGAGAAGTGCGTGGTGAACTGGTCGTCGTTCTCGGCCGGATAGCGGGCGACCAGTGCGGTCAGGCGACCGCTGTCGTCCGTGGTGGCCGACACCATCTTGCCGGCGCGGCCCTGCCACAGCTTGTGCGAGGTGGCGTCGGCCTGCAGGAACGCGTCGAGCTCGGGATCGGACACGCCCAACCGCTTGGTCAGCGTGTTGGCGGTCTCGTTGGCGCGCGTGACCTCGCTGCGCGCCAGCGTCAGGTGCTGGGCGGCGAGGGCGTCGAGCTGCGCGTCCAGGTTATCGGGCGTGAAGCTCTCGGTGACCACGCGCCTGGGCAGCGCGGCCACGTCCGGCGCCATCGGCGCGAGGCCGAAGGCGGTGCCCGCGAAGACGGCCAGCACGGCGACGGTGCCGGCGGCGAGTCGACGTGGGTGGTGGTGCGCCCAGTGCGCCACGCGACCGAGCAGTGTTTGGACGGCGTTCTCGACCGCCTTTTCGGCATGGCTCAGGGAATCCAACGACAGCTTCCGGCGAAGGGAGCGCGGGCGCGGCGATTGCTGCACCCACATCCCGGTTTGAAGAATCCGCGCCTTGGTCAGGTCGTGCCTGCGTGCGTGCGCATAGAATCAGATGACTTTTTCGAGGAAGTTGTCGACAAAAGACGACATGAAGTTCGAAATCGCCAGCTTGGGCTCGCTGAGTTGGCTGCCGTGTGGTAATGCGGGAGCCGCCCCTGCCCGAGCGACTATAGCAGCGGGGTGTAAAGTTGATCCCCCGAAAGAGGGAGCTTTACAGCCTCTTTTACAAGCCTTGCGCATCGCAATCGCCGTCCCGGCGGGCCTTGCGGACTGCAGTGCCCTGCCTTTTCTTCGCCGATGACCGCCACGCCTCCGTCCCCCGCCCACCCGATCACCGACCGCGTCCGCGAGGCCCTGCAGATCAGCCTGCGCGGTTGCGAGGAGTTGCTGCCAGAAGCCGACTGGATCAGGAAGCTGGCGCGTTCCGAGGCCACCGGCACGCCGCTGCGCATCAAGCTGGGCCTGGATCCGACCGCGCCCGACATCCACATCGGCCACACCGTCGTGCTCAACAAGATGCGCCAGCTGCAGGACCTGGGGCACACGGTGATCTTCCTGATCGGCGACTTCACCTCGCTGATCGGCGACCCGTCCGGCCGCAACAACACCCGGCCGCCGCTGACGCCCGAGCAGATCAAGGCCAACGCCCAGACCTACTACAAGCAGGCGAGCCTGGTGCTCGATCCGGCCCGGACGGAGATCCGCTACAACAGCGAATGGTGCGACCCGCTGGGCGCGCGCGGCATGATCCAGCTGGCGGCCAAATACACCGTCGCCCGCATGATGGAGCGCGACGACTTCACCAAGCGCTTCGCGGCGCAGACGCCCATCAGCGTGCACGAGTTCCTGTACCCGCTGATGCAGGGCTACGACTCGGTCGCGCTCCGGAGCGACATCGAGCTGGGCGGCACCGACCAGAAGTTCAACCTCCTGGTGGGCCGCCACCTGCAGCAGGAATACGGCCAGGAGCCGCAGTGCATCCTGACGATGCCGCTGCTCGAGGGGCTGGACGGCATCGAGAAGATGTCCAAGTCCAAGAACAACTACGTCGCGATCACCGAGCCGGCCAACTCGATGTACGCCAAGATCCTGTCGATCAGCGACCTGCAGATGTGGAAGTGGTTCACGCTGCTGAGCTTCCGCGGCGAGGCCGAGATCGCGGCGTTGAAGGCCGAGGTCGAGGGCGGCCGCAATCCCAAGGACGCCAAGGTGATGCTTGCCAAGGAGATCACCGCGCGATTCCACTCGGCGGGGGCGGCCGATGCGGCGGAGCAGGACTTCCAGAACCGCGCGGCCGGAGGCATTCCGGACGACATCAAGGACGTCGCCATTTCCGGCGCGCCGATGGGCGTCGCCGCGTTGCTGTGCGCCGCCGGCCTCGTGCCGTCCAACGGCGAAGGCAACCGCAAGATCGAGCAGGGCGGCGTTCGCATCGACTCGGCCGTCGTCGGCGACAAGGGGCTGAAGCTGAACGCCGGCACCTACGTGCTGCAGGTCGGCAAGCGCAGCTTTGCGCGGGTGACGTTGACGGCTTGACGGCGTCCGGCGCCGGCGCCGGGCGAAATCGCCGGATGGCTCGCGCGGAGCGCGAGTCAGTTGCGCTGCAGGTATTTGAGCAGCGGCTCGTCGTAGGTCGCGGCGCCGTGGTGTCCGAAGTTCATCGAAGGATCGATCAGCACCTGGCCGCCGATGGCGCGCCAGCGGTCGCAGAACATAAAGTCCTCGCCCACGAACTGCCCATCGACGATGCCGGTGTCGAACAGCGCGTGGAAATTCGTGTCGGCGGGGTTGGCTGGATTGTGCAGGCGCAGCTCCGGGCGCGCCGCCACCAGGCGTTCCAGGCAGTCGCGGCGCAGGCGCATGAAGCCGGTGCCGACGCGTTCGACCGCGATCAGGCCTTGCGCATCCATGCCGATGCCGGGCCCGAACTTCACGGCAAAGTCGATCTTCGTGCGGCTCTTGCGCTGGTAGACGCCGGCC
>Ga0302279_10003371_pt1 | contig 20015 bp, 15 predicted proteins | sample III_Bog_N3_3_FD_194541 | JGI IMG/M metagenome (GOLD analysis project Ga0302279, IMG submission 194541) | Peat permafrost microbial communities from Stordalen Mire near Abisko, Sweden - III_Bog_N3_3 | ecosystem: Environmental > Terrestrial > Soil > Wetlands > Peat | place: Sweden: Abisko...
AGGAGCACGGCGATGTCGATGATCGAACGGTGATTGGCCACGATGACGCGCCCGCGGCCGTCCTCCGCGGCGGTTCCCCCGCCATGCACGAGAACCTCGATCCCGAAGAGTCGAAGCAGCGCGCGCCCCCACGCCCCGCTCCAGCGGTCACGGGCAACCCTCCGTGCCCCGTCCGAATGGGCGCGTGCGACGGCTATATAGACGGCGGTGCCCGCCCCGAGGGTCAGTCCGGCGAAGCCTGCGCCGCGGAACACCTGTCGTACTCCCACGACGGGATCGTACCACGCGCCTCTACGGCGCTACGGGGACGCGGCCGGCAGCACGAGCTCTTTCGCCTCGGCATTCGCAGGGTCGAGCGAAAGGGCAGCGTCGCGCGCCGTCCTGGCGCCCGGGATGTCGTTCAACGCGAGACGCTCACGCGCAAGGAGCGCGTTGGCGGTGGCGCGAGCCTTGGGGGGTGCCGTGCAAAGCGTCGCGCTCTCGAGCTCGTACGCTGCCTTGGCGTGCTCGTTCAGGGCCGCGAGAGCACGGCCGTAGCCAAGGTGCACCGCGATGTTCTCGACGTCGACGTAGAGCGCCGACTCCCCGGCCCGCGCAGCCTCGGCCCAGCGCTTGTCCCCGACCAGCCGCTCGAGCAGCTTCCCCCACACGCGACGGTCGTGCTGGTCGAGGAGCGCCCAGCGGCCGAGAATATCGAGCGCGTCCGCCCCGCGCTTGTCCTCCTCCGCGAGCGAGAATAGCCCCTTGAGCGGCTCGGTCTGCGTCGGATCGAACCGCGCCGCCGCCTCGAGCGCGGTCCGAAGCGCAACCTTGTCCTTCTTCGCCTCCGCCACCTCGCCGCGAACGACCGCGACCGCGTACCCGTCCGCGTGGACCGCGCGCATCGTATCGAGCCGAGCCTCCGCGCCCGCGACGTCCTTCCGCGCGAGAGAGAGCCGCGCGGCAAGGTAGAGAGCCGTGGGCTCGTGCGGGTCGAGCTTGAGGGATTCGTCCAGCACGGTCTTCGCTTCGTCAGCCTTGCGCTCGTGAAGCAACGCGAGCGCGTAGGCCGCGCGGAGCTTTGCGTTCTTCGGAGCTGCGTCCGTGGCCGCTTTGGCGTCCGCGAGCGGCACCGGGCGATCATCGACCATGAACTGGCCGTCGTAGCGCGTCAGCTTCTTCTGCTGCCACGCGTGATACCGAGCGTCGTACTCTTCGGGCGCCACGCCGAACGCCTCTCGCAGCACGTCCGGCGTGCGCTTCCCGTCGCCCCATAGCGACAGAGCGCGCACGATCTTCGGCATCCCGAACTGCTCCGCGGTGAACACCATCATCTGGCTCGCGGCGTAGTACGCGACGGTCATGTCCTCGCCGCTGGTCGCGTGCGTGAACGCGCGGTTCATCTGCACCGCGCCAGGGAGACGGCCAGACTTGAGCGCCTGGTAGAGCTGCGGGTCGAGCTCGCGGCGCCACTCCGGACGGCGCTCGATGGTCTCGTACTCGCTCAACCCTTCGGTGAACCAGCGCGGCACCCGACTGTTCGAGAGCTGGATGGCGAACACGTGCCCCAGCTCGTGCCACAGGACATTGCCCCAGTTGAAGGGCTCGCTCTTGGGGCTCATCGCCGCGAGCACGTGACCGAAGCACACCCCTTCGATGCCGATGTTCGGCAGGCCGCTCGTCCGCACGCTGAACTGCTCGCGGTTCGAGTAGAGCTCTACCTGCACGGGCGTGGAAGGCGTGAAGTCGTAGCGCGCCTTCATCGAGCCCCACGCCTCACCGAGCAGGCGCGGCAAGTACCGCGAGAGGACGACCTCTTCGTTCTTGGGGTAGCGAATGGTGAAGACGTTCTCGCGCGCCAGGTCGTACGACGTCGTGATCGTCTGTTCGTACAGGTTCAGGGTGTTGAAGACCCGCACGTTGAAGTGGTCCTTCGACCAGGCCTTCTGCAGCGCCGCGAGCCCCCCCTGCTCGTCGCCGTCGCGCATCTCCGTCAGCCCGAGCTCGGCGTACGCCTTCCCGTCGTCCGGGTCGAGAGCGACGGCCTCCTTCATCATCGCGACGATGTCCGTGTAGCGGTGCTCCCACTCGGCGAAGTCGGACGCTACCTCGTAGAAGCGGGAGAACTCCGGGTTGCGCGCGAACACCTCCTTCTTCGCCAGGGCGAAGCCCGCGCGGTCGTCCGCGAGCAAGCGCTCGGACGCTCGCAGCGTGAGGAGCTCGGTGTCGTTGGGGTTGGCCAGTAGCCCCGCCGAAACCTCGACGTCGGCCGCCCCCAGGTCTCCGTCACGCAGGGCGACGGCCGCACGCACCGCGTGCGCAGACGCGAAGTGAGGGTTCACGGCGAGCGCCGCCTTCGTGAGAGCGTCTGCCGCGTCGAAGTCGAGCGTTTGATCGAGCTTCACACGCGCGAGCTCCACGGCGAGGTCGGGACGATGCGGCGCTATCTTGCGCGCCTGGTTCAATGTCTCCTCGGCGTGACCCGGATCGTACGTGTCGAGGAAGAGCTCGGCGTGCCACAGAAGCCCATCGACGAGCGTAGGATCCGCCCGCTCGCTCTCGTTCATGAGCTTGTTCGCGTCCTTCGGCGACCGGAGGAGGTACGCCGCGCGCCCCGCAACCGCGAGCCCCTCCGCGTCCGTGCTCGTGATCGCGTCGGTGTTGAAGTCGTCGATGATCGCGTGGAGCGGCGCGTCGGCGTCTTGCCGGTGCCCCGTCGCGATCCTGTACTCCCCCAGGAGGAGTCGCACCGCCCGCCCGCCCGGGCCCGGGACGTCCTTCGCCGTCTCGAGGAGCCTGATGGCCTCTGGCTGCTTGCCTTGCGCCCAGAGCACCTTCGCGCGAATCGCCACCGCGAAGTGTTTGTCGTCCGCATGGCTCGATGTGCCCGCCTCCATGGCCGCGCGCTCGGCGTCCGCATAGCGCCCCTGCTCCAGCCAGACACGCGAGAGAGCGAGCTGCGCCGCGGGTCTCTCGGCCCCCTTGATGCCGGCGAGCTCCGACTCTGCACGCGCATACTCGGACCCCTTCGCCGCCTCGCGCCCGGCGGCGAGCGGACCTGCGGCGGGGGGGGGCGCTTTAGTCGCGGTTGGCCCGCCAAAGGGAGCCATACGATGCTCGGCCTGAGCGAACACCGCGGGAGCGGCTACCGTGGCGAGACCGCCGAACCAGACGAGTGCGAAGGCGAACCGGGCGATCGAGCGCATGCGCTAGAAAGGCTAACACTCCGACGAGCGCGAAGCCTCGCCCCCCTCTCGTGCATCCAACGCGTATCCGACAGGCGCGGATTCCCATGAAGAACGTGACCGAGACATTTCTGCTGCCGTGCACGCCGGAGGTCTTCTGGACGACCTTCATGGACCCGCGCTACGTGCGCTCGCTCTATTTCGATGGGCTCGGGTTCAAGGGTTTCGAGGTGCTCGAGTCGGGAGAGTCGTCGCGCAAGCTCCGTATCGTTCCGAAGCTCAATCTCCCGGCCGTCCTGATGCGCCTCATCGGCGACTCGTTCGCGTACGAGGAGCACGGCGTCCTCGACCGAGCGCGGAGCGAATGGACGTGGCAGATGGTGCAGCCTTCCGGCGTTGGGGTGAGAGGGGGCGCGTTGAAGGACGTCGTGACGACCCGAGGCTCCGTCCGCGTGGAAGCTGTCGGCGACACGGAGTGCCGCCGCATCGACGAGCTGAACATCGAGGGGAAGCTCTTCGGGCTCGGGGGGCTCATCGAGGCGTCCGCCGAGAAAGAGGCGCGTGCCGCGTGGGCGAAGGAGCTCCCGTTCTTCAAGCGCTGGCTCAGCCAGTCGTGAGGGCGGCCCACAGCGCGTCTGCGGTGAGCTTCGGCGAGCCGGCATTCGCCCGCTCCGCTTCGTGGACAACGTCGACGACACGCTGATTGATCGGCGCGCACGCGCCACAAGACTTGGCGAGCCGGACAATCTCGCCGTTCAGCTCGTCGACCTCGGTGATGCGCCCTTTCGATAGGTCGTCCCACATCGAGCTCCTCGCCTCGGGGTCGATCTTCAGCTGAGCGCGGGCGGCTATCCTCAGGATAGGGGTCGGCAGCCGAAGCATCAGTGGCAGGAGAGACGCGGGGACGGCGCCGAGCCTCGCGGGGCGAATGCCCGCAGCCCGCATGACGTCGACCGCTTCTCCCATGATCGTCGCGAGGATCCGTCTGTACTGGGGCTCGAAGACCAAGCGCCGCGTAGGAACGTCGGTGAGCGCGCCCACGGCGTTGTTCACGTTCATGACGAGCTTGGCGTACTGGACCGCGCGAATGTCAGGCACGAGCTCGACGTCGAGCGAAGCTGCGTGGAGCGCTTGGACGAGAGACTTCACGCGCGCGTCGGTCGACGCCTCGATCGCCAGCAGGCCGGTGGTGGTCTGGCGAAAGACGGCGTGGCCGGGCGCCACTACGTTGAAGCCAACGACCGCGCCAAGAACTGTCTGCCCCTTCATGTGCTCGCGCAGGACGCTCGCATTGCGCACGCCGTTCTGCAGGCTCACCACGATCGTCCCGGGAGAGAGCACCCCGGCGAGGACCTGCGCCGTCTCGGCGGTCGCCGCGCTCTTCACCGCGCAGAGGACGACGTCACAATCCGCAAGGGCCGAAGCTTCGAGCTCGAAAGCGACCTCGCGCAGCGTGGAGGTTTTTCCGGTCATGTCGCTCACGACGAGACCGGTCTCGCGAATCTCGGTTCGCAGGCGTTCGCGACCGACGAACACGACATCCGCGCCGTGCGCTGCGAGCGATCCGCCGACGAAGCAGCCGATCGCTCCCGCCCCCATGACGCCGATTCGGATGCGCGTCTCCGCCACGCTCATCGCTCTTCTCCCCGAAGCGCGAGCACTCTCGCTTCGAGCCCGGCGGCGGTGACGTCTGCGGCGGGAACCGCGTCCCCGACGGCGACCCCCACGTGTGACCAGAAGCGGCGGAACGGCTTCCGCATGGCGGGACCTCCCCTGCGACTGAAGAAGCTCCCCCACAAGCCGCGAAGCGCTGCCGGAATCACTGGCACAGGGGACCGGGCGATGATCCGCTCGATGCCGGGACGAAACACGTTGAGCTCGCCGGTCGCGGTGATCTTGCCTTCAGGGAAGATGCATACGAGCTCGCCCTCGGAGAGCGCTTTTGCGACCTCGTCGAACGCTCGCTCCATCATGGCCGGGTCTTCCTTCGCCGGTGCGATCGGTATGGCTCGGCCCGTGCGGAAGACGAAGTTGAGGACCGGGATCTTGAAGATGCGGTGATCCATCACGAAGCGCGCCGGACGACTGCACGCGCCAGCAAGCAAGAGCGGATCAACGAAGCTCACGTGGTTGCAGACGAGAACGGCAGCCCCCTCCTCGGGGATCTTCTCGAGGCCCGTCTCGCGGAGCCGGTAGATGACGTGGACGAGCATCCAGACCAAGAACCGCATCAGGAACTCGGGGATGAGCGTGTAGATGTAGACTGCCACGACCGCGTTGAGCACCGCGGTGACGAGGAACAGCTGAGGAATCGTGAGGCCGGCTCGCCGCAGTACGACCGCGAGCGTGGCCGCAGCGACCATGAAGAGCGCGTTCAAGATGTTGTTGCCGGCGATGATTCTCGACCTATGACTCGGCTCGCTCCGCTTCTGGATGAGCGCGTAGAGCGGGACGATGAAGAAGCCGCCGAAGAGGCCGATGAGCCCCAGGTCGAGCAGGATGTGGGCTCCTCGAAGCTGCGACGCGAACGCGAGCACGCCGATGGTGCCAGCGTGTCTTGGAAAGCCTGCGCAGGCGAAGAAGAGGTCGATGGCGAAGACGCTCAGCCCGATCGAGCCGAACGGGACCAGACCGAGCTCGATTCGCCCTCGAGACAATCGATCGCAGAGCATGGAGCCTGCGCCGATCCCGAGCGAAAACATCGTGAGCAGGAGCGTGACGAGCGACGCATCGCCTCCGAGCGTCTCCTTGCTGAGGCCCGGGAACTGCGCGAGAAAGAGCGCTCCATAGAACCAGAACCAGGACGCTCCGAGGATCGACAGCATGACCGTGCGGTTCTTGCGAAGGAGCTGGAGAGTGCTCCACGTCTCGGCGAAGGCGTTCCATCGGATCACGAGGCGCGCGTCCGTTGGCGCTGCCACCGGGATGCCCCGGCTGGCGACGTAACCGAGGAGCGCAACCACGAGAAGCACGGCGGACGCAATCGTCGGCCCCTGGCCTGGAACCGCGATCGCCACGCCGCCGACGATCGTGCCGAGCAGGATCGCGATGAAGCTCCCCATCTCGATGAGCCCGTTCCCGCCGACCAGCTCCGACTCGCCCAGGACCTGCGGGAGGATGCTGTACTTGATGGGGCCGAAGATCGTCGAGTGCACTCCCATCAGAAAGAGGCTCGCGAGCAGCAAGGGCACGCTGTGCACCGCGAAGCCCGCCGTCGCGATGGCCATGATGCAGACCTCGAAGAGCTTCACGAGACGTATGAGCCTCGATTTCTCGAGCTTGTCGGCGACCTGCCCCGCCGTCGCGGAGAACAGGAAGAACGGAAGGATGAAGACCCCGGCCGTCACGTTCACGAGCGTGTCGGCCTCCTGCTCCGTGGCCGCCGTAAACGCGAACAGGATCACGATCGCGTTCTTGAGGACGTTGTCGTTGAAGGCGCCGAGGAACTGCGTCCAGAACAGGGGACCAAAGCGCTTCTCGCGAAGCAGGCCAGATTGGCTCATGGGCTGGCGATCCTAACTGGTGCGCGCGACGGCCGTCGGACGAGAGCGTGGTCTCGGCGCCGAATGCGTCACCCGGTTGTCACACCGTCTTCACTCCGCGACCGCGCGCGCCGCCCATAGTCGGCACGTGCGAGGTGCCCCAGACGCGACCCTTGAGAGCCGCCTCCGCCCCAAAATGCGGGCGAATGGCCTCACCGTGCGTTACGGCGAGAACTCTGCCGTCACCGACGTCAGCATCGACGTGGCGCCCAAGCGCGTGCTCGCTCTCATCGGACCGAGCGGCTGCGGCAAATCGACGTTCCTGCGATCGCTCAATCGGATGAACGACGCCGTCGAGGGGGTCCGCGTCACCGGGCAGGTCATGCTCGACGGACAGAACATCTACGCCCCTGACGTCGACCCGGTGCTGGTCCGCAGGCAGGTCGGGATGGTCTTTCAGAAGTCGAACCCGTTCCCGAAGTCGATCTTCGAGAACGTGGCGTTCGGCCTCCGGATTGCCGGCGTTCGCGATCGACACCGCATCGAGCCTGCAGTCGAGCGCGCGCTTCGCCAGGCAGCTCTCTGGGACGAGGTGAAGGACAGGCTCTCCGAGTCTGGCTTGAGCCTCTCAGGCGGTCAGCAGCAGCGTCTTTGCATCGCGCGCGCGCTCGCCGTGGAGCCCAACGTTCTCCTGATGGACGAGCCGGCAAGCGCGCTCGATCCCATCGCGACCGCGAAGATCGAGGACCTCGTCTCCGAGCTTCGTGAAGAGCTCACGATCGTCATCGTGACGCACAACATGCAGCAAGCCGCGCGCGTCTCGCAGCAAACCGCGTTCTTCTACATGGGGCGGCTCGTCGAGGTGGGGGAGACGTCCGCGATCTTCACGAAGCCGAAGGAGCCCGAGACCGAGGACTACATCACGGGCAGGTTCGGTTGAGGACCGCGATGTCGACACGCGTCCTCGGGTGGGTCCGGAGAACCGCCATCGGCGCACTATTCAGCGCCACGGCGTTGAGCGCGTCCGCGTGCACGAGAACCTTCGCGCGCGGCGACGATCGCGGGGCGAGCGATGGGTCGGCGACGGGCTCGGTACCCGACAAGGTCGTCGTGTCGATCAAGGGATCGGACACGATGGTGATCCTCGCGCAGCGATGGGCCGAGGAGTACATGAAGGCTAGTCCCGGGAGCACCGTCCAGGTGAGCGGAGGCGGGTCGTCCACCGGCATCACAGCGCTCATCAACGGCTCGACGGACATCTGCGAGTCGAGCCGCCCGATGAGCGACTCGGAGAAGGCCACGCTCCTGTCGGCTCGTAAACAGTCGGTCATCGAGACGAAAGTCGCTCTCGACGCTGTCGCCATCTACGTGAACGAGAGCAATCCGATTCACGAGATATCCATTGCCGCGATCGCGCAGGTATACCGAGGAGAGATCACGACCTGGAGCGCCCTCGGCGGCCCGGACCATGCCATCGTGCTCTACGGGCGCGAGAACAACTCCGGCACCTATGCCTACTTCAAGGAGCACGTGCTCGGCGGGCGGGACTTCGCGCCCGCCATGCAGACGCTCGCGGGTACGGCCGCGGTGTCGAGTGCCGTAAAGGGGGACGTCTTCGGAATCGGCTTCGGTGGCGTTGCGTACGGCGACGGCGTCCACGCGCTCAACGTCCGCAAGGCCGACGGCGCGATGGCCACGAGTCCGTCACTCGAGACGACGCAAGACGGGACGTACCCCCTCAGCCGCTTCCTCTTCCTCTACACGATGAGCGACGCGGCGCCGTCGACGAAGAAGTTCGTCCTCTGGGTCCGCGGGCCCGAGGGGCAAAGGACCATTACCGACGTGGGCTATTACCCACTCCCCAAGAAGAGCTGAGCGACAATGGCCGCGACGTCGCTGACGAAGATCGAGAGCCGTGGGACGCGCGAAGAGCCGACCATCGCGGTCTCCCTGCGACGCCGGACGCGCTGGTCGGAAGCTATCGCGGAAGGGGTCATAAAGGCGACCGCGCTCGTATCCATTCTCTCGGTCGCGCTCATCATCGCGTTCATCACGAAGGAAGCGCTTCCGCTCCTTCTCAGCGCCGACGTCCACCGCGAGGTGACTCCACTGGACCTGCTGGTGCCGCGCTCCTCGGGTGGATTCGTCTGGCAACCCGTCAGCGCGGTTCCCAAGTACAACGTTCTTCCGCTCTTCGCGGGGACCCTGAAGGTCTCCTTCATCGCGCTCGCCGTGGCGATACCGCTGAGCGTGCTCGCGGCTCTCTATGTGTCGGACTTTGCCACGCGGCGGCTTCGCGAAACCTTGAAGCCAATCATCGAGCTCCTCGCGGGGGTCCCGTCCGTCGTCGTTGGCTTCTTCGCGCTCGTCGTGCTGTCGACCTGGGTGCAGCGCGTGTTCGGGACCGAGCATCGCCTGAACGCCGTCGTGGCAGGTCTCGGCCTTTCCTTTGCAGTTTGCCCCATCGTTTTTTCGATATCCGAAGATGCCTTGCGCGCCGTGCCTGCGTCGTACAGGGCCGCCGCGCAGGCCCTCGGAGCGACCCGTTCCCAGGCTCTCCTTCGCGTCGTCATCCCTGCGGCGATGCCGGGCATCGCGGGAGCCGTGGTCCTCGGTTTCGGCCGCGCGGTAGGCGAGACGATGATCGTCCTTCTCGCCTCCGGCAACGCGGCGCTCCTCGACGTGCGCTGGGGACACTCCACTCGCACGGTGACCGCGACGATCGCCCAAGAGCTGGGTGAGGTTGTCACCGGAGGCCCGCACTACCGCGTGCTCTACGCGCTCGGCGCTCTGCTTTTCTTGGCGACGCTCGTGATCAACATCCTCGGTGAGGCCGTCATACAGCGGATGCGCGGCACCGTGCGAGCCACACGATGAGCGCGCCGCTGGAGGAGCTCTCGACTCGCAGCCAGCAGCGTCACTACGGTGACCGCTCGCTTCACCTGCTCTCTGCAGCGGCGACCGCGCTCATCGTGCTCATGCTCGCCGGCATTTTGCTGGACATCGCCTGCGGAGGAGCCGGCGTCGTTTCTTGGCAGTTCCTATCGACGTACCCTCGGCGCGGGATGACCGAAGGAGGCATCTTGCCTGCCATCTTCGGAACCGCGGCGCTCACGCTGCTCATGACGGTCGCCGCAATACCCGCTGGCGTCGCGACCGCGGTCTACTTGACCGAGTACGCCTCGCCGCGTGGGGCGGTCGCGCGTCTCGTGCGAGTGTGCATCGCGAATCTTGCGGGAATACCGTCGATCGTTTTCGGCCTCTTCGGGCTCGGGTTCTTCGTCACCACGCTCGGTGGGGGGATCGACCGGCTGGCGTACGAGGGAAAGGTGACGTACGGCCAGCCTTGCCTCGTCTGGGCCGCGCTTACGCTGGCGATGCTCACGTTGCCCGTCGTCGTCGTCACGACCGAAGACGCGCTCCGGGCCGTCCCGCGAGATCTACGCGAGGCGAGCACCGCGCTCGGCGCGACCCGCCTCCAGACGGTCCTCCGGGTGATCCTGCCGGAGGCCCGTGGCGGCATCTTGACCGGCGGCATCCTGGCCGTGAGTCGCGGGGCCGGCGAGGTCGCTCCCATAATGTTCACGGGGGTGGCGTACTTCGCGCGCGACCTTCCGACACACCTGAACGACCCGTTCATGAGCCTCGGCTATCATGCGTACGTGCTCGCCACGCAGTCGCCGGACGTCGACCGGACGAAGCCTCTTCTGTACGGCACCGCCCTCGTGCTCCTCGGCGTGACGTTCGCGCTCAATATCGTGGCCATCGCTCTCCGCGCGCGCTCGCGCAGACCGAGCTTCGGCCACACGTGAACCGAGCCTCGAGCAAGCGTTCCAGCGCCCGCACGCCCGCAAAGCAGAGTAGCGTCGTCGTCGAACGGAGCGTCGATGCCTGGGTCCCATACGAGTCGTGATTTCGAAGCCGAGCTCCGTGAGCTCCGCGCAAACTCGCTCGCGATGGGAGCCCGCTGCGAGCGAAGCCTTCGCCTTGCGCTCGACGCCTTCTGGAGCAACTCGCCCGAGCAGGCGGCCGAGGTCAAAGAGCTCGACCGCCTCATCGATCGGGACGAGATGGAGATCGACGCGCTCGTCCTGCGCATCCTCGCGCTACGCCAACCCGTAGCCTACGACCTTCGGCTCCTGGCGACTGCGCTGAAGCTCGTGACGGACCTCGAACGCATCGGCGACGAAGCGGTGAACATCGCCGAGCGCGCCGAGGAGGACCACGGGCGCGCCAAGGAGCTCGCGAAGAGCAACCTCAAGGCGATGGCCGATCAGGCACAGCAGATGCTCCGCGACGCCCTCGACGCCTTCGTCGAAGGGGATCCCGCACGTGCGGAGCAGGTGCTGAAGAATGACGACGCCGTCGACGCCCTCTACGGTCAGACGCTTCGCGACATGATGGCGTTCATGCAGGCCGAGCACGACGAGATCCCCGGGGCGATCCGGGTGATCAAGGTCGCCAAGTACATCGAGCGGGTCGCCGACCACGCGACCAACATCGCCGAGGAGGTCATCTTCATGGTGCGCGGCGAGGACGTGCGGCACGTGCGGACTCACCCGCCGGGGTCGCCTGCCGGGCAAAGCCCGAAAGACACCTAGCGTCGCTTCTTCCCGACAGTCGCTTTCGCCGCCGGCCCCGTCGCCTCGAGATCGAACACGACCCCCCTCGTCACCTTTGGCGTGAAGCAAACGAGCTCTGGCCGCGTCCCGTGGACCGACTGGCTCACCAGCCTCACGAGCTGGCTCCCGACCTCGATCGACGGCACCTTCGCGGCGAGGAGGCGCTTGCCGTCGAGATCGATTTCCGCGAACTCGGAGCCGAGCAGCTCCTTGTGTCCGCGCACCGCTCCGCGCGTCTGCGGGAAGTCGTAGTCGGCCGGGGCGCTCTTCGCGACTCGCGCGAGGATGGCGACGGGGCTTCCGCACTGGGCTGTGGCGGGGGCGGGCCAGCTCGAGAAGCTCGGGCCCTTTGCCACCTCGCACCGCGTGGGCGCGTGCGTCGCTCCAAGCCGGAGGAGCACGTCGCGCGACTCTGCCATTCCCCATTCAGGGCGGTGCTCGGCGTACGTCGCGTTCACCCAGACCTCTCCGCGCGGCGACAGCGCGACCTTGCGCGCAATGAGCTTCGCTCCGGTGGCCGTGGCCGTGGAGGCGGAGAAGGCTGGGGCCGGAAGGTCCACCTGCGTCCAGTCGCCCGAGTCCGCGCGATGCATCACCGTTCCAGCGCCCGTGGTGACCCACACGGGCCGGCCGTTCGCCCACGCCACGCTCGTCGTGGCGGCGACGGGCTGAGGCGTCCAGGTGCCGTCGGTGCCGCGGCGGAACAGGCGCTGGTCGCGGTCTTCCACCCAGAGGGTGCCGTCGGGCTCGAGCTCGTGGTGAATGACGTATCCCTTGAACGGGGTCGGAATCGCGGTCCACGTCGTCCCGTCGCGGTACGCGAGGTACGGGTCGCACGTGGGATTGCACTGACCGACGCGACCGAAGACATAGAGTGCGGAAGGCGATACATCGAGGAACCCGTCGAGGGAGAGGCTCGCATGGTCGGCCACGGGGGGAATGGCTTCGATCGTCGCGGGGCCGCCAGGCGCCCACCGGGCAACCGCGGACTCCCCTTCCGGGAGGGGATACGCGTCGTGCGTGGGATAGATGCCGCAGAACTTCCCCGCCACAAAGAGCTCCCCCGAAGGGCGGGTGACCCTCGCGTTCTCGCGAAACCAGCACGTGGGCTTTTCCGCGACGTGCAGTGCCGTGAAATCCGGGGTGGGGGCTGCCTGGCCGGACGGACCACGCACGACCTTGAACGCGGGATACGGCGAAAACCCGGTGCCCGAGCTCTCGATACCCCCGCCCCCGTTCCCGCCCCAGTCCGACGCGAGCGTCGTCCCGTTTGGCCAACTCGTGCCTGACTTCCAGACCTCGGGCGAAGGCGCGCCTTTCCCCCGCACCGGCTCGTGCGTCGCGGCGTTGCCCCAGCGGTCCCCCTTCCACACGTACGTGTCGGTGCGCGTGCCGATTCGCTCGCCGCCGCCCCCCGACACGACGAGGCGCGCGCTCTCGGGCCACGACCCGCTCGCCTCGTCGAGCTCCATCGGGATGAGCGTGTCCCCCATCCCACTGAACTGGCTGACCTTGGGGATGCCGGCCGCGAGCTTCGGGTCCTCGTCGATCGATCCGTCGTCGCGCACGAGCGCCAGCACCAGCGGGGTATCGACTTGGCCGGCGAACTTCGTGCCGGGGATGTCTCCGTAGTGAACGAGCGCGGCGTTCTCGAAGAAGGCGACCCCGAGCTCGGAGCACTGCCCTTCGACGACGACCCCGAAGGTCGGAGCCGGAGCCGGTGGCGGCGCGGGCGCGACATCCGGTGCCGGCGGAGGCTGGGGCACCGCTGTGACCGCAGTCACCGGAGCGGCGGGAGCCGGAGTCGCGCCGGCGGCCGAGGCCTGACAACCCAGCCCCAGGATGCCGGCAACGGCGAGCGCCGCGCCTTGCTTGGTCGCTGTCACGCGTAGGTCATTCATGATTGTCGAACTGTACGTGCCCGGCTCACGCTCGGGTCGCACGATCGAACGCGGACGAAGTAGGGCAGTCAGGCTGTCAGGCTGTCCCTTCGCACAAATGATCCTCCGCGCTCGATGGACCGGTGGACAGACGGACGAACCGTCCGCTCCGGCTGGACACGGGCCTGGTTTGGAGCCCCCCATCCGTCCACCCGTCCACCTGTCCACCGAGCGCGGGGAATCTTTTCTTGCGAGGGAGGGGATGGTGCGCACGGCAGTCGATGCCGAGTCGACACCTGTGCGACTCGAGTCGACACCCGTGCGACCGGAGTCGATAGCTCGTCATCCGGAGTCGACAGCAGTCGATGCCGTATCGATAGCTGTGCGACTCGAGTCGATAGGTCGTCATCCGGAGTCGACAGCTCGTCATCCAAGCGCGTCCGGTCGCCCCTGCTGCGGCGCGACTCCCTAGAAAATGTAGAACGCCGAGCCCTGGACCCGGTGATTCGTCCCCGTCTGGCCGTCGACGTACTTGTCCGCCGAATAGGCGTACTCGACCCCTAGGCGAACGGCGGGGGTGAGGTCCCCCATGACGTTGACGTCGAACCAGTTGAGGCTGTTGCGAATCGTCGCGGCGTTGGTCGTCGCCTTGGCCGTGGCCGTCGCGGCGGTCGTCGTGATGAGCGACGGCGCGTTTGGGGAGGTCACGTTCGCGTAGTTGCCCGAGATCCACATCTTACCGTCCAGCCCCGGGAGCGTGTATTGCAGCCCCGCCCGGATGGTTTGCCACTGGATGACGGTCACGTTCCCCTTGCCGTCGACCGTGACGAGCCCCGGATCGATCTGCGGATTGTAGGCGGTCGTCGATGCGGTGCCGGCGGGCGAACCGGCCGGAACCGGTACGAGCGCAGGCATTCCGAGGCCGCTCGTGAGACCGGAGTAGAGGTCGCCGATGCCTTGGCCGTAGACGAACTCGCCGAGGAGCGAGAGCGAGTTCCCCATGTGCTCGGCTGACCCGGGGATGACGGGAAGGAACGCGTCGACCGCGACGCCGCCTCCCGTTTTCGCCACGTCGTACGTCGACTTGAGCGACGGAGCCGCAAGCGTGCCCCCGGTGGGATAGTTCGCCACGGCGAAGCCACGAAGGTCCCCGGTCACGGCAATAGACGCGGGCGACACCATCGTGGCGGTCGCGCCGGCGGTCTGGACTCCGGTCCAGTTGTTGATCGCGAAGTGGAGCCCCGCCTCCCCCTCGGGAAGAGCGGAGTCACGCTGCGGAGGGCGCATGGCGCCGAGGGCGATGTCGAAGGTCACGTCCTTGGTGGAGAACGTCTTGGAGAGACGCAGCTGCGGCGTGCGCGCGTAGAGCTCACCCGGGGCGCCCTGAATCTGGACGGTGTTGGGGTGGTACGTCGACTGCCACCCGAAGATGTGCCAGGTCTGGCCGAAGAGGAGGTCGACCACAGGCGTCTCCACCTTCAGGAACGCGTGGCGGACCCGAAGCGCGGGGTTCGTGAAGAACTGGTTCTCGGTCGGCTGACCGGTCGCGGCGACGTACGTCGGGCTCGCCCAGTCGCCGAGGAAGTCCGTCTCGATCTGCGCGGATGCGCGGACCGAATGGTACTGAGGCGCGCGGAAGCGGAAGCCAAACCGGGAGTTTCGAACGCTGATCTGGCTCCGCGCGTGGCCTGCGGCGTACGAGCCGGGATGAGCGACCTGGGCGTTTCCAGGGAAGTCGCTGTAGCTCTGGGTGGAATCGAAGTCGTAGTCGGACTCGACGAAGCCGTAGAGGGTCGCGGACCACTTTCCGATGACGAGGCTGTTGCTCTCGGCCGCCTTCGCGCCCGACGTGTCTGCCAGGTCCCGGAGGGCGCTGTCGTACTCCGCCTCCGTGAGGATGCCCTTCTGAAGCATGACTCGGAGCGTCATGACGTCGACCGTGGACTGCGTGCCCGGTGTAGAGGTGGACGCGGTCTGCGCGTGTGCCGCAGTGGTGTTCGCGAGGACCAGCAGGATGGGGGCGATGAGCAAGGCGCTACGCATGGAGACTCCGTGGGTGTGCCGACAGGTCGTTGGAAGCGGGTAGGCGCCCTCATAGCCGACGTTCTGGCTTCGTCGGCAACGATTGCGAAACGATCCGACGTCGATGCGCCTTGTGCTTGCACGCACGCGCCGCGGCACGCAGTACTGTCGGCGACGGAGATTCGAGGTCCATTGAAGCTACAGGCGTACGCGAAATGGGGGACCGTCGCCGCTCTTCTCGGGCTGGCTACGTACCTGTGCGGCGCCTCCTGGGCGGACCACGAGGTCGGGGTGCTCGTCTCTCGAACGGATGGCGCGACCGTCATCCAGCTCGCCGCGCTGACGCACGCCGTTCACGCGGCATTGGCCTCCGCCGTGAGCATCTCGGTCCTCGTGGGCATCGGCGTCCTCGTCCTCGCGATTCGCCGGGTGTCCTCCACCGCGCGCGAGCTACGCGAAGCCACACAACGGATGGCGAACGGGGATTTCAGCGGGAGAACCCGGCTGCTCGGCACCGATGACCTGGCCGAGACAGGTCACGCCCTCGACATCCTCGCGACCAATCTGGAGACGACGCTCGCGGAGCTGCACCGTGAGCGCGCGGTCCAGGGGCAGATCCTCGAAGGGATGCAGGAAGGGGTCCTCGTGCTCGACCGTGACGGCCGGGTCGTGATGATGAACCCCGCCCTTCGGGCCATGCTGCTGCTCGGCACCGAAGCGACCGGCAAGCTCCTGATGGAAGTGGTCCGCCACGCGGACTTGCACGAGATCGTCAACCGCGCGCGCACGCGGCGAACGACCGCGCTCGGTGAAATCGACCTGCCGGGCATCAAGCCACGACGCCTCCTCACCCACGCGACGGCCTTCGCGGGCGAAGCAGGAGGGCTCCTGGCCGTCTTCGTCGATGTGACCGATCTGCGCCGCCTCGAGTCTCTCCGTCGCGACTTCGTCGCCAACGTGTCACACGAGCTTCGAACTCCGGTGACCGCGATGAGATCGGCGGCCGAGACGCTGCGGGTGTCGGCGCTCTACGACCCGGACGTCTCGGTGGCTGTCCGCTTCGTCGCCATGATCGAACGGAACGGCGAGCGCCTGCAGAGCCTCATCGAAGACCTCCTCGAGCTCTCTCGCCTCGAGAGCAAAGAGTTTCGGCTGAAGAAAGAGGACGTCGACCTCACGGTGGTCGCCAACATCGTCCTCGGCCTCTTCCGCGAGCGCGCCGAGAAGAGGGGCGTTCGACTGGGCGTCACCCTCGAGGACGGCGTGACGACGCTCGTCACCGATCAACGCGCGCTCGAGCAGGTCATGGCGAACCTCGTCGACAACGCGATCAAGTATTGCCCGTCGGGGGCGACCGTCACGTTGCTGGTGCAGAAGGTTCCTGGGGCAATGCGGATTATCGTCCGGGATACGGGGCACGGTATCGACCCCAAGCACCTGCCCCGCCTCTTCGAGCGCTTCTACCGCGTCGACGCGGGGCGTTCGCGCGACGTCGGGGGGACGGGCCTCGGGCTGTCGATCGTCAAACACCTGGTCGAGGCAATGGGGGGGCAGGTCACGGTGGAGAGCGAGGTCGGTAAGGGGTCTTCCTTCGCGATCACGCTCCCCGCTCGGGTCGCAGCTCCGCAGCGCGAGTCGGCGCGCCAGGTCGAGGTCGACCGGGTGTAGAGTCGGTAACTGGATCGTTGCGAAACCGAGCGCGCGTCGCCTTCGCACCCTCCTATCCATAGAGTGTGCACGAAGAGCAGGTCGCAACCCCGGTCGGGTCCGCGCCGCGGCGCGTCCCAAGGAATGAGAGCCGCTCGACGCGACCGCGCGTCCGGCTCGAGGACGTGCGGCCCGAGGACGTCGACGAGGTGAAGGCGAGCTTCTGGGCGAAGCTCATCGCAGCACGCCCCCACTTCGGCCGGCTCTCGGGCCTCCGGGACTTCGCCGTGAACCTGGTCCGACTCTTCGAGATGCTCGTGGAGCCCGGATTCGTCGTCCCGTGGCGGACGACGGCGGCCATCGTCTTCGCGCTCGCGTACTTCATCTCCTCGGTCGACCTCATCCCGGACGCCATCCCGATCCTGGGATTCATGGATGACGCGTTCGTCGTGGCCGAGGTGATGGTGATGGTCGCGGCGGACCTCGCCCGCTTCGAGGCGACGCGCCGGCAGAGGCAGTCCCCTGGGGCCCCGGAGGAGTCGATTCCCCAGGCTGCGTAGACCCGTGCGCGCCTCTCGCCGCCGAATTCCTGCCGAAAGTCCTTGCGTTAGAGCTCACCTTGTCTCATCCGTGATAGCGGGTGACGAATAGGTGACACGACCATGTCGATAGCGAGGCTCACGGTTTCGCGGGATTCCGTGATCAGCCTGCTTCCTGAGCGGGCTGAAGCGGCTCGCGCCGGGGTCTACGTGCGCATGGACATCCACGACGCGTCGCGGCTCGAGTGGAGCGTATCGCTCCCGCTGCCGACCGGGGCCGCTGGCGCTTGCGCGTACTCGATCGCGGTCGAGATGGACATTCCGTCGAACGCGTTCGCGCGGCACACTCCGTGGGACCAGCTGCAGTCGTTCACGCGGCTCGACGGTGGGGACTCGTGCAAGTTCGACGACGACGTCGTGACGATCGACGCGCTCCGCCGCAATGCCGTCGCGATTGCAAATCAGATGGCTCGCGTGGGCGAGGGCTTCTCCCGTCAGTGCGTCGTGGCAGCGTCGCTGTTCACTCGGGTCCCCAGCAAGGATCTCGAAGAGGTCTTGGCGCGAGCCATCGATACGGCGGTCGCGCTCGCGGAGGACGCCCGGCTGAAGCTCGTCGAGCGCCGGCCGGGCGACGCGATGGAGCTCGACCGCGAGCGTCTTCTCGTCGACGAGTACGTGAGCGTGCGCCTTCTCGCGCTGCTCGCCGGTGCCGAGCGCGGTCTCGCGGTCCTTTCGGAGTCACGCGCGCCGCACGCGCCCGAGCTGCTGAGCACGGTCGCGCGGCTCGAGTCGTGCATCGCGGACGCGCTCGAAGTGGAGCTCGGTTATCGGGAGTGTCGCGGCTACGTCTGCGCCGACCCGACGTCGCACGCGAGCCTCGAGGCCTACCTGGACCGCGCGAGCCGACTGAAGAAGCACTTTCAAGAGGTCCTCTTTCTCGAGGCCGAGGTCTTTCAGGTGGCGGAGCGCCTGCACCACTGGGCTGCAGGAATCGGAGCGCTCGTGGCGTCGACCTGGGCGTTCATGTGGCAAATCGCCCTCGTGAACCGCTCGGCGACGGCCGGCGCCACGTTCGGCTCCGGCCTCGTGATGGTCGCGATGATCGGCGGGCTCATCTACGCGACGAAAGACCGCCTGAAGGAGATGGGGCGCACCTGGATCAGCGGCAACGTGCACCGGTTCTATGCACAACGCGTCGCGCGCTATCGTGCTCCGGCGCGACGGCTCGCAACCCGCGACGTGGTGGTCACGGCGCGCGAGTCGTTCGAGCAGCGGCTGATGCACACGCCTGACCCTCTGAACCCGGAGAGCGGCTCGTTCGTGCCGTCGACGTCGATTCGCTACTCGCACCGTGGCAAGGTGCTCCCCACGGCTGCCCTCACGCTCGCGGGCGTGAAGCGGGTAAAGCACGTGTTTCGTTACGATCTGTCGCCGCTGTTCGCGCGGCTCGACGACGCCGTGAAACAGATCCCGGTCCTCGACAAGACCACCCACCGCGTGCGTTTCACCGAGGCTCCTCGAAGCTACCGATTTCCGATTCGCATCCGCGTGTGCTGCGACGGCGTGACGGAGGAAGAGATGGCCGTCGTCGTGCTCCACAAAGGGGGGCTCGATCGCCTCGAGCGTGAAGCGGAGATCGTCTGATCGACGCGCGGAAGCCGTGAAAACAAACGCCGCCCGCGTCCTCGACACGCTGGGCATCCACTACGAGCTCAGGACGTACGAGGTCGACGAGAACGATCTCTCGGCGGAGTCCGTGGCCGCCAAGGTTGGCCTGCCCGCCCCGCAGGTATGGAAGACGCTCGTGGCCCGAGGCGACCGCCACGGCGTCTGCCTCGCGGTGATCCCAGGCGACTCCGCGCTCGACCTGAAGGCCCTCGCACGGCTCAGCGGAAACTCGAGCGCGGAGACGGTGGCCCTGAAGGAGGTCCTGCCGTTGACCGGGTACGTCCGCGGGGGGGTCTCCGCGCTCGCAGGCAAGAAGAGCTACCCGGTCTACGTCGACGAGCTCGTCGTGCTCTTCGACGTCATCTCGGTATCTGCCGGCGTACGAGGCACGCAGATACTCCTCGCGCCCGACGACTACGTTCGCGCGGCCCACGCGATCGTGGGGCCGCTGGCGCGGGACAAATAACGCGTCGACGCAGCTCAGCGCGACAGATCGGGCTGACGTTCCATCGTCACCTGCCCGTCGCGCGTCCGAACACGCCGGAAGCCGAACGCGTGGAAAACGTCGCGCGTGAAGTGTCGGTCGACCTCGCGCACGATGAAGCGCGAAGGGTGCTGCGGGTCCTTCGCGACGCCGGGGAGTAGGCCGAGAAGACGATCGAGCTGCAAGAGCCGCAGGACCTCCGACGTCCGCATCCGGGCCGAGCTGACGGCGCGCCCCCAGAAGAAGCCATCGTTTCCGAGCCCCTGGTACAGCGGGAGGATGACCACGCCGTCCTTGGGGGCGCGAATCTCGCCGTGGACGTCGTGCGCGAGGAGCTGCCCTTCGGCGGCGGCGTTCAGGTTGTTGAAGCCGGGCTCCATCCGAAACGCGTCTTCCTCGGAGATCGCATGACGCGAGACGACCTCGAGGAATGGCGGTAGATCGCCGCGCCGCAGCCGCAGAAGCTCGGACGACGTGCGCACCTCCGGCAGCGCGCCGGCCGCGATG